>Ga0068858_100002377_pt1 | contig 19023 bp, 17 predicted proteins | sample KBSSwiS12_FD_66589 | JGI IMG/M metagenome (GOLD analysis project Ga0068858, IMG submission 66589) | Switchgrass rhizosphere microbial communities from Kellogg Biological Station, Michigan, USA - KBS Switchgrass S1-2 | ecosystem: Host-associated > Plants > Roots > Rhizosphere > Soil ...
TCGGCCAACCGCATCGAGTGGATCGCCGGGATCATCAACGGCACCTGCAACTACATCCTCTCGGAGATGCGCGACAAGGGGCTGCCGTTCGACATGGTGCTCGCCGAGGCGCAGCGCCTGGGCTATGCGGAGGCCGATCCCGCCTTCGACATCGAGGGCATCGATGCCGCGCACAAGCTCACGATCCTCGCCGCCATCGCCTTCGGCATCCCGATGCAGTTCGACAAGGCATACACCGAGGGAATCTCGAAGCTCACCGCGATCGACCTCAAGTACGCCGAGGGCCTCGGCTACCGCGTGAAGCTGCTCGGCATCACGCGCCGCACGAAGAAGGGCATCGAATTGCGCGTGCATCCGACCCTCATCCCGGCACGCCGTCTGATCGCTAACGTGGAGGGCGTGATGAACGCCGTCCTCGTGAACGGCGACGCCGTGGGGCCCACCCTCTACTACGGCCGCGGCGCCGGCGCCGAGGCGACCGCCAGCGCGGTGGTCGCCGACCTGGTCGACGTGACCCGCATGGCAACCTCCGACCCGGAGCAGCGCGTCCCGCACCTCGCGTTCCAGCCCGACCGCCTCTCGAGCGAGCCGATCCTCTCGATGGACGACGTCGAGTGCGGCTATTACCTGCGCCTGCGCGCCCTCGACCGCCCCGGCGTGCTGGCCGACGTGACGCGCATCTGCGCCGACCTCTCGATCTCGATCGACGCCATCTTCCAGAAGGAAGCGGGCGAGGGCGAGGACCAGGTGGACGTCGTGATCCTCACGCACGTCACGCCCGAGAAGAACGTGAACGCGGCGATCCGCCGCATCGAGGCGCTGCCGACGATCCCGTCGCCGGTGGTCCGCATCCGGCTCGAGGAATTGCTCTGATGCGATTGCTGGCGGTGGTACTGGCGCTCTGGTCGTTGGGCGCCGCGGCATATCCCCTCTGCGATTCCCTCGAGAAGTACCAGGCTTTCAACCGCTCGATGGACCCCTGGTGGAAAGTCCTCGAGGAAAAGCGCTACGCCGACGCGGACAAGCAGTTCAATGCGCTCATCAAGGACGCGGCAGACGGCAAGATGACCGACCAGGAGCTGAGCCGCTGGTTCGAGATCTTCCGCAAATGGAATCCGGCACGTGAGCCGCTGCACGAAGACTGGATCAGGCAGTTTCCGAACTCCGCGGCGGCCTACCTCGCCGCGGCAAAGTACTACGAGGCGCGCGGCTGGAACATGCGCGGCAGCGAATACGCCGCGAAGACGTCCAGCTCGCAATTCCAGGCCATGGGGCTCGAATTCCGCAAGGCCTACGAGTACCTCGGCCGCGCCGAGAACCTCATGGCCCGGCCGACGCTTGCGGTCTCGATGCGCATGTGGATGCAGGCGGCCAACGGCGACGCCCACAATCGCATCGAGGATCTCTACCGCAGCGCCCTCAAGACCTTTCCGGAGACGCTGCAGGTGCGCCTCACCTGGATCCGCCTATCCCACCCGAAGTGGTCCGGGAATCCGGAAAAATTGAAGGCCGCGATGGCCGATGCGAAGGGGCTTTCCAAGGACGACGCCCGCTATATCGCGTACGCCATCGATGGCGAGCTGGGCTCGGCCTACTGGTACCTGGAGCGGTTCGATGCCGCCGCCGAGTGGTACGGGAAGGCCATCCCGTTGTGCCCCGGCTTCGACGGGGCCCTGGTCGACGCGCTCAAGATGCACCAGGAGCGGAAGAATTACGAGGCGATCATTCCGCTCGCGACCCTGTACATCGAGCGCTACCCCCGCAACAACTGGGGTTGGTCGATGCGGGGATGGGCGCACATCGAGCGCAAGGAGTACGACGCCGCGGCGAGCGACTACAAGATGGGCGCGCAGTACAACTCCAGCTACGCGCAGGAAGGCCTGGCCTGGCTCACCGAGTGGGGTTACGGCGGCATGAAGCAGGATTACCGCAAGGCGATCGAGCTCTACGAGATCGCGGCGGCCAATGGCTCGACGACGGCCGGCGCCAAGGCCGAGAGAGTTCGCCAGGGCATCGGGCTCAAAGCGCCGGCGGCGAGCGTCAAGTGAAGTACGTCAGCACGCGCGGCCATTCCGCCGAACAAGGTTTCACCGACATCCTCCTCGAGGGACTGGGGTCGGACGGCGGCCTCATGGTGCCGGAGCAATGGCCGCGCGTGACGCGCCCCAAGATGGACGCGTTGCGCGACTTGCCGTATCCGCAGCTCGCGTTCGAGATCATCCGTTTCTTCGCCGACGACTTTCCCGGCGCGGAGCTGAAGAAGATCGTCACCTCGACGTACACGCCCGAGAAGTTCGGCACGCCCGAGGTGACACCGCTGGTAACGCTCGAGAACAATCTGTATCTCCTGCGCCTGTCCAACGGACCTACACTCGCCTTCAAGGACATCGCGATGCAACTCCTGGGCCCGCTCTTCGAGAGCGTGCTCGAGAAGCAGGGCCGCACGCTCAATGTCCTCGGTGCCACCAGCGGCGACACCGGCTCGGCGGCGGAGCACGCGCTGCGGGGCAAGGAGCGCGTCAACGTCTTCATGTTGTCGCCCGCCGGCCGCATGAGCGCCTTCCAGCGCGCGCAGATGTACTCGCTCCAGGATCCGAACATCTTCAACATCGCCATCGAAGGAAACTTCGACGACTGCCAGGACGTGGTCAAGGCCGTGAACGCCGACGCGCGCTTCAAGGAAGACCACGCCATCGGCGCGGTGAACTCGATCAACTGGGCACGCGTGGTGGCGCAGGTCGTGTACTACTTCAAGGGGTACTTCGCAGCGACGAGCAGCAACGATGACCAAGTGTCGTTCGCCGTGCCGTCGGGCAACTTCGGCAACATCTTCGCGGGCTGGGTGGCGAAGCGCATGGGGTTGCCGATCCGCCGCCTGGTGCTCGCGACCAACGAGAACGACGTCCTCGACGAGTTCTTCCGCACCGGCCGCTACCGCCCGCGCACCGCCGCCGAGGCGACGTCCAGCCCGTCGATGGACATCTCCAAGGCCTCGAACTTCGAGCGCTTCATCTGGGATTCGGTGGACCAGGACGGCGACAAGGTCGCGTGGCTCTGGAACCAGGTGGATGAGGAGGGCGGCTTCGACCTCTCCACCGACCGCGCGTGGGAGAAGATCGAGGAGGACTCGGGCTTCGCCAGCGGCCGCAGCACCCACGAGGACCGCCTCAAGACCATCCGCCTGGTGAAGCAGAAGTACGGCCGCGTCATCGACCCGCACACCGCCGACGGCGTGAAGATCGCGATGCGGATCCGCGAGGCCCGCATTCCGATGATCTGCCTCGAGACGGCGCTCCCCGCCAAGTTCGACGAGACCATCGTCGAGGCGCTGGGCGAGCACGCCGAGCGCCCCGAAAGCTTTCGCAACATCGAGCAGCTGCCCCAACGCTTCCGGACCATGAAGCCGGACGCGCAACAAATCAAAGACTACATCGCATCCACTACATGAAATTCGCCTTCGGAATCGCATCGCTCTTCATCTCCCTCGCAGCCTCCGCAACTCCCGCCCTCAAGTGGGCCAACCAGCAGACACTCGCCGTCGGCTACCTCGGTAACCACCTGGCCGTCGATTCCGGCGGCGCGGCCTTCGTCACCGGCGGCACGCTGTCGGCCACCGGCAGCTGCATGACCACCACCAAGCACGCGGCCGGCGACGGCACGATCGCCTGGAAGAACGAGGTTTGCGGGCTCTACGGCTTCGGCTACAGCGTGGCGCTCGACTCGCAGCAAAACCCGATCGTCGCCGGCTACGTCGGCACGAAGCTGCGCGTGGTGAAGCTCGCGAGCTCCTCGGGCGCGCAGGTGTGGGAGCAGCAGCTGGCCCGCGACACGATCGCGATCGCGTACTCGGTCACGATGCTGCCGAACGACGACATGATCGTCGTGGGGACGTCGTCGATCGGCGCCAGCCGGCACACGCGCGTCCTGAAGCTGCGCGGCGCCGACGGCACGGTGGCCTGGGAGTCGATCGTCAACAACGGGCCCGACGACAACTTCGGCGCCGCCGAAGTCGGCCAGGACGGCAGCGTCGTCGTCGCTACGCGCAGCGTCATCGCGGGGCTCAGCCGCTGGGCCGTCATGAAGTACCGCCCCGACGGCGTGCTCGCCTGGACCAAGATCCTCACGAACGCGCAGGGCCAGGGCACGGCGCTCGCCATCGATGCCAACGGCGACGTCTACGCCGGTGGCGTGCTGTACGTGCTGAACCAAAGCGCCGCGGACCTGTACGTCTACAAGTTCGCCGCGGCCGACGGCGCCACGCTCTGGCAGCGCGACTACTCGACCGCCGCCTACAACGACTACGTGACGCGCATGAAGCTGGACGGGAAGGGCGCGCTCTACATCACGGGCGGGACCGAGGGCCAGTTCTTCACCGCGAAGCTCGCGACGGGGAGCGGCGTGCCGGTCTGGGAGTCGAAGTTCGCCGTGGCCCAGGTCAGCGACGACGCCGGCCTCGACATCGCCTTCGATCCGGCCGGTGACGTGATCGTGACGGGCGACTCCTTCTACCAGGCGGTGCAGCAGACCCGCACCATCAAGTATTCGGCCGACACGGGACAGCGCATCTGGGTGCGCTCCGACGACTCGACGCGCCTCGGCCTCGGCGCGAACCTCGTGGTGAAGGGCGAGGCGATCTACGTCATCAGCAGCCTCGGCACGCCCGGGAACACCACGCGCCTCCTGCGCCTCGACAGCAGCGTCGCGCAAGCCGATGCGAACGCCCACGGCCTGTGGTGGAGGTCGCCTGCCGGCTCGCAGTCGGGCTGGGGCATGAACTTCTCGCAGCAGGGCCAGATCGTCTTCATGACGTGGTTCACGTACGACACGGACGGTTCGCCGCTGTGGTTCGTGGTGTCGAGCGGCAACCGCGTCGAGGGCAACATCTACGCCGGCAAGCTCTATCGCACCACCGGGCCGGCGTTCAACTCGGTTCCGTTCAACCCGGCGCAGGTCGGGGTGACGGAGGTCGGCACCGCGACGTTCGAATACGACGACGACTCCAACGGCGTCTTCCACTTCACGCTCGCGAGCACTCCGGGCACGCGCTACACGCACCCGATCACGCGCCAGGTGTTCGCGACGCCGGTGCCCGCCTGCGCGACGTCGACCTCCGCCCGCGTGAACAATTACCAGGACCTCTGGTGGGCGGCGCCCGCAGGCGTGGAGTCGGGCTGGGGCATCAATCTCACGCACCAGCAGGACATCCTTTTCGCGACGTGGTTTACGTACGGCCCGGACAACAAGCCCATGTGGCTGGTGGGCTCGGACGTGCGCAAGGTGCCGGGGCAGGGCGAGAAGTTCACGGGCAAGGTCTACAAGACCAAGGGCTCCGCCTATAACGTGTTGTTCGATCCCACCAAGTTCTCGATCGAGGAGGTGGGCAACATGACGCTCACTTTCAGCGGGCCGAATGCGGGCACCTTCGACTACACGGTGAACGGCATCACCCAGTCCAAGCCCATCACGCGCCAGGACTTCGCCAACCCGCCGACGGTTTGCCACTAGAATCGGCGAATGAAGAGGTTCGCCATCACCTTCGTGGTGCTGCTCGTCGCGTCATTTGCGTTCGAGCTCACGCCGCCCGGGCAGGCGATCGTGGTGCCGTGGACCAACTTCGTGGCCGACGCCAGCGCCGCCGTGATCACCGCCTTCGACGGCGATGCGGCGTCGCAGGGCAAGACGCTCTTCAGCCGCAAGACCGGGTTCGCCGTCACCATCGAGGCGGGCTGCAACGGCGTGGAAGCGATGCTGGTGCTGCTGGCGGGCATCCTCGCGTTCCCGGCGCCGTGGAAGTCGAAGGCGATCGGGCTCGTGGCCGGCGCCGTCGCGATCCAGGCGCTCAACCTCGTGCGCATCGTGAGCCTCTTCTACCTCGGCCAATGGGAGCGCCAGTGGTTCGACTGGGCGCACCTCTACGTCTGGCAGGCGCTGATCATGCTGGACGCGCTGATCGTGTGGCTCCTGTGGATCCGGATGCTTCCCCCGCCCCCGCCGGACGCCGCGCCGGCATGACGGGAACCACGCGCGCCGCGATCCTCCTCGTCGCCGGCCGCGCGCTCCTGCTGCTCCCCGTTTTCCTCGCCCTCTGGTACTTCGCCTCGCCCGCGCTGTCGTGGGTCGCCGGGAAGGCGGCGACGCCCTTCATCCGCATGGGGACCGACAACGTCTCCATGGCGGTTCGAGACCGGTCGCTCGCGTACACGGTGACGCTCGAGAAGCCCTACGGAGCGGCGGGCGCTCCCAAGGCCGTCGCGGAATTCGAGGTGCTTGCGCCCAAGTTCACCTACGGCATCGCGCTCTTCCTCGCCCTGTGCCTCGCCGCGAAGGAGTCGCGCGGCCGGTTCGCGGGGATTCTCGGCGGGGTCGCCGTGCTGTTGGTGCTTCCGGGCCTGGGAATCGCCTGCGACGCGCTGAAGGGGGTGGGCAGCGTCCCCGAGCTCCAGCCCTTCATCCGCTGGGGTGGAGGCGCCCGCGAGCTCATCGCGCTGGGCTACCAGGTCGGCACGCTGCTGCTGCCCACTCTTGCACCTGTAGCGCTCTGGCTCGGCCTCGCGCGGCCGCTTTGGGCCCCGGTTTCTGTAGAATCCGGCGCAAACGGCCACCCGGAAGCCGCGGGCGCCACGGAGGAATGATGGGTTTTTGCCGGTGGTGGGCGATTGCAGCGGTGGCGGTCGCCTCGGCGATGGCGCTGCCGTCGTCGGCACAGAAGCTCTACGCCGCGAGCGTGCGCACGTTGACCGAGGGCTCGGACGCCATCGGGGGCAGCCTCTATTCCGTCGACGCGAAGACCGGCGCGGCGACCCTCATCGGCCCGATCCAGCTCAACGGCCAATCGCCGCTCGGCGTGACCGGCCTTTCGGTCCATCCCACCACGGGCGTGATGTACGGCATCACGTCGTCGCTTTCGCGCACGAATCCCAAATCGCTCGTCATCATCGACCCGGCGACCGGCAACGCGCGGATGGTCGGTCCGCTCAAGTTGGGCGGTTCCGACATCTCGTTCAACAAGAACGGCATCCTCTTCACGTTCCTGCCCGAGACGCACCAGCTCGGCGTGATCAACCTGGACACGGGCCTCGTCACCGCGATCGGCAACCCGGGCCGCGCCGGACCGCCCGCGGGACTTGCGGTGGACGAGAAGGGCGTCGCCTACATCACGGCGAAGGGCGCGACGGGAACCGTGGACACGGTCGACATCTCGACGGGCCAGATCACCGTGGGACCGCGCCTCAAGGGCGCGCCGTTCGAGAGCACCATCAACTCCATGGCGTTCACGCCCGAGGGGACGCTGCTTGCGGTGAACTCGAACCAGGGATCGCCGGCTTCCACCAGCCTCATCACCATCGACCTCGCGACGGGCGCGGTGACCTCCATCGGCAGCCTGCCCGACGACACCGATGCGCTCGCCTTCGCGGTCAACGTGAGGGGCGAGGACAAGAAGACGGACTGGCGAATGGTGGCGCTGATCACGCTCGGCGCGCTCGGCGTCCTCATCGCCGCGGTCGGCTTCCTCACCGGCCGCAAGACGTAACACCGGGGTGTTACCCCGGTGTTACATAAAGACCAGGTATGCGGTGATCAGCGTGAGCAACATGCCGCCGATGATGGCGGAGAAGATCACGGTGAGCACGCGTGCGTCCGAGGCCTGCTGGGCCTCGACGTCATCGACCGAGATCTGCTTGCCGAGGCGGCGCTCGCGAAACGACATGTAGATCACGATCGTGAGGATCGTGACGAACGCGACGAGGACGATCGCGAGCTTCGCGCCCAGCGTCACTCGTCTTCCTTGGGCCGCGGCGGGTTGCCGTCGTAGACCTGGTTCTGGCGGCGCTGCCACCAGGCGTCGCGGATGAACGAATAGCGGTCGAGCGCCGCCTCGTCCAGCACCTTCTCCGACTGCAGCAGGATCTGCCGCTGGTTCACCTTGTCGAGCACCCACAGGCTCCAGTAGAGGCGGTCGTTGTCGAGCGCGATCGGCCAGTACCACGCCGGGTCGACGATCTTCGCCGGCCCGTCGCGCAGGGTGGACGGCCCCAGCAGCGGCAGCACCAGGTACGGTCCCGGCGCGACGCCCCACCAGCCCAGCGTCTGCCCGAAATCCTCGTAGTGCTTCTCGAGCCCCATCGGCGAGGCGACGTCCCACAACCCCAGCACGCCCAGCAGCGTGTTGACCACCACGCGCCCGGCATCCGATGCCCCTTCCTTGAACTTGCCCTGCAGGAGGTTGTTGAGCGAAGTCCCGACGTCCTCGAGGTTCGCGTAGAAGTTGGAGACCCCCTCGCGCGCGAAGCCGGGCACCACCTTCTGGTATCCCGTGGCGACGGGCTTCAACACCGCCTTGTCCAGGCCGTCGTTGAACGAGAACACGCCGCGGTTGAATCCTTCCCACGGGTCCTTGGCATCGCCTGCGCCGGTGGTCGCGCAACCGGTGAGGAGCGCCGCGAGGAAGAGGGGAGCGAGGAAACGCATTTTTTCTTTCTCCTTAGTGATGGATGAAGCGCATGGACAGGTCCAGCGCCTCGACGTCCTTCGTGAGCGTGCCCACCGAGATGCGGTGGACGCCCGTCTCTGCGATCTCGCGGACGTTCTTCAGGTTCACGCCGCCGGAAGCCTCGAGCTCCGCCCGGTTGCCGGTGATCTTCACGGCCTCGCGCATCCTCGCGAGGTCGAAGTTATCCAAGAGGATCAACGGCGCGCCGGCATCCAAAGCCTCGCGAAGCTGGTCCAGGGTCTCCACCTCCACCTGCAGCATCAGGCCGTTGGCATCGAGGTGCTTCGCGGCGTCGAGCGCGGCCTTCACCGCAGGCTTCACGCCCCCCGCGGCCACCAGGTGGTTCTCCTTGAGCAGGATCCCGTCGAACAAGCCGATGCGATTGTTCGAAGCGCCGCCCACCTGCACCGCGTACTTCTGCGCGATGCGCAGCCCCGGCAACGTCTTGCGCGTGTCGATGACCTTCGCGCGCGTCCCCTCCACCGCCTTGGCATACGCGCGCGCCTTGGTTGCGATACCCGACATCAGCTGGACGAAGTTCATGGCCGTGCGTTCGGCCGTCAACATGGCGCGCGCATTCCCGTCGATCTCGCAGATCGAGGCGCCCGCCACGATGTCGTCGCCGTCCTTGTGGTGCCAGAAGATCTCGACGTCGGGATCGAGCTCCTCGAACACGCGCGTGAACCACTCGGTGCCGCAAAGCACCCCGTTCTGCCGGGTCATGAGGCGCGCCTCACCGGGACGGTCCGGGGGCACTAGCGCTGCGGTGAGGTCGCCGGTGCGGATATCCTCCTGCAACGCACGGGTGACGTCGGTGGTGATGGCTTCTTCTAATGCGTGGAATGGGTCGGCCAAGGGAGTGTCGAAGGGCTTGAAAGGACGAGGGAAATCCCCACTTGTGAGATAACCCTAGGATAGATAGGGAAATTTGTTGGCGGTCATTCCCGCGGAGGCGGGAACCCAGGCCAGCCAAAAGGATACCCGATGCGAATCGACAAGCTGACCACCAAGTTCCAGCAGGCGCTGGCCGACGCCCAGTCTCAGGCATTGGCGCACGACAATGGTTTCATCGAGCCGCAGCACCTGCTCGCGGCGCTCCTCGCCCAGGAGGACGGCGGCACGTCGTCGATCCTGCAGCGCGCCGGCGTGAACGTCGCCCCGCTCAAGAAGGCGCTCGAGGACGCGATCGCGCGCCTGCCGAAAGTCGAAGGCACCGGCGGCGAGATCACCGTCTCGCGCGACCTCAACAATTTGCTGAACCTCACCGACAAGGAAGCCACCAAGCGCGGCGACCAGTTCATCGCGTCGGAGCTCTTCCTGCTGGCCGCCGTGAAGGACAAGGGCGACACCGGGCGGCTCCTCAAGCAGCACGGCGTGAACGACAAGGCGCTCGAGAGCGCCGTCCAGGCCGTGCGCGGGAACGAGACGGTCCATAACGCCGAGCAGGAAGGCCAGCGCGAGGCGCTCAAGAAATACACCATCGACCTCACCGAGCGCGCGAAGAGCGGCAAGCTCGACCCGGTCATCGGCCGCGACGAGGAGATCCGCCGCGTCATCCAGGTGCTCCAGCGCCGCACCAAGAACAATCCCGTCCTGATCGGCGAGCCCGGCGTCGGCAAGACCGCCATCGTCGAGGGACTCGCCCAGCGCATCGTGAACGACGAGGTGCCCGAGGGCCTGCGCGGCAAGCGCGTGCTGTCGCTCGACATGGGCCTGCTCATCGCGGGCGCCAAGTACCGCGGCGAATTCGAGGAGCGCCTGAAGAGCGTGCTGAAAGAGCTCGGGCAGGACGAAGGCCAGACCATCGTCTTCATCGACGAGCTGCACACCATGGTGGGCGCCGGCAAGGCCGAGGGCGCCATGGACGCCGGCAACATGCTCAAGCCCGCACTCGCGCGCGGCGAGCTGCATTGCGTCGGCGCCACCACGCTCGACGAATACCGCAAGTACATCGAGAAGGACGCCGCGCTCGAGCGTCGCTTCCAGAAGGTGCTCGTGGACGAGCCGTCCGTCGAGGACACCATCGCGATCCTCCGCGGCCTCAAGGAGAAGTACGAGGTCCACCACGGCGTCGACATCACCGACCCGGCGATCGTGGCCGCCGCCGAGCTCTCGCACCGCTACATCACGGACCGCTTCCTCCCCGACAAGGCGATCGACCTCATCGACGAGGCCGCCAGCCGCATCAAGATGGAGATCGACTCCAAGCCCGAGTCGATGGACCGCCTCGACCGCCGCCTCATCCAGCTTCGCATCGAGGAGGTCGCGGTCGGCAAGGAGAAGGACGAGGCGTCCAAGAAGCGCCTCGGCCTCATCCGCGACGAGATCAAGCGCCTGGAGAAGGAATACGCCGACCTCGACGAGGTGTGGAAGGCGGAGAAGGCGCGCGTCCAGGGCTCGACCCACATCAAGGAGGCGCTGGAAAAGGCCAAGCAGGAGATGGAAGAGGCCAAGCGCAAGGGCGACTGGAACAAGATGAGCGAGCTGCAGTACGGGAAGATCCCACAGCTCGAGAAGCAGCTGAAAGAGGCCGAGACGGCGCCGAAGGACGGCGTCAACAAGCTCCTGCGCACCCAAGTCGGCGTCGAAGAGATCGCCGAGGTCGTGTCGCGCTCCACGGGCATCCCGGTCTCGAAGATGATGCAGGGCGAGCGCGGCAAGCTCCTCACCATGGAAGAGAAGCTCCACCAGCGCGTGGTCGGCCAGGACGAGGCCGTGCGCCTGGTGAGCGAGGCCATCCGCCGCTCGCGCGCCGGACTCTCCGATCCGAACCGCCCCTACGGCTCGTTCCTGTTCCTGGGCCCCACGGGCGTGGGCAAGACCGAGCTCTCGAAGGCCCTCGCGGAGTTCCTTTTCGATTCGCAGGACGCGCTGGTCCGCATCGACATGTCCGAGTACATGGAGAAGCACTCGGTCGCGCGCCTGATCGGTGCGCCCCCGGGATACGTGGGCTACGAGGAGGGCGGCCACCTCACGGAGATCGTCCGCCGCAAGCCCTACTGCGTGATCCTGCTGGACGAGATCGAGAAGGCACACCCGGACGTCTTCAACGTCCTGCTGCAGGTGCTGGACGACGGCCGCATGACCGACGGGCAGGGGCGCACCGTGAACTTCAAGAACACGGTGATCATCATGACCTCCAACCTCGGCTCGCAGCTCATCCAGTCGATGGCCGACAAGGACTACCAGGTCGTGAAGCTCGCAGTGATGGGCGAGGTGAAGAACCATTTCCGCCCGGAGTTCGTGAACCGCATCGACGAGATCGTGGTGTTCCACGCCCTCGACGAGGCCAACATCGCCTCGATCGCCCGCGTGCAGCTGCGCGAGCTGGAGAAGCGCGTGCGCGCGATGGACATGGACATCGAGGTGTCCGACGCGGCGGTGGCCGAGCTTGCCAAGGCGGGATTCGATCCCGTCTACGGCGCGCGGCCGTTGAAGCGCGCGATCCAGCAGCAGATCGAGAACCCGCTCTCGAAGTCGATCCTGGAGGGCAAGTTCGGGCCGAAGGACACCATCCGCGTCGACGTGAAGGCCGGTGCCTTCACGTTCGACAAGGCGGGGTTGAAGGCCGCGAAGAAGGCGGCGTAATGGCAAAGCAACATCTCGACATCACCTTCGTCTCCGACGTCGCCTGCCCCTGGTGCGCCATCGGGCTCGCCTCGATCGACAAGGCGCTCGGCAGGATCGGCGGCGACATCGACGCCAGGATCACCGTCGAACCCTTCGAGCTCAACCCCGACATGGGTCCCGAGGGCGCGAACGTGATGGAGTACATCACGAAGAAATACGGCCGCACCAAGGAACAGATCGCCGAGGTGCAGGCCCGCATTCGCGAGCGCGGCGCCGACGCTGGCTTCACCTTCGGCCCGCGCGACCACATCTGGAATACCTTCGATGCTCACCGGATGCTGCATTGGGCGACGCTCGAAGGGAAAGGCGCCGAGCTCAAGCGCGCGCTGCTGAAGGCGTATCACGGCGAGGGCCGCAACCCGGCCGCGAGGGACGTGCTCGTCGAAGCGGCGACCTCGGTCGGACTCGACCCTGCCCGGGCGAAAGCCATCGCGGAGAGCGACGAATTCGCAGACGAAGTCCGCGCGCGCGAGAACCATTGGCGCCGCATGGGCGTCTCCGGCGTGCCGTTCATCGTCATCAACGACAAGTATGCGATCGAGGGGGGGCAGCCCCCCGAGGCATTCGAGCAAGCGTTCCGGCAGATCGCTGCGGAATGAGCTGTCGGGTCCCTGCGCTTGACGCCGCGGACCCTATTTCTGGGTCTCGTCCTGCGTCACGCCGGTGGGTCCGTTCTCCTTGCACGAGACGACGCCGGCATCACGGGCGGCTTCCGAGCTGTACATCTGGCTCGTGCCGATGATCTCGCCGTTGCCCGATTTCAACACGAAGTAGGGCTGGTTCTTCTCCGAAGTCATGCGCGTGTAGCGAACCTCGTCGGCGGAGTTGTTGCGGCAGGACTCGATGCCCGACACCGCCCCCGCCTTGGCCTTGTACATCTGGCTGGAGAGGATCGTCTGTGAGTTGCCCGCCTTGAGATCCCAATGGAACTGGGAATCGCCCGCGGGGTGAAGCAAGTATTTGCCGGACATGATGGGAATCCTTGGTTGGGTGTGACGACCCCACGGTAGCGGGCCCGCGGAGGCGCGTCTGTGCGGTCGCGCACTGCGTTCGGCGACGGTAACGCGGACCTCGACTGGCTCACCGTGAGGGCAACAGCGTCGCGCCCGGAAGATCGGCAGGGCATCGCCGCACGAGCTCGACGAACTCCTTGGCGAAAGCCCTCGCCATGAGCGATTCCATGCCGATGGCATAGAGGTCCGCGAAGAGGCCCTTCGGTCCGATGGGCCGTGCGATGACGTAGTCGTGCTCGAGATAGTTGACGAGCCCCCACGCGGGCAATGCGGCAATGCCGCGGCGGCTCGCGACCAGCTGCAGGATCGCGATGGTGAGCTCGGCGGTGCGCCTGCGGTATTTCACCCGCGCCGGCACGAGGACTTCGCGGATCACGTCGATGCGCCCTTCGGGGACCGGATAGGTGATGAGCGTCTGGCCCGCGAAGTCGGCGGGGCGCAGGTACTTGCGCGCGGCCAACGGTGAATCCACCGGCAGCACGCCCAGGATCTCGAACCGGAAGAGGGGGACCGCCCGTATGCCCTTGCGGCCCGGTGGGCGCGCCCCGACCACGACATCGGCCTTCTTCGCCTCCAGCATCCCGATGGCATCGGTGTGGAAGCCAGCGACCAGGTCGAGCTCGACCTCGGGCCACAGGGGGCGGAAGCGATCCATGACCGGCATGAGCCAGTCGAAGCAGGTGTGGCATTCGAGCGCGATGCGCAATTGCCCGGCGCCCGCGTCCTTCATGCGGGCGAGGTCCCGTTCGGCGGTCGAAAGGTTGTCGAGCGTCTGCCGGGCAAACTGCAGCAGGCGTTCCCCCGCGGCGGTGAGCTCGAGGCCGGCGCGCCGCCGATCGAAGATCGGGCCATACCTTTCCTCGAGCGCGCGGACCTGGTGGGAGACGGCGGACTGGGTGAGGTGCACACGCGCAGCCGCCGCCGTGAGCTTGCCGGTCTCCGACAGGGCGACCAATGTCCGCAGGTGGCGCATCTCGATCATTCCGCAATATTAATGGCATTCATGGGAACGGCAAAACAATTCGCTTGATTCATGGACCCGGGGGCGCGAGACTGGCCCCCATGGCAATCGCCCACATCCTCGGCTATCCCCGCATCGGCCCCCGCCGCGAGCTCAAGTTCGCCCTCGAGCGCCACTGGCGCGGCGAATCGAACGACACCGACCTCGCCGCGACCGTCTCCCGCATCCAGGACGAGAGCTGGCGGGCGCAGCGCGCCGCGGGCCTCGATTGGCTCACCGCGGGAGACTTCAGCCTCTACGACCCCATGCTCGACATGGCCGCGGACCTGGGCGTTGTCCCCCGCGGGTCGTCACTGGCGGACTACTTTCTCCACGCACGCGGCGGGGGCGAAACGCACGCCCTGGAGATGACCAAGTGGTTCGACACCAACTACCACTACCTCGTGCCGACGATCGACTCGCGCCGGCCGTTCGCCCCGGATGCGAGCCGGCTGGTGGGCGAGGCCCGGCGCTGCAGCATCATCTCCACGTCCGTGAAGGTCGCGATGGTCGGGCCGCTCACGTTCCTGCGCTTGTCGAAGATGCGGCAGAAGGGAGCCGACCGTTTGGCGCTGCTCGAGCCGCTCGCCGAGGCGTATGCGCAGATCCTCGCCGAACTTCGCCGCCAGGGCGTGCAGTGGGTACAGCTCGACGAGCCGTCCCTGGTCCAGGAGATCGACGCCAAATGGCTCGACGCGTACGGGCGCGCGGTGAAGCGCCTGCGCGCCTCCTCGCCCAGGCTCCTGCTCACGTCCTATTTCGCCTCGCTGGAACCCGCGCCGCAGCAGGTCAGTGGATGGGACGTCGATGGAATCCATCTCGACCTCGTGCGCGCACCCGGGCAGCTCGCCTCCTGGCGCAGCATCCTTCCGCGAGAGTGGATCCTCTCGGCGGGCGTCGTGGATGGCCGCAACGTCTGGAAAAACGACCTTTCGTTGACGATCGGGGCGCTCGCCGCAGCGCACGAGGAGTGGGGCGATCGGCTCTGGGTCGGGACGTCGTGCTCGCTGCTGCATGTCCCCGTATCGCTCGCCGGCGAGGAGGGGATGGTGCCGGGCGTCAAGGCGCGCCTGGCTTTCGCACGCGAGAAGCTGGACGAGGTGAATGCGATTGCGCGCGCGTTGAAGACCGGACAGCGGGCAGAAGAGGCTTCCGCCGACAAGCGCACGCGCGGCGTGACGGATGCTCACGGCGCAATCGCGACCGCTCCTGCTTTGGCGCGTCCTCCATATGCGACCCGCAGGGATGCGCAGCGCCGCCACCTCAAGCTTTCCGCGCTGCCGACGACGACCATCGGCTCCTTCCCCCAAACCGGCGCCATACGCGAGGCGCGCGCGGCGCTGCGCCGCGGCGACATCGATGCGGCGCGTTATGACGAGGCCATGCGCGGGGAAATCCGCACCGCCATCGAGCGGCAGGAGTCGCTCGGCCTGGACGTGCTCGTGCACGGCGAGGCGGAGCGCAACGACATGGTCGAGTTCTTCGGCGAGCGCCTCGAAGGCTTTGCCGTCACCTCCAATGGCTGGGTGCAGAGCTACGGATCGCGGTGCGTGAAGCCGCCGATCATCGAGGGCGACGTCGGCCGCCCCCGGCCCATGACCGTCGACCTCACGGCTTACGCGCAGTCGCTCACGGCCCAGCCGGTGAAGGGCATGCTGACCGGGCCCATCACGATTCTCAAGTGGTCCTTCCCGCGCGGGGACCTGCCGCCGCGCGACATCGCGATGCAGATCGCACTCGCCATCCGGGCCGAGGTGGCCGACCTACAGGAGGCCGGCATTCGGGTGATCCAGATCGACGAGCCGGCACTTCGCGAGGCCATGCCCCTCAAGGCCGGCGAGTGGGGTGGATACCTCGAATGGGCGGTGCAGGCGTTCCGGGTGGCGGCCTCGTCGGCCTCCGCGTCGACGCAGGTCCATACGCACATGTGCTACTCGGAGTTCGGCGATATCCTTCCGGCGATCGCGGCCATGGACGCCGACGTGGTGACCCTGGAAGCCTCCCGCTCGGAAATGGATGTGCTGGATGCGTTTCGCGACTTCGATTATCCGAACGAAGTCGGGCCCGGCATCTACGACATCCACTCGCCCCGGGTTCCCGACGAGCGGGAGATCGCGGCGCTGCTGCGAAAGGCGCTCGAGGTGATTCCGCCCGAGCGCCTATGGATCAACCCGGACTGCGGCCTCAAGACCCGCGGGTGGGAGGAAACGCGCCGCGCGCTGGCCAACATGGTCGCGGCCGCAAGGACGGTTCGTACGGAGCTCGAATCGTCTAGCGTCCGAAATCGTTCGGGCCCCGTCGGTTGAACAACCCGTAGTCGATGAGCTGCCCCATCTGCGGATTCGGGTCGTAGTACGGCCGGTAGTAACGCGGCGCGCTCACCACGACCGGATCGGATTCCACCACCACCGTTTCGCGCGGCTCGATGTAGCGGCGCTCCACCACGCGCGGCGTGTCATACGTGACCACGCGCGAAGAATCGTAGGTGGTGTAGGCCAGCTGGCCATTGTCGAGGGAGTAGACCTCCCGTGTCGTCACGGGCTCCACGCGCACGACCGGTGCGGGCTCCACGTACACATCGCGGTAGACGACGGTGGCCGAGGCGGCGGTCGCGGTACCCGCCAGGATGAACGCGCTCGCCATGAGCGTGATTCGCGGACGATTCATGACGCTCTCCTTTTGCTGCAGATAGAGGTGTGATGCGGCCAGGGGGCTCGAGTTCGCTGCCGGGAAACATCGAGGAGTGCCTTCCGGAGGAGTCCAGATGGACTCGGGCACAATCCCGGCATGGACGTCATCGGGCTCCTGAATCACTGGGGCGTTGCGCTCGTATTCGGCGTGGTGCTGCTGGAGTTCGCAGGCCTTCCCGTGGGGGCGTCCGCCTGGGTCATCGTCGCGGGCGGGCTGTCCATCGGCGGTCCGCTGCGCACCGAACACGTGCTGCTCGCCGCATTCGCTGCCGCGCTCGTCTCGGACCATGCGTGGTTCTTCCTCGGGCGCAGGTACGGGCGCAAGCTCCTGGAGACCGTTTGCCGCATTTCCCTCTCGCCCGACATCTGCGTGAGCCGCACCGACGACATGCTCGGACGCTACGGGCCCGCGCTGCTCCTCTTCGCGAAATTCGTTCCCGGCGTCTCGGCGGTCTCCATTCCGACCCTGGCCGCGATGGGCGTGCGCTATCGCCGCTTCGTCGCCTTCGACGCGGCGGGATGCTTCATCTGGAGCGGCCTCCACGTGGGCGTCGGAGCGCTCTTCCATCGCCAGATCGATCGCGTGCTCGACGAGATGCACTTCTTCGGCCGCAACGCGCTCGCCGTGGGCGCCACGCTCTTCCTGGGCTACCTCGCACTCAAGCTTGTCCACCGACGGCGGCTCATTCGCCTGCACCGGCTCGCGAGGATCGCACCGCACGAGGTGGGCCGCATGCTCGACGAAGGGCACGACTTCGTCATTCTCGACGCCCGGTCGCAGGTGGCGCGCGCCTCCGACCCGCGCAGCCTGCCGCGCTCGATCGTGCTCCAGGATCCCGGCGCCATCGAGTCGTTGCCGCAGGGGCTGCGCGCGAAGACCGTCGTGACCTTCTGCACCTGTCCGAACGAGGCGAGCGCGGCCTTCGTCGCTGACCTGCTCCTGAAAACGGGATATCGAAACGTCCGCGTCCTCACGGGCGGCGACGACGCGCTGGCGCTGCTTGCCGGACTGGCCGTGGACCGGCCGCGTTAGCCCCGGAGGGGCAGCGCCACGCCGATGGCGACGAATATTCCGCCGCACACGCGATTGAACGCCCGGCCGATCCGCCGCAGCAGTCCGCTGATCCGCTGCGCGGCGTGGGCGACCGCGAGCTCATAGAAGAACTCGATCGTCCCGAACGTCGCCGCCATCACCGCGAACTGCACGACAAGGTTGCGGTGCGGGTCGATGAACTGCGGCAGGAACGCGGCGAAGAAAAGGAGCGCCTTCGGATTGGTGACGGCCGACAGCAGCCCATCCTTGAAGAGCGACCATCCCGGCCTGCCATCGCCGACGCCCGTCTCATGAAGCTCCATCGGCGGGGAGCGCCACACCTGGATTCCCAGCCATACCAGGTACGCGCCGCCCACCCACTTGAGCACCGTGAGCCATGCAATCGAGGCCTGGAGGAGGGCACCGATGCCGAACATCGACAGCGCGATGAGGATCACGAATCCGAGCACGCCGCCCGAGATGGTGAAGAGCGCCTTGTTGCGGCCGTGAAGCGCGCCGTGCGTGAGCGCGAGCAGTCCGTTCGGCCCGGGCGAGAGCGACAGGCCGATCGAAGCCGCGAGGTACAGGAGCCAGGTGTGGAATTCCATGTGCAAAGGCCTCGCTACTGCGGCTCGATCTTCGCTTCCTTCACCGCCTTCGCCCACTTCGCCGTCTCGACCTGCGTGCGCCTGGCGAGCGCGGCGGGCGTATCCGGCTCCACGACGAAGCCGATGTTCTCGAACTTCGCCTGTAGATCCTTCGTCGCAGCCGCGTCGTTGAACGCCTTGTTGAGCTTGGCGATCACGTCCGCGGGCGTGCCCGCCGGCGCGTACGCCCCGAACCACGCGATCAGCTCGTAATCCTTGAGGCCGAGCGCTTCGTTCACCGTCGGCAGCTCCGGGATCGCCGGGGACCGCTTGGTCGAAGTCACCGCAAGCCCACGAATCTTCCCCGCCTTGATTTGCGGCAGCATCACGGCAAAGTCCGCCGTAAACAGCATCACCTGGCCGCCGATGAGATCCATCATCGCGGCAGGTCCGGACTTGTAAGGGATGTTCAGCATCTGCACGCCGACCATCGACGCGAGCATCGAGGTGGACACGAGCTGCGAGGTGCTGGCACTCGCGAACGTGACGGCGTCGGGCTTGGTCTTCGCCAGCGCCACC
>Ga0068858_100002378_pt1 | contig 19016 bp, 15 predicted proteins | sample KBSSwiS12_FD_66589 | JGI IMG/M metagenome (GOLD analysis project Ga0068858, IMG submission 66589) | Switchgrass rhizosphere microbial communities from Kellogg Biological Station, Michigan, USA - KBS Switchgrass S1-2 | ecosystem: Host-associated > Plants > Roots > Rhizosphere > Soil ...
GGATCGGACAGGCCTTGCGCGATGCCGCGGCGGGTTTCGTGTTCGCCCTGCCCGAGGGGATCGATACCGTGGTGGGCGACAGGGGCGCGCAGCTTTCGGGGGGCGAGCGGCAGCGCATCGCGCTCGCCCGCGGGTTGCTGCGCGAGCCGGACCTGCTGATCCTCGACGAGGTGACGAGCGCGCTCGACCCAGCGAGCGAGGCGGAGGTGGTCCGGGCGATCGGGGCGCTCAAGGGCCGGATCACGATCCTGATCATCAGCCATCGCGGCGCGCTGGCCGACCTGGCCGAGCGGCGCGTCGAACTGGCTGGCGGACGCGTGATGTCCGACCGGGCCAGTGCGGCCGAAGGGTGATTGCGGTGAACCGGTGGAACCGCGTGCGCGACGAAGGGTTGATTTTGCGCGACGGGTTGCACATGGGCATGCCCCACGTCCCCGACGCGTCCTGCCGCCGCACCGGAACTTCATGATGACGAACATTCCAATGCTCGCCCGATCTGCCGTGGCTACCGCCGCGCTGTTCGCGACGGCGCTCTTGGCAGCACCGGCGCTGGCGAGCGGTTCGGGCTCGGCGGGGCCGGCTCCGGCGGGGTGCACCGGGCCCGTCAGCGACACCTGGATCGCCGTGGCGGTGGAAGGGGTGCGCAGCGGATCCGGGCTGGTGGCAATCACGCTCTATGCCGACAATCCGCGCAAGTTCCTCGTCCGGCACGGCTCGCTCTATGTGGGCCGGGTGCCGGCGCATGCGGGGACCACGACCGGATGCATCTACGTGCCCAAGCCCGGGGTCTACGCGATCGCGATCTACCATGACGAGAACGGCGACCAGGCGTTCAACCGGACCGGGCTCGGACTCCCCGCCGAGGGCTATGGCTTCGCCAACAACCCGAGCACGCTCGCCGGGCTGCCGAGCTTCCAGTCGGTCCGCCTCGCGATACCGCGGTCGGGTCTGCTGACGCGGGTGCGGCTGAAGTATCCATGACCTGGCGGCTGGGGTGAGCCCTCAGCCGGCGATCAGCCCCAGGCGGGCGGGGGCCTCGGCCTCGGCGATGGCGTGGGCGCGGGGATCGTCGACATCCAGCCACCAGGCGTCCTGTAGATCGTCGCCGATGTCCAGCGTGGCGGCGCGGCCGCGGTCGGCCAGCACCTGCATGCCATCCGACAGGCTGCCGGCCATGCCCGACGCGATGGCGGCGGCGATCGCCTCAGGCAGTTCGGGCGTGACGAGGAAGGCGCCGCAATCGACGGCGTTGTAGTCGGGGATCGTCTTCCCGATAGCCCGGATGCGGCCGTCGGGGCCGGTCAGCACCCAGGTCGCGTCGTCGGGATCGACCAGCGGATTGTCGACCCGGCGGTCGATCGCGAGGGTGACCCCGCGCTCGGGCGAGCCGGCGCGGGCGAGCCGCGCGAGGATGGCCGCGGCGAACATGTGATCGGCCATGACCAGCAGGAAATCGCGCCCGCCGAGCGCCCGTACCCGGTCCGCCCCGGCGATCACCGAGAAGCCATTGGGCTTCGCCCAGTCGGCCACGCGTTCGGCGTGGATCGCAAGGCCCGTGCGGGAGGCAAGGTCGGCGAGGAAGGCCTCCACCCGTTCGGCTTCGTGCCCGGTGACGACGGTCACGCGGGTGACGCCGGCCGCCGCGAGCTGGCGGATGCCGAGCTCGATCAGGGGAATGCCCGCGACCGGGGTGAGCGGCTTGGATGACGACAGCGCGCTGATGCGGCTGCCGTAGCCGGCGGCGATGATGACCGCGTCCAAGCTGCTTGCCCCCCGGGTGCGGGTGTGTGAGCCGTTACTCGGCGGCCATCGCGGTCGGGGCGATGTATTCCTCGACCATCCGCGCCGCGTCGTCGTCGTTGAACTGGACGGGCGGGTGCTTGCAGAAGTAGGCCGAGGGGCCGGCGAGCGCACCGCCCTCGCCCCGCTCGAGCGCGACCTTGCAGCAACGGATCGCGTCCATCACGCAGGCGGCCGAGTTGGGGCTGTCCTCCACCGAGAGGCGCAGTTCGAGGTTCATGGGGACGTTGCCCCACTGGTTGCCCTCAAGCCGCAGGAAGCACAGCTTGTTGTCCTTCTGCCACGGCACGTAATCCGACGGGCCGACGTGGATGTTCTCATCCTCGAGGCGCTGGGCGAGCATGGCCTGGACGGCCTCGGTCTTCGATTCCTTCTTGGAGCCGAGCCGCTGGCGATCCAGCATGTTCATGAAGTCGGTGTTGCCGCCGGTGTTGAGCTGGTAGGTCCGCTCAACGTTCACGCCGCGCGCGCCGAACAGGCTGGCGAGGACGCGGTGGACGATGGTCGCGCCGACCTGGGCCTTGATATCGTCGCCTACAATGGGGATTCGCTTCTCGGCGAAGCGGCGTTCCCACTCGGGGCGGCTGGCGATGAACACCGGCATGCAGTTGACCACGGCGATGCCCGCCTCGAGCGCGCATTCCATGTAGAACTCGGTCGCCTCTTCCGACCCCACGGGGAGGAAGTTGACGAGGATCTCGGCGCCCGATTCCTTGAGCGCGGCAACGATCGATTCCCGGGTGGCCTCCGGCGCGTCGGCGACGATGAAGCCCCGCTCGCCCATGCCGGTCATGTGATCGGCGACGCCGTCGAGGATCTTGCCCATGATGACCTTGCCGCCGGTGGCGGGGACATCGGGCTGGAACACGGCGGTGCAGTTCGGGCCGGCGAAGATCGCTTCCGCGATGTCCATCCCGACCTTGCGCTTGTCGACATCGATGCCGAGCACGAAATCCACATCGCCGGCACCATAGCCGCCGATCGTCTCGTGAATCAGGCCCTGGGCCGAATTGTTCTGGCGGTAGTAGGCAACCCCCTGCACCAGCGAACTGGCGCAATTGCCAACGCCGATGATCGCAACCTTGATTGGCTTCATCAATTCGGATCCCTTCAGGCGAGGACCCTTGCCGCAGGTTCGGCCGAGTCCCCTGATGTTTGCGTCGCGTGAGCAATCTTTCGCATCGGCGGCTTGATCGCGCCATAGCGGGCGATCACAAGGCTGCGCAATACAACGATTTCCTTTGGCCGTGCGTTCCCCGAGAGTTGTGACCGGCCACGTCTGCAGCCTAAAGGCGGTTGGAAAATGTTCTGCTCGGGCGGGATAACTACTGTTGGCGCGCCGACCCGGCAAGCGATTATGACGGATCGGTTACGGCAGTTCGCCGCATGAAGGTCGAGGAGGGGGTGCGGGTGAACGGAGTCGTCGAGGGGGCAGGTAAGGGCGGACGGGCCGGCGCGCCGCCGCGGCCGCAGCGCCCGCGCGAGCTGCAGGACGCGCTCAACCACTATCTCTACCACCCGCTGGCATGGCAACTCGCCCGGCTGCTCGCGCGCACGCCGTTGACGCCGAACATGGTCTCGGTGATCGGCGGCTGCTTCGTGGTTGCGGCGGCGGTGGCCTATGCCCAACCCGGTTGGCCCCTGTTCCCCCACGGCGCGGCGCTGCTCGGCATGCTGCTGCACATGACCTGGCATGTCGTCGATGGGGCGGATGGCGATCTGGCGCGGCTGACCGGCCGGTCGAGCCCGATCGGGGAAATGGTCGACGGCCTGTGCGACTATACCAGCCACATCGTGCTCTATCTCGTGCTTGGCTGGCTGCTGGCCCACGGGATGGCGCCGGCAAGTTGGCCGACGCAGCACCCCTACGTCTGGATGTGGGCGGCGGGGCTGAGCCATATCGTGCAATCGAACCATGTCGAGGTGCAGCGGCGGCAATACCAGTGGTGGGTGCTCGGCACCCCATGGCTGCGCACCAGCCGCGAGCAGAACGCGGCAACGCGGCGCGGGCTTACCGGGTGGCTGGTTGGACTCTATCTCGGGCTTGCGGCCGGACTGACCCCTCATGCCGCGGCGATCGACGAGGCGGTCGCGGCGAGCGAAGCCGATCCGGACCGGCGCGAGGCGATTCGCGCCGCGGTGCGCGCGGAGGCGGGGCCGTTGCTGGCGCTGTGCAAGGTGCTCGGCCCCAATCCGCGGGCGATCGTGCTCGGCCTCTCGATGCTCGCGGGGAGCCCGCTCTGGTATTTCCTCTACCAGTCGGTGGTGCTCAACGTGCTGCTGGTGATTTCGGTGATCGCGCACAACCGGGCGGCCAAGCGGATCGCGGCGCGCATCGGGACCGTGGGCCCGGCCTGAGCGGCCTGACCCGACAGGCCAGCAACTCGACGGGACAGCACTCGACGGGCCGGCACTCGACAGGCGTTCAGGGCAGCGTATCATCGCGCGCCATGGCCGATGACACCCTGCTGACCGAAGCGCGCGGGCTCGCGGAGGGCATCGTCGCCCTGCGCCGCGCGATCCATGCCGAGCCGGAGCTCGGCCTGATGACCCCGCGGACGCGCGACAAGGTGCGCGCGGCGCTGGCCGACCTGCCGCTCGAGTGGCGCGAGGGCCCCTCGACGACGGGCATGGTGGCGACGCTGCGCGGCGGCGCCGGTGGGCCGGGCGAGGCGCGTCGCCGCGTGCTGCTGCGCGGCGACATGGACGCGCTGCCGATGCCCGAGGAGACCGGGCTGGCCTTCGCCTCGACGGTGCCCGGCGCGATGCACGCCTGCGGCCACGATGCCCACACTGCAATGCTGGCGGGCGCAGCGCGGCTGCTCTGCGCGCGGCGCGAGACGCTGGCGGGCGACGTCCAGTTCATGTTCCAGCCTGGCGAGGAAGGGCACCACGGCGCGCGCTACATGCTCGACGACGGGTTGATCGACCCGCTGCCGGACGCCGCCTTTGCGCTCCATGTCATGCCCAACGCCCCGCACGGGCTGGTGGCAGGCCGTGCGGGCGCGCTGCTGGCGGCGGCGGACCAGATCGAGATCGCGATAGAGGGGCGCGGCGGCCACGCCTCGATGCCGCACGATGCGCTGGACCCGGTTCCGGTCGCGGCCGAGATCGTCATGGCGCTGCAGGCGATGGTCACCCGCCGGTTCAATGCCCACGATCCGGTGGTCGTCACGATCGCCCGGATCGAGGCTGGCAGCACGCACAACGTGATTCCCGACCGCGCGGTGCTGACGGGCACGATGCGCACGCTGAGCCCGCGGCACCGGGGCGAGCTGCAGGAGGCCGTCTGCCGCCTGGCCGAGGGCATCGCGGCGGCCCATGGCCTGCGGGCCACCGTGACCATCCGCGAAGGGTTCCCGGTCACGCTGTGCGACGCGCGCGCAGTCGATTTCGGCGAGCAGGTGGCGCGGGAACTGGGCGGCGCGCAGGCGTTCCACCGCCTGCCCGATCCGATCATGGGCGCGGAAGACTTCGCCTATGTGCTCGAACTGGTGCCGGGGGCGATGTTCTTCCTCGGCGTGGCGCACGAGGGGGCCGACTGGCAGAGCTGCTGCGGCATCCACTCGACCCGGATGATGGTCGACGAGAGCGTGCTGCCGCAGGGTGCCGCATTCCTGGCGGCGCTGGGCGAGCGGTTTCTCGATCGGGGGTTCAGGTAGGCGCGTCGAAGCTCCTCCCTTGCGGGCTGCCACCTCCCCTTGGGGGACGGGCTGGTCAGTGGAAATCCCGGGACCTTGGCAAAATCCGCACGTTGCGCGGGTGGCGGCCCGGGTTGGGGCCGTGGGTGGGCGGGCCGGGGTGCTTGATCCCGTCGCCGCGGCCGATCTCCGGTTCGCAGCGTTCCCCTGCCGCCAGTTCGCCGAGCAGGCTGGTGGCGTCGTGGACCTGCTTCACCATCAGGTGAACCACCCCTTCCTTGCTACGCTGGATCTCCCCGTCGATCACCATCAGCCGCGCCGCCATGACCGCGCGGCGCTGCGCTTCGAAATCGCGCGCCCACATCAGCGCGTTGACGATCCCGGTCTCGTCCTCGAGCGTGATGAACAGCGCGTTGCCCTTGCCCGGGCGCTGGCGGATCAGCACGACCCCGGCGGCGCGCAGTCTGGTGCCGTCCTTCGCGGCGTTGACCGCGGCGCAGGAGACAATCGCGCGCCGGTCGAAGTAGCTGCGCAGGAACTGCATCGGATGGCCCTTCAGCGAGAGCCGCTGGGTCTGGTAATCGGCGACGACTTCCTCGGGGAGCGGCATGGCGGGCAGCGCCGGATCGGGTTCGGGGGCAAGCTCGGGGGCATCCATCGCATCGAACAGCGAGAGCTGGCGCGCCGGCACGCGGCGCACCTCCCACCCGGCCTCGCGGCGGGTGAGCCGCAGCGAGCCGAGCGCATCGGCATCGGCGAGCAGCGACAGCGCGCGCGGGGGCAGTGCCGCGCGGCGGGCGAGATCCTCGAGGCTGGCGAAGGGCGCGGCGGCGCGGGCGGCCATCAGCGCCTGCGCCCAGGCCTCGCGGAAATGATCGATCTGCCGGAGGCCGAGGCGCAGCACCCGCTCGCTCTCCAGCGTCGAATCCCACGCGCTCGCGTTCACGTCGATGGGGCGCACCTCGACCCCGTGCTCGCGCGCGTCGCGGACGAGCTGCGCGGGGGCGTAGAAGCCCATCGGCTGGCTGTTGAGCAGCGCGCAGGTGAAGGCCGCGGGCCAGTGGCACTTGAGCCATGACGAGACATAGGCGAGCCAGCCGAAGGCCTGCGCGTGGCTTTCGGGGAAGCCGTATTCGCCGAAGCCCTTGATCTGCTCGAAGCAGCGCTCGGCAAAATCGGGCGGGTAGCCGCGGCGGATCATTCCGCCGATCAGCTTCTCCTGATAGTGATTGACCGTGCCCATGTGGCGGAAGGTGGCCATCGCGCGGCGCAGGCCATCGGCGTCGCTGGGCGTGAATTCCGCCGCGACGATCGCCAGCTTCATCGCCTGTTCCTGGAACAGCGGCACGCCCAGCGTCTTGCCGAGGACGTCGCGCAGCTCGTTCGGGTTGTCGGGCGGGCCGGGGAATTCCACGGCCTCCTCGCCATTGCGGCGCCTGAGATAGGGGTGGACCATCCCGCCCTGGATCGGCCCGGGGCGCACGATCGCGACCTGGATCACGAGATCGTAGAGCTCGCGCGGCTTCATCCGCGGCAGCATCGCGATCTGGGCGCGGCTTTCGACCTGGAAGGTGCCGATCGAATCGCCGGTTCGCAGCATGGCATAGGTCGGCTGGTCCTCGCGCGGGACGGTGGCGAGGGTGAGATCGGCCCAGCCATGGGTGCGCAGGAGATCAAAGCCCTTGCGGATCGCGGTGAGCATGCCGAGCGCGAGCACGTCGACCTTCATCAGGCCGAGGGTCTCGATATCGTCCTTGTCCCACTCGATGAAGGTGCGTCCTTCCATCGCGCCGTTGTGGATCGGGACGATCTCGTCGAGCCGGCCCTGGGTGAGGATGAACCCGCCGACGTGCTGGGAGAGATGGCGGGGGAATTCGAGGATGCGGCCGACCAGGTCGCGCATCCGCTCCATCTCGGCGCTGCCGGGATCGAACCCGGCTTCGTCGAGCCGCTCGGGGGGCAGGCGGCTGCCGCCCCAATAGCCCCAGATCGTGCCCGAGATGCGCGCGGTGACATCCTCGGTGAAGCCCAGCGCCTTGCCAACCTCGCGGATGGTGGAGCGGGGGCGGTAGTGGATCACGGTCGCGGCGATGCCGGCGCGCTCGCGGCCGTAGCGGGCGTAGATGTACTGGATCACTTCCTCGCGCCGCTCGTGCTCGAAATCGACGTCGATATCGGGCGGCTCGTTGCGCTGCTCGGAGAGGAAGCGCGAGAACAGCAGCTTTTCCTTCACCGGATCGATCGGGGTCACGCCGAGGAAGTAGCAGACCAGCGAATTGGCCGCCGAGCCACGCCCCTGGCACAGGATCGGCGGATCGAGGCTGCGGGCGTGGCGCACGATGTCGTGCACGGTGAGAAAGTAGAACGCGTAGTTGCACTTGGCGATGAGGGCGAATTCATCGGCAAGGGTGCGCTCATAGGCTTCGGGGAGCCCTTGCGGGAACCAGACCCGGCCGCCCTCGCGCACGAGGTGTTCGAGCCAGCCTTGCGGCTCCCACCCGGCGGGCACGGGTTCGTGCGGGTATTCGTAGGCGAGTTCGGCAAGGGTGAAGGAGACGCAGCCGAACAGGTCCCGCGTGGCGGCGAGCGCCTCGGGGCAGGCGGCGAACAGGCGGGCCATCTCGGCGGGGGGCTTGAGGTGCCGCTCGGCATTGGCGGCGAGCGCGCGGCCGGCGGTCTGCACCGTCTTGCCGAGGCGGATGCAGGTGAGGACATCGTGGACCGGGCGGTCCTCGGGCACGGCATAGAGCGCATCGTTGCTGGCGATGAGCGGCACGCCGGCTCCGCGCGAGAGCGCGCGGGCGGCGGCGAGGCGGCGGGCATCGGCCCCGGCGCGGGGCATCGTCGCGGCGAGCCACAGCGGCTGCCCGGTCTCGCGCAAGGCGGCGAGCAGGGGCGCATCGCCGGCGGTGGCGATGAGGGCCAGGTCCTGCGCGTGCTCGAGCAGGTCGAGCAGGCGCAGCTCGCACGCGCCCTTCTCCACCCGGCGGTTGCCGGTGGTGAGCAGGCGGGTGAGCCGGCCCCAGCCGTGGCGGGTGCATGGATAGGCGACCACGTCGGGGGTGCCGTCGGCAAAGACGAGGCGGGCGCCGACCAGCAGGCGCAGGCCCGACTTCGCGCCGCCCAGATCCTGCCAGGCGCGGTGAGCGCGGACCACGCCGGCGACGGTGTTGCGATCGGCCAGCCCGATCCCGCCCATCCCCAGCGCGTGGGCGCGCGAGACCATGTCCTGCGGGTGGCTGGCTCCCCGCAGGAAGCTGAAGGCGCTGGCCGCGATCGGTTCGGCGAAGAACGGGGACTGGGTGCTCACGGGAACTGGCCGTGGAGGTACCAGCCCGGGTGGACGGCCTCGTCGTGGAGGCCATGGCGGAACACCCACCAGCGGCGGCCCTCGGCATCTTCCACCCGGTAGTAGTCGCGAGTCAGCGCGCCGGCCGCGGCGTTGGTGGCGGCATGGCCGCCATGCGCGCCTTCGTGCCGCCACCACTCGGCAGCGATACGCTCGGGCCCTTCGGCGAGGCGCACCACGTGGAGCGCGCCGCGCCAGCGGAAGCGCAGCGGCGGCCCGTCCGGCACGCTGGCGACGACCTCGATCGGCTGGGGCGGGTCGAACAGGCAGAGCGGGCGCGGCGGGGTTTCGGCGAGACGCGGGGCGAAGCTGGCGGCGGCGCGGGGGAGCGGGTCGCGCGCGGGCCGCTCGACCTGGGCGACCTCGGGCAAGTGTCGGTCGGCGGGAACGAGCCGGTAGACCGCCGCGGGGCCGAGGCGCACGCTCAGCCGGTCGATCAGCGCGGCGACGCTCTCCTCCACCGATTCCTTGCCGGTCTCGAGCCCGACCTGCTGCGGGGCCAGCGGCTCGCTGCGGGGGATGGCGAGGGCGACGCTGTCGAACCCGAAGCCGGGGTCGATCGGGTCGGCCAGCCCCTCGATCCGTTCGCGCAGCAGGCGCATGACGGGGGCGGGATCGCGTGAGGGGCGGCCGGTCTCGACCGCGAGGCGGCGGCGGGCCCCGTCGGCGCGGCACAGCGTCACCACGAAGCGCCGGCCGCCGAGCCGCCGCCGTTCGAGCTCGGCGCCGAGGCGGCGGAGCAGGTCCTCGATGACGTCGAGCACGTCCTCGGTGCGCGCGATCGGTTCGGGGAAGCGCTCCTCGGCGCGCAGCGGCGCGGCGTGGGGGCGCGGGACCAGCGGGCTCGCCGCCTCGCCGAGCACTTGCCGCAGCCGCTGCACCAGCCCCTCGCCGAAGCGGGCGGCGAGGGTGGAGGACGGCCGCGCGGCAAGATCGCCCAGCGTGGCGAGGCCGGCGCGGCGCAGGGCGACGAGGGTCTCGCCCGGCAGCTCGAGCGCGGCGACCGGGAGGGCGCGAACCTCGGTGCCGCCATGCCGCGCCAGCGCCCGTGCCGCGGCGGCATTGCCGGCGAAGGCGGGGCGGACGGCGTGGCCGGCGCGGCGGACCGTGCCGAGCACTGCCGCGAGCAACCCCGCTTCGCCGCCTTGGAGGTGGGCGCATCCGCTCACGTCGAGCACCGCGCCGTCGGGCGGATCGGCCGCGACGACCGGGGTGAACGCGCCCAACGCGGCCAGCACCTGCTCGAGCGCGGCGGCATCGGCGGCGGGATCGGCCGATGCGGTGACCAGCCCCGGGCAGCGCGCGCGGGCATCGGCCAGGGTCATCCCCGGCCCGAGCCCGGCCCGCGCGGCGACCGGATCGACCGCGGCGAGGCGCAGCGCGCTGCCGCTGCGGGCGACGAGGGCAAACGGGGGCGAGACCGAAGCCCGGTCATGCGCCCGGTCAGGCGGCGCGGGTGCCGTGAAGGTTGTTTCCCCGATGGTCTTCCAGGCCCGTTCGCAGGCCAGCCAGGGGAACCACAGCGCCAGGAAGCGGGGCTCGGACCGGCGGGCGGAGGGGGGTGTTGCCCGGTTTGAAGGCCGGTTCGGGGGCCAGTTCGGGGGCGGGGAGGATCGGGCGGAAGAAACCATGGTCGCTGTCCCATTCGAGGCGCCAGTCAAGCCCGGCGAGCCCGCCGCGCCGGCGTTCGAGCGTGGCGATGAGCGCCGCTTCGCCTATCGGCTGGACCAGATCGGGGGCGGTCCCGGGCAGCCCGGAAGACGGTGCGACGGAAGGCGCGCTGGCGATCGTCCAGCGGGTGAAGGCCGCGCTGGGCCGCGGGACAGCGTCGATCCGCACGACCACGACCCGCCCGCCGGCCCGTTCCGCGGCGAGCGCGAGGCGGCGGCTGGCGGTGAGATCGTAGGCGGGCAGGCGGCCCTCGCTTTCGATCACCACGCCGACGAGCGCCGGGCAGCGCGCCGCATCGAGCCCGGCCCGCAGGAGCGCGGTTCCGTCGGCCGCGCCGCGGACCGCGCCTTCCGCAACCTCGACGATCGTGAGCCCGGCCGGATCGAGCCCGAGCCGCGCCAGCCCTTCGCCATGCAGCCGCGCCCGCGCCTTGCCCCCGCCGCGCGGGCGGACGAGAAACAATGCCCGGCTCGCGGCTCCGCCGCTGTCCCCGCTCAGGCCGGCATGCGGCGCAAAGCCTTGCGCGAGGGCAAAGGCGAGCGCCCCGGCGCGGTGCGCCGCCGCGGCATGGATTTCATGCAGCCGCCCCCGCTCAAGCACCGGAATCCCGTGCCGATCCCCCGGGATGAGGGGCTGGAAAAGGGATGGGTCCCCGTCTGCGGAACGGACGTGCATCTGCGAATCACCTGCTATGTTCTTATTATGTTCCATCGGGCGGGAAAGTCCATTCACCACGCGATGGCCGGTGGCCATTCGTCCGCCACCGGACACAACCGATCCGCGCCGCGCCGCGCCACTCGCCGCGCCGCACGACCCAGCAACTTCAACATGAGATTTCAGGAACCGCCACTGGCCCGTGAAATGGGTTGCAATGCCCTTGCAAGGGCATTGCACGGCAGGGGAGCCTCAATGGCTCGCGATATCGTATCGCTCGATGTAGGCGGCAAAGCGCTGCCGCACGCGGTCGTCATCCAGTCCGAACTGCTCCGCCGAATAGGAGTGCGAGCCGTGCTTGCCCTGCTTGTTGTCGGCAATGAACGCGGCCATCGCAGCGCGGGCTGCGTCGGTGAATTCGAGCCCGAACGCCTCGTAGATCCCGGCCACGAAGCCGATCTGATCCTTGAGGAAATCCCGGTAGCGCACGTCAACGATCTGCCGGCCCGCTCCCGGGCCTTCCCGGAAGGCCATCATCCGATCGGCTCCGGTCGCCCACGTCTCGAGTTGCGCGGAACCCAGTTCGGCGCGCTGGGCGTCGGTCACCGAACCGTTCAGGAATCCGACCAGGCTGGCGTTGGAGGGCACGACCTCGGTCGGGTCGCGGTGAGTCACCACCACCATCGCATCCGGGTAGGCGGTGAACAGCTCGTTCGGCCAGAACAGGTAGGGCGGCGCCTTGAGCACCCAGCGGCTGCCCGGCGCAAAGGCCTGGAGATGCTGGAGCATATGGCGATGGATGGCCATGGCCGGGGCCATGTCGGCCTCGTGAAGCAGCCACTCCATGTACCCGGGCACATTCGCCACGGCACTGAAGTTGTGCGAGCGAAACGCCATCGTCCAGATGCTGTTGCACTCTTCCGGGAGCGTGGCGCCCATCGCGTGCATCGCCTTGAACTGCGCCGGCAGGGCGTCGATCTGGGCCTCGCCTATCGCGATCCGCGGGTCGGTGTGGTAGCTCTCGGCGCGCGGCGGCGGGCTGATGACGTTCAGCTCCCACATCTGCGGGCTCCGCACGGCAGGATCCTGCGCGAGCAGGGCATGCAGGATCGTGGTCCCGCTGCGCGGCAGGCCGGTGACCACGAGGGGCGCAACGATCTCCTGCCGGGCGATCTCGGGATAGCGGGCCCGGTCGGCGTAGAGGGTGAGCCGCCTCACGAGATTGTCGTGGATGCGCGCCTTCACGCTCGCCAGCCGTGCATCGTCGAGTTTGGCCTCGTCGACCGCGGAGCGGCAGAGGCGCTCCAGTCCGTCGAGAAACGCCGGCTCGCCCCACTCGCCAAATCCGGTGGCTGCTTCCGCGGACCGGCACAATCGTTCAGGCTGGAGAACCGCGGCCGCCCCTTCGGACAAGATTGTCACGGCAGGACTTCCCACCGATCGACCGGGAGCGAGCGTTCGATCATGCCATAGGCGCTTTCGCCGCCCATGGTGTAGAGCGCGTCACCCTGGTGGAACGGCAGCGCCACTCCGTGCGGGCCGCCCTCGAAAGTCCAGTCACCGAACATGGGGGAACCCTTGGCGATGAAGGTGGAGTTGCGGGTGCGGCCGGTGACCGCCACCCGTTGGCCGTCGTCCAGTTCGAGCAGGAGGTCGCAAGGGCCATCCACGGGTTCGAACCGGGTCATCCAGGGGGCTTCGATGACCTTGCCGTACTTCTTCTCGCGCCCATCGAACACGAACGCCTCGGACCAGGCCGGCGTACCGTCGAGGCGCGGCGGAAAGGCGTTGAGGCCGAAGGCCTTGCCGCTCGGGAACAGGGCCGACATCCAGCAGTGGCCGGGGAATTCGCCGACATCGCGGTCGCCAAACCGACGGATGCGCAAACCGGTGCCATCGATCGGGCGCTCGGCCTCACCCTCGACCGCCATGGACCCGGTGCAGCGGAACAGCTGTTCGTGGCGATGCCCGCCAACCGCGCCGACCGCCTTGGCGGTGGCATCGGTCTTTCCGGCCAGCGATTCACCCATGATCCACGGCGGAGCGGCCATGTGGGCATCGACCTCGATCCTCACGCGGCGGCGCGGGCCGTCCGTCACGCCCTTGGCCTGGTCGAACACGGTCGTCTCGTAGGCGCTGCCGTCGAAGGTCATGCGCCAGTGCCGCAGGGGTTCGATCACCTCGAAGGTCAGCGGCCCGGCGTTGAGAGTGACCTGGCGGCCGTCGCGCAGCTTGGGCTCGGCGAAGTCGAACCCGCCGGCGCCGATCAGCACGCGCCCGTCAGGGAAGGCGATGTTCGCCTCGATCCCGCGGTTGTGCCACTCGCCAGCGACGGCCTCGATGCAGAAGCGGGGCAGGCCGAAGTCGCCGGAATTGTTCTGGATCCACATCGAGACGCTGTCGCGCATCTTGGGATTCTCCGGGCGGCCGGACAGCGGATAGTCGAACGAGGGATCATACCCGCCGGTAAGGTCGATGGACATGCGCTTGGTCTCCCGAAAGGATCAGTATTGCAGCGAGGGTTGGCTGGTCCGGCAATTGCGGAAGCGGTCGGCGACCATGTCGCGCGTGAGCCCGAATTCCTCCAGCGTGTAGCGGTGGGTCCCGTGCTTGTCCTTGGGCTTATCCGCCAGGAACGCGCGCATGGCGGCTTCGGCCGCGGCGCTGAACGTCATCCCGAAATGATCGTAGATCGCGGCTGCCGTCTCCATCGGCCGGGCCACGAGATCGGCATAGGACACGTCGCAGAACCGGACGGCCTGGGCCGGATCGTCGCGGAACGCGAGCGCGCGCTCGAGCGCGGTGGCCCAGTATTCGAGCTGCTCCTGACCGATCCGGGCCTTGTCCACCTCGGGAAAGATCCAGCCGCGGATCGACGCGATGAGGCTGGCGAGGGAGGGGATCGTGTCGGCCGGATCACGATGCGGAAAGACGATCTGCGCATCCGGATAGGCGGCGATGAGCGCGGCCATGTGGAACATGTGCGGCGGCGCCTTGAGCACCCAACGATCACCCGCCGTGAAGGCCTGGAGGTGCTGCAGCGTGTGGCGATGAACCTCGAGCGCGGGGCCGGCATCGGCCTGCATGAACCACTGCATGTGCTCGGGGACGTGGAGCCCGGAGTCGAAGTTCGGGCTGACGAAGCTTGGGGCCATGATCGTGTTGCACTCCTCCGGCAGCCGTGGCCCGACGAGGTGCATGAGCTTGAAATCTTCCGGCAGCCGGGCCTGCGCGGCCTCGGTCGCGGCGATGCGCGGATCGGTGTCGATGGTTTCCTGCCGCGGCGGCGGGGATAGGTTCGAGATCTGCCAGGCCATCGGCGAGCGCGCGACCGGATCGCGCGAGAGCAGGGCATGAAGGAAGGTCGTTCCCGAGCGCGGCAGGCCGATAACGATCAGCGGGGCGACGATCTTCTGCCGCGCGATTTCAGGGTGACGGGCGCGTTCGCCGTAGAGCCGCAGGCGCTGGACCAGGGGTTCGCTCACCCGCGCCTCGACCATGGGGCGCGCCGCTTCCGGGATCTGCCGGTTCTCACCGATGGACCCGATCAGCGCGTCCAGCCCTTCCATGAAGGCAGGCGCGCCGAAATCATCAAAGCCGGCCCGCCGGACGGCATCGTCCAACAGGTCATCGCGGGACAGCCGCATTATCCTCTCCACGTTTGTTGCCGGCAAACTGGCCCGCCTCGACGGTTGGATCAAGTACCAATTGAGTGCGCAGTCAATTATGTTACGAAGGCACAGTCGATGCCGGGGACGCCGGCGGGGCGGCGGGCCTGGTCTCGAGTGACTGGCTCCTGCTTGCCAGCAGAACAGGAGAGGTGAATGGTCTGGGCTAATCAGGACAAGTGCGCGATCGTCGGGGTCGGCGCGACGGACTACTACGTGCGCGGAAAGAGCTGGCCGCGCACGGTCAACGAGATGGCCTGCGAGGCAATCCTCAAGGCGTGTGACGACGCCGGGATCTCGATCCGGGACGTTGACGGGTTCGCCTACTATTCGACCGCGGGGGCGGGCTATCTCGACAAGTTCGACACCGGCTCGCTGATCGAGACGCTCGGCATGCCGCATATCTCGTACACGGCGACGCTGACCGCCGGCGGCGGGGGCGTGGCGGGCGCGATCGGCCTGGCGACGGCCGGGCTGATGAACGAGGACGCCAAGTACGTCGTCACCGTCATGGCGCTCCAGCAATTGCCGCAGAACCGGTTCGGCGTGCTCGGGGTATCGTCGGTCCCGACGCCGGAGAACAGCTTCCTCAAACCCGCCGGACTTGTTGGGCCGGGTTATTCCGTGAGCATGCTGACGCGCCGGCACATGCATCTCTATGGCACGACCCAGGATGCCTTCGGCGAGATCGTGATGGCGACGCGCGCCAATACCCACAACCGGCCCAAGGCGATCCGCAAGGAGCCGCTGACGAAGGAGCAGTACGACGCCTCGGTCCTGCTGTCCGATCCGTTGCGCCGGCTGGACTTCTGCCTCGAGACCGACGGCGCGGTGGCGGTGATCACCACGACCACCGAGCGCGCGAAGGACTGTCGCAACAAGCCCGCGCTGGTCCATGCCTGCGCGCATGGCGGCCAGCGCGAATGGGGGCGCGCCTTTTCGTGGATGGGCATGCCCGATCCGTGGTTCGCGAGTTCGGGGCACAAGTTCACCGCCGACCGCGTCTGGGCCCAATCTGGGTTGACCGCCAAGGACATCGACGTCGCGCTGCTCTACGATCACTTCAGCCCGATGGTGCTGATGCAGCTCGAGGACTACGGGTTCTGCGAGCAGGGCGAGGGCAACGATTACGTCCTTGCCGGGAAGGTCCGCTACGACCCGGTGACCCGCAAGGGCGTCAACGGCGGCACCCCGGTCAACACCCACGGCGGCAATCTCAACGAGGCCTATATCATCGGCATGACCCACGTGGTCGAAGCGGTCGAGCAGGTGCGTGGCACCGCGATCAACCAGGTCGCGGATTGCGAATTTGCCCTCGCCTCCGGTGGCCCCGCCACAATCCCCGTCTCCAGCCTGATCCTGAGGAGCGCCTGACATGAGCGAGCCCATTGCGTACGGCCCGGCCCGGTTGCTCCCCGGCGAGCAGATCCGCATCTCCACCAATCCCGACACCCAGCCGTTCTGGGAGGCGGCGAAGGCGCATCGGCTGACCGTGTGCCAGTGCGCCAAGTGCGGCCACATGCGCATGCCGCCGTCGGCCTGCTGTCCGGAATGCTCGGCGACCGAGAAGGCGTGGCCGACGCTCCCCGGCACCGGCACCGTGTTCACCTATGTCGTCTGCCAGAAGAACCCGGTGACCGGGGAGCCCTATGTCTACGTGCCGGTCGTGGTCGAAGTCGACGGGGGCGGCGGTACGCGCCTGAATGCCAATGTCACCGGCTGCAACGCCGAGGACGTCCACATCGGCATGCGGGTGGCGGTCGAATGGACCCCGATCCAGGACGGCTGGGTCCTCCCCAACTTCCGCAAGGCCTGACGGGGCCGGCAACCGGTCGCGCCGCGGCGACGGCCGGCTGCGACCGCGTCAGTCCGGTACCGCGTGCCGCGCGCAAACGGAGAATGCCCGTGATCGACGTACTTCAGACCTTCCGCCTCGACGGAAAAACCGCCCTCGTCGTGGGCGGCGGCCCCGGCATCGGTTCATCGATCGCCCGGGCCTATGCCCAGATCGGCGCGAACGTGGTGGTCAGCGCGCGGTCCGGCGAGCGCATGGCAGCCCTGGCCAAGGACATCCGCGCCGATGGCGGGAAGGCGATCGGCGTCGCATCCGATGCGAGCCGGAAGGAGGACCTGGAGCAGCTGGTCGAAACCGCCCGCAAGGAGTTCGGGCCGATCCACATCCTGTTCTTCAACGCCTACACCGGTCCGCTGCCGATCACGGACGACCTGTTCTCCACCACCGACGAGCATTTCGAGGCGGCCTTCACGCTCAACATGCTGGCGCCCTTCCGCCTGGCGAAACTGGTGGTCCCGGACATGAAGGCCGAGGGGTATGGCTCGATCATCAACCTGCTGACCTGCGCGGCGTTCACGCCGATCCTGCCGCAAATCGCCTATGGCTCGACCAAGTCGGGCCTGCACATGCTGACGCGCTATCTGGCAAAGGCCGTTGGTCCCGACGTGCGCGCCAACTGCATCTGCCCTGGCTCGATGTCGCCCGACGGGGTCACCCACCCCGCGTTTGCCAGGCACGTTTCGGCCAACGCCATCGCGCGCACCGGGCGATCTGACGAGGTGATCGGTGCCGCCGTCCTGCTGGCCTCGCCTGCATCGACCTATACAACCGGCCAGGTGATCTTCTGCGAAGGGGGCCGGGTGGGCACGATCTCCTGACCGTCGCCGCCCGCATGGCGTTTCGGCGATCCGTGCGGTGGGCGCGGATCCTGCGGATTTTCGCTGGCAAGTGCCGGCAAGTTGGACGATTGCTGAACCATGGCCAATCCGGCGATGACGAACCGAGGGCGCGCCACGAGAGCCCGCATCCTCAAGTGCGCCCTCCGGCTCATGTGGCGCCACGGCTACAGCGAGGTCAGCATCAACCGGCTGACCCAGGAAGCAGGCGTCCTCAACGGCAGCTTCTTTCATTTCTTTCCGTCGAAGCTCGACCTGCTGCTGGCGATGTTCGATCACCTGTGGGCCCTGCAGAGCCGCCAGATCGCGCGCATCCACCAGGGCGAGGCGACGCCCGAACAGGCGCTCCGCTCGCACATCAACTGGATCTGCAAGTCGCAGGTCATGGGCAAGAAGCGGGAAGGGTTCGTTCCGGGGCAGCTGCACATGGCGGTCGGAATGCCTGTGGTGGAGCATAATGCGGCGGTTGCGGAAAAGATCGAGCGGGGCTCGGCGGAGCATCGGGTGTTCCTTGTCGACATCATGACGCGGATCAATCCGGAAGCGCAGGGCCTTGCCCGCAGCTATGCCGAAATCCTCGCCACGTTCATCACCGGTGCGATTTTCCTGGCCCGCCTCACCAACAGCCTCGAGCCGGTCGACCGCATTCCGCCCTTCGTCGAGATGGTGATCGCCAACCTGAAAGCCGGCGAGGCGTTGCCCGCTGCGCCCTGTTCCGCGGCCTCGGCAGCCCCCTCGACCATTGCGTCCGAACTCCCGGCCGGACCACGACACCGGACCGCCGAGCGTCCGTCCGCCTGACGAGCCCCAGGGGTGAAGCGGCGGTCTGGCGAAGGCCGGGGAAGTGCCGTCGGGATGCTCCTCGGACAAAGGAGCGGGCGGAGCGGCGATGTCAGCACATCGCTTCAGGCTCATTCCACCAGAGCGCGAACTTCGTCGGGCAGCGCCGGGGTGGCGAGCGCAGAAAGATAGACGGCGCGGGCGGCCGCCATGCTCGCGGTGGTTTCGGGGTGGGTTGATACCCAGAACTCGCCCGATGCAATTCCGCCGAGGATGATTTCGCCCGCCTGCTCCGGTGTGATGCCCGCCTGGGTGATCATGGCGTGCATCATCTCGCGCTGCCGGGAGACCATCGGCGAGGTGAGGTCCGCCGGGGCGTCCGCGAAGATCCGCGTGGCGACCTGGGCGGGCAGCACGGCCGACACGGTGATGGGGGCCTGCTTGAGCCGCATCTCCAGGAACAGGCATTCGGTGAACGACAGCACGGCGTGCTTGCTCATCATGTAGGGCGCCTGGGTGGGCATCATCCCCAGCGATCCGATCGAGGCGACGTTCGCGATGTAGCCCGGCTCGCCCGCCTCAAGCATGCGGCGGGCGAAAATGCGCGAGCCGTGGACGACGCCCCGGATGTTGATGTCTATCGCCTTGTCCCAAGTGGCGTCGGGCAGGTCCCAGCTGTAGCCGATGGTTTCGATCCCGGCGTTGTTGATCGCCAGCCGCACTCCGCCGAAGTGGTCCCACGCCATGTCGGCGAGCCGTTCC
>Ga0068858_100002380_pt1 | contig 19012 bp, 19 predicted proteins | sample KBSSwiS12_FD_66589 | JGI IMG/M metagenome (GOLD analysis project Ga0068858, IMG submission 66589) | Switchgrass rhizosphere microbial communities from Kellogg Biological Station, Michigan, USA - KBS Switchgrass S1-2 | ecosystem: Host-associated > Plants > Roots > Rhizosphere > Soil ...
CAGTCCAACATCCAATACGGGCTCCATTCCGCTAAACCGTCAATCCGATGGCCTGGCGCAAAAATCTTTTGCCACCGGACTCAGTCTATGGATCGTCATTTTCGCCACAAAAGGAATGTTCATGCACTGGCAACACGCCCAGGTGGATGCGGGCGGTTGGCTCATTCTGGCAGGTGTTTGTGCCTGCCTGGTTGCGCTCCTACCGCGGCCGGTTCATCGGCAAACGATGTAACTTTCCAGCCGCCCACAGGCCGCTTGTCTCGGTAGCAACGTGAGTGAGTGACGCGAAATCGGCATCCAAAACGAGGCCAACATGATCAACGGGAAATCAGTGGTCGTATGGACATTGACCGCATGCTTACTCTTGGCTGGGTGCCGGGAAATTTTGCAGGCCCGCGTCAAACCCTCCAGCGGCTTCGACATGTTCTCCGCCCGGGAAGAAATCGAGGCAGGAAAACAAGCCGCCGCAGAGGCTCGCAAGCAACTCCCCATGCTGCCCGACTCAGATCCGGTTACTAAATACGTGCAGCAACTCGGCAAAAACCTGGCCGCTCATGCTCCTGGTGAAAAATGGCCATACGAATTTCACGTAATCAATCAAAAAGAGATCAATGCGTTTGCGCTTCCCGGCGGACCAATCTTTGTGAACCTGGGCACCATTCAAGCCGCTGATAACGAAGCGCAGTTGGCAGGAGTCATGGCTCACGAAATCTCGCACGTGGTACAACGTCACGGCACTCGCGCCGCTAGCAAGCAGATGATGGCACAGCTGCCGGTTGCTTTGTTAGGGGGGCTGCTCGGCAAAGGCGTTTTATCGCAGGCCGCCCAGTTAGGAATTTCCTTTGGTGTCGGTTCTTATTTTCTAAAAAATTCGCGTACGGCAGAATCGGAAGCAGACCTGCTTGGCACCGATGTCATGTATGACACGGGCTACGATCCCCACCAGATGGCAGTATTTTTCGCCAAGCTGGCTGAGGAGGGCGGCGCACGCGGCCCGCAATTCTTCAGTGATCACCCTGATCCTGGCAATCGCGCGCAGGCCGTCTCGAAGGAAGTGGCCACTCTGCAAAAGAAATCATTTGTCACCGACAGCCCCGAATTCCGGGATGTCAAACAGCGGGTTGCGGTTATGAAGCCGCTTACAGCCCAGCAGATCGCAGAGATGCAGAAAGGTGGTGTAGTTCAGACTACTGTTCCGAGCGGCTCCCTGAAACCCTTCTCGCACAATAATTATCAGATCTCTTATCCGGAGAACTGGCAGGTATATGGAGACCAGAGTTCTTCGGTTGTTATCGCGCCTCCCAACGGGGTTTCAGAAAACGCCATCGCCAATGGCGTCATGATTAACATTTATCAACCCGAGGATTCCCGCGCTACCGTCGATCAAGCTACGCATGAACTGCTGGCATCATTGCGTCAGTCGAATACTGATTTGCGCGCCATCGGCAATGATGAGGACATACGTGTCAACGGAGCTTCGGGAAAATCGCTCGACCTGATTGGAAGTTCTCCAATTCAAGATCAGCAAGGCAAGGCCACCAAGGAGAGAGACTGGCTGGTGACTTTTAAGCGAAATGACGGGACTTTGCTTTATCTGGTCTTTATTGCGCCGGATAAGGATTTCAGCTCGATGCGCCCGACGTTTGAAAAGATGTTGAAGTCGATGCGTCTGCAACAATAACGGAACGGACTAGCCGCCGGCTTTCAATTCCACCAGCACCTGGCGGGCTATTTCCTTGAGGGTATCGAACACACCGTTTCCCTGGAACGCCACAGCTTCAATCACCGGCTCATTCTTCCGCTTCAATTCTTTGGACAACGCTTCCACCGACAACACGTTGGGTAGATCACGCTTGTTGAGTTGAAGAACGTAGGGAATCTTGTTGAAGTCGTATCCGTGTTCTTTCAGGTTGGCCATGAGGTTGTCGAGCGCCTCGATATTAGCGTCCATCCGCTCTTCCTGCGAGTCAGCGACGAACACAATGCCATCCACGCCGCGCAGGATCAGCTTGCGGCTGGCGTCGTAGAAGACCTGTCCGGGAACCGTGTAAAGGTGGATACGAGTCTTGAATCCGCGGACCGAACCCAAATCCAGAGGAAGGAAGTCGAAGAACAATGTACGTTCGGTTTCAGTGGCCAGCGAGATCATCTTGCCCTTCTGCTGTTCTGCAGTGGTCTTATAGATATGCTGCAGGTTCGTGGTCTTGCCGCCTAGTCCGGCGCCGTAATACACGATCTTGCAGTTGATTTCTCGCGCAGCAAAGTTGATGAAACTCAAGACTTTCCTCGGACACAAGGAGGGATGTCCATCAAACGGAACTGTCCCCCATAAAAATTTGGGTTTAGATGCTATCTGGTTTATACCACAGGGGATGGCCGTTACCACAGGTTACCCACGTTACTAGATGAGAAAGCCCTAAGCTAAACTATTGCTCAGCAATGGCTAACGGACTGGTGGCGCCGGGTAGTAGCCCGCTTTGGCTGTAGTTCTGACACACGGAGGGGCGTAATCTTTGCAATCCGGCTTAGCCACTAAGACTTCTATTTCTCGGAATCCTCCAGCACCTTTGCTGGCGTAATAGCCGATGGTGTACTGGTTCCGAGCATCCCGCATGGCCCGAGCGTAGACGGCGTCCATGCTGTCCTTGGAGATTTCCGTAAACAGTTCCCCGCCAGTAGCGGAGGAGTATTTGGGCAGAATGTCGCCCGTTCCCAATCTGGGGACATGGATTCTTTGCAGCTTGCCATAGACCGGAGCGGCAGCCCCGCCAACGCCCAGGCCGTAAACAACAACATTATTAGTAAGCAGTACCTTCAATACATCGCTGTACCCGGCGGTGCTACCAAGTTCACGCCCATCGCTGATGACGAAAATAATTTTGCGGCGGCTGCGGTCGCGCTTGCTAAGATCCAAAGCCGCAGCCAGAATTGCGTCATTGATGACGTGTGATTCCTTCGGTGGCGTAATCAGTACTGGAACAGGTGATGTTACAGGCGTCCCATTGATCACCGGCCCTTGCGGTCCAAAAGGCCCGCTGGTTACGGGAACTCCATCATTCCTGCCCCGCTTAGTTTTTAATTCATTCAGGGTATCGGTCACTTCTTGCCCAGCGACACCGAAGCCTGTTAGCCGCGTTACGGTGCTGCTATAGGTGTAGAGCGAGACCTCATCAAATTGACTAAATGCACCCTGAAGTGAAGAAAACGTCCGGTTTATTTTTTGCACCAGGCTGTCGGGCATTCCGAGATCAATGACCACCGCCGCGGAAAGTGGAAATGGATCGCTGGTGAAAAACGCCATTTTTTGCCGCTCGCCGTTTTCTAAAACTTGAAAATCCTTGGGCACCAACCCATTGACCAGCCGGCCGTCTTGGTCCTTCACGGTCACGGGGATTTGCACGAAATTGGTCGTAGTACTGATTTTGTAGATATCCTCTCGCGTATTGCTGCCGTCATTCTTCGCGCTCGCTGCCGGCATGGTTTTCACCCCAGGCGCAGTCTGAGGCGTATCATTGGCCGCTGGTGCATCTCCCGGAAACGGCAAGGGCGGCTGGACGGGCTTGGACTCCTTCGGTTCCGCTGGCTCGGGAGTATTATTGGGCTGTTCTTTCGGCGCAGGCGGCGCATCCGCCGGAAATTCCTGAGGCGGCTGTGTGGCTGACGGTGCATCCGGGATATCCTGCTTATTATTCTGTCCCCAAACCAGCATGGCCGGGACCAACAAAACTATCGCCATCAAACTAAATGCTTTAGGTTGTATCCCAATCATTTTCAGCACGCCGTTCCAACCCTTTCTTGACGAACCTGCAAACCCACACTGCTTGGGATGCGCATACACTTCGGTTCGGTGCATCTAACTTCAGTAAAGAATAAACTAACAAAAGCCTTCTGAGATTATTCCATGTCCAAAGTACGAAATGGCCTGTTGCTTTTGACGGTATGCGCGATGGTGCTGCTGGCCTGGGGGCAGCAGCCTCCTAACATTCCCATGCCGCCCATGCCCCAACCGCCCCCGGGGTCGGAAGGAAGCCGGTCGACCCAGGAGTCAACCCAGGGCGAAGAGCCGATGACGACCTTCAAGGCTCGCACAGATCTGGTCCAGGTCTTTTTCAATGTAAAAGACCGCAAGGGAGGCCTGATCCCAAACCTGACCAAAGACGACTTCGAGGTTTTCGAAGACGGCAAGCCACAGACCACCAAATATTTCAGTGCCAACTCCGACTTGCCGCTCACACTAGGAATCCTAATTGATGCCAGCGCCAGTCAGACCCGAGTTCTTCAATCGGAAAAGGAAGTAGGAGGGATCTTCTTACAGGACGTGCTGCGGGAGAAGGATGAAGCTTTCGTCCTCAGCTTCGATGTGAACGTAGATTTATTGCAGGACTTTACCAACTCCACGCGCCTTCTGAAAGCCGCGCTGAATCGCGCCAAGATCAACAGTGGTGGAGGAATGTACGGAGGCATCCCCGGAATTGGCCAGGGCCCTGTACCAACCGCCAGCGTCCCGCGGGGGACTTTGTTGTTCGACGCTATTTATCTTGCCGGGCACGACCAACTGTCGCAGCAGGTGGGGCGCAAGGCCATGATCCTGCTAACTGACGGTGAAGACCAGGGAAGTCAACTGCGCCTGCGCGACGCTATTGAAGCGGCGCAAAAATCAGACTCGATTTGCTATGTCCTATTACTCGCAGACCGGGATTTTTACGGCGGCTCATATAGCGGCGCAGGAGACATGAGCAAGCTGACAAAAGAAACCGGCGGCCGCATGATCGAAATCGGTAATAAAGTAGACAAACTGCGCGACGCCTTCGAGCAAATCTCCCGCGAACTGCGCAGCCAATACAACATCGGCTATACATCAACCAACAAGGCGCACGACGGCAAATTCCGCAAGCTGGAGATCAAACCAAAGGGCGAATACAAAATCCAGTCGCGTACCGGCTATTTCGCCCCACTTGAGCAATAGAGACAAGGTCGGGCTTTAGCCCCCGAGGTCATCCCACGAGACTGTTCGGCGTTCGCGGTCACTCTTCTGTGCCAGTTCCAAACTCCGCATCGTATTCAATGCCTGTTGCGGCGAAACATCTAACTCAGCTTTTCCAGCAATCGCATCCCGCACATTAATGTAGTAATTCCTGTAATCCCCAATCTCAGTTTTAATTTTTTGTGTGCCGCCATTCACTAGTGTCAAAGATCCCCAATTCTGCTCCGGATCAACTCCCCACCGCGGCCCCCAATCGGTACCAGAAGGAGGATTCGGACTGCGCAAGAAATCCTCCTGCGGATCCATTGCATGTTTTATAAACGACCCGTTGCGCCCATGGATTAGAAAATGATGCGTCGGTGCATACGCCAACATACAGGCCCGCAACATCGCACGGAACTTTGGATACTCCAGCGCGACTTCAAAGCCATCGTCCACCACTCCGCCACGCTGATGCAGCAGATGTGCCGTAATCGCCTGCGGAACTCCAAACAGGACGAGAGCCTGATCAATCAAATGAGGTCCAAGATCAAACAAAATCCCCGCCCCCGGCTCGGCCCGCTCCCGCCAGGAACCCTTAAGCTGCGGGCGAAATCTGTCATAACGCGACTCATATTCAGAAATCTCGCCCAGAGTTCCAGCAGCCATAATTTTTTTGATCGTCTGGAAATCCCCATCCCATCGCCGGTCCTGATAAACAGTCAGTAACCGTTTCGACTTCGCTGCCAACGCAACCAACCGTTCCGCCTCACGCAAAGTCGGAGTAAAGGGCTTATCGACGATGACATCGCGTCCAGCGAGCAGACACTGGCGGGCTAAATCAAAATGGCTCGTATTGGGGGTAGCGATAACACACAAACGAATCTGCTCATCCGCCAAAAGCTCTTCCACCGTGCGGACGACCCGAACTTCGGGATAGCGCCTTTGGGCCAAATCTCCACTTCGCGCCACGATGCATGCCAATTCCAATCCCGCCGTACCTTGGATGATCGGCGCATGGAATGACTGCCCGGCGAGACCAAAACCTATAAGTCCAACTCTTAGCAAACTCCCTCCTGAGAATGCTTCAGGGTATGCCTTTCAGGCATACCGCGAATTAATTTAGAGAAAAACATACCGATCAGGCGCCATGTCAGGCGCCATGTCTGTAAGCATACAGAAGTTCGAAAGCTTCAATTGGCCGGGAGGCGATGATAGATATAAAAATACAAGGCGAAAAACAAACACACTACTTCCCGAGGATGCACACGCGAAGCAATACGAGAATACGAACGCTTAAGGCTTTTTCGGTTCGGCACTAGCAGAGGCAGCAGCTTCTTGTTTAGCTGACGAGGTGGTTGTCTTGGTGTACACGATCTTCTTGGTTCCGCCATCGCAACTTCCAACCACTTTGCCTTCGCCGTCCTTCACCTTCTCAGTGGGTACGATGTCCAGCGAATAGGACTTAACCCCGCTCGCATCCATCTTTTTGGCGATTTCGTCCTTCAACTCCTCACACGGCTTGGCCGCATGGGCACAAACCGCCAGGACAACTAACAGGCCAGCAACTGTGACCAACGATCTCATGACACGACTCCTTAGCGGGGGGATCTGGTCTCCCGCGACAAGAATGATGACACTCGCCTCTAAGGTGTGCCAGATTACCAATGTATCTACATCGGGAGGGGCTGCCCTTAACGCTTTGCGGTTTTCAAAGGACGGAATCCCTGCCGAATCTGGGAGAAGGTTTGTATCCTCGAACGCAACGGCATCCACATGAAGAAGATCAGAACAGACACACCTGGCTACGTTATCGATGAGGACGAATGGCAACTGGTAGCCGAAACATTCCGCAAAGGCTCAATACCGAGAAGATGAAGATAGAAAACATTCCCGTAAATCGATCGACCCCACGCAAAATAAGTTTAAAAAGAGGGAGCAATTCATGAACTTCCTGCTGAGAACTGACAGCTACAAATTTACGCACTGGAAGCAATATCCGCCGCATACCACAGGGATCTATTCCTACTTGGAATCGCGCGGAGGAATGTTCCCCAACACCGTCTTCTTTGGTTTGCAGTATTACCTGAAACAGTATCTCGAAGGCCCGCGCTTCACTCAAGCCGACATCGCGCAGGCCGATGAATTCTGCCGGCAACATTTCGGTCGCGCATTGTTCAATCGTGAAGGCTGGACGCGACTCCACGAAAAACATCATGGCATCCTGCCGGTGAGAATTAAAGCAGTCCCGGAAGGCACGGTGCTTCGGTTACACAATGTCCTGCTCACGATCGAAAACACCGATCCGGAGTTCCCCTGGCTGCCGAACTATCTCGAGACGCTTCTCCTGAAAGTTTGGTATCCAACCACAGTCGCAACTCTGTCGCGAGAGATAAAAAAGATCATCGGCGGTTTTCTCGAGCGTACCGGAGATCCGTCATTACTCCCATTCAAACTGCATGACTTCGGCTATCGCGGAGTGAGTTCGGAGGAAACTGCTGCAATCGGTGGAGCAGCGCACCTGATCAACTTCTTCGGCTCCGATACCGTCGCCGGAATCGTTCTCCTGCAGGATTACTACAAAGCGAAGAGTATGCCCGGATTCTCCGTCCCAGCCTCTGAGCATTCCACGATTACCGCCTGGGGAAAAGAGCACGAACTCGACGCCTATCGCAACATGCTTCAGGCCTACCCGACCGGCTTGGTGGCATGCGTCTCCGACAGTTACAACATTTTTGACGCCTGCGAAAAATTATGGGGCGAAATGTTGAAGCCAGACATCATTCACCGCCATGGCACTCTGGTCATTCGCCCGGACTCCGGCGACCCCGTCATCGTGTTGACGAAGGTATTGGAAATTTTGGGAGAAAAATTTGGCTATGAAACCAACTCGAAGGGATACCGCGTGCTCCCGCAGTGCGTACGCGTGATTCAGGGAGACGGGGTGAACATGTTCACCATTCACAATATGCTGTATCAACTATCCAAGTTCCAGGGATGGAGCGCCGACAATCTGGCGTTCGGAATGGGCGGAGCTCTCTTGCAGCAGCTGAACCGCGATACCCAGAAATTCGCCTTTAACTGCTCGGCCGCGCAGATCAACGAAAAATGGCAGCCGGTTTTCAAAGATCCCATCACCGATCCCGGCAAGAATTCCAAACATGGCAGACTCGCATTGGTGGGAGCAGAACCCGGACAGTTCCATACGATGGAAAACGTTCAAAGCCCAGAACTGAACAACGAGGATCGTCTCGTGACTGTGTTCGAGAACGGGTCAATTCTGGTTGACGACGATCTGGATTCCATACGTGAACGTGCAGTGGTCCACCTCGGAGGTCAAGAAATCAAGAAATAACTGCGGCTGCAGTTTCAAAGTGTAGAAACCTGCTCAGCTGAGATCGCTCGTCAGCCTTGGCTTTACATCGATATAGAAAAGTTACATCGCATGTAATCCCTACCTAAGGGGAATGCGTATCGGCCCAAAGCACATTTATTTTTCTGACATTTAGCTTATGGATTTTATTGGTCGCCAACGTGCTTTACCACAGGCATTCGGGGGAAATTTAAACCGTGAGCGCAGCATCGCAATTTGAGACATTGGCCTCGATTCGATTTGCAATTTCCAACGACTGCATCGTCGCCGTTCGGCGCTATTCCTGGGAAACCACATACAAAGACGCAATTTTGGAAATTGACAAGAGCCGTCTGCATCACAAAATCGAGAAAGCTCAGGACGCTATGATCAGCAGAAGGGTCACACTTCGCCGTGATAGACATGACGACTTGGAAGAATTAAATGCGCTGGAGGATGGATTACGTAATCTGCGCGTGCTGAAGAAGTCCGAGTACGCGCCAGATTGATAAAAAATCTTCACCGCCCAACCCGAAGCTGTCGAAGCCACCATCCCACTGTTTCAGCTTTCGCATATTGATTAGCCATCAATTCCCCCATCTCGTCCGACCCCAGTTGAACCCGCGCGGTGCTTGTGCTTAAATACTCGCCATCTCAGCTCGGGGAGTGAGTTATGAAGATCGGTTTTTCCCTCCCTAACATTGGTCCCATCGGCACTGCGGAAGCGGTCACCAAAGTTGCGCAACGCGCCGAGGCTCTCGGATATAACTCTTTATGGACGATCGAACGACTGTTGTGGCCGTTGAAATTACAGACGCCCTACCCTGCCACGCCAGACGGACACTTGCCTGAGATCTACAAGCAGGTGCTTGATCCACTCGATGCCTTGACTTACGTTGCTGCTCAAACAAAGAAGATCAGGCTTGGCACCAGTGTGCTCGACATCCCGTACCACAACCCGGTTGTGCTGGCCCGCCGGTTGACTACGATTGACGTTCTTTCCAACGGCCGGCTGACGGTTGGATTGGGCCTGGGATGGAGCAAGGATGAAATGGACGCCACCGGTGCCAACATGAAAACCCGCGGCGCCATGGCGGATGAGTTCCTGCCACTGCTCAAAGCCATTTGGACGACGAATCCAGTTGAGTTCCAGGGGAAATTTTTCAATGTGCCCAACTCATACGTCGATCTTAAGCCGGTGCAGAAACCTCATCCCCCGATCTACCTCGGAGCATTCGTTCCAGCTGCCTTAAACCGTGTGGCAAGACTTGCCGACGGATGGAATCCAGTGATGCTACCGGTGCCCGCAATGGCAGACATGTTCGCTGCCATAAAACAGATGGCCAAGGAAGCAGGCCGTGATCCATCTAGCCTCGGCATGGTAATTCACGGTTTCGTCGAGATCACGGAAAAACCGCTGGGTAACGACAGGGCCTTGTTCACTGGTTCACTCGAACAGATCAGCGACGATGTCAGAAGCTGCGCCAAAATCGGAGCGAGTGAGGTATTCTTTGATCCAGCGTTTGGCCCCGACGGGCAATCGCTCGATCACTGGCTGTCCCTGCTGGAACGGCTGAAGGGAATGATGACTGTGTAAGTCTAGATCTTGCCCCATGCGGTGATGCGCGAAGGAGCAATGCGCAGTACGGGAGCATCGTCAGGGAGCATGTCTGCACTGTATTGGCGGTACTTAGCCCGCAATCGCTTGATGGCTCGCTTACGCTCGGCAGACGCAGAAACCAGCTCCGCTTTCCCGCGTATCAGCACATACCACAGGCGCGTCCAGTCTTCGTCGTATTGGTCCACAAGCAATGCAACGTGCGGTGTCTTCTTAATATTGTTCAATCGTGCCAAGCGCTTCGGTGACACACGCTTTGGCTTGTTATCAATCGCCGAATAGAAAACTGCTCCGTCGTACACAAAGCAGATAGGAACCACATGTGGTCCTTGCTTCACATCGAGCGTAGCCAACCGAGCAACTTGCGCAGTGTCCAGTTTTTTACGAATTGAAGGCGGGATCAGCGGATGTTGATTTGCCATAACAGCGCGCTTGGTTGATCACTGGTTCTTGCACACGATTCTCCAATTTTATATGGCGAAGCGCGCCCCAAGTTCGGAGTGCGACACTGACCACGCGAGCAAGAACCAATGACGCGAATACTTACGTAGGCCGATAGCGAAACAACTTCCGGCACTCCGCTCCCATAACATTGCCGAAGACAGGAACCTGCAGGCCGCCCTTGTTCAGTACGAATTTGCACGAAATGAGGCAGGCGCGCCACTTGAATTCCTCGGTCCCGTGTTTCTTGCCGTAGGCGGTAATATCTTCCTGGGACACGCCAAACACCACCGCCCCGATTTTCGACCAGACGCATGCACCTGCGCACATCGCACAAGGTTCGTGTGTCGAATAAAGCACGAAATCCGGAAGGTATCGGCCATAGCCAGAGCAGACATATTTCAATGTCTCCAACTCCACATGTTTAATGGACGACCCCGAAGTTTTCACCCGGTTGCCGGCTGACGCGATCACAACTTCCCGGTTGCCCACGACGCGCGTAATGACAGCCCCAATTGCATAGTCACCGCGGTCGCGAGCTCGCTTTGCCTCCTCGATTGCTAGCTGCATGAATTTCTTCTTCGGTTTATAGGTTGGAGAAATCACTTTTCTCTTTGATGCCGCGTAGCCTGCACCGCGGGAAGTATAACTCTAACCAATCCGCTCGGCCTTTCACATCTATAATGCGGCTTGCTTCGGGTGATGGCTGTGGGTGGTAATTGAGTAGGGCGAACCTGCAACCTGCTTGTGGCTGCCAACCGTGATCTTGAAAGCGTTGCGTCGTCCGGAAGATGGGCTCATGCCACTCGGCAGTGAGCAATTCTGCATCACAGACGAGTTGGAACATGGCGACGATTTTCGCGGTGATAAATCAAATTCTGCAACAAACTAGGCACTCTTGGCGAGAAGCGTGGCTCCCGGCTGCTGGTATGCGCCGATTTGCTCCAGCATTCCCAACTGATCCCAGTTGTCCCAGCCCTCTACAATTTTTCCGCTAACAATGCGGGCAATGCTGACTCCTCGACTGCGAATGGTCTTGCCACTGGGTGGGAAGCCCAGGGCATCTCCTGTATGGGTCATGGTTGCGGACCATCGCACAACAACTTTGTCATCCGCCCCGAGAATGTCCTCGATTGTTAACTTCATATCCGAAAACGAGCCATGGATTTCATGCACAAACTTTACGAACTCCTCAGGACCGCGAATTTCTGCCTCAGCACCCCTCTGTCCCGTGGCGACAGCCTCCGAGGCTAACAGATCGTAAACAGTCTCGGTCCGGCCCTCATTCCACACTTCTTGGAACCAGCGACGCATCAATTGAACGTTTTCTTCGACTGACATAGGCGTACCTCTGCTAAGTGATTTTTCGGGCAAATCACGGTAACGCTCAGCCTTAAGATGAGCAAGTAAATTTTCAACTTGCCGCCAGAGCAGCCGCTTATACCATTACCCTGCTACGGTGGACTTGAACGCGGTAAACTGATCGCGATGAAGGAGCTCGCCAATGAAACGAGAAAGGATGCGCATCATCTCTGTTGGGATTTTGAATCTTGCTTTGGTGCTATCGTCGCCCTCTGTTTTGCAGACCCAACATAAACCCCAAAACAAGGTAGAGAAAGCAGCGGCGCCCATGAAGTTGAAAGTGGGCGACGCCGCTCCCGACTTCACCCTGCTTGCCTTCGATGGTAAGGACCTGAAGAAAGTGTCCCTGCGGGACTACAAAGGGAAGAAAAACGTCGCCTTGGCGTTCTTCGTCTTCGCCTTCACCGGTGGTTGAACCCGTGAGATGAAAGCTCTCCAGCAGAATCTCACCGCGCTGGAGGGCGCCGACACCCAGGTTCTGGGTGTGAGCATGGACAGTCCCTTTTCTAACTTTGCCTTCGCTCAACAAAACGGAATCAGCTTTCCCATCCTCGGCGACTGGGGAGGCCCGGTAACCAGCCGCTATGGATTGACGCAGAAACTTGACATCCAGGGCGTCCCCATGGAAACCGCCAGGCGGGCAACCTTCCTCATCGACAAATCAGGAAAAATTATCAATGAACAAGTCGACGATGACGCCCTCGATCCGACGAAAACCGTGGAGGTCTGTGAGCGGCAGAAAACCAAGAAATAACGGAGCGAGCCGTGAGCGCTGAGCTTCGCGAACTAGCCTGAGTTCTCGCAGTTCTGCATCGAAGGCAGGGTAAATAGAATCCAATAATCAACGGGTGTATCTGCCGAGGAGGTTGCCATGGCCACGCTCGAGATCGATTTCCTGCAAAACCAACTGGAAGACAGAAAGCGCCGACTGGAACAGGCAATTGCGCTTGCACCTCAGAACGGAGCGTTTGCGGGCCTGCTGCACCAAGTCGACTCGGCACTGGAGCGCATGACCAAGGGCAGTTATGGACTGTGCCAGGTGTGCCACGATCCCGTGGAGCAGGATCGTTTGCTGGCCGATCCATTGGTGTGTTATTGCCTGGACCACCTGAGCCAGTCAGAGCGCAGCGCGCTGCAGCGCGACCTTGATCTTGCCTCTGCCGTACAGCGCAATTTGCTGCCCTCAAAGAACCTGAGAGCGGGCGACTGGGAAACCGACTACCACTACGCGCCGATCGGACCGGTTAGCGGCGACTACTGCGATTTAATACCGTCAAACGGGCAACTGTTTTTCGTGCTTGGTGATGTCTCGGGGAAGGGCGTAGCCGCGTCCATGCTGATGACCCAGCTCCATGCACTGTTTCGTAGCCTTGCCATGATGTCGCTGCCGCTTGGGCAGATTGTGGCCCATGCCAATCGTATCTTCTGCGAAAGTGCATTGGCTGGGCAGTACGCGACGCTCGTATGCGGACAGGCGAAACCAACCGGCGAAGTGGAAATCCATAACGCAGGCCACTTGCCCGCAATTCTTGCTGGACAGGGTGGTGTGCTTCGGATTGAATCAACCGGTTTGCCGCTGGGGATGTTTTGCGAAGCTGAATTCTCCGCAACGCGCCTGCAAATGGAAGTGGATGACACGTTGTTTCTCTACACAGATGGCCTTTCTGAGGCGCAAAATGCCGATGCCGAATACGGGGTGGATCGGGTCACACAGCTAGTCCGGCAGCAGTCGGGGCGAAGGCCCAGTGAGTTGATCACCGCTTGTCTTCATGATTTGAACAGTTTTGCTGATTTCAGTCTTCACTCGGATGACTTGACGATGTTGGCGATCCAGCGCTTGACCAGCACATGACAGTAGCTTGGTGGACCAAGTAAGAATTGACCGAGCCAGTCCTAAAGGGCAAGATGGATCAACTGGTAAGTCCCCAAATCGGAAAGACAAGATTTGTTGGTTCGGGACGGGCAGACGATTCTGAAAACTTCTCGGTGCTGCATGCTTTGCCAATGGCTGATATCTGGCTTCAATAAATCTCCAAATCCTTTCCAATCACGATCTTCCCGTGATACGTCTTCTGTATCTCCTCCAATAACTGCTCATCCGGGGCCCGGCCGGAAATGTGATACAGGATGAGGAGACCAGGTTTAGTCTTGTTACCAATTTCAGCGAGCTGATCAGTCGTGGTGTGGTACTTCGCGCTGTAGGCAGCCCAATCGGCCATAGCGGGTGATGGGGCGTTTCGAGTAAATACTTCATGAATCAGTACATCGCAAGGCTTGCATTGGTTCATGAGCTCCGCGCTAGGGCTGGTATCACCAGAGATGACGATGCTCCGGTCCGGCGTATCAAAGCGATATCCAAACGCATGGGTCCATTGTCCATGAGCAACCTGAAATGCTGTAACCGTCACTTTGTCGTCCTTGTAGACGATGCCCGGCAATACGTCGTGAGCATGCACGTTCAACGCAAATCTCTGCTCCATCCCCTTGGTACGCATGTCGATGTCTTCGCGCCACGCTTCGAGAACGTGCCGGGTCATATCTTCAATCCCTTCAGGCCCATAAACATTTAGCTCGTGCCGCCCAATGACCCATGGAGTCAAGATCAGATCCGGATATCCGGCAGTGTGATCGGAATGCAAATGGGTAACGAAGGCAATCGTGATGTTTTTGGGATCGAGTGCGGGAATCTTTTGGGATGCAGCCGCGGCCCTACGGATGACGCCGGGCCCGAAATCCACAAGATATGCGCGATCTCCTACGACGATCGCCGTGGCTGGGCCGGATCGGTCCGGATTTGGTCGCGGCGTTCCGGTTCCCAGAAGAACGACTTTCGTGGTGGAGCTTTGGCCCTCTGTTGTACCGACTGAAGCGAGTAGCCCCAATAGGACCAAAAGCGTCATACCGCAAAGAGGCCTATTCAACGATTGTCCTCCTCCTGATTGAGTCGGGTCTGGTTCTGGTATTTGTTCAGAGATTAGCAGGTTTTATTGGTCGGCCCTAGCAGGCGATTTTCGAACTCTTGCTCGATAGGTCTTTGATTTTCCCACGTAAGAATGAGAACGACGAGATGGCGTCGCTAGGGTTCGCAAATTCTGTTTATTACGTTTTTGCTGTAGTTCCAGGGCAAGCACACCGTTAATAAGGGCCGCCTAGTCCTCCCCCCGAGTCTCCACGAGCTTAGTCTTTCGTAAGCACGAACGCACGGCTAACCTGCTTTTCGTATGGGCTTCTTAGGAGCAGTCGCGTTCGGCTCTGCTTCTATCGTCACCTCAACTTCGGCCCCAGGCTTTAGCGCCACTGCCTCACCCGTGTTTTTGTCTTGTAATGCGTTGTCAACGCGGATCTCTTGATAAAGCGGTTCAGCCCCTTCGATCACAATTTCAGCTTTCTCTTTGTCGTCTGGTACAGATGGAGGAATTATCTTTTGTACCGTTCCCGGTAAGGTGACGGCTGCCTTTTCAGATTCGTTTTCCTTGGGCTTTTCCGGCGTGTCCATGTGGAATACTCCTTTCATGAAACAACCGCATTGTACGCCTCGGAACAACATGCGACCTAGCGAGACGCAATGCCTCACCGGATAGGCAGGCGCTACAAAATGGTGTACTGACAGTGGTGGGTGAGTGGTTTCCATCTGAGCAGCGGTTGAGACAAGGCGATCTCACTCACAACAGGGTTCTTGGTGAGGTGGCGATTTATCCCCAACCGCCAACTAATCGGCCCGCTTCTCGGAACTAACTTGCGCGACCACTGCGGTCTCTAAGCTTAACTGATAGTTTTGCCAGTTTGCTGCCTAGATCGCTGGCGTTAAAACTGACTCTCCGATCTTAGGATCCCCTGATCGAAAAAGGGACACGGATTGCAGATCACACGCATCAAGCCGGCGGCCCAATGAACAAAACTCGACAGTCTGGGGTCTCTAAAAAGAGATCGCCTCCCATCTTGAAGATCGCTTGCTGCGACCGCCATAGTTGACGAAATCAGACGTTTACAGCAACTGCGGTCAATGAGCATCAAAGGCGGTCATGCAACATTGGCGGTGGTTGCGCCCTCGGAGCATTGCATACATTTTCAAGGAGGGTAGTCGCGTGAAAAAACTGATGGCAGTGGTATTGATAGGGGGATCATGGATGCTCTGCGGGGCGACAGCGCATGCCCAGACAACTCCGCCAAAAGAGAACACTACTCACGCAATCAGCGATCAGGATTTGAACATGCTTCGGAAAGACCTTCGCTCGAAGAGAAAACAATTAATCGCTGCGAACTTGAAACTGACCGACACGGAAGCGGCAAAGTTCTGGCCAGTATACGACCAGTACGTGAAGGAGCTGATCGCGATCAATGACAAGAAATTCGCCCTCATTCAAGACTATGCTGACAATTGGGGAAAATTGACGAACGACCAATCATTGATGTTTAGTCGGCAGTGGTTGGACTTAGACATCGAGATAGCACAGTTGCGGCAAAAGTACGTGCCGATCGTATCCAAGGTACTGGATGGAAAGAAGACAGCAACATTTATCCAATTAGACCGGCGCATTGCCATGATGATCGAACTGCAGGTGTCATCGCAGATGCCGCTGGTACAGGAGCAGGACCAGTAACAGTAATAAAAATAGACGCCTTTCTCGGGGCATGTGTTTCGGCTCTTGGCTGTAAGTGTTGAAAACAGCCTTTACACCAGCAATCCAACAGCATAGTTCAAAGATGTTCGATGGGTATGCTCGCAAATCCCTGAAACTAAGCGTGATTTTGTTGGTCCAAAGTCGATAGGCGTGGTAATAAAGCGGCCGAAATGATTCGACCCGATCTGAACGCCCCGTCGTAGTCACACTATGGCGTTGGGTAGTCCCAAACATCGGGCGGCAGCTTATCCTTGAGCGCTGCATACATGGCGTCGCGGAACAGTTTCAGAGCAGGATAGGGTCGAAGGGCAATAGTGCGCTCCACAATCAGCCCCTGATCGTTGTCCACGATGACCTCCAAGCTCTCGAACTTGTGGCCATCCATGGTCCCCACCCAGCGCAAGAAAGTGGTGCGCTCATCGAGCTTAAACTCGGTTGTATAGGTACCGGAACCACGCGTTGAGCTCGACTGAGCGAAAATCGCAGCGATGACTTCACGCCCCTGGATCGGCCGTACCAGGATCGGACTGTTGAATACGATGTTTTCGGCAAGCAGCTCGCTCACCTGGGCAGGTGTAGGCTTACCGGATTCCCGTAGTTTGCGTAAAGGGTGCATTGTGATTTCTCCTGTGCTGTGTTATTTGCTGTTGAAATCGAGCAAAGGCTCACCTTTGCGGGAATAGTCGTGGGGACAAAGACCCTTCAGGGTGGCTCGCGATAATCGAAGTCGCGCCAATGCTCGAAAATCAATTGAAGATCCATTTTCAGCAATTCCAAACCGGCAATCACAGAGTTGGATCTGAAGAAGCCGGTGCCGAGGCCTGACTGACGGTCTTCAACTGGATGACCGACACTTTGCCATCGGTCAAGATGTTATCTCCAGTCGCGTTCTCTGCCTGCTTCGGAGCCGCCGGGCGATCGAGGTCAACGTATGCGGTAGCTGTTCCCGCAAACAGGAGATCGGTAAGTACCCAATCGCGTTCGCGGTCGATGTGGGGATCGATGCGATGGACCCACTTTGTTTTGGCCCTGCTACTCTCCGTAGCAATGTCGTGCGTTGCCGCACCTACCCAGACTTCACGGCCATTGTAGAGCTGGTTCATCTTCCAAATGCGAATGTGATGACGCTTGGCAAATGTGTTCAGCGACTTCTGAAGGACCACATCCGGCGACCGGCCTTGCAGGAGCAACAACGAAACCGGAGCGTCAGAGTAGCCGGTGTTGCGCATGGTTGCTTGCGCGACTTTCAGCGCTGAGCCAACGTTCAGGTTGTCGGCTTCCATCCATCCTGCCTCGCCAAAGGCGGTAATGAGTTCCTGTGCGTTTCCTAGAAAGATCAGGTTGGTCAAGTCAGAAGGAGTCTTCTTTGGTGTTGCTGTACGGAGCGGCATATTGGTGACAATCTGCTGGAGCTTTGTGTCCGGTGTCAGCTCCGGCCACCCCAACCACTCTGCCTTCTGTTTCAGCAATGATGGACGTACCACTTGAATCTGAAGGTCGGTACCAGCGGGAAACAGAATCTCGCGCCGGATGGAAAGTCCATATACCGAGCGAACTCCTGTAATGGTGTAACCCGCAAGGGGATTTGCCGCACCCAAGGCACTCAGAGCGAGCGAGATCTTTTTCGAGGCATGCGGCTGGGTCATGCCCATGATCTCATTGTTCTGCACCATTTCACGAGCATTATCCACGTTCAGCACGCGCGCATAGAGCGGCGTTTGCTGCTTATTAGGGTGAATAATATTTGAAAAATCCAACACCAGGCGTGGTCGCGAGTATTTGTCTGGAGCTTTTTGCGCGAACAGGACAGTCCCGCTGACCTTTGTACCTGGCGAAACCAGCAGCTCACCTGACTTGCACTCAATTTGTTCGCCGTCTTTGCACAAAGGGTATGTAACGGTGCCCTGAATTGGGTCGCCAGTACGCGAACTGTCGCTATAAACCGGAACGTCAAGCCGAATGCTTAAGGTCGCGCCGGCAAAAATCTGATCCTCTTTAGTTTTAGCTTTCGAAGCTGTAGCAGGCGGGGTCTGCGACGTCGGGGCTGATTGCTGAAGGTTGCATTGATCAGATGGCTGGTAGACTCCGGCCAAGAAACCGCTGTTTGCACCGCTCTCAAGCAGCAGGGTTTGCATTTCGAAAGTAGGAGAGTAGATGAGGTAATCGAGCGCGGTGTCTTGGTAGCCGTCCTGATGGTTGACAGCTACTCCTCGCGCGATCAGCGTATCCGCGAGGTCCTCATAGGCCACGAGCACGCTCGGCTTTGAGGTATAGCTCGCACCGAATACTGCCCAGTGCAGCGCCGTGCGTCCTTGCGGGTCGGTAGCCTTGAGGTCGGCCCCACTTTCGACCAGCTTCTTCGCCTGTTCCAATCTAGCCAGAATGTCGTTTTCCTTTGTCTCGCGGGTCGCTTGATAGAGTGTCTGGATGACCGCGGGAGAGGTGGAAATATCGAGCCGCAGGGCCGCAGGTGACAATTCACCCTCGGGAACCTCCTCAGGTATCTCTTCGGGATCGACCTGTGGTGGCCCGCTCGCCTGAATCTCTTGCGTCGGCGTGGCGGGAACGAGCGGAAAGGAAGCCCCTGGACCAGCGAGCGATAGGAGCCCACAGCACAGAACTATGAACGTGACGCGGAAATTGAAATTTAAAGT
>Ga0068858_100002394_pt1 | contig 18975 bp, 13 predicted proteins | sample KBSSwiS12_FD_66589 | JGI IMG/M metagenome (GOLD analysis project Ga0068858, IMG submission 66589) | Switchgrass rhizosphere microbial communities from Kellogg Biological Station, Michigan, USA - KBS Switchgrass S1-2 | ecosystem: Host-associated > Plants > Roots > Rhizosphere > Soil ...
ACTTTTATGTGGCTAGGCCACCTGCCTTGGGTTTATAACAATTTCGATGCCTCGCTCCTCGACTAAAAAAGCAGAACCGACTGTTCCGCTTTATCAGCAGTTAACGGAAAAGTGCCGGAAGGAATTGCGCGACGGGACCTATCGCGCGGATGAACGATTCCCGTCCGAGCGTGAATTGGTCAGTCGCTACGGCATCAGCCGTGTAACGGCGAACAAGATCATTTCCAACCTGGTCGCGGAAGGGCTGCTCATTTTTCGTCCTGGCATCGGAACGTTTGTGATGCCGCCGATGAATTTGTCATCGTCTTTGCGCGGGATGGAAAGCTTCACGGAGACCGCAAAGTCGATCGGCTTGCGGCCTGAGACCATTGTACGGGTTTTCAAGCTCGTGGGGCGTTCGGAATTACCCGCAGGGATCGCGGATCTTTTGTATCTTGGGCCTCGGGATCGTGTCTATCAAGTCGAACGCTTACGCGTCGCCGATGGAGAGCCGGTCATTCTTGAATTTCGCTGGATCAACGCGGGGCTGGTCCCGGGGCTCAAGAAGCACGACATGCAGTCCTCATTCTACGGGCTGTTGGCGTCGCGTTACAAATTGCCGATCGAGGGTGAGGATCACCAGATTCACGCGCGCAATTTGACGAATGCCGAGGCCAAGCAGTTGAAGGCCCCGGAGGGGGCTGCGGCCCTCGTGGTCGATGGTCGTGGCTACACCCAGAATCACAAACCAGTTTGGTATCAGGTGTTGGTTTATCGTGGTGATCGGTACGTGTTGGAAAATTCAGTTCGCGTGGGCGAGCGCGCCAACGACAGCCAGTTGCGGTTAAAAGCCTCGGCGGGTGAGGCTCATTTACGATAGACGTTACTCATCCTTTTATGTCAGCAACACCTGTCATTGGTATCGACTTGGGAGGGACAAAAATCGAAGGCGCGTATGTGAGCCCGCCTGCGCTTCACAAGGCAGAGAGTCGGCTCCGCGTTCCCGCCGAGGGGGAAAAAGGATATCGGCATGTCCTAAATCAAATTGCGTTGCTTTGTGAAAAAATCACCCTGGAAACGGGGCAACCATTGCCGCGGCGAATTGGGATTGGAGCGCCCGGAGCCGTTGATAGCAAGACGGGGCTGTGCAAAAATTCCCCCAATATTACCTGCATTAATGGCCAGCCTCTCGCGCAAGACTTGGGCAAAATACTGGGGGTGGAGGTTGTTGTCGCCAACGATGCGAATTGTTTCGCGCTGGCCGAGGCCATGTTGGGTAAAGGCAAAGGGTTCGAGACTGTTTTCGGGGTTATCCTGGGCACCGGTGTTGGAGGTGGATTGGTCGTGAACGGAAGCGTCTTGAATGGACGGCATGGAATTGCTGGCGAGTGGGGCCAGATTCCGCTCTATAATCCGCAGGAGCCACCTCAAGCCGGACGCCTTTTGACGATCGAAGAAACTCTCGCCGGACCCGCGTTGGAACGATATTACGCGCGACTATCGGGCCAGACACTTTCCTTTCGAGAAATTTCCAGCCGTGCATCGGCGGGAGGCGATTCTCATGCGGACGCCACTCTTCGGCATCTAATCGATAATTTCAGTCGGGCGATAGCCCTTGTCGTCGATGTTTTCGATCCTCACGCCATCATCCTCGGGGGAGGTGTGGGGCACACCGAAGCGCTCTATGCGGACGAGATGCGGAAGAAGGTCGAGGAACACATCTTCAATGCGACCTTTGAGACGCCGATCTTCAAGCCGATCCTGGGCGACAGCGCGGGGGTTTTCGGCGCTGCATTGCTGGTCGTATCCGCCGCTGATCGTTCCGCTCTTTCGTTGGACTGAAATGGCTAATTTTCTTGACGCGATAGCTTCAAAAGAGCATGGTGGCTAGTCCACCTCCCTTTCGGGCTTTTTGGCTCTAAAACCCTTTAATAAATTCTCCAATGACTGCCATGCCGACCTCTTCTGCGACCAAAAGTAATAGCGCTGTCCCTCATTTTTTCAGCGGTAAGTCCCAGCCGCTTTCGTCATCGCTTCCGGTGCTAAAACTTAACTCGCCGATTGACGGGGCATTTCTGGGGGAACTCCATCCGGCCAATGCGGAAGGCGTGGATAAGGTTGTGGCCGTCGCCAAGAAGGCGTTCGCAGGGTGGAGTGCCACCCCGATCAAGGACCGCGTGCAGGTTCTCTTCAAGTTCAAGCAATTGGTCGAAGATGATATTGCGCGCATATCTGAGCAGGCCAGTCGCGAAAACGGCAAGACCCCGGCTGAGGCGGAAGCCGGCATTCGCAAGGGAATCGAAGTGGTCGAATACGCCACGGCGCTTCCCAACCTCATCGCCGGAAATATACTCGCGGTCAGTTCCGGCGTGGACTGCCACACGCGACGCTATCCGCTCGGTGTTGTGGCGGGCATTACGCCGTTCAATTTTCCCGCGATGGTTCCGATGTGGATGTTTCCCATCGCGCTGGCCTGTGGAAACAGTTTTATTCTCAAGCCATCCGAGCAGGTGCCATTCACGCCTCTTCTTTTGGCGGAACTCCTGACCAAGGCGGGGCTGCCTGACGGCGTTTTTAATGTCGTGCAGGGCAATCGCCCCACGGTTGAAGCCCTTTTGGATCATCCGGGTATCGCAGCGGTCGCATTCGTTGGATCGACCAATGTCGCGCGTCAGGTTCATGCACGCGGAACGGCCACGGGCAAGCGGGTTCTTGCGCTCGGTGGTGCAAAGAACCATGTGGTCGTGGTGCCCGATGCCGATCCGGAAATCACCGCCCGCAACGTTGTGAGCTCGGCAATGGGGTGTGCGGGTCAGCGCTGCATGGCCGCAAGCGTCATGGTTGCGGTGGGCGAAGTCGAACCCATTGTGAAAGCCATCGTGGAAAGCGCGAAAACTGTCCGGACGGGTACCGATATGGGCGCAATCATCAATCCTGCGGCATTGGAAAAAATCAACGGCTATATCGACCGCGCGGAAAAACGGGGCGCGAAGATTCTACTCGATGGTCGCAACGTCAAGGTGAGTGGAAAAGAAGGTGGCAACTATGTTGGCCCCACCGTGATCGACGATGTGAAAATTGGCGATGAATGTGCCTGCGATGAAATCTTCGGACCGGTCCTGACCGTTCTGCGCGTGAAAACTCTTTCCGAGGCGATGGAGATCGTCAATGCCACGCCTTACGGCAATGCGGCCTCGATCTACACTTCGGATGGTGCGACCGCTGCGCAATTCGAGGACCAGGCGCAGGCGGGCATGATTGGAGTCAATATTGGTGTGCCGGTGCCACGTGAGCCCTTTTCATTCGGAGGCTGGAAGAATTCAAAATTCGGACATGGTGATATTACCGGCTCCGATGGCATGAATTTCTGGACGCAGGCGAAAAAAGTGACGCGCAAATGGTCAGCCCGCCACGGTGGAAACTGGATGAGCTAATCTTTAATAAAAATCCATATGAAAGCCGCTGTATACGAAGGAAAAGAAAACATTGTCATTCGCGACGTCGCTCAGCCGAAGCTCGAGGATGGCGAGGTGTTGCTAAAAATCCACGCTTGTAGCGTGTGCGGGACCGACTTGCGCACCTATCGTCATGGCGATGCCAAGATCAAGCCTCCGCGCATTCTTGGCCACGAATTTTGCGGCGAGGTGGTTGAGTCTCGCGCGGGTAGAGATGTGAAGATTGCCGTGGGTGACCGCGTTGTGATGTACATCGTCCTGGCGTGCGGGACCTGCCGTTACTGCAAGGCGGGTCGTCCCAATCTCTGTACGAATCGCACGACAATGGCTTACCATCATGACGGCGCTTTTGCTCCTTATCTGAAAGTGCCGGCGAAAGCTGTTGCGAATGGTCAATTGTTCAAGGTATCGGGCGATATTTCTTCCGCCGAGATGAGTCTGGCTGAGCCACTCGGTTGCGTGATCAATGCTCACAGTCGCCTCGGCGTTGGATTGAAGGACACGGTCGTTGTTATCGGCGCAGGTCCTATTGGGGTGATGCATGCGTTGGTTTCGCGCTTGCAGGGAGCACAGAAGGTGTACCTGCTCGATACAGCGGAAAATCGACTCAAGATTGCCCAGCGCTTCGATCTCGACGGTTACGCGACGGTCAAAGCCGACCTTTCCCATCGCGAGCAGATCAAGGAATGGACCGACGGTTTTGGCCCGGACGTCGTTATCGTGGCATGCAGCGTTGCGGCAGCACAGGCCGATGCCCTCGAAATCGCGGGCAAGGGCGCGCGCGTGGAGTTCTTTGGTGGATTGCCGAAGACCAAGCCGACAGCCGAATTGAATACCAATCATCTCCACTATAAGGAACTGCTCGTTTCCGGTTCTTACTCGGAGAAAATGACCGATTTTCAGGCTGCCTATGCGTTGATTCAAAGCGGGAGATTTCCGGCAAAGAAAGTCATCACCCACACCCTGCCGCTCGACCGGATCAATGAGTCATTCACACTTATGGAAACCGGCGAAGCGCTCAAAGTTTGCATCCTGCCTCAAGACTAAGTCGTATGAATTCCATCGTATCTGAAATTGCGCAAATCGACTTGTTGATAGACGGCAAGAGTCGTCCCGCTTCCGACAAGAAGCGTTGGGAAATCAAATCACCCGCCACCGGAGATGTCGTCGGTTCCATCGCTTCCGCTACACGTGAGGATCTGATCGCGGCAATTGAAAGCTCGCAGAAAGCTTTTTTCTCCTGGTCCAAGCTGACGGCTTACGAACGTGACAAGATCATCCGCAAGGCGACCAATCATGTTCGCAGCAAGGCGGAGGAAATTGGACGTCTCATGGCGCTCGAACAGGGCAAGCCGTTTAATCAGTCGAAGGGCGAAATCACTTCATCGTGCGATACGATTGACTACTACGCGGCGGAAGGTCTGCGCATCGAAGGCACTGTCCTCGCCACGGAGGACAAGAACTATCGCTCGAGTGTAATCTATCAGCCGGTGGGTGTTTGCGCGCTGATCACGCCGTGGAATTATCCGGTATCGCTTTTGAGCTGGAAGCTGGGTCCTGCCCTCGCGGCTGGGTGTACGGTGGTGCTCAAGCCGACGCCGGTGACACCCATGTCGCCTACGGCATTTTGTGCGGCGTTGATTGAAGGTGGAATTCCCGCTGGCGTGATTTCTGTCATCAACAGTGAGTCGGTTGCCATCGCTGAAGAGCTGGTCACACATCCGCTCGTCGCCAAAGTCGCCATGACCGGATCGACCCGCACGGGTAAGCGCCTGATGGAATTAGTGGCGCCTTCATTGAAACGCATCTCACTGGAACTTGGCGGCCAATGTCCCGCCATCGTGTGCGCGGATGCAGACGTGGATCTCGCAGCGAAGATGGTTTCCTACAAGGGGTTTCGCAACATGGGCCAGTCCTGCAGCGCGGTGAATCGCGTGTATGTCTACGAGTCCCTTCACGATGTCTTCGTCGAGAAACTGCGAGTTCTGGCAGAAAAGCATACGATTGGTGACGGCATTACAGACGGTGCGGTTGATCTTGGTCCCATGGCGACCTCCGCCGGCCTCGATACGGTGAAAGAGCATGTTGTTGATGCTGTGAAAAAAGGCGCCACCATTGTTTGCGGAGGCGCAGCACCCAAGGGAGAAAAGTTCGAGCGCGGCAATTTCTATCAGCCGACAATCCTGACCAAGGTCACTTCGGACATGCTGGTGATGCGCGAAGAAACCTTCGGACCGGTCGTCCCAGTCACAACGTTCACGCAACTTGATGACGCCATTCGCCAGGCGAACGACACGAAGTGGGGGCTGGTCACCTATCTTTTTGCGAAAGACTATTCCACGATCGTCCGCGTTAGCGAAGCGTTGGAAGCAGGCACGGTCTGCGTCAATAACGGCGCGGTGAATACGAATTACGCTCCTTACGCCGGCTGGAAAGACAGCGGCTTTGGACTCGAGCTTTCTCGCGACGCCATGTTTGAGTATCTCAAGACCAAGCACATTAAAGTCGCCCTGAGTTAATCCTATGCTCCTCACTCCCGTCCAGGCGCGCCTCCTTTTTCAAGACGCTTTGGAAAGAAACTATGCCGTATTGGCTGTCAACGCGGACAGTCCTGCCGCCCTGACTGATTGCCTTGAGGCAGCACGACTGAGCGATTCACCGATCATCATTGAAACAAGTCTCTGGCAACTTAAGGGGCACAGCTTTGGTGCGGGCGATGCCTTGCTCGGGCTGGCTCGTTATCTCGCCGATATCAATGTGTTGGCGAACTCGGCTCGATACGCTGCCATTCCTGTTATTTTTCACACCGACCATATCAAGGGGCCTGAGACGAGAAAGATTCTCCAGGCAGCCATTGAGGGCATTCCAGCGTCTTTTTCCGGCTTGAACGTCCGGTTGCGGGCCTCGACGATTTCGCTCGATTCGTCGGAGTTGACCGAAGAAGAGAATATAGAAATGGTCTGCGAACTTTGTCGTCTCGGCGAAAAGTTGGGCGAGAAAGTAACGCTTGAAATGGAAGCAGGTGTTGATGATGGGCTGACCGATTCTTCCGTTACAGAAAAGCTTCTTGGTTCGGTAGAGAAAACCAATCCAGGACATCTTGCTCTTTGGGCGCCTGGAGTGGGTACACGCCACGGCTTGACGGATGGAGGTTATCCCGCCTTTTCCGCATCCCATGTAAAAGCCCAATCACAGCTTGCCTCGAAGCTTCTTGGCCGCCCGACGGGAATCGCCCTGCATGGCTCCTCCGGTCTCGCAGACGAAAGTCTTCAGGCGGCTGTTCAAGCTGGTGTGGTCAAAGTCAACTGGTCGAGCGAATCGCTTCTCATCCGCTCTCACGCGGCGCGCCGTTACTACACGGAAAACGGAGCCAAGCTTGAACCGAAGCATCCGGATTTCAAAGTCACGGCGATGGACAACGGCCTGCAACAGGCAATTTCCCGGGAATATATCCCGAAGGTTCAGCAGCGATTGATCACTTTGGGCAGTGCTGGAAAAGCGGCGACTTTGCTGGGTAAACTCTCCTCTTAACTATGAAACCACTTCACGAAATTTCAGCAGCAGTTGTCGGCACCGGCTTCATTGGTCCTGTTCATGTTGAAGCCTTGCGACGTCTGGGTATTCAAGTCTCCGGAATCCTCGGCTCGTCCGCCGAGAAATCGGCTGCAGCCGCGAAGAGCATCGGTCTCCCTCGTGGATATCGTGACTTTAAGGAATTGCTCTCAGATTCAAGCGTCGATGTCATTCATCTCACATCGCCCAACCGTTATCACCGTGAGCAGGTGCTGGCCTGTCTTGAGGCTGGTAAGCATGTCGTCTGTGAAAAGCCTCTCGCGATGAACTCGAAGGAAACGGCGGAGTTGGTCAAGGCGGCGAAGTCGCATCCGAATCTCGTCACTGCCGTTAATTACAACGTCCGCTTCTATCCTCTTTGTCTTCAAGCACGCGCGATGATCAAAGCGGGGGAGATCGGCGAAATCCTGCACGTCACCGGCAGCTACATGCAGGACTGGCTCCTTTTCCCAACCGACTACAACTGGCGGGTCGATGCTGGCGAGGGCGGCGACTTGCGTGCAGTGGGAGATATCGGCACCCATTGGCTCGATCTGCTCGGCTTCATCACGGGACTTCATGTCGATTCGCTTCTGGCCGATTTGTGGACCGCTCACCCGGTTCGTCAGCGGCCTGTGAATGTCTCGACGGACACGTTTACCTTGAAGGCGGTCGCCGGAGAGCGAGCCACGAAAGATGTGCCGATTTCGACGGAAGACTACGGCGCTATCCTTATGAAATATTCCGGCGGGAAGCGTGGAAGTCTTACCGTTTCGCAAATCGCAGCCGGGCGCAAGAACTGCATCCGCTTTGAGATCGCGGGAACGAAAAAATCTCTGGCCTGGAACAGTGAGTCACCGCAGGAACTTTGGATTGGAGACCGCGCAGATCCCAATGCGGTGCTGATGACAGATCCCTCATTGCTGTACGCCGATGTGCGTCCGTTCGCGAATTATCCCGGTGGACACCAAGAGGGTTTCCCGGACACGTTCAAGCAGCTATACCGTGCGGTTTACACGGATGTCCAGGCTGGCAAGCCTTCCGCCGAACCGCTCTACGCGACCTTCGAGGATGGCCATCGTGAAGTCGTCTTGTGTGAAGCAATTTTGGAAAGCCACAAAAACAATGGGTGGGTCTCTCACCTCAAATAAAGGACCTGAAATGAAACTAGGTTTTGTCAGCGCCATCCTGCCGGATTTGAATCTCGATCAAACGCTCGCTTTTGCCGCCGAACAGGGCTTCACCACCGTCGAGGCGATGTGCTGGCCCGTTGGAGCCGCTGAGCGGCGCTACGCCGGGGTGACCCATGTTGACGTGACCGATTTTAGTGCCAAGGAAGCGGAAAAGATCAAGGCCCTGACGGCGAAGCATGGTGTTTCGCTTTCCGCATTAGGCTACTACCCCAATCCCCTTTGTGCCGACGAGAAGGAAGCGGGTGTCTACATCGCTCATCTCAAGAAGGTCATCAGCGCTTCAGGCACTCTGGGTCTCAATCTCGTTAACACCTTCATCGGACGCGATCACACCCGTTCACTTGCGGATAACTGGAGTGTTTTCGACGAACGCTGGCCGGAGATCGTCCGCCATGCCGAAAGTTGTGGCGTCAAAATCGCCATCGAGAATTGTCCCATGCTTTTTTCCAAGGACGAATGGCCCGGTGGCAAGAACATGGCCATTTCACCGAAAATCTGGCGTGAGATGTTCAGCCGGATTTCTTCCTCCAGCTTTGGGCTGAATTATGATCCTTCGCATCTTGTCTGGCAGTTCATGGACCCGGTGAAACCTATCGAGGAATTTCGTGAGCGCATTTTTCATGTCCACGCCAAGGACCTGAAAATATGGAAATCACGTTTAGATGACGCTGGCATCCTCGATTTCGGTTGGAACAGTCCCAAGCTCCCCGGACTTGGCGATGTCAACTGGCCGGACTTCTTCGCGGCCCTCACGCACATTCGCTATCGGGGGCCGGTATGTATTGAGGTCGAGGACGCCGCGTACGAGAGCACTCTCGAGGATCGCAAGCGTGCACTGGCCCAATCGAAACGTTTTCTGCAGAACTATCTATAAGCGGCCTACCAACCGTATTCGGGCTTATGGTTGGTAGGCGTCCGGCGAATTTAGAAACGAACTACGCTTTTGCCAATTCAGCAATCCGCGTATCCAGCTTCACCGAATCAGCGGCGAAGAGACGTATTCCCTCTGAAAGTTTCTCTGTTGCCATGGCATCTTCGTTCAGCAGCCAGCGGAAACTTTTTTCGTCAGTGGGCACTCGCTTGATGTCCATTTTCTTTGCAGCTTCCACCGAAAGCTTACGCACCACGGGTTCTTCGGACTTCTGCAAATCAGCCAGCCACTTCGGGCTGATGGTCAGTAGATCGCAGCCAGCCAATTCAAGAATTTCTCCGGTATTGCGGAAACTTGCCCCCATGACTTCCGTCTTGTGGTCGTACTTCTTGAAGTAATTGTAAATGGCAGTCGTGCCGATGACGCCTGGATCTTCCGCGCCCTTGAAGTCGCGATTTTCGGCTTTCTTGTACCAGTCGTAAATCCGGCCGACAAAAGGCGAGATCAATTGGACACCAGCTTCTGCGCATGCGACTGCCTGGGGGAGGCTGAATAGCAATGTCAGATTGCAATGGATACCTTCCTTCTGAAGTATCTCTGCCGCGCGAATGCCTTCCCACGTCGACGCTATCTTGATCAGGACGCGTTCGCGAGGAGTTCCGTGCTGTTTGTACAAGTCGATCAAATCCCTTCCTTTTTTCACCAAAGCTTCCGTATCGAAGGAAAGTCGCGCATCCGTCTCGGTGCTTACGCGTCCCGGTACGATTTTCAAAATCTCGGTGCCGAAAAGGATCAGTAAGCGGTCCGTAATTTTCTCGATCAAAGCCGCACCTTTCAAGGTGGACTTCTCGTTCTCTTTGACCGCCTGTTCCAACAAAACGCCGTACCGTTCGATCTTGGTCGCGGCCAGGATAAGGCTCGGATTGGTCGTTGCGTCTTGAGGAGCGAATTCTTTGAGTGTGGCGAAGTCACCCGTATCGGCGACCACTTTGGTGAATTGTTTGAGTTGATCGAGCTGGTTCATATGTTTCGATGCTACTTCGAGTCCTGAATTTTTCCGAGAAACTTCGATGTATTCTCCTGTCTGGCAGATGCCTTGGCGGTTGACACGTAATTGTCACTGGACGAATGAGTTTTGGTGCGAATAACCTCCCGCTGAAATCGCTCACTCATTCATTTCCGTGAAAAAACTCCTTCTTTTCCTGGTGCTCATGGCTTCGGCGCCCATCACGGCTGGTGCCTCAGAAACTGCAATTCTGGATGCCGGGCAATTGACGGCGCCTCCGTCTTTTCCAATGCAGGTCGATAACACGTCCTCTTCCAGCAACGGATCGCTGCTGCTTTTAATCGATTTGGGACCGAGTAACACGATCAATAACACCGTTAATCCCGGGAGCTATGTTTCCGGAACAAATTCCATTCTTGCGGCAGGCGGATTTAACATCAACGGTGGTACGAACGAAACAGTCACGACGTTTACCATCTCAAGTGGAACCACTGGAGATGAACTCGCCTTGCGCTGGTTCCCCTCGATTACCTACTCCCAATACCAAAGCGGTACGTTGACTCTGGCTGGTCAATATTTCGGCACTTACGCTCCAAGTCCACTTGGAACAACGCCTGATGGTGGTAATGCATGGGTCCTGACTAACGGTGGGACATTCAGCCTCAATTTTTTCACCACGAATTCGAATGGTGGCGGCAGTCAGTTGCCTGCTCTTGGTTTTACCAACAACCAAATCGCCAGCGCGGTTCCAGAGCCCTCGACTTATGCATTGTTCGCGCTGGGGCTGCTTGGCCTGTTGGTGATGGCTCGTCGTAAGAAACTGGCCTGATCTCCCTGGAGTATAGCGAGGCTTGCACTTTCTCAGACGTTTTCGATCAGAGCGACATTACCTTTGACCAGAATTGGCGGTTTCCTCCAATACCGTTCGAAGTGCCTTGAGCAAGGTTTCTGAGGTGTAGGGCTTGGCCAGGAAATGTTTGACGCCGATCCCAGTAGCGTGGGCTATACTACCGTTCGCATGCAGGCCACTCGCTGCGATGATTTTTGTCAGCGGATCTATTTTCAAAATCGCGTGAATTGTGGCGGTTCCATCCATGATCGGCATCATCATGTCGGTGAGCACGACGGAGATTTCATGACGATGCATGGCGAAAACAGCAACTGCCTCCGCTCCGTCGGTAGCGGTCAATACACGATAGCCAAAAGTCTGCAGCGTTTGCCTCGTGATGGTCAGAATCGAGGTTTCGTCATCCACTACCAGGATCGTCTCGCCATTACCTCGCGGCAAACTTGCTTGAGCGGCTTGTTCCTTCCGGATATCAGAGCTGCCGTCCATGGCAGGTAAATAGACTTTGAAAGTCGTGCCTTTGCCAGGCTCGCTATAAACATTAATGATACCGTTATGACTCTTGACGATGGCCATGACCGTCGATAATCCCAGGCCGGTGCCCTTGCTAATGTCTTTAGTGGTAAAAAAGGGATCAAAAATTTTATCAATCAGATTCCGTGGTATGCCTGTTCCAGAATCAGTCACGTTAATTTGAACGTAGCGCCCCGCTTTCGCCTGCGCATGCATGGCAACATAATGTTCATCCAGCAGGCAGTTTTCGACACTGAGGCTTAAACTGCCACCGTTCGGCATGGCGTCTCGTGCGTTAACGCAGAGGTTCAGGAGAATCTGATGCACCTGGGTTGGATCGCCCAGAATCAGCCAGATATCCTCCGGTATGGAGAAGTGCAATCGTATATCCTTCGGAAAGGTATCCTTGATGATGCTCTCGACCTCTTTCAGGAGATGTTTGGGCTGAATTTCGATCCGTTCACCTTCGATTCCCCGAGCAAAGGAAAGGACCTGGCGGACGATATCCGCCCCCCTTTTTGCGCTGATCTCGATCGTTTCCAGAATATTTTCCGTTTGAGGGTCAGTCGCCGTGAGCTTGAGCATGTCAATCGACATCAGGATGGGAGCCAGAATGTTGTTTAAATCGTGGGCTATGCCTCCAGCCAGTGTGCCAATACTCTCCATCCGTTGTGCGCGTAAAAACTGAGCTTCGATCTTCTTCTTTTCCGTGATATCCGTGTTGATCGCCAGGACCGATTTTGGACGGCCCTCGCTGTCCCGGATGAGCGTCCAGCGCGACTCGATGGTAAGTTCGCCTTGGTTCTTGGTGAAGTGTTGGAGATCACCATGCCATTCTCCCTCACGAATCGTACATTCATACGCAGTGCTCAATTTTTTCGGTTCGGTGTAGAGGAGGTCGTCCATTTTTCGGCCCAAGACCTCCTGTCTCGTCCAGCCATACATGCGTTCGGCACCCTTGTTCCAAAACACGAGATTTCCTTTGAGATCTCGAACAAAAATCGCATCCTGGGCTTTGTCGAGAAATGACGCCTGTTCCTCGATTTGCTCTTGGGCAACTTTTCGCTCAGTGATGTCCCGAATCATCGCCAGGATATTGTGGTCGGGCATCTGGGTTGCGATAACCTCCGCCCCAAAGACCGAACCGTCCTTGCGTTGGAACTGCCATTCCCGATGGTGATCGGATAGTGTGCTGATCTCGTTCAGCGCGGTTTCGATTTTAGGAATCTCCGACTCGGGAACAATATCTGAAGCACTTCGCCCGATCAGTTCATCACGTGAGAAGCCCAGCATTCTGCAGATGCTTGCGTTGCCATCTATATAGATTCCTTTTGGATTGGCGATGATAATGCCGTCCGGAGCATATTCAAAGAGCGTGCGGTATCGGGCTTCACTCGTTCGCCGTGCTTCTTCCGCTTGCTTTGAACCGGTGATGTCACGAAAAGACCAAATTCTTCCGTAATATATTCCGTCTTGTCCCCTCACCGGTGCCGAATATCGGTCGAAGCACTTCCCATCGATCAAATCGATTTCATCCCGGCTGACTTCGTCCGGATGGGCGTACAAATTAACGATTTTCTCAATAAATTGTTGAGGAGCCTTGGTTTGTTTTGCGACCCATTCGCGTTGACGTGAATCGTCGAATTCACGAGCAAATTCGTCAGGAATATTCCACAACTTGGACATCCGCTCATTTTGGAGAATTTTGTTTCCTTCGCCGTCTACAATCAGGATTCCATCCAGGGAAGAATGGACTTGGGCTTCAAAAAAGGCGGTTTTCCAGAGGAGCTGATTTTCAACCTCCTTGCGATCAGTGATGTCGCGCACGACACCCTGGAGATAGATTTTACCACCCAGTTCAAACCGACTGAGACTGACATCCACATAAATAACCGAGCCATCAGGACGCTTATTGACCCATTCAAAAAATTGCGGACGGCCAGCCAGGGCCCTATGCATGTACCCCGTTGCTTTTATAAGCGAATTGTCGCCATCAGGTTGACTCGCGGGTGAGAATAGCGACGGACACTGACCGATAAGTTGTTCGCGAGTGGCATTGAAGAGCTCCAGGGCCTTGGCGTTGCAATCGACGAACAGGCCATTGTAGAGGATGAAGTTGGCGTCGTTGGCGACTTCAAATAAAGTCCGGAATTTGGCCTCGCTTTCGCGTAATCTTTCCTCCATTTGGCGGCGATCAGTGATATCCCGAACCACGGCGAGGAGATAGTTTCTGTCCAAATCGATATATTGAATGTTGATTTCAACCGGGAAAACCGAACCATCCTTGCGTTGATGCCACGACTCAATGGCCTTAAACCCGATCTTTTTAATTTCCTCGATGTGGGCTTTCATGGAAAATGGCGCAGCTTCGGGGCCTAGTATGTCTTTGATGCCCAGCGACAGCATCTCTTCGCGAGTATAGCCCAGCCTTCGGTAAGCCGTTTCGTTGAGGTCGATAAATCGGCCCGTTTCAGGATCCACGACTTCAATTGCATCGGGAGATCGATCCATCAAGGCGCGAAACAGCTTCAGCGACTCTCTAAGTTTTTTGGACTCGGTGATATCACGTTCGGTCGCGGCAAAATGGGTGCATTTACCCGCTGTATTCATTACCGGAACGATGTCGATATCCATCCAGTACTCAGTGCCATCCTTCTTGTAATTGATGACTTGCCTTCTAATCGGCAGGCCTTTGCTTAGAGCTTGATGGATATCCTTCAGGACTCTGCGGTCGGTCTTTTCGCCCTGAAGAATACGAGGACTTTTCCCGAGGACCTCGCCGGGTGAGTAACCTGTAATACGCTCGAACGCGGGATTGGTGAAAACGATTCTGGGGCCTGGCTCATCCAGCGGTTCGGCTTCGGTGATCAGGACAATATCGTTCAGATTGGAAACACAGGCGTTTAATAACTTCAGTTGTTGTTCGGATTGTTTTCGCGCTGTGATATCGCGCACATTGCATTGGATGACTTCCTTGTTTCCGGCCAAATAGACATTACTTACGAACTCGACGGCAATTTGGCGACCGTCTCGCGTCATTAAAGGTAGATCCTCATAACGGACGTACTTGTCTTGTTGAAGCCGTTCCAGCATGGCTTGATTGCACTCAATGTCTTTAAAGGGGCTAAGTTCACCCACCGTTTTTCCAACCATTTCTTCGTGCGAGAAGCCAAGGAGCTTGACGAGAAACGGGTTCACATCATCAATCCGTCCTGAATTGACATCGAGAAGCAGAATGCCGTCCTGAGCCGCTTCAAACAGCCGACGGTAACTAAGTTCTGAAGCGCGCAACGCCAGGTCCGATCGCGTGCCGGACCCTTCTCTCGAGTTCGTGTCGTTTTTCATTCTTTAGCCCATCCCGCACTATCGCTTCGAAAAAGTAGGCCCTAAGGGCGGAAGAGAATTATGTGGTCATGACAAATGTTCGGTCGAAGGGCAGGTGATGCCAATGGGGTGATTACCCCATATGAAAAGGTCCTGGAAGCGCCTCCTGCCGCTCTTTGATTCATCATGGGTGCAAGTGCAAAACGACAGATCAGAATCGCTTAGTCGCCGTGAGTTTTGGTAAGCCTACAACGTCTTGCTACACCAGCATTTCCCCTTACGGTAGATTCCATGGAGACGTCTCGACCTTGGCTGATCATGGCACATCCCGGGCATGAATTACGGGTGTTTCATTGGTTGGAACTAAATTGTCCGCATGTTGTCATTCTGACGGATGGTTCTGGTGGCACAGGAAAGTCCCGGCTTGATTCCTCCCGGCGATTGCTAGAAGCCGCAGGAGCCACGCTGGAAGAAAAATTTGGTAACTTTGAGGACGACGATATCTACCGATGGATTCTGGAAAAACAAACGGATGGGCTGCTGGATTTTGCCAATTTTCTGCTGAATGCTTGGTCTCTTCGACCGCCTTTACTCGTGGCTGGTGATGCGATCGAAGGTTGCGAAACGACGCATGATTTGTGCAGGTACGTCATCAACGCCGCATGTGAAGTTCACTTCAATCGTACTGGTTCCAGGTTTCCCAATCTTGCCTTTCCCCTGTTGGGAAAGCCCAATGCTTCCGGACCACCTGCTGCCCATGATGTGCGCCTGTCTCTGGATGAGGCCGCTTTTGAGCGAAAGTTGGCCGCCGCCCGTGGTTATCACGAACTTAAGGCCGAAGTGGAAGGAGCTCTCTCCCAGTTTGGCCCTGCTGCCTTTATGTCGGAAACTTTGTGTTCCGCTGATCTCCACGAGGGGTTGGAATCGCTCAACTCAGAGCCTCCTGAATATGAGATATCCGGGGAAAAAAGGGTCCGTGAAGGGCGGTACCAACACGTCATTCGCTATCGCCAACATATGTTACCAGTCGTAAAGGAAATGCGTGAAGCGCTGGGACTATAACGGATTTGATTTTAAAAACTTTGCGTGCGCTAGGTCGATGTTTCATAACCAAACGCTCTCAAGGCTTCACCGGCGATAACTTCAAATCGCGTGACTTCTTCGGGGCTCATATCCTGCCGCCAAGCCTGGATCCGGGATAGATCAGGAGGAGAGGTGGTCAGCTGTTGTTGCCGTAGTCGTTGATCAACTCTTACTATGACAGTGCCGTCTCTTAGCACACGCGGTCCGTGTTCCTTCAGTCGCTTGGGAGTACTTTCGGGATAACGCATCATCTGAGGGTCATAGCGCAATTCAATAAAATCACAGATCTTTTGCAAAATCGGGATGGGATCTGCGATCAAGTGCTCGTAGTAAACTTCAAGATACCGACCGTGCTTTAAACCTTGAGCTCGGCAATTTGTCACATTATGACTCCAGAATTTTGCCTGGGCTTCCATGCTTTCTCCGGGTGAAAACCAGAGGTTTCTGAGCGAAAGAGCCGTGTCCCGGCCGTCTCGGATAATATGAATAAACCGTGCCTCAGGCAGCAGTTTCCCGATGGCTTCAATGTGCAAGGCATAGAGAGGCGTTTTATCCCCCCAACGCGGTTTATTGTTTTCCCGGGCATATAGGCGATAAAATTCGCGAAAGCCTGTGGCTTTATCAAACGGCTCGATGTCCTTGATCGCCTCCCAATAGGCTTGTTTGCTGAGTTGAAAGTCGGGCCAGGAGGGAGCTTCCTCGGCGTGTTGGGTGATAAGCTCAAAGAGATCCAGTTTGAGATAAGGACTTGCTCGTAAAAGATCAGCTGCCCGCGAAAGAAAATTCGTCTCAGGTGGAATGGCCAGGAGAGGATGAGCGTCGAGCATGAATCGCAAAAGCGTGGTTCCCGAGCGTGGCGAACCGACAATGATCGGCATGGGAGGGAGAATGGCGGGAGGAGGGGAGACGGCTTTTCGGATCGAAAGCCGGAGATTTTGGATCCATTTTCGTCGAGAGCGGATACTGAGATTAGTTTCGGCAAAAACGGGTTTGGGAACTTGATCAAACCAGAGGACCCCTTCTTGTACGCAAGTGATTTGCAATCGATAATCACCTTCAAGTTCAGGGGCGATGATCTCGGTCCAGATTTCCATTTTGTCGTTCGAAGCCAACGGCCTAGGCAGTCGGGTCCTGATTCCGTCGTAGGTCACCATATTTCCCACTGCATCCAACCAGTGATAGCTGACGTTGACGGGAAACGGCTCCTCAGAGGACAAAGACTTCGCCGAATTATTCGTCAGTTCAATTCGTATGGGAAAATTCTCTTCAACTACGATTCGAGGAGGAGCTTCCGTAATACAGATATCGACGGCTTGCATCTCTTCTGGCGCCAATTTCTTGTGAGCTTCGGTTGACGGTACTGTCTTAAGAAAAGATTCCGCACGGTCATTTTCTGAATTAAACTGACTTGTAATCTGCAAAGGCATTGGACGAGCCAGAAGATCGTCATAAAGTTTCCGATAGGCCTCGATAGCCTTCCCGATATCCGCTTTTCGGCGAACCCAATCTGAAACAGCCAGGGCATTTTTCGAGTCGTACCGATCAATCTCCCGGCATATATGCTTTTGCAGGACGGGCTCTGTCATTACGCTTAGGCCGAAATTCCAAGGTAACAAATCGGCCATATTGCGCGTTGTTATCAAGGGACCACATCCGAAGGGGAGATAAAGAATGACCGCCGCTCCAGTTGACAGCGCTTCAAACGCGCATTTGCCCGCGCCAAAGATCAAATCGTAGTTGCCCAGTACTTCTTCGGGCTTGCTCAAATGCCTGCCAATTCGTTGTCCCGCCATGTTGCATTCAATCCCCTTCTCGTGGCAGGCGGCCTGAATCTCTTCGATGGCTCCGCCCGGAATGCTATAATTGCTGAAAATCAGGGCACGTTGTGGTTTTGACGGCAGCGATTGCCTACGGGCAAACCGTTTTGTGTCCACCCAATTGCCGATCATCCGAACCTTGGAAATTCCAGCAAACTTCATCCGCTCCGAGACATTTAAATCCACGGCGACATATGCCAACAGACGGGGATGGCGCGGTGGAAAATCGTGCCAGACCAGACCATCATGACAGACGAAAAGCCCGCGAGCGTCTGGGAAAGCCTGCAAGGCCTCCAGCGTCTCGACATGATGATGGCCGTGAATCAGGTCCGGTTTCCATCCCAGATGATCCAATCGGGAAACAACTTGAATTCCCTGTGCGCGAATTTGTTCGGCCATCCAACCAACTCGTGGACAATAAATGGCTACCTGATAGTGCTTGGCTTGAAAGGCAATCGCGAGATCCTTGAGGACCTGCTCGGTGCCGGTTCCAGAAATTAATTGATAGTTGGTAAAAAGAAGTCGCACAGAACAGTTACTTGATACCCCCGGCTAAACCCATTTTGCGATTAGATTTTACAGAGCGTACCGTTTGCAGAAAATTTGTCAGAATAGGTGAGGCATTATCTTTTCGCCATGCGAGAAGAGTTTGAATGGTTGGTCCGTCGGCGGGTAAGTCACAAAAGGCGAGACTGGATGAGGCAAATTCACGAGCTGACTCCGTAATGGGTGTGACGCCATAACCAGTGGAGACAAGCCAGAGGTTGCTGTGAATGTCTTGAGAATAGGGGCCAACCAAAACTTTCACTGTGTGCTTGCGGCAAAGCGCGAAGAACGATTCGTAGTAGTAATTGGCGACGGTGGGATGAACCGATAGCACGGTTTTTCCCTCCAAGTCCTGCCAGGTCAGTCGCTTTTTTCGCGCAAGAGGATCAGTCGAGGCCACGGCCAGGACCATTTTCTCTTCGCCGATGACTTCCGTCGCAAGTTCAGGAGCATTCACGGGTGGCCGAACAAATCCAACATCAAGCTGTCGACTTTTTAGTCCGGCGATTTGTGCGCCAGTGGCGAGCTGGGCAAGGTCAGGCATAACACCGGGGTAGTTAAGGCGGAAAGCCTTGATGATCGATGCCAACTGCGCGTTGGCTGTCGTCAGGACATACCCGATGTGAATCGTGCCGGTTTCGCCTTTCTGTGCGCCGCGGACGTGCAACTCTGCGGTTTGGGCGTCGGCGAGCAGAGGCCGGGCATCCGCGAGGAGGGTTTTACCAGCATCTGTCAGGCGCACAATTCGTCGCGTCCGTTCCAAAAGTTGCACTCCCAACTCATTTTCCA
>Ga0068858_100002396_pt1 | contig 18968 bp, 15 predicted proteins | sample KBSSwiS12_FD_66589 | JGI IMG/M metagenome (GOLD analysis project Ga0068858, IMG submission 66589) | Switchgrass rhizosphere microbial communities from Kellogg Biological Station, Michigan, USA - KBS Switchgrass S1-2 | ecosystem: Host-associated > Plants > Roots > Rhizosphere > Soil ...
TTGCCCAGGCAGGTCGAGTTGTCCACGCTGGAGTTGAAGCGGGCCGTGATGTCGTTCTGCCCCGCGACCAGGTCGGTGCCCGCGAGCTTGTTCGCTAGCGCGATCGAGTACCACGTGTTCGCGATCGGGGCGTTCGTGAAGTCGGACGCGGCGTTGGCCGCTCCCGCGCTCCCCAGCACGCCGCTGGTCGAGTCGCACGGCGTGAGCGGATCGAAATTCGCACCGACGATGATGTCGACGTCGCTCTGGAGGTACGTGCCCCAGATCGCGCCGGCGGTCTCGAACACGTTGAGCCGCTGCTGGCCGAGCGTGGTGCCGTCGTTGCCGCCGACCGGCGCGACCGGCGTGGGATCGTTGAAGCCCTCACCGGGTCCGTCGAGATTGATCAGGATGAAGTGCGCGGCCAGAGCCGGGCCGGACCACAGCGCGACGAGCAGGATCAGGGCGAGTGCGGCGAGAGAGCGGGTCATGGCTAGCGCTCCTCCTTCGTCGCCGTCGGAAGCGGCGTCGAGAGAATCCGGAGCGCGGTCTGCGCGTCCGGAGCGCAGTCGTTCACGAACCGCCCCGTCGCGTCGCGGCGCGCGATCGAGAAGGACTGGAACGCGCCGTTCAAGTGCGCGACCTCGCCGCCGTGCGGGAGCGCCTCCACGCGCACGGGAGCCGACGGCGCGAGGAGCTCGCTGAGATCCATCGCGCGCCCGAAAGCGGCGCGCTGCTCGGCCGTTGGCGCCACGGGACGGTGCGTCACCGGATCGATCGCGACGTAGAGCCCGGGATTCGAAGGCATGGCCCACGTATCGAGCGCGACGTCGGCAACGGGATCACCGGGAATCCAGCCTGGGCGCCAATCGAACGGCCACGCGTCGGCGCTTGCGGCGGCGGGAGCGAGCGAAACGAGAGCGAGTGCGGCGAGAAGGTACGCGGGGATGGACCGGTGGCGTCGAAACCGGGGGACGTGCATGTGGAAACTCCTCCGAAACGGCGAGATCGGTGCGGAGCGGACGCCCCCTCGCCCGATCCGGCATTTGACATTCAGGAACGCCCGTAAGTATAGCACGCAGAGAGCCTTGAGTCCACGCCATTTGGACCCGACCGGAGCTCTGGTATGGTGCGCCGAAGCTTCAGGACCCGCTCCACTTAGGGAGACTCCATGACCGAAATCCAGTCCCTGGAACAAAGGCTCGGCTCGCTCGAACCCGAATCCCGCCGGCTCGACGCGACGCCGGAAGAGATCCAGCGCTGGCTCGAAGCTCTGTCCCGATTCTCCGCGGACTATCTCGAGGCGAACGCGAACGCGAACGCGTTTCTGCCGCTGGGAGCACCGCCTGCCACCGTTCCGATGCCGCTCGTGCCGTCGCCGTTCAACGACGTGCTCGACGAATTCAAGGGAGCGCTCACGCGCGGCATCGTCGCGACGTCCGGGCGCTTCTTCGGCTACGTGCCCGGGGGCGGAATTCCGACCGGCGCCATCGGCGACTACCTGGCCGCGCTCACGAATCGCTACTCCGGCAACTACGGCGCGGCGCCGGGAGCAGCGGCGATCGAGAACGACACGGTGCGCTGGCTGATCGAGATGGTCGGCTATCCCGACACGGCGTGGGGCACGCTGCAGAGCGGCGGCTCGCTCGCGACGCTCACGGCGGTCGTGGCGGCGCGCGAGTCGCGCCAGGCCTGGGACTGGATGCGGAGCGTCATCTACATGACCGACGAGTGCCACCTCGCGATTCGCAAGTCGCTCCACATCGCGGGACTCGCGCACGTGCCCTGCCGGACCGTGCCGGTGGACGACAAGCTCCATATGTCGGTGCCCGATCTCGAGCGTCTGATCGCGGAGGACCGCTCGAAGAATCTGCAGCCCTGGATGGTCTTCGCCAGCGCCGGCACCGTGAACACGGGTGCGATCGATCCGCTCGCGGAGATCGCCCGAGTCGCGAAGGACGAGGGGCTCTGGATGCACGTGGATGGCGCGTACGGCGCGTTCTTCGTTCTCACCGACTCCGCGCGCGCATCGCTCGAAGCGATGGCGCTCGCCGACTCGGTCGTGCTCGATCCCCACAAGGGGCTCTTCCTCCCCTACGGCTGCGGCGCGGTGCTCGTGAAGGACGGTAAGGTGCTGCGCCAGGCGTTCGCGGCGACGCACAGCTATCTGACCGATGTCGAGCACGAGGAGCCGTCCCCTTCGTCCTACTCCCCGGAGCTGACGCGCCATTTCCGCGCGCTCCGCCTCTGGATGAGCCTCAAGGTGCACGGACTCGAACGGTACCGCGCCGCGCTGGAGGAGAAGGTTCTCCTCGCGCGGCTCGCCTGGGAGCGGCTGCGAGCCATGCCGCGAATCGACGCCGGGCCAGAGCCGGAGCTGTCCTGTGTCGCGTTCCGCGTGCGGGACGAAGGAGACGAGCCGACGCGCCGCATGCTCGACCGGATCCTGGCCAGGGGAAGGGTCCACATGAGCTCCACCATCCTCGGCGGAAAGCTCACCATCCGGTTGTGCGTGCTCTGCTTCCGCTCGCATCGGGCGGACCTGGACGAGGCGCTCTCGGAAATCGCGCGGGAAATAAGTTAAGGCCTTCCAACTCCGGAACCCGCGGCGGAAGACCGGGTATCGCTCGGTATGCAAGGCACCGCATGGAGAGCGGCAGCACCCGTGATTCTGGCCGCGTTCCTCCTCTCGGGCAGCGCCCTCGCCAAGACATCCCCCGGTCCGCAGCACGCGCCGCCCTTCACCCTCCCCACCACCAGCGGCTCGGTCTGCCTCGACTCGCTGCGCGGGCAGGCGGTTCTCGTCGATTTCTGGGCCTCCTGGTGCGCGCCTTGCAAGCAGTCGTTCCCCTGGATGAATGCGATGCACCAGAAGTACGCGACGAAGGGCCTGACGATTGTGGCCATCAATCTCGACAAGGACCGGAAGCTGGCCGACGCGTTCCTCGACCAGCACCTGGCTCCCTTCACCGTGGCGTTCGATCCGGCCGGCAAGACAGCGAAGGCCTTCAAGGTATGGGGCATGCCGAGCAGCTACCTGATCGGAGCGGACGGCACGATCCTCTTCTCCAAGATCGGCTTCGATCCCAAGAAGACGGATGATTTCGAGCGGCTGATCCAACAGGCTTGTACGCGATGAAGACCGTGCGACTCCTCACGCCGGCTAACGCTCTCGCTCGAGCGGCGTGGCTCGCGGCGCTGGGTGCGCTCCTCACGGGATGCGCCGCCACCAAGGTCAAACCCTGGGACCGCGATCTCCTCGCGCAGAAGAAGATGCAGCTCGTCACCCATCCCATGGTGAACGCCATCGACGAGCACATCTATTTCAGCAAGGAAGGCTCGACCGGCGGCGGCGATGTCGGCGGCGGCGGCTGCGGATGCAATTAGGCCCGACGGGCCCCGCCACGATCCGGGGAAAGCTCGGCGCCGCGGCCTGCATGCTGCTCGCGTCGGTTGCCCCGGCCGTCGCGCGCGCGGATCCCTCGGGCGCCGTGACCCAGGTCGACGGTACCCTGCTCCTCTACGGCGAGCAGAGCCGCACCAAGGTTGCCGAGCCCACCGTGCGCGTCACGCGCCTCCAGCCGAGCGGCCGCTCGCTCTCCGGTCAGGTGGTGCTCGACGTCATGACCGGAGCCACCCCGACGGGAGCGATGCCCCCGGGGGTCGTCGACTCGACCGCCGCGCTGCCTCCAGACGAAGCGCCGCGCGTCCAGACGATGACGGCTGCGTCCGGCGGAGGCGGGGGCGGCGGCAGCGAACACGTGCCGGGTCCCGGCGACATTCCCCTCGCTCAGTTCCACGACACGCGCGTGGCGCTCGACGCCGAGTGGCACGAGCCGATCACCAACATCTTCGGGTCGACGCTGGGCGGCTACTACTCCCGCGAGAAGGACTACGAATCGGTCGGGGCGAGCGGCAAGCTGTCGCTCGATTTCCTGCACAAGCTGACCACGCTGACCCTGGGTGGCGGCGTGAACCGGGACCATGTGTTCCCGTCGGGGGGCACGCCGCTCCCCCTGAGTGACGGCACGGTGCTCCACGACGAGCGGAACGCCAAGGACGTGACGAGCGCGCTCGTCGGCCTCTCGCGCGTGATCACGCGGCGCTGGCTCATCTCGGTGAACGGATCGAGGACGTACGAGGACGGCTATCTCACGGAGCCCTACAAGGTGGTCAGCCTCATCGACCCCGCGACCGGATACACGACGGGACAGATCACCGAGGGGCGGCCGTCGACGCGGCAGCGGACCGACGTGATGACCACGATGGTCTATCACTTCACGAGCGACGTGCTCCACCTGTCGCACCGCTATTACTGGGACGACTGGGGCGTGCGGTCGAACACGATCGATCTGAAGCTCCGGCACGACACCGGGGACAGCTCGTTCCTGCAGCCGCATCTGCGGTATTACAACCAGAGCCAGGCGGACTTCTTCACGTTCGGCCTCGTGCAGGGAGAGCCGGTCCCGACGTACGCGACTAGCGACTACCGGCTGGGCCCGCTCAGCACGGCGACCGTGGGATTGACGTACGGCTTCCATGTTCCGGAGCAACCGGGCGAGTTCACGATCCGAGCGGAGTACATCCTCCAGTTCGGGAAGGGACACCCGGACACCGCGATGGGCGTGCAGCAGGATTTCGATCTCATGCCCCCGGTGAACATCGGCTCCCTGGTCGCCGGCTACTCCGTGGCCTTCTGATTCACATGGCGGCACCCACTCCATTCCCTCGCCCCGCCGACGGATCCTTCGTCGAGCGGGGCGACGGCTGTCTGGTGGGACGCTTCAAGGCCATGGCGAGCCCGTGCGAGGTGCTCGTCGACACGGACGATCCGCACGAGGCGGCGCTCGCGCTCCGGACGGCCGAGACCGAAGCCCAGCGCATCGAGGCGAAGTTCAGCCGCTATCGACCGGACAACATCGTCCACAAGATCAATCATGCCGGCGGCGAGCCCGTGGCCGTGGACGCGGAGACGGCGCAGCTCCTCGATTTCGCGGCCTCGTGCTACGAGATGTCGGGCGGACTCTTCGACATCACGTCCGGCGCGCTGCGCCGGGCTTGGACGTTCGACGGCGGCACGCGCGTCCCCGAGCCGAGGGCTCTACGCAACCTTCTCGAGCACATCGGATGGGACAAAGTGCGCTGGGACGGCGCGGCCATCGCCATGCCCGAAGGGATGGAGATCGACCTCGGCGGGTTCGGCAAGGAATACGCCGTGGACCGCGCAGCCGCGCTCGTGCGCGCGGAAGTGCCGCGCGCCATCCTGGTCAACTTCGGCGGCGATCTCGTGGCGAGCGGCCCGAAGCGGGACGGACGCCTCTGGAGTGTCGGCATCGAGGATCCCGACCATCCCGGAACGTCCGCGCTCTACCGAATCGAGATCGAGACAGGCGGCATCGCGACGAGCGGCGACGCGCGGCGGTTCGTCCTCTGGGGCGGGAAGCGGCTCGGGCACATCCTGAATCCGCGGACCGGATGGCCCGTGGAGGGCGGGCCGCGATCCGTGACCGTGCTCGCCTCCACCTGTCTCGAGGCTGGAACGCTCGCGACGCTCGCGCAGCTCGCCGGACGCGGGGCCCGGGCCTTTCTCGAAGCCCAGGGCGCGCGGTACTGGACGGTGTGACGGCTTAGACCGCGACCGCCTGCACCAGGTCCTCGATCAGATCGTCCGGGTGCTCGAGACCGATCGAGACGCGGATGAGATCGTCCGGCGTCGGCGAATCGGGACTCTCCACCGAGCGGCGATGCTCGAGCAAGCTCTCGACCCCGCCCAGGCTCGTCGCGTTCCGGAAGAGTTTCACGCGCGACGCGGCGCGCACCGCTCCCTCGCGCCCTCCCGCGACCCGGAGCGACATCATCGCTCCGAACGCGCTCATCTGCCCCATCGCCACCGCGTGACCGGGATCCGATTCGAGGCCGGGGTAATGGACCGAGCGGAGGCCCGGGTTCCCCTCGAGCGCGCGCGCCACGGCGAGCGCGGTCGCCGACTGGCGCTCCATGCGGCACGCGAGGGTCCGGATCCCTCGCAGGACCATCCATGACGCGAAGGGGGACGCGACCGCGCCCAGGATGTGGCGGTTGTGCTGCGCGCGGTGCATGAGCTCCCCGCGCGACCGGAAGGCGAGCGCGCCACCGTGCACGTCGCTGTGCCCGCCCAGCGACTTCGTCGTCGAATGGAGCACGACATCCGCGCCGAGCTCGAGCGGCCTCTGAAGAGCGGGCGTGGCGAAGGTGCCGTCCACGAGGAGGAGCGCTCCGGCCCCCTTCGATAGCGCGGCGATGGCGCGGAGATCGAGGATCTGCATCGTCGGGTTCGTGGGGCTCTCGGTCCAGACGAGCTGCGTGTTCGGGCGCAGCGCGTGCTCCGTCGCGTCGAGGTCGGTCATGTCGACGAAGGACGCCTCCATGCCCCACCGTGGCAGGTACTCCACCGCCATCGTGCGGAAGGCGTAATAGAGATCGCGGTGGAAGAGGACGTGCGCGCCCGGCTCGAGCGCCTGGAGACACGCGGCTCCCGCCCCAACCCCCGAGCCGAACGAGAGCGCCGCCTCCCCGCCTTCGATCGCGGCGAGCGCTTCTTCCAGACGGGACTGCGTGGGATTCGACTCGCGGATGTAGATGTGCCCCGCCGCATGCGGCTCTCCGGCGGGGCCATGTTCGAACGTCGTGGAGAGATGGATGGGAGGCGCGATGGCTCCCGTCGCGGGGTCGGGCTCGCCTCCGGCGTGAACCGCGCGCGTCTCGAATCGCATCGGCGAATGCTGCACCCGTCCCTCCGGCGGGATCAAGGAGTTCCTGTCCCGCCTGGGACCCGGGCCGCGGCGCGCGCGCGAATGGCGCGCCCTCCGAGCGCGAGCCCCACGCCCCCCAGGATGAGCGCGCTGGAGACGACGAGGCGGGAGGTCACGTGCTCGCCGAGGAGGAGCGCGCCGCCGATCGCCGCAATCACCGGGACCGTGAGCTGGAGAGCCGCGGCCTGGAGCGCCTTGAGCCTGGGAAGCGCCGCGAACCAGGCCGCGTAACCGGCTCCCGACGCGACGACGCCCGACGCGCACGCGAGGAGAAGGCCCGTCCGGGTTACGTGGGCCGTGTGGAGCGGTGCGGCGACCGCCAGGGCGAGGACCGCGAGGGGTGCGGCGCGAAGGAAGTTGGCTGCCGTGTCCCGGATCGGAGCGGTGGAGCGGCGCCCGCGGAGGGAGTAGACGCCCCACGCGACTCCGGCGACGGCCATGACCGCCGCCCCTGCGGGCGACGGCGCCGAGAGTCCGGGGGCCATGAGATGCAAGAGGCCCCCGAGCGCGACCAGGATCCCGACCCCTTCGAGCCAGTGGATCGGCTCTCCCGCGAGGACCGCCCCCACGAGCATCGTCGCCTGGACCGAGAGGAAGAGGATCAGGGCTCCGGTCGCGACACCGAGCGACACGTACGCGAGCGAGAACGGGAGCGCGTAGAGGAAGAGGAACATTCCCGATGTCCAGGAGCCGGCGCGGGATCGCTCTTCAGAGGCGCTCGGAGCGGCCGCCTTGCGCGACCCCGCCCCGACGACCAGTGCCAGGACCACCGCCCCCGAGACGAGCCGGACCGTCGTGAAGGAGACCGCGTCGATCGCTCCGGGCTGGAGGGCGAGCCGGCAGAGGATCGAGTTCGCCGCGAAACCGATGAGGGCGAACAGGGTGAGCGCCGTCGTCACGAACGAGCCATCCTCATGGGGCGGCAGCATAGCATCGTCCGGGCGACCCCTCGCTTGCCCGGTCTTGACCTCCCGCGGCAGCGAGTACTAGCCTCGATGGAGTGGGGGGGGCAGGCGCCATGCACGGTTTCCGGCACCGGCAAGAGCGAGAGCAGTCCGCCGGGACGGGAGCGTGATGCATCCGCCGGAAACCGCAGGGGTTCAGCCCGGACACGACGTCGTCGTCATCGGCGCGTCGGCCGGAGGGGTCGAGGCCCTCCGGGAAGTCGCGCGAAACCTGCCCGAGGGATTGCCGGCGGCGGTCTTCGTGGCGGTCCACCTTCCCCCTGGCAGCCGCAGTCACCTGCCCGAGATCCTCGCCCGCTCCGGACCGCTTCCTGCCGAGCACCCCAAGGACCGGGATCGCGTTCGGCCTGGACGAATCTACGTCGCCCCACCCGATCACCACATGCTCCTCGAGGACGGCACCGTGCGCCTGGCCCGCGGCCCTCACCACAATCACCACCGACCCGCGATCGACCCGCTCTTCGAGTCGGCCGCGAAGGCTCACGACTCGCGTGTCGTCGGGGTGATCCTGTCCGGAACCCTGGACGATGGAACGGCGGGGCTCGCGAGGATCAAGGCGCGCGGTGGAGTCGCGATCGTCCAGGATCCGGCGACGGCCGCGCACAGCGGGATGCCCGAAAGCGCGCTCGCGCACATCGACGCCGAGGTGGTTCCCCTCTCCAAGATCGGGGCCGCGATCGCCGCGGCCGTGACACGCCCCCCGACACCCGCCTCGTCAGCCCTCGACAGTGAGAAGCACGCGGCCATGCTCCGGCACGTCCTCCTGTCCGAAAACGGTCCGAGCGCGACCACTCGGGAGGAGTCATGAAGGACGAGCAGGCGCTCGAGCCGGGCCACCTGGTGGTCGTGGGGTCCTCGGCCGGCGGGATCGAGGCGCTCGGCGTCCTCGTCTCGATGCTGGGCGACGATTTTCCCGCCCCGATCGTGCTCGCGCAGCACCTCGACCCGAGCCGGCCCAGTCTTCTCACGGGGATCCTGGAACGTCGATCGAGCCTGCCCGTCGTGACCGTCGACACGGAGACCAAGCTGCAGGCGGGGCACGTGTACGTCATCCCTTCCAACCGCCACGTGGTGATCCGCGACGGAACGGTGGGAATCGAGGCGGACCACGGCGACCGTCCACGACCGTCCATCGATCTCCTCCTGTCGACCGCCGCGCGCTCGTACGGGGAGCGCCTGATCGCCGTGATCCTCACAGGCTCCGGCTCGGACGGCGCGGAGGGGGCGGTCGAGGTGAAGGAGCTCGGCGGATGCGTCGTCATCCAGAACCCCAGGACGGCGGCGCACCCGTCGATGCCCGCGGCGCTTCCGCCGACCGCGGTGGACTACGTCGTCGACCTGGAACGGATCGGCCCCCTGCTGCGGGACCTCCTTCGCGGCAGCACGCTCGAGAAGCGCATCGCGAGCGTGGATCGCGGCGCGCTCGACGAGGTCCTCGGGATCGTGACGCGTCAGGGGAACATCGACTTCCGGCAGTACAAGTCGACCACGATCCTGAGACGCTTGAGCCGACGCATGGCGGTCAACAATCTCCATTCGCTCGAGGAGTATCGCGACTACCTGAACGGTCATCCGCAGGAAGTCAACGATCTGGTCCGTTCGCTCCTCATCAAGGTGACGGAGTTCTTCCGGGACACCGAGGCCTTTTCGTTCCTCGAGTCGGACGTCATGCCCCGGCTGATCGAGGCGGGGCGAGAGCGGGGCCGCGTGCTCCGGCTCTGGTCGGCGGGATGCGCCACGGGCGAAGAGGCCTATTCGCTCGTCCTCCTCCTGGCGCACATGCTGGGACGCGAGCTGCCCGAGTGGAGCGTCAAGGTCTTCGCCACCGATGTGGACGAGGATGCGATCAACTATGCTCGGCGGGGCTTCTACACGCCGGGCGTGCTCCGCAACCTGCCGGCCTCCTACAAGGCCACCTTCTTCGAGCCGATGGATCACGGGCTCCGGATCATGAAGCCTCTTCGCCAGATGATCATCTTCGGGCAGCAGGACCTGGCCCGCGGCGCCCCCTTCCCGCGGATCGATCTGGTCAGCTGCCGGAACCTGCTCATCTACTTCAAGCCCGAGCTGCAGCAGGGCGTGCTCGATCTCTTCGCCTACTCGCTCCAGCACACGCAGGGCTATCTCTTCCTGGGCAAGGCGGAGACCGCGCGGCCTTCCAAGTCGACGTACGAGCTGATGAACAAGAAGTGGAAGATCTACCGCTGCGTGAGCGGTCCCCTCCCCTTGCCCGCGCGTTCGGCGGTTGACGCCACGCGGGATGAGCGCGGGACGCCCACCGCTCCCGCTCCATCCACTCCCGATGGTGCGCCAGGGTCCGAATTGCGATTCGCGGACGAGGGGGATCTTCGGCGCGTCCTCGAGATGGTCCTCCGTTCCATGCCGATCGGAGCCTGCATCATCGATCGCACGTACCGGATCGTCAGCATCAACGCCACGGCGCGGCGGCTCTTGGGGATTCGGGACCCGGCCCTCGACCACGACTTCCTCCATACCGTCCGCGGTCTTCCCTACGGCGACGTGCGCCGCGCGATCGACCGTGTGTTCCGCGAGCGAACCGTCTCGGTCCTGTCGCAGGTCGAGCTGTCGGAGGGGCTGGGCGAGGCGCGCTTCGTCTCGCTCCAGATCCTGCCGTTCGAGGGGCCGGGCTCCGAAACGGCGCTCGTCTGCGTGGAGAACGTCACGGAGCTGGTGCAAACGCAGCGGCGTCTCGGCGCGGTGCAGTCGGAGCAGAACCAGCTGACCGAAGAGCTGAGCGCCGCGAACCGCCGCCTGATGGAGATGAACAAGGACCTCCAGGATGCGAACGAGGAGCTCCAGGCCGCGAACGAGGAGATGATGCTCGCGCAGGAAGAGCTCCAGGCCACGAACGAGGAGTTCGAGGCCACCAACGAGGAGCTCCAGGCCACGAACGAGGAGCTGGAGACGAACAACGAGGAGCTCCAGGCCACGAACGAGGAACTGGAGACGACCAACGAGGAGCTCCAGGCCCGGACCTCAGAGCTCCAGGAGCTGACCGGCATCCTGACGGGCGAGCGGAGCAGGCTGACGGAGATCGTCGAGCAGGCGCCATTCCATGTGCTGGTGCTTCGCGGACCCACCCTGACCATCGAGACCATGAATCCCCCGCTGGGTGAGATCTTCCAGGAAGCATCGGGCGGGCGCCGGGCCTTCGAAGAAGTGACCACCGACCCGGTGCTCGAGCCTGTCCGGATCGGGGTCCGGCGGGCCTACGTCGACCGGCGTCCGTGGTACAGCGATCCGATCCGGATCGGATTCGGGGATCGGGAGCGCTACTACCAGTTCTCGGCGGTACCCACGCACGAGCCGAGCGGAGCGGTGGATGGAGTAGTCCTCTACGCCGAGGACATGACGGAGCGTCACCATCAGGACGAGGCGGAGAAGCTGGGCAAGATCAGGATCATGCTGGAGCACGCGAACCAGCTCGCCATGGGCCTCTTCGACCGGAGGGGAACGCTGGTCCACGGGAGCCAGCAGTACCTCGCGATCCTGCAGCGTCTCCGCGGCATCGAGCCGAGCCGGGCTGTCGGCCGGTCATGGTCCGATCTCTGGTTCGGCGAGCCCGATGCGGTGGACCGTTTTGCCGAAGTCGTCCGGAACGCAACGCCCGAGCGGCTCCACGAGGTCCGGAACCACGGCGCGAGCGAGCCGTCGATCTGGGACTGCAGCCTCATCCCCATCGCCCCCGAAGGCGGCGGCCCCGTGGACTACGTGGTCGTCACGGCGGTCGAGATCACGCGACCGGTCCTGGCGCGGGATGCGCTCGAGCAGGTGGATCGACTCAAGGACAGCTTCCTGTCTCTCGCCAGTCACGAGCTCCGAACCCCGCTCACGCCGCTCGCCGCCTACGTCGAGGTGCTCGCCCACCTCATCGCGGAGAAGCGGCGCGGCCCGGAATGGGAGCGGCAGATCGAGGACGTGGTCACGAAGTTCCGCCGTCAGATCGGATACATGTCCCGGCTGACCGAGGATCTGGTCGATGTCTCGCGCATCCGGTCGGGCAAGCTGACACTGGACATGAAGCCGGTCGACCTGAGGAAGGTGGTCGAGGAGGGGCGCGAGCAGACCATCGCCCTCGGAGGCGGCGCGGACATCGAAGTGGATACGGGCGACAAGACGCTTCCCGTCGACGCCGACGAGATGCGGCTGACGCAGGTCGTGTACAACCTCCTCTCCAACGCCCTCAAGCATGCGGGCTCGAGCGAGGGGGTCAAGGTGCGCGTCGGATCCCGTCCCGAGGATGGCATGGCATGGGGCCGCGTGGAGGTCGAGGACCGTGGGCTGGGAATTCCGGAGCCCTACCGGAACGATCTCTTCTATCGATTCTTGAGTTCGACGGTGCGTGAGCGGCGCGGCGCGCGATCGGGGCTCGGCCTCGGACTCTTCATCTCGGCGCGCATCATCGAGCAGCACGGCGGGCGCATCGGAGTGGACCACCTGTCACCGGGAACGCGGGTCTGGTTCGAGGTGCCGCTGCGGTCGGACGGCGGCGGGTAGGACGTTCTCCGGGCCGCGGGCCGCGACCTTCCATCTATCCGGGCTGGCCGTTCGCCGCCGGCCTGCAGCTCTCCAAGATCTCCCTCAGCCTCACCCAGTCGGTCGGCTTCTGGAGGATGGCCACCGGATGAAGCTCGCCCGCGGAGCGAAGGAGCTCCGCCTGGGAGGCGGCCGAATGGATCACGATCGGAGGGAGATCGGTTGTCCGAGCGAGCTGCCGGATCAGATCGGAGCCGTCCATGTCGGGCAGCATGAGGTCGAGCAGGATGACGTCCACGGTCGGCGCGCCCTGTTCGAAGAAGGCGACCGCCTCTTTCCCCGAAGCGGCCCAGTCCACGTCGACCCCCTGCCTCCGGAGCAGGCTGCGCATCGCGTCCGCCGAGTCGGTGTCATCTTCGATCAAGAGCAGGTGAATGGGTCGGGTGCCGTCCATGGTCATCCTCGAAGGGACTACCATGGTACGCGCAACGCCCCCCTCCCCGGACCAATAAAAACCGAAATCTTCGCTTTCTTGCGGTTGGAGGCCTCCCAGTTGCAAGCGGGCAGGCGGTGCGACGAACTCACCGCCGGGGTCTTCGGAACTCCGCATCCCACTGTGCGAGGGATGGTTTCGGGACGAGGTGCTCGTCCACGAGTCCCAGGTGTGCGAAGGGACCGAGGCTCGTTCCTGGCGGGACCGGAAACGAATCCACGTCCAGGTCGGTGAAGGTGATCTGGAACCAGCCGATCGCCTGGGCGCGATCGAGAATCGCCGCGTGCCGGGCGATGTACCGAACTTGCTTCTCCGGCGTCCCGGCGACGCCGGACGAGTCGGACGGCCAGCCTCCTTCGATCACCATCATCGGAATCGGGCTCGTGGCGTCGATCGTCGTGTAGTAGTCGATGGGAATACTGTCCGGGTCCGAAAAGCCGCCGAGATAGGGATACGAGGAGAGGCCGAGGACCTGGATGAACGGGAAGTCGGTCCGGTCCTGATCGACCCCGATGAATCCGCTTCCGGGCACGAGTCTCCCCCATGCGGTCTCCACCTGGACCGTGGTGAAGAGCTGGACGTTCGGATCGACCGCGCGCACGTCCCCCGCCGCGCCGTTCCCCACCTGCACCACCGCGGTGTAGAGCGCCGAAGGCGCGATCGCGCGGATCAGATTCGTCTCCGAAGCGACCCCGAGGAAGTCGGGGTGCACGATCGTGTCGAGCGCGGTGACGTAGCTCCGGTAGAGCTGCTGGATCGCGGGCTCCGTGAGGCTCCGGCCCGCGTCCACGAGGGGCTGCGAGTCTGCGGAGCGATTGAGTCCGTTCGTCGGATCCACGCTCGCGACGATGCGAAGCCCCTTCGACCGGTAGTAATTCGCGAGCCCGAGCTGGGTCGCGCGAACGATGGAATCGGGAGGAATGCCGGCGAGGAGCGCTTCCCACGGCGGCTCGCTCAGCATGAGCGCCGCGTCCGCGCGTGCGGACCAGAGATCGATCGTCTGGATGGTGAGGGCGAGGTCCTGGCGCGGCGGAATGCCGGAGAAGCCCATCCGGTACGTGCGCGGGCTCGGCGCCGGACCGGTCGGACCGTCGTCGTCGCCGGAACACTGGACGAGGAGAAGGCCCCCGAGCAGCAGCGTGAGGACCGGGTTGAACCATCGAGACCGCATGGGTGTCTCTCGTGGGACGGCCTTCATCGCGCGCCCAGTATTGCACGGAGCACCGCGACCTCTCTAGACTCGTTGCGTGCGGGCTCTTGCGGCTCTTTTGGCTCTTCCTTGGGCGCTTGTCCTCGCCGTTCCCGCTTCGGCGGCGGAGCCGGAGAAACATGGCGTCTGCTGGCGCGGGAAGCCCGCCCCCGAGTGTCAGGGATTCGTCATCACCGACTTCGGGCTGCTCCGGCGGCTCGACGAGGATCCCACGGGCGGCATCGACGACTTCCACGTGTCGCTCGACGTCGGGTACGCGCGCAACGTGTCGCCCAAAGCGGCCGTGGGCGGCACGATCTACCTCGGCACGGGATCGGACCACGCGCGCGTCGGCGTGCGCGGACGCTATCGCCGCTGGCTCTCGAGGGACTGGGCCGTCGACGCGTCGCCGGGCCTCCTGGTCTACGGGAGCGAAGACGGCGCGTACGAGTTCCAGGCGCCCGGCATCATCGTGGGAGTGACCATCGGCTGGAAGGACCTCGTCGGCTGGACCGTGGAGGGAGAGCACTCACGGTACGAGAATCCGATCCACGACCCGGACCAGCCTGCCAAGCTCTCGGACACGACCTGGCGCACCGGGCTCAAGCTCGGCGCCGCTCCCGGCGTGCTCGGCACGCTGGCCATCGTGACGCTCGTCGTCCTGGTCGTGGCCTCGGGGGCAGCGGATTGAGACGCGCCGCGCCGCGCTAGCGCTCCAGCGTCGAGAGCTGCCACTCGTCGCGGCCCCCCTGGCGGAGGATGGGCGACATGGCCATGAGTCCGGTCGGGCCGATCGCCTTTTTCAGGAATTCCATCTCCGCGAAGTCGGCCTCGACCTCGTCCAGCGGGATCTCGACCCCGGCGCTCCGCGCGACGAGCCGCGCCTTGGCGCGGAGCCCCAGCTCGGCCTCGATCCGGAGCAGGCACAGCATGTCGGCGACCACCGTGCCTGGAAATCGGTGGCGGATCGATTCGAGGTAGCGTCCCACCCTGGTTTCCCCCAGCTCTCCGCTATGGATCGAATCGAGGAGCTCGAGGTCGCTGTCGAATTCCGAGCTGAGCCACTCCTGTGTGGCGCGCTCGCTCCGCTCGAACACGGCGATGACGAGAGGCGGCATGAGGAGGCACATGATCGCCGTCGCGAGGAGCGGATTGACGAAGAAGTGGTTGTAGATCGCGTGCGCCCCGATCGCGATGGCGAGCCCGGGGAGGAACACCCACCAAGCCGAGGTGCGGTGCCGGTCGGCAAGGCTCTTCGAGAGGATGCCGACGATGCCGCTCGTCGACCCGTGCATGATCGCGGTCCCGAGCCCGCGCACGAGCCAGAGGAGCACGCCATAGTCGCCTAGCGCGCGCGCGTAGTAGAGATTCTCGACCACCGCAAAGCCGGTCCCCACGGCGAATCCGCGGATCCCGGCGTCGACCATGAATCCCACCCGCTGCGAGCGAACGAGGTAGATCAGGAACGCGGCCTTCGCGACTTCCTCGATCACGGGGGCCACGTAGCCCCGGAGCGCCCCCTCGTCCAGGCCGGCCCCGAGGAGGCCGCGGTTCCAGGCGAAGGAGACGAGCGCGGCCGCGGCGCCGACGCCCATGGTCACCAGGATGGCGCGGCCGGTGACCAGCTTGTAGCTGTCGAGGAGGAGGAGCGCGGCCAGGAAGAGGAGGACCGGCAGGAAGCCGAGCAGGATCGGCAGCGAATCGAACAGGTGCGCGGGAGCCACGCCGGCTAATCTACGACAGTCGCGGCCGCGTCCGTCACAGAACCTTGAGCGAGACCATCCACTCGTCCGAGACGCGCTCGCCGTCCTCGAACCCGCGCGCGTAGCCTCCGGAGAGCATCAGCTTGTACTGGGTGAGGAGCTGGATCTGGAGGTCCGACTGGATCCCCACGTCGAACACCGTTCGGCGGAGCGACGGCAGGTCCATGTTGGTCGCGAGCCCGCCCGCGAAGAGGGACGTGCGGAGCCACGGCGCGTAGAGCGAGGACATCCCGAGGCGCCGGAAGCGGAGCGGCGCCAGGTTCCAGTCCACGAGCGCCTTCGCGAAGTTGGTCCCGCCGATCTCGTTCAGCTCGAAGCCCGGGAAGCTCTCCACCTCGCGATAGCGCTTGGGGTCCTTCCGGTCGATGTAGTTGTTCCCGAACCCGCCGAAGAAGAAGTTGGCGAACGGCTCCTGCCGATCCCCCGGGGCGAATCCGGCCGCGGTGCGGAGCCACACGGACGAGTGCTTGAGGAGCATCGGCATCCCCAGGTCGACCGTCGCGAGCCCCTGCGGGAATCCCTGCCAGACCTCGCCCTCCGGACGATCGTAGCGGACCAGGTTCCACGGCACGGCGATCGACCACTTGTATCCCTTCTCCTTGTCCACGGCGCCGAGGGACGATCGCATGTTCTCGAAGTGGATTCCGAGGTCGGTGGTGACGAGGCTCCGGAAGCCGGGTGAGACCTCGATGTTCTGGTAGTCCGGGAGCCGCTCGAGATCGGTGTAGGCGGCGGCCGCGGCGTCGAGCGCCATGGAGCGGGGCGCGTCGTAGAGGAGCGACCGCGTGTACGTGGCGACGAGTCCCTCCCCCTTGCGGCTCGTCTTCGTGGGCCCGACCAGGTCGTAGAAATTGGCCAGGTTGTGCTGGTAGCTGAGCGAGAAGTTGTACCGCTTGAGCCCCGCCAGGAGGTGGAGCCGCTCGCTCGCCGGCAGTCCCTCGCTCGGCGAGTAGCTCGCCGTCACGCCGATCGTGTTCGTCTGGATGGGATCCGACAGCTCGAGCCGCGCCCCCACGGAGGTGTAGTCCTTGTACCCTTCCACGATCGGGTAGATGGACGAGGGCCGGATGAGGCTCACCGACCGGTACGGCCCCGAGTACGTCGTGATGGAGTCCAGGTTCACCGTCGCGGGCGATCCCGCCTTCCACGTGGTCAGGACCGGATACTTCTCGGCGAGCTGGGTCCCGAGAAAGGAGATCGCGCTCACGTCGGCGAGCGGCTTGGGATCGATCATCGTGGGGACGAAGCCCTCGCCCGTGTACCGGAACGCGATGAGCGAATCGCCATCGATCGGGAGAGGGCGGAAGATCCCCGTCTCGCTGTTGGTCACCACCTCCATCGAATCGGCGGCGAAGTTCCAGCGGAAGATGTTCGAGACGCCCGTGTAGTACGAGCTCCCCACGAGGTAGCGGCCGTCCTTCGAGAACACGAAGCCCGCGGGCACCGCGGAGCCGAAGTCGTAGAGCGTGGTCGACGTGGTGTCCGACGCGAGCAGCGCCTCGGTGCGGAAGATCTTGAGCGTCTGGCTTCCGTTGATCTCGGTGCAGGACGCGGCGAGCTTGGCGCCGTCGGGCGAGATATCGATGTCGTAGATGTCGCGCCCGTAGGGCCAGGAATAGACGCGGTTCCAGTTGGTGTAGGGCGGCTGGAGCCGCACGAGCGTGGAGATGCCGTTGAAGTGCCGCACCGCCCACATCGTGCGATCCACGGGATTCAGGACCATGTCGCCGAGCCTTGCGTCCCGGATCAGGACACGGGACTTCCCCGTTTTCGGATCCGCCACGCAGAGGTCGCGCCACTTGCTGTTGTCGGCCGTGTAGTAGAGGAGCTTGTCCGTGGGGTCGTACGCGAGGGATGTCACGAAGTAGAGGGCGGGACCTTTCACCTCGCAGATCCGGCGAAGCGGCCGGCCGTCGGTGGGGATCGCGGCCAAGTGCGCCACGACTCCGGGATAGAGCACGGCGGCGTAGAGCTCTTTCGTGTCCGGGTCGTAGTAGGCGCGCGAGATCGACCCCAGCGCGCGCGGCGAGAGGTCGCGGTACGGCGTGATCGGGTGAAGATCGATCGAGTCGAGCTGCGCCTTCTGCTCTCCCTTCTCCCAGTCGATCCAGCTCTTCCACGCCGTCCCGAGTGGGAGCCCGTACACCTTGTGGAACTGGGACGCGTAGTACGCCTTGCTCCCCGAGCCGCGCCCCACCCACTGGATCAGCTTCTCGGGCTGGTACTCGTAGGCGAGGTAGCTGAGGAAGCGCGTGCCGTAGAGATACGAGTTCACGCCCGCCTGGAAGTCGACCTTCGTCCCCTCCGCCTCGAGCCCCAGCGGATCGTAGATCGTGCTCCCGTCCTTCACCTTGGAGCGGAAGACCATCTCGTCGTACGGCCCCTGCGCGCGGCCGAGACCGCCGGCCATCCAGGTCTCCATGAAGACCGCGATCCCCTCGTGGTACCAGCGCGGCGCCGCGCGACGGGGCGTGGTGAGGTAGCCGTAGAGCATCGTCTCCGGATGCTCGTTCGCCTCGCGCACCTTGCCGCGGAAGAGCGTGCGGAAGAACCGGTCGCGCCCCGACGGCTTGTCGAGCGCGAGAACGTGCACCACCTCGTGGTTCATCGTGTGATTGATCCGCTCGTTCGCGGGCCCGGTCTCGTACACGAAATTGAGCGGTGCGATGTCCACGACCATGCTGTTCCGGGGATTCACCCACACACCCGCGTTGCCGTAGTCGGCCAGGTCCTCGAGGATGACGTTGACCTTCTCGGACGGCGTGTAATCCCAGAGCTTGCTGTGGAAGCGGAGCGAGTTCTCGAAGCAGCGGGCCGTGTACGGGGCGATGAAGTCGAGCGTGGGGCTCTGGTAGATGAGCCGGAGGTGCTGGGTCTCGATCGAGCGGAGCTCCGCGGTCGCGGGGCGAGGAGCGAGGCCGAGCCACGACAGCGCGACGAGGAGCAGGAGGTGGAGACAGCGCGGCGCGGAGGCTCGGCGGGTTCTCATGCGTCTCCGTTCGAAGGTGGGTACCAACAGCCGTCGTGGTGACAAACAGCGAGGAGATCCCGCGTCCGGGATCTCCTCGCCTCTACAAGGCCGCGGCTCCTCACCGGGAGCCGCGCCCCCTCCGACTACTCGGGCGACTGCGTGCGCTCGACCGTCACCTGCTTCCAGATCTCGGGATTGCTCGCCGCCTTCTGGAAGTTTTCCATCTTCGCGATCTGCTGGAACTTGTCCATCGTGACGAGCTTCGCGAACTCGTTGCTCTTCGCCAGCTCGCGGAAGTTCGCGTCGGCGAAGACGGTCTT
>Ga0068858_100002402_pt1 | contig 18936 bp, 17 predicted proteins | sample KBSSwiS12_FD_66589 | JGI IMG/M metagenome (GOLD analysis project Ga0068858, IMG submission 66589) | Switchgrass rhizosphere microbial communities from Kellogg Biological Station, Michigan, USA - KBS Switchgrass S1-2 | ecosystem: Host-associated > Plants > Roots > Rhizosphere > Soil ...
CCAGCCGCTCGGCCCGGTCGACGAGCACGGCCATCCGATTCCGTTGGAGTACCAGGGCGCCGCGGTGCCCAAGCGGATGAACAAGCTCGGCTCCGCGGGCGCCCCTGGCAGCGGCGGCTTGCTGACCGCACTACGCGAACACCGGGTCTAGGACAGCGGGCGATTGTCGCGCACTCCGCGGTAGATGCCCCAGCGAACGACGAGCGGCATCAGCACGCGGTCGAATGACCATGCGGGGAAAGTGAAAGCGCGGCCGTTCGGCGCGAAGACCTCGAGACCGTCGGGTTGGATGCCGATCACCGAACCCCATCGCCGCTTCGGCGGGCGGTAGCTGCGCAGCGGTCGGCCCGCGAACTCAGCGCGGACGTTGTGGGCGAGCAGGCCATCCGCCCGATTGCGGGCCGAGCTGCGCAGCGGATCGGTCGCCGCGACATCGCCGACCGCGAACAGGCCTGGGTGGCCGGGGACCCGAAGTTCGGGAGTTACCCGGACGAAGCCGTTGTCGTCGAGCAGCTCCGCAGGGAGCCAGTCGGTGTTCGGGCGCACCCTGCCGATCGCCCAGAGCACGGCGTCGGCCGACGACGGCGGCTGCCCCGTGCTCCACTGGACCGGCCCGCTGGTGATCTGATCACACGCGAAACCGTCGGGTATCACCGCGCGATGCCCAGGGTGGAGCTCCACCCCGGCCTCACCGAGCCTGCGCCGCACGCGCTCCCACGCCCTGGGGTGATGCTCGACGAGGGCGCGATCTTTCGGGAAGTACAAGTCGACCCGCTTCCCCGGCCAGGTCCTCGCGACATTGACGGCGCTGCTGACGGCCGCCGCGCCGCCGCCGACCACGATCACCGAACCGGCTTGGGCCAGCCGGTCGTGAGTGGCCCGCAGGCCGGCGCCGATCTCCGCGGCCGACTGGAAGGCGGGCTGACGCCAGAAGCCGTTGGTGACGCCTGTCGAGATGATCAGCGCGTCGTACTCCTCCGTCGAGGTCGAGCCGTCGTCGCTGCGGATGCGGACGGACCGCGCCGCGAGGTCGAGCCCGGTCAGCGTGCCGTGGACGGTGCGCACCCGGTCGAGTCCACGGAACCGGTCAAACGGAATCCAGTTGGCGCGTGCCCAGTCGTGCGGACGCGACAGCCGCCAGCCCAGCTCCTGCCCGCTGACCAACGCCGGCTTGGCCGAGATCCCGACCACCTCGGCGTGGCGGGCCAACCGGATCGCGGTGAGCACGCCGCTGTCGCCAAGCCCGGCGATGACGATGCGGCGCGGATTCATACAGGCCTCCTGAGGGCACAAACCTGTAACACGTTCTAACACGAAAGAGGGGCACCCGATCACGGGTGCCCCTCTTTGTCGAGACTCGTTGGTCAGTGGCTCTGGTGGACGCTGGTGTCGACGTGCGGCACGGTCACCTGAGGCTGGATGTCGTAGATCCAGTCGTGGTGGATCAGGTCGGCCTGCGCAGGTCCGGCAAGCCCGATGATCGCGGCGGCCAGTCCACTGGCGGCGATGGTGGCGAATCCGAACTTCTTCATCTTGGTGCCTTCTTCTCTTGTCGTGTTCGGCCGGTATCTAACCGTATTGACCGATCTAGCTGGTTAAACATAGAGCTCAGCGGTTTAATTCCAATGGCAGTAATTGACCGCCAGTTGGCAGGAATCGGCTACCCGACAGGTCCGACGAGGTGGTTCTGCAGGTGGTCGAACACCACCTCGGTGCGAACGCCGGCGACTTCGCGTCGCTTCGTCAGCGAGTCGAGGACGAAGTCTCTCAGCGCCTCGGTGGATGCCACCGCCACGAGGATCAGCAGATCCTCGGGCCCGGTCGTGACGAAGACCTGCAGCGTCTCGGGCAGGCCGATCACGAAATCCCGGAAGCCCTGCACGATCTCGCGGGACTGGGGGCGAAGCCGGACGGTCACCATGCCCTTAACCGGCCGACCCATCCGGGCCATGTCGGTGCTGGCGTGAATCCCCGTGATCACCCCGCGCGCCCGCAGGGCCCTGACCCTCTCGAGGGTGGTCGACGGCGCGACGCCGAGCATCTGGGCGAGGTCTCTGTTGCTGCGCCGACCATCGCTCTGCAACGCGGCGACGATCGCCGAATCAAGTTCGTCCCTCACCGCTCCCCGACTTGAATTCCCGAATTAGATTCGGTGGTGAATCGTGTATGCCCGTCATCCGATTAGCTTCTCCGGCTATGACTGATCAATTGGTCGATACGTACGACGGCCTGGACCACCCCTCGGCGGTGTTCGTGACCAAGATCGCCGTCGTCATCCGGGACGACCTGCCGGTGTGGCAGAAGCTGAACATGACCGCGTTCCTGGCGAGCGGCGTGGCGGCCTCGGCGCCGGACGCGGTCGGGGCGGACTACGCCGACGCGGACGGCACCCGCTACTCGCCGATGTTCGGCCAACCGGTGATGGTGTTCGCGGCCGACGCGGGCCGCCTGGCCTGCACCCTTGACCGCGCGTTGTCCCGCGGCGTCGTTCCCACGGTGTTCACCACCGACCTGTTCTGCACCGGGAATGACGCGGCCAACCGCGCCGCCGTTGCGGCGGTGCCTCGGGAACGCCTCGACCTGGCGGGGATCGCGATCCGCGGCGACCGGAAGACGGTCGACAAGATCACCGCGGGTCTGCGGCTGCACCCGTAGCGAGCTGCTGGGCCAGCGCACGCAGATCGGTCGCGATGAACGTAGGTTGCGGCAGACCGTCGACCGACAGCGGCGCGTTGCCCGGTCGGGTGATCAGTGCCCCGCTGAACCCGGCGCTCTGTGCGCCGATGGTGTCCCAGACGTGCGCGGCGACCATCATGCAGTCCGCCGGCGCAACCTGCAGTTCGCGGCAGACGTAGTCGTAAACGTCCCGCGCGGGTTTGAAGGTGCGGCAGGCGTCGACACTGAACTGACGCTCGAAGTACCCGCCGAGCCCGGCGTTCTCCAGCGGGCTGTGGCCGTCCGGGTTGGGCGGTGAGTTCGTCAGGGTGACGAGCCGAAAGCCGTTGTCGCGCAGCATGCTGAGCCCGTCGGCGACATCGGGGTGCGCCGGCATCGTGAGCATGGCCTCTTTGATGCGCTGAAGGTCAGCGTCGGTGATCCGCGTTGCGTGAATGTCTCCGAGCATTCGCAGCATCCCCTGGCCGAGCGTGAAGAAGTCGACGTAACAGCTCGAAAGGGCGGTGGTCATCGAATACATAACGAGTTGGCCGAACCACTCCCGCACGGCTTTCGCGTCGCCGAAGATCTGCTCGAAAAGCGGTGCTATGGCGTCGATGTCGATGAGGGTTTCGTTCACATCGAACACCAGCACGGACGGTGGGGCAGTCATCGGCTCAGTGGTGGCAGCGCTCTTGAAGCACCCACGTGTTTCCGTCGGGATCACGGAAATCGGCGAAGCTGGCGTAGTCCGCCCGGTCCTGGTCGAGTCCCGGCAGGTACGCGCCGCGCCATTCGCCTGTCCCGGTGTCCTTGTGCCGGATCTCGCTGACGTCGACTCCCCGATCCGTGAGTTCGCTTCTGGACGCCACGATGTCGGGCACCACGAGGTACAGACCGCGTACCGAACCCACCGGTGCATCGGTCAGGCCGACACCGAATTGGATTGACGTACTTGCTCCTTCCGGCGTCAGCTGGATGACCCGGAACTCCGGGGCCGGCGCATAGTCGACGTCGAGGTCGAAGCCGACCTTGTCGCGGTAGAAGCTCAGCGACCGGTCGGGGTCGGACACCGGCAGAATGACGACTTCGAACAGTGCCTTCATTGCAGCGCCTCAGACCGATGTCTTCTGCAGGATCTCGTCGGCGTCCAGTCCTCGGTCCACACCGTGCGGGACCACGGTCTGGCCCGGCTCGAGGTGGAGTTGCCTGCCGTCGAGGTAGACGTCGATCTTGTCGGGTTCGAACGAGAGCAGATTGCTCACCCGCCCCGCCTCCGGCCACGCGTTGGTGTACGACCACGCCGCTCGTTTGCGCGTCCCGATGGTGTAGTAACTTGCCAATCCCTTGTAGGGGCAGAAGGTCTGGCCGTCGACGGGCTCGAGGGCCGATTCGTCGACATCGTCGCGCAGCACGTACCAGCGGGGCGCGAATCCGGATTCGTAGAGTGCGACCGGGCGGTGGGTGTCCGCGATCACCCTGTCGCCGTCACGCACCACGAGATGCCTTGAGGTGGACCGGACGTCGATGCGGTGGTAGAAGTCCGCAGCGTGTCCGACGATGCGTTCGTCCTCTTCGTAGAAGGCGTCCATCGCGCGCCACGCAAACGCCACGCGTTCGCCCAACACGGCGGCGTATTCCGGCAGCGCGGAATACTCCCACGCCGCGTGGTTGGCCTCGTGTCCGTCGAGGCTGACCGTGAGCCACCGTGTCTCGCCGAGGTCGCGGTGTTGGGTGACGCGCTCTTCCGCGATCAGCACGCCGGGTTGCACGTCACCGCGCGGAAAGTAGGCCACCGGGTAACGGCCCGGCTCATGAAGCAGCACCACGTCCTCACTGTCCGCGATGTACTGGTCGCCGAACTTGACGCGCATCCGGCGACGCAATGGCTCCGCATAGAGGATCCGCTCCGGCATCGGTTGCGGTGTCAGGAAGTGCCCGACCGCTCCGGAAGCCAGTGGGCCCTGTTGCCATGCCAGTCCCATCGTTTCGGTCCTTTCTTCGCGACGCGTTGAACAGACTGGGCTATACAACCCAGTATTCTCGGCCTCCTAACCCATACATGTCCAGGGCCGCACAGCACCTTGGAAGCGTTTACGCAGTCAGGATTTACGTCTGCGCCTCGGCGCGAACGACCGCACGTAGTCGACGGCGGCGTTGACCGCCACCTGAAGCGGTTCCGGGCTGCCGGTGGCGTAGGTCAGCATCGCCCCGCCCTGGTGGGCGGTCACCAGCGCGACGGCGAGATGGCGCGGATCTGCATCCTCGCGCAGGTCGCCGCGTCGGCGCATCGCGGTCAGCCCGGCGCGAAACAGCTCGATCCACTGGTTGTATCCCCCGGCGAGATCGTCGTGAATCTGCTCGTCGGCCTCCAGCAGTTCACCGGCCAGCGAGCCGTAGACACACCCACCGCGGCGGTAGACGCTGTCCACGTCCGCCACACAGGCGTCCGCCCACGCCTGCAATGCCTCCACGCTGTCCAGGGCGCCCAACCGCTGTTGGGTGTGGAAGTCACGCACATCGTCACGGCGTGCCGCGATGACCTGCCGGGTGAGATCGCGCTTGTCGTCGAAATAGTGCCCGAGTTGCGAACCACTCACCCCCGCGCTGCTGCGCACGTCCTCCAGGCTGGTGCCTGCCACGCCATGCTCGAATATCAGCTCAGCGGTGGCCTCGACGATGCGCTGCCGAACCGCGAGCCCTTTGCGGGTGAACCGCCCTGAGTTGTCGTCGGGCACGGTGACTACGTCCTACCGGCAAGCGTTCGTGATTTGCGGGGTGACTGTACCTCCGGCCGGCTCCCGCGCGGGGCAACAACGCGCGACTCACCTGCGTGCGCGGCGGCCGCGAGGACGGCGCGGTGGGCGAGGCGCCCGCTCCTCCGGGTCTTTGGCGAACATGCGCAGATAATTCACCGCGTAACGGACCGCATCCGCGTGCGGCCACTCTTCACGGTAGGTGAACGCGACGGTGCCACCGCCCTGGTGCGCGGTGACGATGACGATCGCCAGTTGACGCGGGTCCGCATCGGCGACCAGGACGCCCCTGTCCTTCATGCGCGCGATCGCCTGCTCGAGCAGCTCGACCCACTGCCGGTAGCCGGCAGCTATCGTCTCGCGGGTGGCGGCGTCGGACTTTGCGAGTTGCCCCGCCAGCGCGTGGTACGTGGGCGTGCCTTCGTATCCGATCTGCCTGAGGTAGCGCATGTTCAGATCGATCCATCGCTCGAAGTCGTCAAATGACTGCAGGCCCGCGAGCTTGGGCTGATGGTGAAAGTTCAGGACCACCTGCATCTGGCGCATGATCACGGCGCGAATGAGTGCCTGCTTGTCGCCGAAGTAATGAGCCAGCTGCGATCCGCTCACCCTGGCGGCCTTGCGAACGTTCACCATGCTCAACGACGAAAGGCCGTCGTTGAGGATCACCTGCGCGGCTGCCTTCACGATCCGCTCGCGGGTAGCGCGCCCCTTCGCCGTCAACGGCTGGTCGTCGGGCTGATCGGCAAGGGCCACGGCGTCAGGCTACCCGCCGTTCACCTGATTGTGGGATAGCTGGCCCATTCCTGTGAGTTCTGTTAGCGCGCATTGACCCTCCGCCGCGTGCATGGAATTCTGGGTCGCACAGCCCAGTCTTTATCGAAGCTCGAAGGAGCGGTAGCGGTGGGTAATGCGTTGCAGGACAAAACGGTTGTGGTCGTCGGGCGAGGCAGCGGCATAGCCCGTGCCGTGGCGCTACTGGCGCGCGACGAGGGCGCGCATGTGATCGCGGCAGGCCGCGACAGGGCCAAGCTCGCCGACGCCTACGAGGGGCTCGGCGTCGCCGCTGAGACCCTCGACATCACCGATGACACATCCATCGCCGCGCTCGCCGACCGGGTGGGCGCGGTCGACCATGTCGTTTCGACGGCCTCGGCCCGCGCAAGGGGCAACCTCGCCGATCTCGAGCGCAGGAACCTGCAGTTGTCCTTCGATACCAAGGTCATCGGGCCGACGATGCTCGCCAAATACTTTGCGCAACAGGTGAATCCCGGTGGCTCGTTCGTGCTGTTCTCCGGTGTGAACGCGTTCAAGGTCAACGTCGGCTACCTCGGTGTCGCCATCACCAACGGCGCCGTCGACTTCCTGACCCGCTCGCTCGCGGTGGAACTCGCACCGATCCGGGTGAATACCATCTCCCCCGGCGTCATCGACACCGGGGCGTGGGACGCGTTCGGCCAGGACGGGAAACGAAACTACTTCGAGCACGTCAGCTCGAGCAATCCCGCACGCCGCATCGGAACGACTGAGGATGTGGCCGATGCGGTGCTGTTCGCCATGACGAACAGCTTCCTGACCGGTGTTACGTTGAAGATCGACGGTGGTGAACCGCTGACCTGAGGAGACAGCATGACCGCCAGGCTGATATCCGTCAACGTCGGCATGCCAAAGGATGTGCCGTGGAACGGCAAGACTGTTCACACCGGTATCTGGAAGACGCCGGTCGAGGGGCCTGTGATGGCGCGTCGTCTCAACATCGACGGCGACGGCCAGGGTGACCTCGCGGGGCATGGCGGAGAGCAGCGCGCCGTCATGGTCTACCAGACCGAGTCGTACGACTACTGGCGCGACTACCTGGGCCGCGATGACCTGCAGCCTGGCAACTTCGGGGAGAACTTCACCGTCAGCGGGCTGGCCGATCGCGACGTCTGCATCGGCGACCGCTACCGGATCGGCGAGGCCGAGTTCGAAGTCACTCAGCCCCGCGTCACCTGCTTTCGCGTCGGCATGCGCCTCGGCGTGCCCGAGATGCCCAATCTCCTTGTCTCGCGGCATCGCCCGGGCTTCTATTTCAGGGTTATCAGCGAGGGCCTCGTCCATGCGGGCGACGACATCGTGCTGACCCGCCGGGGTCCGCATGAGCTCAGCGTCGCCGATGTCGACGCGCTGCTCTACCTACCCGGCAAGGACATGGACCTGCTGCGTAAGACCGTGGACGTGCCCGCGCTGAGCCCCGGCTGGCAGCAGTCGTTCCGCGATATGCTCACCGAGCACGAGAAGCCAGTCACGCCAATCCAACTCCCCGTTGGGGTCGAACCTGGATGGCCCGGGTTCCGGCGACTTCGGGTGACCGCCACTCATCGGGAAAGCCCGTCGGTGCTGTCATTCAGGCTCGAGGCCGAGGACGGCGGCGCCCTTCCCAGCCCTCGTCCCGGGCAGTACCTCACCGTGAAGATCCCCGGCGCAGGCGATCCACCGCCGACGCGCAGCTACTCGCTCTCCGGGGATCCCGCAGCCGGGTACTACCGCATCAGCGTCAAACGCGAGGAGCACGGTCAGGCCAGCCAGTGGCTGCACAGCCATGCGAGGGCCGGCTCGATCATCGAATCCGCCGCACCACGAGGCGATTTCTACCTCGTCGACAACAACGGCCCGGTCATTCTGGTGTCTGCGGGCATCGGCACCACACCCGTCATGGCCATGGCACACGCGTTGGCCACGGCGCACAGCCCGCGCCAGATCTGGTGGCTGCACACCACGCAGAGCGTCGCGACGCATGCCTTTGCAGCAGAGGTCACCGCCTTGCTGAACTCGCTGCCCGACGCTCACCAGCGGGTCTTCTACACTCGCGGCGACGGCGCACCCGCGCATCTCGATCGGTGCTCGATCGCAGCTCTTGGCCTGCCGACCGACGCGACGGCGTACCTCTGCGGGCCCACTACGTTCATGGACGACATGCGTGACGCCCTGACCGCGGCCGGGATCGCTCCCACGCGCATCCACACCGAACTCTTCGGCGCCCTGCCACCGATCAACCCCGGCGTGGTCGGCGCGCTGCCGGCCAAAAGGCCGCACCCGCCAGAAGGTGCGGCGGGGCCGGGACCGCGGATCACGTTCGCCCGCAGCGGGCTCAGCGTGAATTGGTCGCCCGGCTTCCACACGCTGCTCGAGTTCGCGGAGGCGTGCGATGTCCCAACCCGGTATTCGTGTCGAAGCGGTGTCTGCCACACGTGCGTGACCGCGGTGATCGAGGGAAAGACCGACTATCTCGAGCCACCGCTCGAAGCGCCCGCCGACGGCAGCGTGCTGCTGTGCACGGCTGCACCGCACACCGATCTCGTCCTGGATCTCTGAAGCTGGGCACTCGGCATTACCGTGAACGGGTGCAGCGTCGACGACTCGATCCGCCTGCGGGACCTCTGCTGGCCGAGGACGACGGCACCCTGCTGCACGCACGCGGAATTCGCTACGGGAGGGCCGCCCGGTTCGCTGCGCCGCATCCCCTCGCGCCGTGGTCGGGAGTCCTCGACGTCACCACGCGTGGTCCGGCCTGCCTGCAGCTGCCGTCACGGCTCGGGTGGGTGACCGGCCCTGTCATCGACGGCCTCGCGATGAGCGAAGACTGCCAGGTCATCTCGGTGACGGCGCCCAGCGACGCGACCGGGCTACCCGTGATGGTCTGGTTCCATGGTGGCGCGTACGTGTCGGGCGCTGGTGAATCACAGAAGTACGACGCCGACGACCTCGCGCGCGACGGCCGCGTCGTCGTGGTCAGGGTCGGCTACCGGCTCGGCGTCCTGGGATACCTCAGTCCCAGCGGCGTCGACAATCTCGGGCTCCGCGATCAGATCCTCGCGCTGCAGTGGGTGCGCGACAACATCGGCGAATTCGGTGGCGATCCCGGCCGGGTGACGGTCTTCGGGCAGTCCGCCGGCGCGGATTCGGTGTACTCACTGATGCTGTGCGAGCAGTCGACCGGGCTGTTTCAACGGGCCATCATGCAAAGTGCGCCGCTCGGGGCACGCGAGGGCCGCGACGCGATGACGGCCGCGATGCGCGCGGCGGCGAACGCGACCACCGGTGAACTGCTCGACGCCCAGACCACAGCCACGGCCGCCGCCGCCCGGTTCGGGCCGATCGGGCGCCTGCCGTTCGGCCCGATCATGGGACTAGATCCCCTGCCCGCCGAATCAGAGGCCGACGAGCAATTGGCCGACGCAGCGCGCCGCGTCGAGTTGCTGGTCGGCTACACCCGCGACGACGGCGTTCCGTTCATCGCAATGGATCCGCGCACCGCGCGGGTGAGACGCCTCGGGCCCGTTGGCCGCGCCGTCGAACGGGCCACCGCGGCGGCGCTGACGCGCCAAGCGTTCAGCGCACCCGCTCGACGACTCGTGGGGCAGTGGCGTAGGCATGGTGGTCGCGTCGCGTCATTTCGGGTCGATTGGTCGCCCGCGGGGATGGGCGCCTGCCACTGCATCGAGCTGCCGCTGCTGTTCGACGCGGCGCCGTGGGGCGACGCGCCGATGCTGGGTGGCCGCCCGGTCGATCAGCGACTCGCCGAGACCATGCGCCGCAACTGGAGCGGCTTCGCCCACCGCGGCGTCGCCGGACTCGATTCGCCGGCATTGCGTTTCGGGTAGCCGCGACTCAGGGTGTGATCGCGTCGATCGCCCGGTAGATGCGCTGCTCGCTGACCGGCCGGGCGGTGCCGAGTTGCTGAGCCCACAGGCTCACCCGCAGCTCCTCGATCATGCGCGCGATATCGCGCACGTCGACGGCGGCCGCCCGCGCAGGCGAAAGGGCCTGCCGCAGTTCGTCGTATGCGTCCTGGACGGCGTGCACGCGCGTCATCCGCTCACGGTCGGCATTGACGCCCTGCGGCAATAGCTCGATGCGTCGGCTGACGGCGGTGAGGTACCGGGTGAGATCGCCGAGATGTGTCGCACCGGTCGCTGCGACGAAACCGCGTGGCAACAGCCGGTCGAGCTGTGCGCGGATGTCGGCGATTGCGTCGGCCTGCGCCGCGGACGCCTTGGCGGGCAACGCGACCTCGACCTCATGAGCGGCACCGAGCACCTTCTCGACCCGCCCCACGATGTCGAGCGTCGTGGCCACCAGCGCGTCGGCCACCCGCTGCCGCAGCGCCTCGAACTCCGCACGACTCCACACCGGCGCTGGGGCCTGCACCGCGACCGCGGCGTCGGCGCTGTCGTCGAGCAGCGCGGCCAACGAACCGTCGGGATTCCCACCGAGTACCAGTCGCGCACGGGGATTCAATTGGCGCTCAATGGTTTTGACCGGCGATGCCACCGTGAGCCGCAACAGCCGACGGACGCCCGGCCCCATCACGGCGTCCTGCTCGGCCGTCGTCGCGAATACCCGCACGTCGACGGTGCTCTTCATGTCGACGAATGCCGGGAATCCGCGCACCGTGTGCCCGCCGCTGACCCGTTCGACGGTGCGCGGGAGCTCGTCGAGGTCGTCGGGCCAGCCGCGCAGCCCGCTTCGTTCGAGCCCGTCGGCGACCGCTTCCGCCACGGCCTGACGCGCGGGTGCGGCAAGTTGCTCTTGTAGCGCCTCGAGGTCCTTGCCTCGAGCGACCTCGCTGCCGTCCGCGGATTCGACGGCGAACGTCACCCGCAGGTGCGACGGCAGCTTGTCGAGGTCGAAGGCGTCGATCGGCACGAGCACACCGGTGCGCCGCTGCAACGCCCGCTGCAGCGACCGCAGCAGTGGATCCGTACCCGGTTCGAGGGTGGCCAGCACTGCGCGCGCGGTATCGGGCGCGGGAACGAAGTTGCGGCGCAAGTCCTTTGGCAAGGACCGGATCAGCGCTGTGACAAGTTCCTCGCGCAACGCGGGTACGTGCCAGGCGAACTCGTCGCCGCCGAGGCGTGCGAGCACCTCGACCGGCACGTGCACGGTGATGCCATCGTCCTCCGCGCCCGGCTCGAACCGGTAGGTCACCGGCAGCGACAGGTCACCCGCTTGCCAGGTGTCCGGCTGATCTCCGGCGGTGTCTTCGGTGCGCAGCAGGTCGTCGCGAGTGAGCGTCAGCAGATCCGGTGTGCGGCGCCGCTGCTTGCGCCACCAGGCGTCGAAGTGCCGCGCCGAGACGACCTCGGCGGGGACGCGGGCGTCGTAGAAAGCATAGATGTCGTCGTCGCCGACGATGAGATCGCGGCGGCGGGCGCGCTCTTCGATCTCTTCCAATTCCTCACGCAGCCGGGCGTTGTCGCGGAAGAAGTGGTGCCGTGTCTGCCAATCGCCTTCGACGAGTGCGTGTCGGATGAACAGCTCGCGGGCGAGTTCCGGCTCGATCTGGGCGTAGTTGACGCGACGCCGCGGCACCAGCGGCAGACCGTACAGTGTCACCCGCTCGTAGGCCATGACGGCGCCGCGCTGGGGGTCCCAGTGCGGTTCGCTGTAGCTGCGGTGCACGAGATGACCGGCGATCCGCTCGACCGCTTCGGGTTCGATGCGGGCTGCGATCCTGCCGTAGAGCCGGCTTGTTTCCACGAGTTCGGCGACGACGACCCAGCGCGGTGGTCGCTTCGTGAGGACGGAGCCCGGCGCGAGGACGAACTTCGTGTTGCGGGCGCCGGTGTAGTCGCGTGAGTCGCCTTCCCGCAGCCCGATGTGCGAGAGCAGGCCTGCGGTAAGCGCGGCGTGGATGCTCGTCGGGTCGGCGTCCTCGTCAGACTCCCGGATGCCGATATCGCGGGCGATGCTGCGCAGCTGGCCGGTGAGGTCCTGCCACTCGCGGATCCGCAGGTAGTGCAGGAACTCCTCGCGGCACATGCGTCGAAACGCGTTGCCTGACCGTTCCTTTCGTTGCTCGCGCAGGTAGCGCCACAAGTTCAGGTACGTGATGAAGTCCGAGCGTTCGTCGGCGAACCGGGCGTGCTTCTGCCGGGCCGCCTCGTCGCGATCGGCGGGCCTCTCCCGTGGGTCGGGAATGGACAGTGCGGCCGCCAGCACCAGCACCTCACGCACGCAGCCCTCGGCGTCGGCCTGCAGGATCATCCGGCCGATCCGCGGGTCGACGGGAAGCCGCGCGAGGCGGCGGCCCAGCTCGGTGATCGCACCGGCGCGGTCGAAGGCGCCCAGTTCCTGCAGCAGCAGCACACCGTCGCGGATGCTGCGTGCATCAGGCGGGTCAAGGAACGGGAACTGCTCGATGTCGCCGAGTTGAAGTGCCGCCATCTGCAGGATCACCGCCGCGAGGTTCGTCCGCAGGATCTCCGGATCGGTGAACCGCGGCCGCGATGCGAAGTCTTCTCCGGAGTACAGGCGAATGCACACGCCGGGCGCGACGCGACCCGAGCGGCCCGCCCGCTGCGCGGCCGATGCCTGGGAGATCGGCTCGATGGGCAGCCGCTGCACCTTCGTCCTGCGGCTGTAGCGCGAGATCCGTGCGGTGCCGGGGTCGACGACATAGCGGATTCCGGGCACGGTCAGCGACGTCTCTGCGACGTTGGTGGCGAGCACCACCCGTCGGCCGGTGTGCGGTGCAAAGACCTTCTGCTGCTCCGCCGTTGGCAACCGGGCGTACAGCGGCAGCACTTCGGTGTGCTCATCGAAGGAGCTGCGCAATGCTTCACTGGTGTCGCGGATCTCGCGCTCGCCGGAAAGGAACACCAGCACGTCGCCGGGCGGCTCCTTCTCCAGCTCGGCGATGGCGTCGACGATCGCCTCGGTCTGATCCCGCATTTCCGTGCGGACGATCTCGTGGTCGGGGTCATCGGGATCGTCGGTGTCGTCATCTGTCACTGCCTCGACTTCGAGTGGCCGGTAGCGGATTTCGACGGGATAGGTGCGTCCCGACACCTCGACGATGGGCGCACCGTTGAAGTGGGCTGCGAATCGTCCGGGTTCGATGGTCGCCGACGTGACGATCACCTTCAGGTCGGGTCTGCGTGGCAGCAGCTCACGCAGATACCCGAGTAGGAAGTCGATGTTGAGGCTGCGCTCGTGCGCCTCATCGAGGATCAGGGTGTCGTAGCGCAGCAGGCGGCGGTCGCGCTGAATCTCGGCGAGCAGGATGCCGTCGGTCATCAGTTTCACCAGCGTGCGGTCGCTGGCCTGGTCGGTGAACCGCACCGTATAGCCGACGGCGTCGCCGAGCGACGTGCCCAGTTCGTCGGCGATGCGCTGGGCGACGGTGCGGGCGGCAAGGCGACGCGGCTGAGTGTGCCCGATGGTGCCGCGGATTCCGCGGCCCAGCTCCAGGCAGATCTTTGGCAGCTGGGTGGTCTTGCCCGACCCGGTCTCACCGGCGACGACGACCACCTGATTGTCGTTGATGGCCTTGGCGAGCTCGTCCCGCCGGTCGCTGACCGGCAGCTCAGGGTAGGTGATTGCCGGGACGGCAGCCTTGCGGGTGGCGACCAGCGCCTCGGCAGATGTGAGCTCCTCGGCGATCTGCTGGACCTTCTCGGCGCTGACCTTCCCGCGCAGATTCTTGATGCGACGGCCGAGCCTGGCGGCATCGCGGATTGTCAGCCCGTCGAGGCGGTTTCGCAGCTCGGCGACTGACGGCTCGGACACTCCGGCCAGGCTAGCCCTTGTCCGGCGACCAGTAGTCGAGCATCTCGGCGAAGGTCTCGAAGGCGGGCGCCGACGTGCCGTAGGCAGCCTCGAGGTGGATGCTCAGCGGGAAGCCGAGGTCGGCGACGCCGTCGACCACGCGCTTGTACAGGTCGATCATCAGCTTGCGCTTCTGCGCGGGATCGGTTTCCGCCAGCTGCGAGACGAACGCCTGCTCGTCGGCGACGGCCGCGTTGCCGGGATCCTGGATCAGCCAGTTGATGAGGCCGACGCGGGTCTCGACCTTCGGTACGAAGCCGAACGACAGCAGGATCTCGGGACGATGGTCAGTGGTCTTCGCGAATTCGCTGAGGAAGCCCACGACGGCATCGGAGTACAGCAACTGGGTCAAGCCGTACGTCGCACCCTGATCGCACTTGAAGTTGAACCGGCCGTGTTCACCCTCGCGGGTGGGGATCAGGATCGCACCGCGGTTGGGCACGACCTGGTCGTATATCGACAGGGCGTCGGTGGGCGCAACGCCGGAACCCTCACCGTCGTTCAGGGTGCGCGGCACGCCGACGAACGCGATGCCATCGAAGCCGGCATCGCGCAGATCGGTCAGCCGCCGCCGCAGCGTCGACTCATCCGTGAAGGCCGTGACCTGGGTGCACAGCCCCCTCATTCCGGGCAGCTCCGGCTTGATGATGTTCCAGAAGTCCAGCACGTCCATCCGCGGCTTCATCTCGACGGGACGGTCGTCGTCCTCCTCGATCATCCCCGGGATCATGACGTGGCCGATCTGGCGGTCGATGCCGGCTTCCTTGGAGAAGCGCAGCACCTTGCGCGCTTCCTCCACGGCCTGCTCAGGACCGAGGTCGGCGTTCGGCGGTACGAGCTCGAACGCGACGGTGTTGAGGGTCAAGAGGTTGCTCCTAGGATCAGATCTCATCTGATGCAATCGAGATTAGCGGCTCTACTTATCTAGCTCTCTGCCACCCGCTGCCCGTGTGGCAGCCATTGATTGATCGTCGTGATCCTGCCACCACCGGTAAACATGCTGCCACCGGGAACACCGGCGGCTACCTGCGTGTTTTCTATGACATAGCCGGAGGAGTGGTGGTCGAGCCTTTCGGCAGGACAGCCAAAGGAGGCGCTTCAAATGAAGAAGATCACCTTTGCCACAGTGGTGTCGAGCGCGTTGGCGGCGCTGGCTATCGGCTTCGCAGGCCCGGCGTTGGCAGACGCCGGCAGTGGTTCGAATGTGCCTGCGCCCGCCCCGGTGTACCCGCAGTCGGCTTACGGTGGGGCCAACCCGTACACGCCGTACGGCGTCCATCCCTACGTCCCCTATGGGGTGTGGTCGCAGAATTGACCCACAACGTGGGACTTGCCTGATCGTCGAGGGTTCGCCTTGATGCGTCCGGCAGCGTTGTTGGCAATTGATGCGGCGGCGGTGGCCGCCGGTGTCTGCGGAAACGTAGCGACAGCCATGCCAGCGACGTTGTCCATTGATCTTCCTTGTCGCTTTGTTCGTTGAGAACACAGTTGTTGAGGAGATTTCTTCTTAGGCAAGGTGATTGGCGAGTCCCCGCAGGGCCGAAGCATTCTCGCGGTGTCCTGGGTTGGCACCATCGGTCATGAGGCTGCGGTCCGTTCGCGGATCTTCACCGCCGTCTCTAGCATCTGCCCAGTGCTGGTGAACCAGTCCTGCAGATTCAGATCCACGATGAGCTCGTCTGCGCCGGCCTCTGCGGCCATTTGGACATCGTCCATGATTTGGTCGAGTGTGCCGACGAACGCCGATCGGTCCGGTCCTGCCGGACGGTCGGTGAAGGTGACGTTTCCCACCACCACCATCTCCATCCGGCTGGTGTCTCGGCCGTACTCGGAAGCCATTTCGCGGATGCGGTCCCAGCTTGCGCGCAGTTCCGCGGCTCCGGCCGGTCCGGGTGTGGTCGGTACCGGCAGCCAGCCGTCTGCGCGTTTGGCGATGCGCTGCACGGCCTTGGAACCGCCGCCCAGCATCACGGGGATTTTCGTAGCGGGTTTGGGCAGGACCGAGGCGTTGTCGATGACGACGCGAGGACTGCGGAAGGTCACCGGGTCCGGCCCCCACACGGCATCAAAGACGTCCAGCGTCTCGTCGAGTAAGCGGCCGCGATCCGCCCGGGTGGCGCCGGTGGCCTGGAATTCGTCGGTGGACCAGCCGGTGCCCATCCCTGCGATCATGCGCCCGCCGCTGATCTGATCGATCGTGGCCAGCGCCTTGGCCAGCTGCACGGGTGTGTGCTGCGCAGCGATCAGAAGGGCGGTACCGAGGCGCACCTGTTCGGTCGCCACCGCCGCTGCCGTGAGGACTGCCAGGGAGTCGGCGACCTGCCGCGAGTGTTCCGGCCACGGCACGTTCGGCGGGGCATACGGTTCGAGGGGCGACTTCGGGAAGAGCAGCCGTTCATACGTCCACAAACTGGCGTATCCGGCCGCTTCGGCTGTTCTGGCTGCTTCGACCACGTCGTGTTGCAGGTCGACACCCAATCGCTGGGGCAGACGAAGTCCGAGTTTCACTTGAAGCCTCCGATGTAGTCGTGATTATCGTGGCCGCCGCAGAAACCGAGCCGAGCCTCACCCATCCCCCTGCTTTCCAGGCGGAGCGCAGATTTCGGCTGTACTCGGTCCACCCAGCAAGTGTGAACATTCACATTAATGTGAAGGTCAAATGTAAGCTTGAGCACATGCGAATCGGAGCGCTCGCGGAGCGCACCGGCGTCTCCCGTCGGCTACTGCGCTACTACGAGGAGCAGGGGCTGATCACACCCAGCCGCAGCCTCAACGGTTACCGCGAGTACGCAGACGCACACGTGCACGTCGTGCTGCAGATCACCGGACTGCTCGATGCCGGACTGCCGACCCGCATCATCAAGGAACTCCTGCCGTGCCTGGACAAGCCGCAGACCATCTATGTCCCCGACGTGACACCCGAAATGATCGCCACACTGCGACGCGAACAAGCTCGGCTGTCCGAACGCATCGAGTGCCTGACTCGCAACAAAGACGCAATCGCCGACTACCTCGACAAGGTTCTCAGCGTCAAGTCAGCCAACAACGAAAGCAGCGCCACGTCATGATCTGACGAGCGTCTCGCCGGTGGTGGGTCAACAGCGCTGAGTGGCGGTGTCGGTGGTTGTGCACGTGCTTGAAGTCGCCGATGACCACCCGGGCCTCGAACAGGGTGGTCCAGTGGTTGCGGTTGAGACACTCCTTTCGTAGACGGTTGTTGAACGATTCGTGTAGCCGCTGCCCCACGAACAGCCCGGCGGAATGTAGACCATGGCGGTTTTGTTCTCGCAGAAGCGTTGCAGCTCTTGCGAACCAGTTCTGGGCCGTTGTCCATCCGCAGCACCTAGATGACGGAGACCATGGGCTGAGCACGCAGCCGTCAGCGGAGCCGGTGGGCTGCGTCGCTGGCGTCGTCAGTCCAGCCGAGTCGCCACGCACCGCGCGTACGTTGATGCGGACGCTCTTCCGCGGGCTTCTAGCGTCTGCGGGCTATAGCCCAGTGTCTCAGCGAGGATCGCGATCGGCTCGTTCGGGTCAGTTCGTTCAGTCTGCCTAGGCGTGCTTCGCGTAGCGAGAATGGGCCGTAGGTGGTTGCGGACATGCGTCGGCGTGACGTGCATGCCGCGACGGCAGCTGCGAAACACCCAGGGCGAGTTGGGATGTGCGGATGTCCAACCGTTGCGATTGGCTGCAGCCGGTGCGCGGACTGGTTCATCGCGCGGTGGCTGTAAGTCGATCGGGAGTACGGCCAGGTCAATGCCGTATTCCTCGTCACTCATTACGCAGTCCGTATGGGCCGTTGAGGAAGTTGAAGATCCCCCACTCCGACTCGCCGACCGCCCCAGATTCATTCGCGTGACTCACCTCAATGAAACCGAAATAGCCGGGCAATCAATGCGTTTGAATCATCAACCGTGTGGTGACAGCCACCGATGGGCTCGTACGTTGGGCCGATGACCGCGGCGTAAGACCCGAGCGCGACGAGCACAAAGTTGCATGCATACCCGGAGTCCATATTCGCGCCGCTCACGATTTCGCATTAATGTCACTTATATGAAAGACACCACCACGCGACCAGCAGTCGGGCGTCAAAACCCTTGCACCGCAACTCAATCCCGGCGCGACGCTTCACCACCGGTGAGAGCAGCAACTCGTTGAGTCCTGCCTGCACCGCTGACCATGCCGACGGCGTCAACTGACGGCGACCCGTCATCAACGCATTCAGGTGAAACAACTCCAGACGCGCCCGCACCCAATCCGCATCGCTGTAGAACGGCGCCGCACAGGACCGCTGCACCTTATCCCACGAATCGGCTACGAGCGGGTGTGCGGCGTCGATGCCGAGCTCGCGAGTCGTCGGCTCGGCGGCGGGTGCGGTCGTCGGCTACGAGCGGCACCATACGACGCGCGCTTGTTCCGCCGACGACGCTTCGATTCGGGCTTGGGCGGAACGCCATTTGTCCGATAGCTGGCCATATCGGGCCTCCTTGCTGGTGCTCACAGCCCAGGCCCGGCGAATCGTGTCAGCGAGCGCCTGGGCGTATGCACCCCGAGCAGATAAGCCGGTTGGGTGGCCGGGCAGCTCTGCGGGGAGACGTCCCCACCCCTGGCCCAGTCGGGTTCAGGCGATCCGAACCTCACCAATTCCGCGTCAGGTACGTCGATGCTCATTCTGGAGTCTGTACCGGCTACCGAATTGTCGTTTCGTCACTAGGGTTCACGCATGGTTACCGGCGATGATGGTCTGCACGGTGACGGCGACGACGTCGCAGACCCGCATGCCGAATTGCCGGTCGATCCGGATGCGGATGCGCTGCGACCGAGACCTTTGCATTGGCGGCCGACCGCGTTGCTCTGGGTGTTCTGCGGCGGTGTGTTGGGGACTGCACTGCGTTTCGCAGGGGAAATTCTTCTACCGTTTGAAGGCGCAGGA
>Ga0068858_100002405_pt1 | contig 18924 bp, 10 predicted proteins | sample KBSSwiS12_FD_66589 | JGI IMG/M metagenome (GOLD analysis project Ga0068858, IMG submission 66589) | Switchgrass rhizosphere microbial communities from Kellogg Biological Station, Michigan, USA - KBS Switchgrass S1-2 | ecosystem: Host-associated > Plants > Roots > Rhizosphere > Soil ...
CATCGCGGGAATGAAAAACGTCGCCGGCACCTGGTGACGGTCGAGAACGTCGAGAATCCTCGGCACAGATGTCGTCGCACCGTACTCGCCGACCGATAACGGAACGGGAAGAGGATTCGCTCGCTGCAAGAGTTCATTGTCGACATCGAAGGAGAGACAGACGGCAATCCTCGCGCCGTGCGGCCAGCTCCTGGGCGTAAGCTTCCGGCCGACTCGCGCCGTTCCGACCGCTTGCCGAATCTGCTCCTCCGTGGAATCGACCGTGATCGGATTCACGGCGGCGGCAGGCTGCGTGCCGGATGATGGCGCGCGTTGAGCGCTCGGCGTACTGCAGCCGGGCAGCCATGCGATGAGCGCGAGCAGCACAACCCGCGCCTGTCGCGTGCGTGAGGCGTCCATGCGTGTCTCCCTCATTTGACGGCTACGGCGCGCGATCGATCCAGCCGTCGCCGATGTACATCCGCATCGGACGCCCGGTCTGCTCGACGAACCGTACGACCTCGCCGACGGCGCCGCCGCCAGTCGGCGCGACGAATCGGAAGCGGCCGCCGCCGAGTGGTTCGAGCGAGATCGGGTTGTCCACGTTGGTGGCGTTCGGCGTGATGATCACGAGTTTCTGATTGAGCAGTACGACCTGCGAGTCTCCGCCACGTCCGCGGTAGAGCCCGGCGAACCGCGCCCACGTCGGATCCCACGTCACCGTCGCCGGCTTCGACGCCGATGCTTTGGCGGCGGCTTGTCCGACCGTCGCGATCAACTGCCGCGCGATGTCGGACGGGTTGGAGTCGTTCGTGTTGGTGAGCACGATGACACCGATCTTGTCGTCGAGTTGAATGAGCGTCTGCGTCGTGTTGCCGGGATAGCCGCCGCCGTGGCCGACGTACGTCCTGTCCTTGATGCGGCTGATGTCGAACCCGAGGCCGGTCCCCGACGTCCAGTTTTCTTCCACCGAGCGCACGCGGTGCATCTCGCGCAGCGAACCGGTGCTCACGATCTGTGCGCCGCCGCGCGGACCCCTGCGGAACTGGGCCGAGACGAACTTCGCCATGTCCTCCAGGTTCGACGTCACGCCCGTGGCTGCCGCCATTCCGCGTGCGTCGACGAAGGGAAGCGTCTCGCGGCTTCCGTCGGGCATCCGGCGCCCGTACGGCACGGCGAGCCCTGGCTCGTTCTTGTCGACGCTGGAAGCGAGCATGCCGAGTGGCTGGAAAATGTTGCGTTCGACATAGTCGGCCCAGCGCTCGCCGGTCACCTGCTCGACGATCATCCCCGCGACGGCGTAGGCGAGATTGGAGTACTTCCACCGGACCGACGGCGCGAACGCCGCCTGCCGATCGGCGTAGAGCCGGCGGAGTTCGTCGGCGGTCGGGAACTCGAACGACGTCCAATGGTCTCCCGCTTCGCGCTGAAGACCTGAGCTGTGTGAGAGAAGCTGCTCGATCGTGATCGGCCCATCGTCGTCACCGGCTGGCCTGGCCTTGAACCAGGTGAGGTAGTTCGCGACAGGATCGTCAAGATGGACCTTACCTGCTTCGCGCAGCTGCATGATCGCGATGGCGGTGAACAGCTTGCTGTGCGAGGCCATGCGGAACTTCGTCGTCGGCGTCATGGACACCTTCGCGGCGATATCAGCGAAGCCGAAGCCCTTGGCCCACACCAGGTCCTGATCGCTCACGACTCCGACGACGACGCCGGGGAGCGATCGATACGCAATCTGTCCTTCCATCCACGCGGAAAAGAGCCGCTCTGCGCCAAGCACGTCGGGGTCGTCGGCGACTCTCACGTGGGTGGCGGCAGGCTGTTCCACTGTGGCTGGGTCCGGGCCGGCCGCTGGGTACGTTGACGCGTACATGATGACGACCGCGAGCGCCAGCGGTGTGCGCAAAGCCAGGACCAGGCGATGCATGGAGCCTCCGTTCTAAGTGAAACCGACCGTACGCGAAAGCCTCCCGCAAGCCGCCGACGACGTCAAGGTGACACCTCGATCCACTTGACGAACCATTCGAGGTTCCGCCGCATTTGCTCCCGCTGCTGCGCCGGCTCGCGCAGGACGTGCCCGCCGCGCGGGTAGACCTCGAGCTCCACCGTCTTGCCCATCGCCTTCAGCGTCCGGTAGAACTTCCACGCGTTGGCGATCGGGACTCGCGCGTCGACCTCACCGTGCTGGATCAAGAGCGGCGTCGTCACCTTTTCGGCGAACGTCAACGGCGAGTGGGCGGCGTAGCCGTCGCGATTCTCCCAGGGCCGCTTGAAGTAGTCGACCATGAACGCGCCGCCTTCCGACAGGTAGTACGTGTCGGCAAGGTCGCTCAAGCTCGCGCCGGCGGATGCGGCCTTGAACCGGCCGGTCTGCGTCACGATCCAGTTGGTCATGAAGCCGCCGTACGACGCACCCATCACGCCGAGGCGATTGGGATCAGCGATCCCCTTGGCGACGAGATCATCGACGCCGGTCATGATGTCCCTGTAGTCGGTCTCTCCCCACGCGTTGACGATCGCACGCTGGCCGGCTTCGCCATATCCAGCTCCGCCGCGCGGCATTGGAAAGAGAATCGCGTATCCGGCGCCGGCCATCGTGGCGGTCGGATACGGATCCACCTGCGGCACGATGTGCATGAACTGCGGGAAGAGACCGAACGTAAAGCCGCCGCCGGGGCCGCCGTGGATGTAGACGAGCGTGGGGAGCGGCTTGCCCGATGCGGCGCCCGTCGGCTTCAGCAGGAGTCCCCAGATCTCCGCGCCGTCGAACGAGCGCCAGTGCACCGGTTTGAGATCGCCGACCGCGTACTCCTTCAGCTCGGGATTCACGTCGGCGATCGTGGTCACGCGCCCGCTCGACGTCTCCATCACCGCCACTTCGCCCATCGTCCGCGCCGCCACCGATTTGAACGCGAGCCGCGAGCCATCCGCGCTGCGGCCGATCGAGAACGCGACCGTTGGTTCCGAGCCGAGGCGAGAGGCCTTGCCGTCCGCGACCGAGAGGCGGACGATCGGCTGCTCGAACATGTGCTCGCCCCGGCTGAACGTGCCGTCGTTCGCCACCAGCAGAATCGATCGGCTGTCCGTCGACCACACGTACTCGTCGACCCACGCGTCGTCCATCAGGTACACATGCGGCGTGCCGCCGGCGGCCGGGACAACCGTGAGACTGCGAGACGCCATGATGTCGTTGTGGCCGTTGGTCGAGATGAACGCGATCGACTGTCCGTCGGGAGAAAAATGCGGACCGGTGTTCATGCCCGGCCGATCGACGATCGTCCGCCGGGCGCCGCCGTCGAGCGCGACGGCGTAGACACGGGCGTCGTAGGCCGCGGTGAAACCGGTGCGCGGCGCCGCCGAGTAGGCGATCTCACGTCCGTCCGGCGACCACGACAGCGCGTCGACGTAGTCGGTCACCGGAGTCAGCAGGCGCATCGCCGTCGGCTGGCCGACTCGGACGAGCGCCAGGCGGACCGGTCGATCCGGCGCGTCGGCCCGCATCACGAACGACTTGTTCTGGCGTTGACGTTCCTCGTCGCGCGGCATCGGATCGCGCGTCAGAAAAGCGAGGCTCTTGCCGTCAGGCGACCACTCGTACGCGAATACGCCCTCCGGCGCCTTCGTCAGAGCCGCCGGCGCCGCACCGGCCAACGGAATGCCGATCACTTCGGGCCGTCCTTCGTCCATGCCGAGGACCGTGAGCATCGATCCGTCCGGCGACCAGCGCAGCTGGGGCCGTGGTGTCGGAGCATTGAAGATGCGAACGGTTTCGCCGAGGCGTTCCGGTGTCCCGCCGGTCGCACCGACGATGAACAACGCGGCCTCGTGTTCGTTCCTGGAAAGGTTCGGGGTCGAGACGACGTAGGCGACGCGCCGGCCGTCGGGAGCGATTTGCACGTCCACGACGGAGCGCAGCTTCATCAGGTCGTCCACCGCGATCGGCCGTTTCGCTTGAGCTGCGGGTAACGCCAATGTGACCGACACACTTGCGGAAACCAGCCAGACCAGCGTGCGTCTAAGAAGCATGGCGCTATACTGACTTTTTGGCGCTCTCGCCGCAATCGCCGATGGAGGTGCACGTGGCCGAATTCTCTTCGCACAAACCCGGAACGTTTTCCTGGCCCGAGTTGAGCACGACCGACCAGAAAGGCGGCGTCGCCTTCTATCGCGCGTTGTTCGGTTGGGACTTGAACGAGCAGCCGATGGGTCCGGGCGACACGTACTCGATATTCCAGATGCGCGGCAAGCCGGTCGGCGCCGCCTACACGATGCGCCCGGACGAGCGGAACATGGGCATCCCGCCGCACTGGAACTCGTACGTGACCGTCGCCAATGTCGATGAGAGCGCGAAGAAGGCGGCGTCGCTCGGCGGAAAAGTGCTCGCGCCGCCCTTCGACGTCATGGATGCAGGGCGCATGGCGGTGATTCAGGATCCGACCGGCGCGGTGTTTCAGGTGTGGACGCCGAAGCGCAGCATCGGCGCGGAGATTCTGGGCGAGTCCGGGGCCCTGTGCTGGACGGAGTTGACCACGTCGGATCCGAAAGCGGCGGAGGCGTTCTACACCGCGCTGTTCGGCTGGGTTCCGAAGCACGGCGGCGTCGGAACGCCGATGGAATACACCGAGTTCAGCGTCGACGGCACGCCGAGCATCGGCATGATGAAGAAACCCGAGCACATGCCCGCGCACATCCCGTCGTACTGGATGCCGTATTTCCAGGTTGCCGGCTGCGACGCGAGCACTGAAAAAGCGAAGGGCCTTGGCGCTAAAGTGATGGTCGGGCCGCAGGATATTCCCAACACAGGACGATTCAGCATCGTCAACGATCCGCAGGGCGCGATGTTCGCGCTGTTCGAATACAAAGAGAAGAAATAGCCATGTCGATCTTTTCAAAGAAACCATTGACGCTGCCGTCGAAGGCCGATGCGCTGCCGGGACGCGCGGAGCGGATGCCCGTGCCGGAATCGCACTTCGTCAATCAGCATCGCATCGTGCCGCCGTTCCCAGACGGCCTGCAGCAGGCCGTGTTCGGCATGGGCTGCTTCTGGGGCGCGGAGAAGAAGTTCTGGCAGCAGCCGGGCGTCTACAGCACGGCGGTCGGCTACGCCGGTGGCCTCACGCCGAACCCGACGTATCGCGAAGTCTGCACCGGCATGACCGGCCACAACGAGGTCGTGCTCGTCGTGTTCGATCCGAACGTGACCAGCTACGACGCGATGCTGAAGGTGTTCTGGGAGAATCACGATCCGACCCAGGGCATGCGGCAGGGCAACGACGTCGGCACGCAGTACCGTTCGGGCATCTACTACGCCGATGACGCGCAGAAGCGCGCGGCCGAAGCCTCACGCGAGACATTCCAGAAGCAGCTGGCGGCTTCCGGTTTCGGCGCCATCACGACCGAGATCGTCCCCGTGCCGGAGTTCTACTACGCCGAGGATTACCACCAGCAGTACCTGGCGAAGAATCCCGACGGGTACTGCGGTCTCGGCGGCACCGGCGTGACCTGCCCGATCGGTGTCGGCGTCACGACATGAAGCTGCGTACGATCGCACGGCTAAAGCCGTGCGCCACAAACCGCGGAGAGGGCCGAACGCGCCGGGAGAGAAGATTCTCTGCGGTCTTTGCGGTCTCTGCGGTTCCTTCTTGTCTCTAATCCCTCTCCCGATCGATCCGCTGCTCGGCGACATCGTCGATCGCGTCCGGCGATCGCGGGCCGCGGTCGTGACGGCCGCTCCTGGCGCCGGCAAGACGACACGCGTCCCTCCGGCGCTGCTCGCGGACGGTCCTGTCATCCTGCTCCAACCGCGGCGCGTCGCCGCGCGCGCCATCGCCGCCAGGATCGCCGACGAGCGCGGCTGGACGATCGGGCGGGAAGTCGGCTGGCAGGTCCGATTCGAACGCCGTTTCAGCGCCGACACGCAGCTGCTGGTGGTGACCGAAGGAGTACTCACCGCCAGACTGCAAACCGATCCACTCCTGTCCGGCTACTCGACCATCGTCCTCGACGAATTTCACGAGCGCAGCGTGCACGCCGATCTCGCGATCGCGCTCTCGCGTCAGGCGTGGCGTGCGCGCGACGATCTGCGGATCGTCGTGATGTCGGCGACGCTGGACGCCGCTCCGGTGTCGGAGTTTCTTGACGGGTGCCCCGTCATCGACGTTCCTGGCCGTACGTTCCCGCTGGACGTGTCGTATCGTTCTGGCCAGTCGGTCGCCGAAGCCGCGATCGAGCTGCTCGATGCGACCGCTGGCCAGGTGCTGTGTTTCCTGCCGGGAGCATCCGAGATCCGTCGAGCGATCGGCGATCTGCAATCCAGGGTTCGCCGAAACGTCAATGTCGTGCCCCTTCACGGCTCGCTCGACGCGGCCGAACAGGATGTCGCGCTCAAGCCTTCAAACAATCGCCGGATCATCGTCGCCACGAATATCGCGGAGACGTCGCTCACAGTCCCCGGCGTCATGGCCGTCGTCGACGGCGGGCTTCAGAAGGTCGCGCGGTACGACGCCGCTCGCGGCATCGACAGTCTCGAGACCGAGCGGATCACGATGGATGCCGCGGACCAGCGAGCCGGACGTGCGGGCCGCCTCGCGCCCGGCGTGGTCCGGCGCCTATGGGACTCGCGCGATCGGCTGCGCCCGCATCGGGAGCCGGAGATCGACCGCATCGACTTGTCGAGTACCGCACTCGACGTGATCGCGTGGGGCGGCGATCCGCGCACGCTGGAATGGTTCGAGCGGCCTCGTGACGAACGAATCGATGCGGCGTTGTCATTGCTGGCGCGCCTCGGGTTGATCGACGGCCGCGGCCGGCTGACGGCGATCGGCAATCGAGTGCGCCGGCTTCCAATACATCCGCGGCTGGCGGCGATGCTCGTCGCAGCAGGTGGTGCGCAATCCATGGCCCGAGCCTGCGCGCTGCTGTCGGAGCGTCATTTTCTGGCGCCGCGCGCCGCGTCGACGTCGTGCGATCTCTTGTCAGCGCTGGACGACTGGGCGAGCGTGCCACCGCACGTGCGGCAAGTGGCCACTCAGTTGTCGAATCTTGAATCTAACGCTTCGGGGTTGACCGAAGCCGGGTTCAGGCGGGCGATCTTTGCCGGCTATCCCGATCGCGTCGCGCAACGCCGCGAACCGGGATCGCCGGATCTTCTACTTGCGTCTGGAACGGGCGCGACCGTCGGAACCGAGAGCGGCGTTCGAGGCGGCGACTTCCTCGTCGCGCTCGAGATCGCTCGTGTTTCACAATCCTCTCACACGCCGCAATTCGCGAAGGTGCGGATTGCGAGCGTCGTCGACCGCGAATGGCTCGAGCCGAACTCGTCCACCATCGAGCACCGCTTCGACGTCGCAGCCGGCCGAGTCCGCGCGTCGCGCGTCGATCGCTACGACGCCCTGACGCTCGCCGAGCATCCCGTCCCCGTCGATCCCGAGATCGCCGCGCCACTGCTGGCTGACGCCTGGCTCGAACGTGGGCCGGACGACCGTGACGCCTCGTTGCTGCGACGGCTGCGGTTCATCGGCCAGGATATCGATCTCGTGGCTCTGGTGCGCGCGGCCGCGTACGGTGCGCGCTCGATCGACGATGTGCGAATTGAGAGCGCGCTGACGCCGGATGCGATCCGCGCCCTCGCGACCGATGCTCCCGAGTCGCTCGCCGTGCCAAGCGGCCGCCACGCGGCGCTCAGCTACAACGACGACGGCAGCGTGTCAGCGTCGGTGAAGCTTCAAGAGCTCTTTGGCCTGGCAGAAACGCCGCGCGTGGGGCGCCAGCGCGAGCCGGTAGTGCTCTCGCTGCTCGCGCCGAACGGCCGTCCAGTCCAGGTCACGCGCGACCTGCGAAGCTTCTGGGATCGCACGTATCCGGAGGTTCGAAAGGAACTGCGCGGGCGCTATCCGAAACACCCCTGGCCCGAAGATCCGTGGACGGCGCCGCCTACGGCGCGGACTGAAAAACGCCAGGGCTGAGGGCTAAGCCGAGGGCTGAGGGCTTCAAGCTTCTAACTTCCCAAAGAGTGGTTGACCTGCACGCGATGCGTAGAAGCCGAACGCGGCGATCCCGATCACCGTGGCGATCACCAGGTTCGACGTCGTCGCCGTCCAGTGCGACAGCGACAGCATCAGCGGCATGTTGCCGATGATGTTGATGATCCCGATCGCGACGACGGTGACGAGCAGGCCGTATCTGACGACGAGCACCGTAACGCCGGCGACGATCACCACCTGGAATGCAGCCGTAATCCACCACACCCCCGAGCTCTGCAAGACCTGCGGCGTCTGCACGATGCCAAGCAGAATCACCGTTGCGGCGTTGGCGAGGACCGGGCGGCGCAGCGTCAGCCGCAGCATCACGTAGCCGAGGACGATGAACATCGCGACGAACAGGCCGTTCAGCAGGCCGTCGAAAATCAGGCCCAGGGTGGCGGCCGCACCCGACAACGCGTCCATCGACTGCGGAGTCGGCTGCGGCGGCGGATAGCCGAGCGCTCCGGGCAGTTGGTCGAACGCAGCGCCGCACAGGCCCATGATCATGATGATCACGCAGCCGGTGAGCAGGTCGCGGCCGACGCGCGGATCGCGGACGTGCCCGGACAACAGGCGCGTCCAGCCGAGAATACCGTCTGGCCAGAAGCGCCGCACGTACGGTTCGAGCGCGAGGTAGATCACCCACAACAGTCCGGCGTCGACCATGACGGTTCCGAAATAGCGCAGGAACAGATCGGTTTCCGACGACACGTCGGGCACGTGATGCGCCGTAATCAGGAACGTGGCGGCCGATCCCACCAGCACGAATGTCGCCAGCCGCGCGGCGCCGAGGCGATCGGCGCGCTTCGCGCGCACGTTGTGCCGTGCCAGCAGCAGCGCCGCCACCGTCAGCCCGATCAACAGCATGGTGATCGCGCCGTTCAGGATCGTCTGCGACAACGACCGCGACGCCGGCGTCATCCGCGTCGGCACGGACCACGGACCGAGCAGGAACATCGCCGTCGGGCGGCCGCGATAGGCGGCGGCCTCGACCCGGGCGGTGATCTCCGGACGTCCTGTCAGCGGACCTTCCCAGGCGGCGCGCGTATCGGCATAGTCGCGCGGCGACCATTGCGGCGTCACGGGCGAGAACGTCGTCATGTCGAGTCCGGCGGCCTCGAAGAGGGGCCGCCAGTCGGGCGCCGGCGCGGGCTCGCTCTCCTGCGACACCTGTGGCGGCACGGCCTGGAACTCGAGCAGCCGGCCGGTCGAGTCGAGCATCAGCGACCGCATGCCCGATACCGCCATCGGCGGATCGGTTGGTCCGACGAGGCGCGATAGGCGCGGCACGAGCAGACGCGGGCTGGTGCGATACCACAGCGTGACTGCCGAGGGATTGCCGGCCTTCAGCGCGTCCCAGCGCCTCGGGTCGTGGTCGGTGCGCGTCTTCCACTGCAAGTAGGCCAGGTGCGAGCCCATCCCGAAGGCCGAGTCGGCGGCGACGTCGGTGTAGCCCAGCGATCGCATGATCTCCTGTGCCCGATCGACCAGCACCGCCGGCGGCTTGTCCAGCGGTGATCGTCCGACCAGGCTCGTGCTCTGACCCTCGGCGAGAATCACGAAGAGCCCGACGACGATGAACGCCAGCGCCCCGAGGCCCCGCGCGACGCTCAGCGCTTCCTGTTCGCCTGCCGCGACGAGCATGGCCGGCGATGGCGTCTCGCCAGCGGCAAGTGCGGCCGCCAGCGGATCGCCACCTGGCAGCGAAGCGGCGACCGTCAACGCGGACGGCGGCCGCTGGTCGGGGTCGCGCGCGAGGCAGCGCAGGATCACGCGCTCGATTGCGGGGTCGAGATCGCGAACGATCGACGACGGCGTGGTGACATTGCCCGTGTCGTGCAGCTGTTTCAGATCGCCGAGCGACTTCGCGTCGTACGCGCGCCTGCCTGTGAAAATCTCGAACAGGATCAAGCCGAGCGCGTAGATGTCGGATCGGATCGACGCCGGCTTGCCGGCCAGCTGCTCCGGTGCCATGTACTGCGGCGTGCCGGCGGTCGTCGCCGCGTCGCCGCCGGCGGTCGCGATGCCGAAGTCGGTGATGCGGACGTCGCCGTCGCCGTCGATCATGACGTTGGCCGGTTTGAGATCGCGGTGCAGCACGCCTCGCTCGTGTGCCGCCGAGACGCCGGCGCACAACTGACGCGCGAACTCCAGGGCCTTGTCCTCCGGGATGCGGCCGATGCGGCGGAGCAGGGAGGCGAGATCCTCGCCGTCCACATATTCCATCGTCAGGAAACGGCGGCCGTCCGACACACCGAGGTCGTAGAGACGCACGACGTTCTTGTGCGACACCTGGCGGGCCACGCGCAGCTCGTTGTGAAACTGCGCCAGCCGGCTGTCGTCGTCGGCGACTCCCGCTGGCAGAAACTTCAGCGCGACCGGCTGATCGAGCGTCAGGTCGTCGGCGCGATACACTTCTCCCATGCCGCCCCGTCCGAGCAGGGCCACCAGGCGGTACCGGCCGGCGACAATGGCGCCCGGCGTGAAAGCGGTCGGGGTCGAAGGCCGGCCGGTGACACCGGTCACAGCAGCGGTGGGAGCGGCGGTTGGAACCGCATCCGCCTGTCCAAGCGTCACATCGTCGGGCCGAGTCGGCACGGGCCGATCTTACTTGGAGGAGTCAAGGGTATGACACGCAGACTGATTGCCACAGCAGCAGCCGCACTGGCCATGACCGCATTCGTCGCCGCGCAAGGCGGCAAGCCGGCCAGTCCGGCAGGCACCGCGGCGACCGAGGTCGGCGGCAAGTACGACACCAGCGGATCGGAGCCGGTCTACAAAGGCGGCAAGTGGATCGAGATCACCTATGGCCGGCCGATCAAGCGCGGCCGCGACGTCCTTGGCGGGACCGGCGACAAGTACGGCAAGGTCGCCAATCCCGATGCCCCGGTGTGGCGAGCGGGTGCGAACTACACCACCCAGCTCAAGACGGAAGTGCCGATCTCCATCAACGGAAAGACCATCGCGCCCGGGACCTACACGATGTTCATCGATCTGAAGCCGAACAATTGGACGCTCATCGTGTCGAACTGGAAGGCGCAGACCCGCTACGATCCGAAAAACACGGCAGAGATCTGGGGCGCCTACGGGTACACGCCGGACAAGGACGTGGTGCGGGCGCCGATGACGCTCGGCACGCTGCCGTTTTCGCTCGAGCAGCTCACCTGGGACTTCACCGACATGAGCGACGCCGGCGGCAAGATGACGATCATGTGGGACAAGGCCGTCGCGTCGGTGCCGTTCAAGATCGGCAGCTAGGGCTTTCGCCTTGTGGCGCACGGCTTTAGCCGTGCGAGATCCGGAACATCCTCTGGACGGTTCTCGTCACTAGACGGGAACCGTCCAGTGTCCATCCTGCAAGACCTCCGCTACGGCGTTCGCCTGTTCCGCCGCACCCCCGGATTCACCGCCGTCGCGATCCTCATCCTGGCGCTGGGGATTGGCGCGAACACGGCGGTCTTCTCGATCGTGAACGCTCTGATCCTCCAGCCGCGGCAGGGGCGCATCGACTCCATGGTCGCGGTCTTCAATCGCGATCGCACGAAGGCATCGGACTTCACCGAGTTCTCCTATCCGGCCTACGTCGACCTTCGCGAACGCAGCGGCGTCTTCGAGAGCGTGATGGCGCACAGCTTCACCACCGTCGGCATCCGCGACGGCGAATTCACGCGCCAGGCGTTCGCCACCGTCGTGTCGTCGAACTACTTCGAGACGCTGGGCGTCTCGATGGCAGCCGGGCGCCCGTTTACGGGCGCCGAGGAGCGGCCCGGCGCCGACGCGCGAGTCGCGATCGCGTCGTACACACAGTGGCAGAAGCGTCAGTTCGACCCGGCGTTCGTCGGCAGCACCGTGCGGATCAATGGGAGCGCGTTCACCATAGTCGGCGTCACGCCGCGCGGGTTCGGGGGTCCGTTCGCGATCGTCTCGCCGCAGTGGTGGCTGCCGATTGGCGCGTACGAAACGATCACCAACGCGATGTTCCGCGACCGCGCAACCGGCCTGATGGACCGGCAGAATCACGCATTGAACGTCGCAGGCGTGCTGAAGCCGGGCGTGACGAAGGCGACGGCCGATCCGGCGTTGGATGCGTTTGCGCGCAGTCTCGGCGCGGAGTATCCCGGCACTGACCGCGACCGCACGTTTCTGGTCGCGCCGCTGCCGCGCATGACGGTGAGCTCGCGGCCGCAAAACGACGGTCCGCTGACGGCCGTGGCCGGGCTGCTCACGCTGATGGCGGGCCTGGTCCTGACCGTCGCCTGCCTCAACCTCGCCAACCTGCTGCTCGCGCGCGGTGCGGCGCGCCGCAAGGAGATCGCGGTGCGGCAGGCGCTCGGCGGCGGACGCCGCCGCATCGTGCAGCAGCTGCTCGTGGAAGGATCGATGCTGGCCGTTGTCGGGGCGGCGTGTGGATTGATCGCGAGCTGGTGGACCGCGTCTGCGCTCGCGGCATGGCTCGGCCGCGTGGTGACGTTCGGCATCGATCTCGTCGTGGAGCCGTCGCCGAGGCAGATCGGAGCCGCCGCGCTCTTCGCGGTGGTCAGCACATTGCTGTTCGCGCTCGGCCCTGCGTGGTCGCTCACGCGTCCCGAGGTCACCGAGGATCTCAAGCTCGCGCCGGGACGCGGGGATCGGCGTCGGGGATCGAAGCTGGTCGTCGTCCAGCTCGCGGTATCGCTGGCACTGGTCGCTGCGGGCGGGCTGTTCGCCCGCGCGGCCGTCAACGCCGCGGCCGCCGATGTCGGATATCCGCTCGAGCGCCAGATCGTCATCGGCCTCGATCCCAGCCTGTCCGGCTACGACGAGAACCGCACGCGCGCGGCGTACGCCACCGTTCTCGAGCGTGTGAGAGCCATGCCCGGGATCGAGCACGCGTCATTTGCGTCCACGGTCGCGTTCGGCGACGTGCAGATGAGCGGCCGCGTGCGGCCGTCCCCCACGGCAGCCGACGTCGATGCGTCGTTCGACGTCATCGGCGCCGACTATTTCGAGACGCTCGGCCTGCGTGTGCTGCGCGGCCGCGGCTTCACGCCGGAGGAAGAGCGGCAACGCGGCGCATCGGCCGGCGCGTTGATCGACGCGCGGCTCGCGACGCAGATCTTCGGCGACGCCGATCCGATCGGCCGTCCGATTCAGTTTCGCATCCGTGAGAGCGATGCGCCGCAGACCTACACGGTGATCGGTGTGGCTCCGCCCTTGAGCCACGATCTGTTCGAGTCGCCGCCGAGGCCGCACATCTATCTCGCTTACGGCGAGCGCTACAACACGATGATGACCGTGCACGTCCGGCCGGCGCCCGGCGTGCCCGACACGCTCGCGTTGACGGCGGTGAGACGCGAGCTCCAGTCGATCGATCCGGCGATGGCGATTCTCTGGGCGAGGACGATGACGCTTCAGCGTGACGCCAGCATCTCGTCGTGGAGCGTGACAGCCGCGGCTGCCTTGTTCGTCGCGTTCGGCCTCGTGGCGCTGCTGCTGGCCACCATCGGCGTGTACGGCCTGAAGGCCTACGACGTCTCGCGGCGGACTCGCGAAATCGGCATCCGCATGGCGCTTGGCGCCAGCAGCGGCGACGTGAACCGCCTGGTGTTGAGCGAAGGCGTGCGAACGACGGCCATCGGGGCGTGCATCGGCCTGTTGCTCGCGGTTGGACTCGGCAAGCTGCTCAGCGGGCTCCTGTATCGCGTCAGCCCGTTCGATCCCCTCGTGCTCGCCGTCGCGACGCTCGTCCTCTCGGCGACGGCGATCGTGGCCTGCTACTTTCCGGCACGCCGTGCCACACGGGTGGCGCCTACGGAGGCGTTGCGCGCTGAATAGGGACGCTCGGCCAAAGCCTGCGCTACGGACTCGCCGGAGTTCACCCCGCCACGAAAACACGAAAACACGAAACACACGAAACCTGTTGGTCTCTTTCGTGGCTTTCGTGGCTTTCGTGGCTTTCGTGAGTTTCGTGCGCCGAGATCGTCTCGTCACCCGCGATATCCCAGCCGTCGCTTCATCGCGCGCACCGTGCCTCCCGGATCTCTTGAGGCGCCGCGCCCCACCGCTCCAAGGAGTCGCGCGGCCGCGGTCGCGTTGCCGCCGCTCTCGTCGAGCGCCGCGGCCAGCGCGGTGCGCTCGAGCGCACGAATCTCTTCGCGCAGGTTCAGCGACCCCGACCGCAGCCGCTGTCGAACGCTGCTGCCGTCCACCAGCGTCTCGCGTCGCGCCGGCGTCCTCAGAATGCGCGCCGGCAGGTCCGAGAGCAGAATCTCGCGGCCCGCGCGCTTGTAGACCAGCGTTTCGAAGATCGCGTTGCGAAGCTCGCGGATGTTTCCCGGCCACGGATACGCGCTGAGCGCACGCAGCGCCTCCGGCCGGATCGAGTCGATCGGCGGATGCCGGTTCTCCTTCGCAAACCGATCGAGGAAGTGCCGAATCAGCGCCGGCAGGTCCTCGATGCGCTCGCGGAGCGGCGCGAGATGAATCCGGACGATGGCGAGGCGCTCGTAGAGGTCGGCGCCGAAACGCCCCGCTGCCACGAGCGGCTCGAGGTCGCGGTTGGTGGCGGCGACGATGCGGAAATCCACTTCGTGCCAGTCGTTTTCGCCGAGCCGGCTGACGACCCGATCCTCGAGGACGCGCAGCAGCTTCACCTGCGTCTCGAGCGGCGTATCGTCGATCTCGTCGAGGAACACCGTGCCTCCGGCCGCCGCCATCAGCTGGCCGTCGTACGCCTGCACGGCGCCTGAAAAGGCGCCGCGTGCGTACCCGAACAACTCAGCCTCCATCAGCTCGTCGGGAATGGCCGCGCAGTTGATCGGCACGAACCGGCGGTCGCGGCGCGCGGACCAGGCGTGAATCAGCCGCGCCGTCACTTCCTTGCCGGTGCCTGTTTCACCCGTGAGCAGTACCGCCATCGCCGTCTGCGCGGCGCGGGCAACCTGGCGCACCACCGATCGCGACGCCGCGCTCTCCTGGACGAGGTGATCGGCCGCCGGCAGCGGCGGGTCTGGCGTGAGGAGCTCTTCGAGTCGCGCGACGAGGGTGTCTGTCGCATCGGGCGCGTCGAGTGATACGACGTCGTAGGCGCCGCGCAACACGGCGTCCATCGCGCGCGCCGGAGGCACGGCCTTTCCGCAGATCCACACCCAGCGTCCACGTTCGGCGTGCGGCGCCGGCAGCTTTGCAGCGGTCGCCGTCGACACGACCAGCGGAAGACCGTCGGGATCGTCGTGCTCGACGCGGATCTCGAGTGCCCGCAGGCGATCGGCGAGTGGGCGAGCGGGCGGCATTCCGGTCCAGGCGATGCATCGCATATCCGTATTACAACACGGTCTCAGCAGTAACAGATTACTGAAACAGGACGATTCCGGCCGAAAATACGGCCAAACAGCGCGGTCCGGCCGATGCACTTTCTCCTCTTCGCGAACGCAAGCATGTTCGCCACGAGGCCACATCGATGCTGAATCTGCTGTTCGAATACGGGTGGAGTGCGCTGGCAGTCTCGGGCCTGGTATTCGTCATCGCCGTCACGATCTTCTCCGGCACCTGGATGATTGGCGCCAACCAGTCGGGCCTGGTCGTGAAGCGCTTCGGGCCGCCGCTCTCGTCGGGACACATCATCGCGCTCAACGGCGAAGCGGGTTATCAGGCCCGCTTGCTGTCGCCCGGATGGCATTTCGGACTCTGGCGGTGGCGGTATCGCGTCATCAAGGTGCCGATCATCGTCGTTCGCCCTGGTGAGATCGCGCTCATCGTGGCCGCCGACGGCGTTGCGATGCCGAGCGAGCGCGTGCTCGGCAAGTTCGTTCCGTGCCAGGACTTTCAGGATGCGGAGGCGTTTCTCTCCGGTGGCGGCGAACGCGGCCGCCAGCTGGCGATGCTGACCGCCGGTACGTACCGCATCAACCCGGCGCTCTTCGAGGTCGTGACCACGGCCAATGCGTCGAAGGCCGGAATGTCGCCGAACGACTTGCGCATTTATCAGGTGCAGCCGGAGCGCATCGGCATCGTGACCGCGCTCGACGGCCGGCCCATCACCGCGGGCGATCTCGCGGGCCCGATCGTGCCTGGACACGAGAGCTTTCAGCGCGGACAGGCGTTCATCGATGCGGGCGGGTGCCGTGGTTTGCAGGAGGAGGTGCTGCTCTCCGGTTCGTGGAACCTGAACCCGTGGTTCGTGCAGATCGAACAGGTGCCGATGGTCGAAGTGCCGATCGGGTATGTCGGCGTCGTGGTGAGCTACGTCGGGCGTGAGCACCTCGACATCTCCGGCGACGCGTTCACGCATGGCGACCTCGTGGAGCGCGGCCGGAAAGGCGTCTGGATGGAACCGCTGTTGCCGGGCAAGCATCCGCTCAACACCCGCGTGATGAAGGTCGAGCTCGTGCCGACGACCAACATCGTGCTGAACTGGGCGCAGCAGACCGAGGCGCATCACTACGACGAGCGGCTGTCGTCGATCGTCGTTCGCTCGAAGGATGGCTTCTCCTTCAGCCTCGATGTGGCCCAGATCATCCACATCGGGATGCGCAACGCCCCGCGCGTGATCTCGCGCGTCGGGTCGATGCAGAATCTGGTCGATCACGTGCTGCAGCCGACCGTCGGCAACTACTTCCGCAACTCGGCGCAGCAGGTGACGGTGCTCGAGTTCCTGTCGGCACGGTCGGAGCGGCAGCGCCATGCGTTCGAGGACATTCGCAAGGCGATCGAGTCCTACGACGTCGAATGCATCGACACGCTGGTCGGTGACATCGCGCCGCCGGCGGAGCTGATGCGGACGCAGACCGATCGCAAGATCGCCGAGGAGCTCGAGCGGACGTACGAGGTGCAGCGCGAGGCGCAGATCAAGCGTCAGGCGCTCGAGCGCGAGACGGCCGTGGCGAACATGCAGATCGAAGTCGTGCGATCGGAGCAGATGGTGAAGGTCGCGCAGCAGAACGCGCTGGCCGTCGCCGAGCAGGCGCGCGGTGAAGGTAACGCGCTCGAGCTCCGTGCCCAGGGTGAAGGCAACGCGCTCAGACTGCGTGCGGAAGGCCAGGCGGCGTCGGTAAAGCTCGCCGGCGACGCGGAGGCGTCAGCGGTGAGGGCGGTCGGTGCCGCCAAGGCTGCGGCTTACACGGCAGGCCGGGAAGCGATTGGCGAGGGGGGCTACACCGCCATGCAGATCGCGACCATTCTCGGAGAGCACCACGTGAAGGTCGTGCCCGACATCGCCGTCACCGGCGACGGCACATCGGGGATGGCGAACGTCATGCTCGCGAAACTGGTCGCCGCTTCAAAGACCGATAAGGCTTAACGTAGGGCTGAGAGCTGAGGGCTAAAGGGCTGGGGCTAGGGGCTGGGGTGGAAAGCCCTAAGCCCTAAGCCCTGATGATGTTCACTCCGCCCTGAGCGCCATCGTCGGATCCACCCGGGTGGCGCGCCACGCTGGAATGTAGCAGGCGACGAGCGCCACGCCGAGCAGCATCGCGGCGACCGTTCCGAATGTGATCGGATCGGTCGCCGTCACACCGAACAACAGACCCTGCACCGATCGCGACACGGCCATCGCGCCGGCGATCCCCAGAACGGTTCCCGCGAGCGCCATCGACAGTCCCTGCCTGACGACCAGACCGCGTACGTGGCGCGGCTCGGCGCCGAGCGCCATGCGCACGCCGATTTCGTGGGTGCGCTCGGTCACGCCGTGAGCCACGACTCCGTAGAGGCCGACCGACGCCAGCGTCAGCGCCACGACCGCGAACACCACGAAGATCGACATCGACATGCGTTCGCGTGCCATCGACGTGTCGAGCAGCTGATCCATCGTGCGGACGGCATAAATCGGCAGATCTTTGTCGAGCTGATGCACCACTGTCTGCACCGATGACGTGATGGCCGCGGGCTCGGCCGGCGTGCGCACGACGATCGCGAGGGAGCGCGAAGACTCCTGCGTGAGCGGCAGGTACACCTGCATCGGCGTCTCGACCGTCACGCCCTCGAACTTCACGTCGGCGATCACGCCGATCACCTGCCGCCACGTGCCGGGTCCCTCTGGCCATCCCTGTTTGATCGATTTGCCGATCGCGTTTTCTCCCGGCCACAGCCGCTTCGCAAGCCGGTCATTGACCACGGTGACCGCCGGCGACGCCGGCGTGTCCCTGGCATCGAACAGCCGTCCCGCGAGAAGGCGTGTGCCCATCGTTTCGAAATAGCCATCGCTGACGGGAACGAACGCCGCATTGGGCAGCTCAGGCCTCGGCGGGATCGGCTTGTCGCGGACGATGAAGATCGAATTCCAGTTCGATCCTTCGATCGGCAGCGAGAAGGCCAGCGCGGCGTTGGTCACTCCAGGCGTGCCGCGGACGCCCGTGAGCACGTCCGTGAAGAACTGCTGCCGCCGCGGCTCGGTCCAACGGTCGCCGGTGAGCGAGAAACGCATCGTCAGCAAATGCGCCGGTTGAAAACCGGTCTCGACGCGTGTGATCTCGCCGAGCGTCCGCATCATCAGGCCCGCACCGGTCAGCAGCACGAGCGCCAACGCGACCTCGACGACCATGAGTCCGCGCCGCAGCCGATGCGAGCTGGCCGACGCGCCCGCCGATCGGCTGCGCGTGAGCGCGGCCTGACCCTGAATGCCGGACGCCTGGAAGGCGGGAAACGCGCCGAAGACGATGCCGCAGACGCCGGCCGCGGCGAGCGCGAAGAGACACGCCATGGTGTCGATTCGCACCTCGTCGAGACGCGGCGTGCCTTCGGGTGCGACAGCGATCAGCAGTCGCAGGAGCCACGACGCTACGGCCACGCCGAGGATGCCGCCCGCAGCCGACACCAGCGTGCTCTCGGCGAGCATCTGCATCATCAGGCGAAACCGTCCGCCGCCGAGCGCCGCCCGTACGGCGAGCTCGTGCTGCCGCGCGGCGCCGCGCGCGATGAGCAGGTTGGCGACGTTGACGCAGGCGACGAG
>Ga0068858_100002413_pt1 | contig 18907 bp, 18 predicted proteins | sample KBSSwiS12_FD_66589 | JGI IMG/M metagenome (GOLD analysis project Ga0068858, IMG submission 66589) | Switchgrass rhizosphere microbial communities from Kellogg Biological Station, Michigan, USA - KBS Switchgrass S1-2 | ecosystem: Host-associated > Plants > Roots > Rhizosphere > Soil ...
CAGTAATTCCTGGAGAGCGGCGGGGCTTGGGTTTTTCATCAAGTGTTCCTTAACGTTTTGGGCTTTGTCCCGGCTCCAGCAATGGCCGCTGCAAGTAGCTGCAACCCGCCCAAGCCTGCATGGCATGGGTCTCGACATCGGCTTCCCAGGCCGGGTCGGGCGGGGGCATGGCGGCGGCCAGATCGCCCATGCGGCTCCAGTCGGGCGCCGCGATGAGGGTGATGGCGAGCGAACTGTGGATGGCGCCCATCCACTTGATGGGCTTCCAGCCCACGCGTTCCACGGCCGGGCGCACTTTCTTGCCGAACCACTCCAGGTAGTCGTCGCGCGCGCCCTGGCGCAGGCGCACGATCTGCTGGATTACGCAGGGGCGTGGCGTGCCCTTGGCGATTTCGGCAATGGAGGGCGAGCCCGGGCCCGGCAGCATCAGCCGGTCCCAGCCGCCGGCGCGGTCGACGTTGGAGCGCATCCACCACGCCTCGAAGCCGTGGCCGGGCGCCTTGGGCCCGAACTGCTCGGTGAGCATGCCGGTGACGCGTTTCCAGTCGCCTTCCCACAGGTTCATGCCACGCGGGGCGTGGCCCATGGGACGCAGGTGGCCGAACAGGCCGAACAGGTGGTAGCGCAGCGTGGGGTCGAAGGACCAGTCGTTGCCCATGTTGCCGAGGTAGTGGGTGACGCGCCCCGGCGCGATGTAGATGTCTTCCCAGAGGTAGAAGCGGTCGTTTTCGGATGCCATGATTGCTCCCGACGATTATTTGGTTTTGCTCTGAAGTAGGGGGTTTTAAAGGGGGGATGTGTCCCCCTTTTCGATTCCTAGACGAGCACGCGCTCGGGAATGGTGGTCCACCAGCCCGTGGCCTGCAGCACCCCGGGCTTGCCCACCGAGCCGATGCCTTTCAGCTCGCGCTGCATCAGCGCGCGCAGGCTGTCGGCGCCCCACATCGCAATGCCCTGCCAGGGCGCGTACAGCTCGGCGAACAGCAGGTCGGGGCCCTGATGGGCGGCCAGGTCTTCGGCCGACCCGAAGCGCACATACTCGAACAGCCAGGAACGGTGCTTGGTGTCGAGGTCGCCGCGCAACTTGGTGGCCAGTTTCATCTTGGCCCATTTCAGGTCGCGCTCATCCATGCCGTCGGCGAAGCCGACCGTGAGCTGTTTCTCCAGGGCCGCGGCATTGGCGAAGCGGAACACCGCCATGCTGTGCGGCCAGTGGCCGTCCGAGCCGATGGAGGCCAGGTTGATGGCCAGGTCCCAGCCGTTGCGGCCCATGGCCGTGATGCGGTGCGCCAACTCACCGCGCGTCGGGCCGGTGGTGGCCCCCATCAATTCCCAGAAAGAATAAATCTCCGCGCTGGACTTGCTGCGCGCACCGCCCTTACCCGTACTTTTCTTCACGGTTGCCATGTGCCCTCCTCGCGTCTATCCCCCGCGGGCATGTTAGCGTATCGCCAAACTGGACGCGGTTTCCCCTTGGTGCGTGCGGGTTCCCCTTGGAGCACGCTCGGTGCTAACGTTCCATGAGTTCCATAGGTTGAAAGTCGAGGAGGTTGTATGCGTGAAATGCCATTGAAGGGCCTGCGGGTGATCGAGAGTTCGCTGCTCGAGCCCGGTTCGGTGGCGCAGACCCTGGGGGCGCTGGGCGCCGAGGTGATCAAGGTCGAGGCGGCCGACGGCCACGGCGATTACAGCCGCGAGCTGGGCTGGCCCATGATCGAAGGCGTTTCGCTGTTGCACTGGCACCTCAACGCCGGCAAGCGCAGCATCGTGCTCGACCTGAGGAAGCCCGAAGGCGTCGCGGTGTACCTTGACCTGGTGAAGAACGCCGACGTGGTGGTGGAAGGCATGCGCCCGGGCGCGCTGGCCAAGCGCGGCCTCACCTACGAGCGCATGCGCGAAGTGAATCCCAAGATCGTCATGTGCACCCTGTCGGGCTACGGCGCCACCGGCCCCTACAAGGACATGCCCAGCCACGGCGTGGGCTTCGACGCCTGGGCCTCGTGCGCCACGCCCACTACGGATTCGCGCGGCTTTGCCGCCATACCCGCCGTGCCGGGCATCGGCACGCGCACCGGCGCCATCTGGGCGTCGCTGTCCATCCTCGCCGCCGTGATGCGCGCCCAGCGCGAAGGCCAGGGTGCGCAGATCGACATCGGTCAGGCCGATTGCGCGGCCTTCACCAACTGGGTGGTGCTGGAGGCCTACCAGGCCTACAAGCGGCCCGAATCCGAAGTCACCGGCAACCCCTCCGACGGCTACAAGCGCCGGCTGCCCGGCACCGAGGGCTCGGGCGAGGCGGTGCGCTACCAGTACTACCGCACCAAGGACGGGCACATCCTGTTCATGGCCTCGGAGCGCGAGTTCTGGGAAAACTTCTGCCGCGGCGTCGGCCGCCCCGAGCTGTTCGAAAAGCACCCGGGCGCGCGCTACGCCGACCACGCCCTGGGCGACGTTGAATTGCGCGCCGAGCTGCAGAAAATCTTCGACACCCGCACCACCGCCGAGTGGATCGAGTTCGGTCTCAAGGTGAACACGCCCATCATGGTGGTGCACAACGGCAAGACTGTGCTCGAGGACCCGCAGTTCAAGCACCGCTTCCCGTGGCTGCCCGCCAAGGATCACGGCACCGACCTCATGCCCATCCCGGTGCACTTCGTGGGTGAAGAGTTCAAGGCGCCCACCAAGGCGCCGACCCTGGGCCAGCACAACGAGGAAATCCTGCGCGACGTGCTGCGATATGATGCTGCTCGCATCGACGCGCTGCGTAAAGCCGGTGTTCTCGGCAGCGACAAGAAATAAGAAATAAAAAGCCGGCGGTGAAGCACCGCCGGCGCTTTGATGTAGTGCCATAAAACGGGGGAAAATTCCCTTATTGTGATGCTGCTGTCCGTGGTTTTCCAACCTGGAGGAGAAACGTCATGACGCTGTTGAAACGCATTGCATTGCTGTCCATGGCCGCCGCGGTCTCGGCGGCCCCGGCGCTGGCGCAGCAGCCGCTGCCCGCGCGCATCAAGATCGGCGTCCTGGATTCACTGACCGGCGGCGCCGCCAGCGGCGCCGCCGGCGGCTCGCAGCCCGGCATCAAGCTCGCCATCAAGGAACTCAAGGACGCCGGCGGCACGCTGGCGGGGCGGCCGGTGGACTTCGTCTACGGCGACACAGGCTCCGATCCCACGCAGGCCGTGAACGAGGCGCGGCGCCTGGTGCAGCGCGAGGGCGTCAACGCCATGATCGGCCCGTTCCTGTCCAGCTTCGCTCTGCCGACGGCGCCCATCTACACCGAGGCCAAGATCCCCTCCATGGTGATCGCCACCTCCAGCGCCTTCAATCCCGGCATATCTCCGTACGGTTTCGTGGCCTATTACGATTCGTCCCTGTATTCCAAGTTCATGATCGACTACGCCATCGACGTGCTGAAGGCCAAGTCGGTCGGCATCATCGCCTCCAGCAGCGCGCTCGACCGCCAGGCCGTGGAGGACTTCAAGAAGGCGGCGGCGGCGCGCAACCTTCCGGTCACGGGAGCCGAAATGCATGAACTCCGCGCGCCCGACATCACGCCCAATATGTTCACCCTCAGGCGCGGCAATCCCGACGTGCTGATCCAGAACGCCAGCACCGCCGAGGAGGGGGCGCTGGTGGTCAAGACCATGAACGAACTCGGCTGGAAGGTGCCGCTGGTCAGCCACACCGCGGTGCTGTTCGCGCCCAACTGGATGAAAATCGCCGGGCCGGACATTTTCAAGGCCGAGACCATCCACGGCCTCACCTTCGGCGCCTACATGGCCTGCAAGAACGTGCCGCCGGGCGAGCCCGTGTTCGCCAAGTTCCTGCAGCGCGTGAAGGACATGGATCCGCAGAATTTCGACAAGCTGTTCCAGCTCTCCATGAGCTTCACGTACGACCATGTCAAGCTGCTGTTCGCCGCCATCGAGGCCACCAAGTCGGTGGACGGGCCGACCGTCGCAGCCTGGATCGAGGGCAACGCGGCCAAGTATCCGGCGGTGACGGGAAAAATGAACGCCTCCAAGACCAACCACTTCCTGTTCGGCTCCGACGCCATGTGGATGGTCACGCGCCCTGACCTCAAGCGGCCGGACGGCCTTTTGAACAAACCGGGCTGCTGAACGCGTCCCTGGGGATCAAAAGGCCGCGCCTCGGGGCGCGGCCTTTTGGTTTCTCGTCCGGTAACTACTTGGCGGCACGCCGCTTCCCGGTAAATTTCGGCTTGCGCTTTTCCCTGAACGCCAGGCCGCCCTCGGCGATGTCGTGGGCGGCATAGGCCGAATTCAGCGCCACGGCCATGTACTGGTACGGCACGTAGTCGGTGAAGCTGCGGCCGAGGCCGCCGTATACGGCGTGCTTGGTGAGGCTTTGGCCCAGCGGCGGGCCGGCGGCGATGCGCTCGGCCAGCTCGAAGGTCTTGTCCATGAGTTCCGCGTGCGGCCAGACATGGCTCACCAGGCCGATGCGGTCGGCGCGGGCGGCATCGATCACCTCGGCGGTGTAGAGCATCTCGAGTGCGCGCGACAGGCCGATGGCCTGCACCAGCGTATGGCCCACGCCGTCCAGCACCGGCATGCCGATTTTCGCGAACGCCGTGCCGAAGCGCGCCTGGTCCGAGGCCACGCGGATGTCGCAGGCCAAGGCAAGGCCCAGTCCGCCGCCCACGGCCACGCCGTTGATCGCGGCGATGGTGGGCTTGGGCATTTGCTGGACCTGCGCTATCCAGTGCCGCCCGTAGGTGAGCTCGGGCAACTGATCGATCTTGGTCATGTCCACGCCGGACAGGTCGATACCGGCGCTGAAGCCCTTGCCCGTGCCGGTGAGCACCACCACGCGCACGTCCGGGTCCGCGCCCAGGCGGCGCCATTCAGGCTCCCAGGCCTCCATCATCTCGTGCGTGAAGGCGTTGAGCGCGTGCGGCCGGTTCAGGGTGAACACGGCGATGGAACCGCGCATCTCGATGGAATATCCGGCGTCGGCCACGGTTTTCTCCTCCTTGATCTGGATGTGTTTGCCAACTCTACAACGCTTCGGCGTGTCCGGTTGGGGTCCATCCCGAACGCGACGGGACGCCGGCCGCGTCGCTCCCACATGTGGCGTGTTTTCCGCCGGTGTAGAAGAAAGCCGACGCCTGTTTCGGCGCCATTCCTGCGGCCTCGGCTGGGTGCGAAGTTTACGCTCGCCGAATCCCTCTGAAGTTCCGGATAAAAGGAGCAACCATGCAAGTCTCAGAAGCCATGACCCGGGAAGTATGTCTGGCCGATCCCAACCAGACCATTTGCGAAGTGGCGCAGAGCATGCAGGACATCGACGCCGGCGCCGTGCCGGTGGGTGAGAACGACCGGCTGATCGGCATGATCACGGACCGTGACATCGCCGTGCGCGCCGTGGCGGCAGGAAAGGGCCCGGACACGCCGGTGCGCGAGGTCATGTCCCCGCAAGTCATGTACTGCTACGCGGACGAAGATCTGGACGATGTGGCCAAGAACATGGCGGGCCTGAGGCTGCGCCGCCTGCCGGTGGTGGACCGCAAGAAGCGGCTGGTCGGCATTCTTTCATTGGCCGACCTGGCCATGGTGGAAAGCAATCGCGTGGCAGGCAGCGCGCTGTCCAGCATTTCGCAGCCCGGCGGGCCGCACTCGCAAAGCCAGATGGACGTGTCCTGACCGCCCGAAGGCGGATCAGTGCCGCGCAGGGAGAATGCGCCGGCCGTTGTCGTGCATGATCTTGCGGGTGTCCTCCAGCGTCAGGCCGCCGCAGCCCTCGGGCACGAAATCGGCCGGAGTGGGCACGCCCTCGGCGTGGGGGTAGTCCGAGCCCATGAGCAGGCAGTCGGCGGTGCCGATCTCGCTGACGATTTTCTGGATGTCGTCCTCGGGGTAGGCCACCGCGAAGCAGTGCTGCTTGAAAATCTCGCTGGGGCGCTGCTTCAACTGGCCGCCCGGCCAGTAGCCGTTCTTGGCCATGCCGCGCATCTTGTCCATTTTCTCCAGGAAGCGCGGCAGCCACTCGGCGCCGTTCTCCACGCTGCCCACCTTGAGATTGGGAAAGCGCCCGAACAGGTTGTTCAGGATGAGGTTGGACATCGACATCATCACCGGGATTTCGCTGTAGGTGTACATCCACTGCCACGCGGTCTGGCCCATGCGCCGCGACTGCATGGGCTTCTCGCCGAACTCGCGGATGAGAGGATGCATGAAGCTGGCCTCGGACACGTGGTAGGTCACCACCACGCCGGCCTCGTTGAGGCGCGCCCACACCGGGTCGAAGTAGGGATCGGCGGCCGACTTGCCGTTGGCCGGCCCCATGGGCATGACCACCACGCGCACGCCGCGCTTGATCAGCCACTCGGCCTCCTTGATGGAGGTGTCGAGGTCCCACAGCGACAGGCAGCCGGTGGGATAGATGCGGTCCTTGAGATTGAAACTCCACGTGTCGTTCAGGTACTCGTTGTAGGCGTGCAGGCAGGCGTTGCCGCCCTCGGCTTCATCCAGATACCCGAACAGGCCCACGAAGTTGCCCACGAACAGAATGGAGCCGTCCACGCCGAACTCGTCCAGCTTTTTCAGGCGTGCCTCGGGATCGTACATGTCCAGCGTGGGCTTGATCCACCCTTCCACCGTGGACTTGCCCGCCTTCACCGCGGCCAGCCACTCCTTGAGCTTGCCGGGCGGCGGCACCAGACCGTCCTCGTTGGTCTCGGAAATTTCCGACTTGCGCTGGCCCACGTAGGTGGCGAACTTGCCGTCGGGACCCACCCTGCGCTGGATCAGCCAGTCCTTGTGGTACTTCTTGGGCAGGTACTTCTCGAACATGGAGAAGTCCTTCTCCGAGATGTGCGTGTCACCGTCGAAAATGGGGCCCTTGTATTGCGGAATGGGCAGCAACTGGTTGGGGCGCATAGGGGTTCCAAGCGGAATTGACGAACGGCCATTTTAGGTCAATCGGCCCGCCCGCGCACTACTAATTTAACGTTCATTAAGCTGAACTCCGCAGCGCGAAACCTGAGGGAAAGCGGCGGCAAAGAAGGTCACCAAAGAAGGTAAAAGCGGCAGCGGAACCGCGGCGCGCATGGCGCCGCTCGCCGCAGGACGTCAGGCGCGGATGTCGGGGTCGAGCTGGCGCTCGATCTGCGCGATCTGGTCCTTGAGCAGCAGCTTGCGCTTTTTCAGGCGCTTCACCGCGAGCTGGTCGTGCGCGGGGTCGATGGACAGGCGATGAATGGCCAGGTCCAGGTCGCGGTGCTCGAGTTGCAGCTCGGCCAGGCGGCCCTCGAAGGCGGCGCGCAATTCGTCATGGGGTTGCATGGCCGATTCTAGAACGGCCGCCACATCTCGGGCTAGATGGGGCGAGGAAGCCGGTGCCGGGGGCTGAGGCTCGGGCTCAGGCGGGCTTGCGGGCGGGCTTCCTGCGCGCAGTCTTCCTATAGGCCCAGGTGATCAGGGCGAGGCCGGCCAGGATCATGGGGATGGACAGCCACTGGCCCATGGACAGCCCCAGCGCCAGCAGCCCCAGGAAGTCGTCGGGCTCGCGGAAGAACTCCACGAAACTGCGGGCCGCCCCGTAGCCGATGAGAAACGCCCCCGACACCGCACCGGCCGGCCGTGGCCGCGACGAGAAAACCCACAGCAGGATGAACAGCAGCACGCCCTCCAGCCCGAACTCGTACAGTTGCGAGGGATGGCGCGGCAGCGGGCCGGCACCGGGCGAAAAGAACAGCATGCCCCAGGGCACGTCGGTCACCCGCCCGTACAGCTCGCCGTTGATGAAGTTGCCCATGCGCCCGGCAGCAAGGCCCAGCGGCGCCAGGGGCGCGAGGAAATCGGTGAGCTGCCAGAACGACAGCTTGTGTTTGCGCGCCGCCAGCCACACCGCCGCCAGCACGCCCAGGAACCCGCCGTGGAAGGACATGCCGCCCTGCCATACCGCGATCAGGTCGCCGGGATGGGAGAAATAAAAGGCCGGCTTGTAGAACAGCACGTAGCCCAGCCGCCCGCCCAGCACCACCCCCAACACGCCGAAAAACAGCATGTCGTCGATGACTTCGTAGGTGACGCCGCGCCAGGCGTCACGCCCGGCGCGGTAGCGGCCGAGGAAGAAGAACGCCGCGAAGCCGATGAGGTACATGACGCCGTACCAGCGCACGGCCAGGGGCCCGACTGAAATCGCGACCGGGTCGAAATTGGGATGGATGAGCATCAGGGTGTTCGAAGTGATGTTCTTTTCGGAGACGCCTTAAAGACCGCCTTTTCAGGATTTGGTTTTAGAGGTGGTCATCAGCGCGCGTTCCCGCGCCAGGTTCACCAGCGACTGCAGCGCGGGGGAGTCATTATCCCTGCGCCAGGCCAGCCCGGTTTCCACCGCCGGGCTTTTTTCCAGCAGCGGGTGGAATGCCACGCCCGCGCGCCCGGCCGTCTGTAGCGAGGCCGGCACCAGCGCCACGCCCATGCCGGCCGCCACCAGGCTGACAATGGTCTGCATGTGCGTTGCTTGCTGCTCGATGCGCGGCGAAAAGCCGGCCTGGCGGCAGAAGCCCACGATGAGGTCGTACAGCCCCGGCCCGGCCTGGCGCGGAAACAGGATGAACGGCCGCGACGCCAGGGTGCGCAGCGAAAACGGGTCGCCGCCCGCAGGTTTTGCTGCGCCCGCGTGCGGGTCATGCTGCGCAGCATGCGCCGGTAATGCTGCGACAAGAACGTCCCGGAACAGCGGCAAATAGTCCAGGCGGGGATCGTCCACCGGTGGCAGCAACAGGCCAGCGTCCATGCGGCCTTCGGCCAGCGCCGCCAGTTGCACGTCGGAGGTGGCCTCGGCCAGCGTCACCTTGACCCCGCTGTACTGCGCCTGGAACTCCGGCAGCAGGCCGGGCAGCACGTTGTAGGCGGCGGTGGTGATGCAGCCCAGCACCACGCTGCCCGATTCGCCCTGTTCCAGACGCCGCGCGTGCTCCCGCAAAGCCTCGGCCTGCTCCAGCAACCGGCGCGCCTCGGGCAGCAGCGCTGCCCCCGCCGCCGACAGCCGCACCGAGCGTTTGCTGCGCACAAAAAGCGCGGCGCCCAGTTCCTGCTCCAGGGCCTGGATCTGGCGCGACAGCGGCGGCTGCGACAGGTGCAGGCGCTCGGCCGCGCGCGCGAAGCTCAGTGTCTCGGCAACGGTGACGAAATAGCGCAGGTGGCGTAGCTCAAACACGAGTAATACCTGAAAGGTATCAAATATGGCTTACTATTGTATTGGATGAGTGCAGGGCTTGGCGCTAGAGTTGGCGCCTTCCTTTCTCATCCACCCGCGGGACATCCCCATGCCAGACGATCGCAAACCCCCCAAGACCGATTCCACCGACGGCCTGAACTGGCGCTCCAAGCTCATCACCGCCGGCGTGGCGCGCTCGCCCAACCGCGCCATGTTGCGCGCCGTGGGCTTCGGCGACCGCGACTTCGACAAGCCCATCGTGGGCGTGGCCAATGGCTACTCCAACATGAACCCGTGCAATGCCGGCATCCAGGTGCTGGTGGACAGCGCTATGGCGGCCCTGACTGCGGCCGGCGCCATGCCGCAGGTGTTCGGCACGCCCACCGTGACCGACGGCATCGGCATGGGCACCGAGGCCATGAAGTATTCGCTGGTGTCGCGCGAGGTGATCGCCGACGCTATCGAGACCTCGGTGAACGGCCAAGCCATGGACGGCGTGCTGGTCTGCGGCGGCTGCGACAAGAACATGCCGGCCGGCATGATGGCTATGGCGCGCATGAACGTGCCCGGTATCTACGTCTACGCCGGCACCATCAAGCCCGGCAAATGGAAAGGCCAAGACCTAACTGTGGTTTCGGTCTTCGAGGCAGTGGGCGCTTACAACGCCGGCAATATGAGCGACGAGGACTTCATGGGCATCGAGCGCAACGCCTGCCCCTCGGTGGGCGCCTGCGGCGGCATGTTCACGGCCAACACCATGTCCTCATCCTTCGAAGCCCTGGGCATGAGCCTGCTGGGCTCGTCGCAAATGGCCTCGCCCGATGCCGAAAAAGCCGACTCGGCGGCCGAGTCGGCCAAGGTCCTGGTCAACGCCGTGCGCATCGGGCTGAAGCCGCGCGACATCATCACCCGCAAGTCCATCGAGAACGCCATCGCCCTGGTCATGGCCACGGGCGGATCGACCAACGCCGTGCTGCACTACCTGGCCATCGCCAGCGCCGCCCAGGTGAAGTGGACCATCGACGATTTCGAACGCGTGCGCCGCAAGGTGCCGGTGCTGTGCGACCTCAAGCCCTCGGGCAAGTACGTGGCCGTGGACTTCCACCGCGCCGGCGGGGTGCCGCAGGTGCTGAAAATCCTGCTGGAGAACGGCCTGCTGCACGGCGACTGCATGACCATCACCGGCCGCACCATGGCCCAGGAACTGGCCAAGGTCCCCGCCCGGCCGCGCGCCGACCAGGACGTGATCCGGCCCTTCGACCAGCCGCTGTACAAGCAGGGCCACCTCGCCATCCTCAAGGGCAACCTCTCGCCCGACGGCTGCGTGGCCAAGATCACCGGCCTCAAGAACCCCTCCATCACCGGCCCGGCGCGCGTGTTCAACTCCGAACCCGAGTGCATGAAGGCCATCCTGGCCAAGAAGATCAAGGCCGGCGATGTGATCGTGATCCGCTACGAAGGGCCGCAGGGCGGGCCAGGAATGCAAGAAATGTTAGCGCCCACTTCCGCACTAATGGGCCAGGGATTTGGGGAGTCCGTCGGACTCATCACCGACGGACGCTTCTCCGGCGGCACTTGGGGCATGGTGGTGGGCCACGTCACGCCCGAGGCCTACGTGGGCGGGCCGATCGCCCTGATCAAGGAAGGCGACTCAATAACAATAGATGCACATAAGCGATTAATACAACTGAATGTGCCGGCTAAAGAATTGGCGGCGCGCAAGAAGAAGTGGACTCAGCCCAAGCCGCGCTATAGCCGCGGACTGATGGCGAAGTACATGCAGTTGGTTTCGCCGGCCAACTTTGGTGCAGTTACAGACGATCCTGCGAAAAGGTAGCTGGTAGTTCCGTCTTTCCACGAGGCGCGCCGCTCCGCGCCGCGGGTTTAAAGCTCCCCTCTCCTCGGACCGGCGCAGCGTTGTGCCAAGGAAACGGCACAGCGTAGCCGGTCCCCTGCGGCGCATCCGCTGCACACGTTCCGAGGCGCAACGCTCCTGCGCCGCGGGAGAGGGGCTGGGGGAGAGGGTAACGTGGACCCGGCCCCAAACCCTTTGCGATATCTAGTATTTCTGCGGCGCGTCCATGAAGCCTTGCGGCGGGCTGCGTCCGACCAATGCCTCCAGCATGATCAACTCCGCATCCGTGTGGTTGGACACGCGCGCCGGCACGATGCGCCTCGATCGGTCTGCACCGTATATGTAGCGCGGCGAATCATGGTGCGTGGTGGAATAGCTTTCATTCGCTGCGCCATCGTTAGTTGATACGTCCGCTGTTCCATAGCACAGGCAGAAATACGTCCGGCTGCGCTGCGCTTCCACATATCCCCCGGTACCCCGAATTCCAATCGTTGCTGTGGCGGTCTCGATGCGCCGCGGGCCACCCTGGCCATACACCCCCAGCAGCTTGCCCGTCACGAGGCGCACCACGTTCACCAGCAGGTCCGCCCCCTCGAACTCCGCGTTGCTGGAGCCGCGCATGAGGAACGCATCCTGCCCGATGACGAAGCTGGCGAGCGCGCCGCGCGCCGTGGTCACGCGGTCGCCCGGCCGCACCGAGTCGCCCGGTGCGGCTTTCCGGCCGTTGACCAGCACCGTGCCTCGCGCGCGGCGGATGCCCTGGGCATTGCCGTCCTGCGCCAGCGCCACACGCAACATGGGCAGAGCCAGGCCCGCACCCGCGAGCGCAATCAGGGTCCGTCGGCGCAGGGCATTGGGAGGATTCATGGGCAAGAGCGCAATCTGAAGTCTGTTGGTCGGGACGCAAGGGCAAAGCTGACAACCCCTGCATGCATATGCAGCGAAACCCTGAGGAGATTACATGAGCAAGCGGCTTGTTATCGTTGCCTACGGCCTGAACACCCCGTCCCTGGTCGAAAAGGCCCGCGCCGTGTCCCCCGATTTCGAAGTGGTCTACCTGCCGGTGCAACTCCCTCCGGACGCCTTGCGCACCTATGCTTCCGGCAAGGCCGCTGCCTCGCCCAGGGCAAACCCGGCGGCAAAACCAGCAGGGTGCCGGCAAAGAAAACACCACCCCAAAATAGCGCCCCTCCTACAACCACGCGAATAGCACCGCAACCCCATCAGCCGGATAATCAACAAATGCCCAACAAACTAGCCCAAGAAACCAGCCCCTACCTCCAGCAACACGCCGACAACCCGGTCGACTGGAATCCCTGGAACGAGGAAGCGCTCGCGCGCGCCAAAAACGAAAACAAACCCATCCTCCTGTCGATCGGCTACTCAGCCTGCCACTGGTGCCACGTCATGGCCCACGAATCCTTCGAAGACCCGTCGGTCGCCGACGTCATGAACCGCCTGTTCGTGAACATCAAGGTCGACCGCGAGGAGCGCCCCGACCTCGACCAGATCTACCAGGTCGCCCACCAGATGCTGGCGCGCCGCCCCGGCGGCTGGCCGCTCACCATGTTCCTGCTGCCCGACGGCACGCCCTTTTACGGCGGCACCTATTTCCCCAAGACCCCGCGCCACAACCTGCCCGGCTTCCCCGAATTGTGCGAGCGCATCGCCGCCATCTTCCGCGAGCGCCAGGCCGACATCACCACGCAAAGCCGCGACCTGATCGCCGCGTTCGGTTCCATGGAGCCGGAAAGGCCCGCGTCGGCGCCCGCGTTCGACTCGCAGCCCATCGTCGCCGCCGTGCAGTCGCTCAAAGGCAGCCTGGATGCCGAGTGGGGCGGGTTCGGCGGTGCGCCCAAGTTTCCGCATTGCGCCGAGCTGGAGTTGTGCCTGCGCCGCTACGCCCTGGGCGGTAACGAACATGCGGACACTGAGGCCGCGCGCGCGGCCATCTTCACGCTGACGCGCATGGCGCAGGGCGGTATTTTCGATCATGTCGGCGGCGGCTTTGCGCGCTACAGCGTGGACGCGCAGTGGACCATTCCGCACTTCGAGAAAATGCTCTACGACAACGGGCCGCTGCTCGGCCTGTACGCCAATGCCTGGGTGCTCACCGGCGAATCGTTGTTCCGCGACGCCTGCGAGCAGACCGCGGCCTGGCTGCTGCGCGACATGCGCTCGCCCGAAGGTGGTTTCTATTCGTCGCTGGACGCCGATTCCGAACACGAGGAAGGCAAGTTCTACGTGTGGACGCCCGACGAGGTGCGCGGCCTGCTCGCGCCCGAAGAGTTCGCCGTGGTGGCCAAGCGCTTCGGCCTGGACGGCCCGCCCAATTTCGAAGGGGCGCACTGGCACCTGCGCATGATGGAACCGCTGGACGCCGTGGCGGCCGGAGCGGGCCTCACCGAAGAACAGGCACAGGCGCTGATCGACGCGGCGCGCGCCAAGCTGTTCGCGGCGCGCGAACAGCGCATTCATCCCGGCCGCGATGAGAAAATCCTGACCAGCTGGAATGCGCTCGCCATCCAGGGCCTGGCGCACGCCGGCCTGGCGCTGGGGCGCGCCGACTGGGTGGATGCGGCCGAGGGCGGCCTTGGCTTCCTGCGTGCCCGGCTGTGGAAGGACGGCCGTCTGCTCGCCACCTACAAGGACGGCCGCGCCCACCTCAATGCCTACCTGGATGACTATGCCTTCCTGCTCGCCGCCGTCCTGGAGTTGCTGCAGGCGCGCTTTTCCACGGACCTGCTGGGCTTCGCCCAGGCGCTGGCCGACACGCTGCTGGCGCAGTTCGAGGACGCCGACAACGGCGGCTTCTTTTTCACCGGCCATGACCACGAAAAGCTGGTGCACCGTGGCAAACCCGGCCATGACAACGCCACGCCTTCGGGCAACGGCGCGGCGGCGCTGGCGCTGCAGCGCCTTGCCCTGCTCACCGGGAACACCCGCTACACCGCAGCGGCCGAGCGCACCCTGGCGCTGTTTCACGGGCAGTTCCAGGCGCGCCCCAGCGGCTTCGCCACCCTGCTCATGGCGCTGGAAGAGCAGCTCACGCCCACCCGCACCGTTATCCTGCGCGGGCCGCCGGCCGCCGCGGCCGACTGGCGGGCGCGCCTTGCGAACCGCTACCGCCCGGCCACGGTCACACTGGCCATTGCCGAAGGCATGGCGGGCCTGCCCGAGGTGCTGGACAAGCCTGCGCGCGGGGATGGCGGCGTCAACGCCTGGGTATGCGAGGGCGTTACTTGCCTTGCCCCTGTCTCCAGCCTGCCGGAACTGGAAGGCATGCTGGACGGCGCCTAGGGCTTCAGCCCGACGCCCGCCTGTTAACATGCGGGGGATTTTTCATCCAAGGAGTGTTCATGAAGACAGTGTTGTTGAGCCTTGGCGTCGTTGCGGCCGCCGTTGCGACCATGACGGCAGGCGTAGCTCAGGCGCAGGACGCGGCCAAGCTGGCCGGGGAAAAGGGATGCCTTGCCTGCCACGCGGTGGACAAGAAAGTGGTGGGCCCGGCTTACAAGGACGTGGCCGCCAAGTACAAGGGCGACAAGACCGCCGAGGCCAAGCTGGTGAAGAAGGTGATCGCCGGCGGCGTAGGCGTGTGGGGCCAGGTGCCCATGCCGCCCAACAACGTCACGGAAAAAGACGCCACCACCCTGGTGAAGTGGGTGCTGTCGCAGAAGTAATACGGGCCAACCCCCAAAAGCCGGCGTTTTGCCGGCTTTTGCATTTTTAACCCTGTTTGACAACGATTCGCGCGCCTTAGCATAATGGCCGCTTCATGACAGGGGAATAAAATGAATCGTCCGAGCATTCAAGCGCGAAATTTCAGCCTGGCGGCCATTTTCGCCGCGGCCGTTCTCGGCCTCGCCGGCTGCGGCAAGGAAGAGCCGCCGCCCGCCCCGGCGCCCGCCGCGCCTCCCCCCGTTCCCACCACCGCGGTGAAGATCGGCATCGTGGCCCCGCTCACCGGCCCGCAGGCCCACATCGGCAAGGACATGGAAAACGCCGTGCGCCTGGCCGCGGCCGACGCCAACGCCGCCAAGATCATGGTGGACGGCAAGCAGCTCAAGTTCGACGTGCAGGCCGAGGACGACCAGGCCGACCCGAAAATGGCCCCGGTGGTGGCGCAGAAGCTGGTGGACGCCAAGGTCAACGCCGTGATCGGCCACTTCAATTCCGGCACCACCATCCCGGCCTCCAAGCTCTACAGCGACGCCGGCATCCCGCAGATCTCGCCCTCGGCCACCAATCCCAAGTACACCGACCAGGGCTTCAAGACCGCCTTCCGCGTGGTGGCCAATGACAACCAGCAGGGCAAGGTGGTGGGCGATTACATCGCCAATGACCTGAAGTCCAAGGCGCTGGCCATCATCGACGACCGCACCGCCTACGGCCAGGGCGTGGCCGACGTGGTGGAGAAGACCGCCAAGGCCGACAAGGTCAAGATCGTGGCGCGTGAGTTCACCACCGACAAGTCCACCGACTTCAAGGCCATTCTCACCAAGATCAAGGGCAAGAAGCCGGACGTGATTTTCTTCGGCGGCATCGACACCCAGGCCGGCCCCATGCTGCAGCAGATGAAGGCGCTGGGCATCACGGCGCAATTCATCGGCGCCGACGGCATCCAGTCCACCGAGCTGTTCAAGCTGGGCGGCGACGCGGTGGAGGGCACCCTCGCCTCCTTCCCCGGCCTGCCCATCGACAAGATGGAGAACGGCAAGAGCTTCAACGACAAGTACAAGGCCAAGTTCAACCAGGACGTGGTGCTGTACGCGCCGCAGGGCTACGACGCCTTCTTCGTGTTCGTGGACGCCATGAAGCGCGCCGGCTCGGTCGACCCGGCCAAGATCCTGGAGAAGCTGCCCTCCACCGACTACAAGGGCATCACCGGCCCCATCAAGTTCGACGAGAAGGGCGACATTAAGGACGGTCCCATCACCATGTTCAAGGCGGTCGGCGGCAAGTGGGAAGCCGTGGCCACCATTGGCGGCGCCGCGCCGGCCGCTGCCGCTGCGCCCGCCGCCGCCCCGGCTGCAGCCGCTCCCGCTCCCGCGGCCCCGGCCGCCGATGCGGCCAAGGATGCCGCGAAGAAGTGATCGCCATCCCCAGGTCGTAGCATGATGAAAACGGCACCTCCGGGTGCCGTTTTCTTTTGCACCGCATCTGAGTAAGCTGCCGTCGTGGACATCTTCATCCAGCAACTCATCAACGGCATCACCCTCGGCAGCGTCTACGCCCTGGTGGCGCTGGGCTACACCATGGTGTACGGCATCATCGGCCTGATCAACTTCGCACACGGCGAGCTGGTCATGGTGGGCGCGCTCACCTCGCTCACCATCATCAAGGTGCTGGCCTCCTCGGGCGTGCACCTGCCGCCGGCCGTGGTGCTGATCGCCGGCGTGGCGGTGGCCATTCCGGTGTGCATGGCGCTGGCCTTCATCATGGAGCGCGTGGCCTACCGGCCGCTGCGCCGCGCGCCGCGCCTCGCGCCGCTCATCACCGCCATCGGCGTGTCCATCGTGCTGCAGAACATCGCCATGATGATCTGGGGGCGCAGCTACTTCAGCTTTCCGCCGGTGCTGCACGTCACCACCTACGACGTGGCCGGCGCCACGCTCACCGACCAGCAAATCCTCATCGTAGGCCTGGCCGCGGCGCTCATGGCCGGCCTGCTGTGGGTGGTGCACCGCACGCGCCTGGGCCTGGCCATGCGCGCCACCTCCCAAAACCTCCCGATTGCCAGCCTCATGGGCATCGACACCAACCGCATCATCGTGGCGGCGTTCGTCATCGGCGCGGCGCTGGCGGCCGTGGCCGGGCTCATGGTGTCGTCCTACTACGGCATCGCGCACTACTACATGGGCTTCCTGCTGGGGTTGAAGGCTTTCACCGCGGCGGTGCTGGGCGGCATCGGCAACCTCGGCGGCGCGATGCTGGGCGGCCTGCTGCTCGGCCTGATCGAGTCGCTGGGCGCGGGCTACATCGGCGACCTCACCGGCGGCGTGCTGGGCAGCAACTACCAGGACGTGTTCGCCTTCTTCGTGCTCATCGGCGTGCTCATCGTGCGCCCCGCCGGCCTGCTGGGCAGCTCGGCCGACCGGGCGTAGTTCAAGGAATGAGATGAGCACGCGCCCGTACTTCGCCAGCCATCCCGGCCAGAAATGGGTGGGCGTGCTGCTGATCGCGTTGGCGTTGGCGGCCGTGCCGTTCGCGCTCGCGGCCGTGGGCCAGACCTGGGTGCGCGTGGTGAACCTGGCCCTGCTGTACGTCATGCTGTCGCTGGGCCTCAACATCGTGGTGGGTTTCGCCGGGTTGCTGGATCTCGGCTACATCGCCTTCTACGCCGTGGGCGCCTATGCCTACGCCTTGCTCGGTTCGCCGCAGTTCGACCTGCACCTGCCGTTCTGGGTGTCGCTGCCCATCGGCTTCGTGGCCGCGGCCGTGTTCGGCGTGCTGCTGGGCACGCCCACGCTCAAGCTGCGCGGCGACTACCTCGCCATCGTCACGCTGGGCTTCGGCGAGATCATCCGCATTTTCCTCAACAACCTGAACGCCCCGGTCAACATCACCAACGGCCCGCAAGGCATCAACCTGGTTGACCCGCTGAAGATCGGCGGCTTTTCCTTCAGCAAGACCGAGGTCATTGCCGGGCTGTCCCTCACCGGGCCGATGAAGTACTACTACCCGCTCATGCTGCTCACCGTGGTCATCATCGCGCTCAACCTCAGGCTGCAGGACTCGCGCATCGGCCGCGCCTGGGAAGCCATCCGCGAGGACGAGACCGCCGCCGCGGCCATGGGCATCAACACCCGCAATATCAAGCTGCTGGCCTTCGCCATGGGCGCGTCCTTCGGCGGGCTGGCGGGCGGCCTGTTCGCCTCCATGCAGGGCTTCATCAGCCCCGAGAGCTTCAGCCTGCTGGAATCGGTCAGCGTGCTGGCCATGGTGGTGCTGGGCGGCATGGGCAACATCGCCGGGGTGATCCTGGGCGCGGTGCTGCTCACCGGGCTGCCCGAGTTCATCCGCTTCACCGTGGTGCCCGTGCAGCAATGGGTGTTCGGGCGCGTGGTGGTCGACCCCGAGGCCATCCGCATGCTGGTGTTCGGCCTGGCGCTGATCGTGGTCATGCTGGTGCGGCCGGCCGGCCTGTGGCCCTCGTCCATTCGCAAGCGCGAGCTGGCCACGCGGCCGAACGAAGTGTCGACATGAACGCACCGGCAGCCTGGTCATGAACGCCGCTGCGCACTCCGTGCGCTCCCCACTGCTTTCCGCCCGTGGAGTGAGCCGGCGCTTCGGCGGCCTGCAGGCGCTTTCGGAGGTGGACCTCGACATCGAGCCGGGCGAGATCCGCGGCCTGATCGGCCCCAACGGGGCGGGCAAGACCACGTTCTTCAATGTGCTCACGGGCCTGTACCGTCCCTCGTCGGGCAGCATCCTGTTCGACGGCGCGCCGTTGCCGGCGGGCGTGCCTCACCTCGTCGCGGCGCGCGGCATCGCGCGCACTTTCCAGAACATCCGCCTGTTCGCCAACATGAGCGCCGTGGAAAACGTCATGGTGGGCCGGCATGCGCGCACTCGTTCAGGCGTCCTGGGGGCGGTGCTGCGCGGTCCGGGCACGCGCGCCGAGGAAGCCGCCATCCACGCCCGCGCGCACGCACTGCTCGAGGAAGTGGGCCTGGCGCGCCACGCCAACGCCATTGCCAAGACCCTGCCCTACGGCGACCAGCGCCGGCTGGAAATCGCGCGCGCGCTGGCCACCGAGCCCAAGCTGCTGGCGCTGGACGAGCCGGCGGCGGGCATGAACGCCTCCGAAACGGTCGAACTGAAAAAGCTGCTGCTCGCCATTCGCGAGCGCGGCAT
>Ga0068858_100002416_pt1 | contig 18902 bp, 15 predicted proteins | sample KBSSwiS12_FD_66589 | JGI IMG/M metagenome (GOLD analysis project Ga0068858, IMG submission 66589) | Switchgrass rhizosphere microbial communities from Kellogg Biological Station, Michigan, USA - KBS Switchgrass S1-2 | ecosystem: Host-associated > Plants > Roots > Rhizosphere > Soil ...
GCTAGTTGATTCGCGCGCCCCTCGAGCTCGCTGTAAGTAAGACTCTGATCCTCATACACCACCGCCACCGCCTGCGGCGTGCGGGTGACCTGCTCGGAAAAGAGCTCCTGAATGCTCCTCTGCCGTTCGTGATCAGCCACGATCTTCGGCCTGCCAATGCGACAGACGCTCTTGTTGATGGGATAACCGAAGGCAACTCGCCGCGCGATCCCGAGGAGTTATTGTGGGCGTATCCCCTGTTTCTCTGTCGGCCATCTCTTCCCTTCCGACGAGGAGCGCGATGTACGGCAACGGTACGATACGAATTCCGTTGACGCAACATATCATTTAACAAACTCAACACTGCGAAACAACGCAGACCCGTCCATAACAGCCGATATACCGTCCATCCTAAGGAAATACCCGGCCTACGGCGCAGCGACTGCCAGTCAGACTGCGACCCACCCTTGAAGCACCTGTTACATTCCGCTATGAATGCAACCAGGCATCCGCGCCGTTGCAGAAGAAAAAGCCAGAGGCTTCAGCGACGAAATTCGAGCGCAGTCACCCGGCAGCGCGTCCGCTGTCGCAGCGGACGCGCCGGTAACGGAGCTCGCGACGGATCTATTGCGCGTCCATTCGCTTCCTGAGGCTCAAGGGACGCATGTCGATCCAAACAGAATCAACATACGCGGAGCACTCGGACTTCGAACCTTCTTTATCGACGGATTTCCAGCCGGACGGTATTTTTTTCCACTTCGGCCACAGCGAGTATTGTTCCTCATCGTTGATGAGCACGATGTAGGTATCGTTGTCTTCCGGCTCGTCTGTCATACAACTTTCCTTTTTGTAACAGCTGAAACGTGGAAACCTCGGATTGATCGAATCTACCACAACGATTTTGCCGAATTTAAAACTTTACTCAAGAGCGATATCGGGCAATACAATGAACGCAGCCTGGAGGACAGTCTGCCATGACCCCCAATGTGCAACTATCAACCACCGATCGGATCCGCTGTTATAGCCATTCAACTGTGGACAATTGCCCGCTGCACAATTCACTATGGCTCCGTGAGTCACATTCCTCGATGCTCACTATTGGACAGCGGGCGCGCACCAACTTTGAACGCCGGAAGAAAGATTCGTGGTTAGGAATCGAAATGCAAGGACCAACACGTTGTGATGCGCATGAACCGTAAAGGAGCATCTCGTGCACCAAAGTGGGCAAACTTCGAAATCCGGGCTGTCCGACGCCGTCTCGATGCGGCCTCGTGCACCGGCCCAGTGCAGGCTGGGGCGAGCAGGTTCTCATGCGAAAAGCGCAGACGGCGAACGGCGACCTTGGCCGTGACAGCACCCAACGAGGTTACGGCCCGAGCTGGGCGCGGGTTTACCCAGCCCCTACTACCTTCCTGCTGCGGGAGCCCTTGAAAATGTCTCGAGCACAACGCGAGCTATCGCATCTGGCTGTCTTCCCTGTGGACAGTCCGGTCTATCTGAAACCAACCGTCACCATCGAACCGCTGTTCTGCCGCTGGCTTGCATGGTCTCATCTGCTCTCTCCAGCGCAGGCGGCGATGAACATCACCTTTCGTTACCTGCCGCTCCTGCAATCCTTCGTTTCGAACCCGCAGGTACATGTCGCTGCCACGCAGGATCCAAAGATGTATGGTGGTCCGTTCGTCCAACTTACCCGTGATGATGTCCCGCAGGTGAAGGAACTGATAGCGACTACCAAGAGGCAATTCAGTCGCTTGTTACAGCTCGCCCAGGACATCAAGACTCTCGACTGCACGCTGCAGGACAGCGCCAAGGGATTCAGTCTGAATGATGCCTACTCATCGGTTCCGCCGTCCTTGGCCGGTATGGTCGAGCTGATGTATGACCTCAACAATCACCCGAGAATCCATCTAATCGAGGAGCTCCTGCTTGCCGAATACGGCGGCGACCTGCGCAAGGGTATGCAGGAGATATCGCTCTCGGCGCCGAAGGAGTCCGAGCGGCGTTTCTTCATGAGCACGCCACGCATCAAGTCGGCCGACACGCTGACCATCACCACCGAATATTCGGACCCTGCCCTCGACTGCTTATTTTCGATGCGCGCCACACCCGTATATCTCCGGGAATTGGAGGACAAATTCCGGCTGACGGAGCTGGTCACCCGCTTTGGTCACCTCTTCACTGATCTGCCGCCCGAGAGCGCCGCTCCGGATTATGCGGGTGACGAGGTGCGTATCAGGTATTTCGGACACGCATGCGTCCTGATTCAGACCGCGCAGAGCACGATCCTGATCGACCCGATGTTTGCGTATGGAGCGGCCGACGAGGCCGCTGACACGCTTTGCGACAGACTCACCTCGAGCGATCTGCCGGAGAAGATCGACTATGTAGTTCTAACACATTGCCACCAGGATCACTTCTGCGCGGAAATGTTGCTGCAGATACGACCGCGGATTCGCAAGATTGTCATACCCCTCAACAATCGCGGCAGCCTGTCGGATCCGTCAATGAAGCTCTGCCTCGCTCAGCTGGGGTTTTACGACGTAATAACACTCGGGTATTTCGACAGTATTTCCTTCTCCGACGGCCGGGTCGTGAGCATCCCCTTCCCGGGGGAGCATTCCGATCTGGACATATACAGCAAACAATCTATTTTCGTCGAAGTAAAGGGGCGCCGGCTGTTGTTCCTGGTCGATTCCGATGGATGGGACTCCATGTTGTATCAAAGAATCGCGCAACAGATTCTCGGCCCCGAGCGTCACGTCGACGCTTTGTTCCTGGGAATGGAATGTAACGGTGCACCGCTGACCTGGCTCTACGGACCATTACTGAGCAGACCGATAAGCAGGCGCGACGATGACTCCCGGCGGCTGTCCGGCTCCAACTATGAGCGCGCGCTCAGGATCATTGGGCAATTCGAGTGTTCCCGCGTGTATGTCTACGCGATGGGGCAGGAACCCTGGCTCAAGCACATTATGGGTCTTGAATATGCGACCGATAGTATCCAGCTGACAGAGAGCAACAAACTGGTTGATCACTGCAGGTCCGAGGGCATGGTCTGCGAACGGCTCTACGGCAGCCGGGACCTGCTGATTTAGCGAAATCCGAGTGCCCGATCGCCTGCGCCACGCATTTTTACGTCTCACCTGACGTTCTGGAATTCAAGAAATGACGCCATCGTCGCTTCCACAGAGACTGACAATAAACATGGCGGATGGCTGCGACATCAAGGTCTTGCAGGCCGGTCATGGCAGGGATGCACTCATACTGTTGCATGGCTTCGGCGAAAACAGCTACGCCTGGGGCGAGCCGCCGCCCGAGCTTACGTCTGCATACACGATCCTTGCCGTCGATTTGCGCGGCCACGGGGATTCGAGCTGGGACTCCAGTGGAAACTACCATTTCGACAAGTTTGTCGCCGATGTGGCCGCAGTGATTGATCGGCTGAACATCGGTCACTTTGCCATTGCCGGCCATTCCCTCGGTGCGGGCATCGCTCTGGAGATCGCAGTCAGGCGCCAGCGACAAGTGACCAAGTTGATCCTGGTGGAGTTCGGCCTGGATGCGATCGACGATGACGTCATGGCATTCACTCTCGAGCAATTCAACTCGCAGTTTCGCATCTACGCGTCAGTGCCTGAATACACCCAATTTCTCGAAACACAGCGCCCGCTCGCAGATCGTTCGGCTCTGCTTCGCTACTCGAGTAACTCAGTGCGGCGAGCTTCCGCCGGAGGCTATGAGATGAAGTGCGATCCTGCCGTGCAGAACCTTTATCGAGGAACCCACGCAGAGCGGTTCCAACGGCAGAGGGCCGATATCACGCAACTCTCGAGCCCGTTGCTCGTCGTCAGAGGTTCCGGCTCCGCAATCGTAAAACCTGCCGCGGCGCGCGAGCTCGGGCGATTGGTGCCAGGTGCCCAAATGGCAGTAGTGCCAGGAGCGGGGCATGCGGTGATGATGGATCGCCCAAAGGCTTTCAACGAAACCATGTTCCGCTATTTGTTGATACCGGATGCTCGGCAGGTGGCGTCTGCGCTTGCGGGGCGCAAATAGCCCGAGGATGCATCTACGAGGCAACACGCAATATATGACACCCATTCGGTCATACGTAATCAGTTGCACACCTCGCTCCGGAAGCCACCTGCTCGCCGAAGGCTTGGCTTCGACAGGAATAGCAGGCTGCCCGGTAGAGCGATTCCCAAGACTTCCAGGCGACATGGAGTTGACTGCCGCTCAACGGGACGCGCTGGTCACGAAGTCGCCGCCGGAGAGCTCGTATGACCCTGAGCAGGACGCGGAATACCTCAAACGAGTAATCGAGATGGGCACCACCAGGAACGGCATATTTGGAATCACGATCCACTGGTTTCAATTGAACGATGCCGTCCGCCGCATTCAAGCATACCTGCGATCAGGCCGTCGTACAGCTCATGAACTTCCAACAACTCAGGAAATCCTAACAGCTCAGAAAATTCTATTTCTGTCGTTTCCAAACGTATCCTACGTCTGGCTCAGACGTCGCGACAAAGTCGCGCAGGCGATTTCCTGGTACAAGGCAATTCAGACCGGCCGGTACGTCAAGGTACGGGATGCCCGGGAGGGTGGGCCGGCAAGGGTGACCGAAGTGCCGTTTGATTATGCGACCATAAAGACTTATTGGTCTGCACTCAGAAGCTCTGAAAATGGCTGGGAGCACTTTTTTGCGGCGAATGAGTTGAAACCGTTCGTTGTGTACTATGAGGATCTCGCCGCAAACTTCGACACAACCATTCGGGAAGTTCTCGCCTTCCTGGGGCTCGGAAATGCGAACGTTTCGATCGCGACGCCACGCAACGAGCGGGCAGCTGATGGGCAGTCCGTCGAGTGGATCAGGCGATTCGAAGCAATGCAAATCGCAGCCCGGCACCGCGTTTACGGCTGACCCGCAAACCGACTATGCGGTCATCGTCTCTGGAACTGAATTCCGAACAACTTCGCGTATGGGCCTTTGATTCGGCGGAAAGTAGCTCAAATTTCAAGTGCATTGTCGATCAATTCTTGAGAGCATCGAGGGATGGGATGATCGCACCGATCGCCCTGCCGGCACGCTGCAATTTCCTAATCGGTTGATGTCGCAGTATCGGGATGGAGACCAACACGCATAGTATTGCGCCACTGCACGTGCCGCTTGCAGTAGATGATCGTGGACGATCCGACGGCCTCATACCGCTCGTCGAGATCGCGACCGATGAGCCGATCTCACCGATCCGGCTCGGGCTGATGCTGGCGTTGAGCGGATTTGGGTGCATCACGTTATTGATCGCCTTTGTCGTAAAAATTGACATCTACGCGACCGCCCAGGCCCGCATCCAGCCTCCCGGTCGCAGCAAGATCATCCAGCCGTTGGACACTGGCAAAGTACGAGCGCTGCACGTCCAGAATGGCAGCCACGTTCATCAAGGGGACTTGCTCATGGAGCTGGATCCCACGGAAACCGCGGCGGATCGAGACGCGATTGCCGCGCAGATCGCTGATCTGGATGCGGAGATCGCGCGACGGCGCACGGCCATTGCAGGCGCACACAGCAACCCGAGCGCGACTAATACACCTCAGATCGAATTCCCGCCCGGGCTGGAGGCTGACATCACAGGTCGCGAAAGTGCCGTTCTCGCTGCCGATCTGGCGCACTTGTCCTCGACCCTCGAGTCGCTCGACAGCCAGATCGCCGTCAACTTGGCTACCAAACAGGCGGCACAGATGGTGATCGGCGAGCAAGTGCTGCTGATTGCCAAGGTGCGGGAGTCATTGAGCATGCTACAAGCCGTGGCTCAGAAGGGCCTGGAATCGAAGGCGCACGTCCTCAACCTCGAGCAACAGCTGGCAGCACAGCTCGCCACACTGGCCAGCCTGAAAGGCCAGGCGTTGAGGGCCGATGTATCGGCTCGCTCAGTGGCCACACAGAAAATCGAGACGGTTAGGGAATTCGAGGACGAACAGAGCCAGGCACTGGCTACCGCGCTGGAAAAACGCCGGACGCTGGCCGAGGACCTCGTCAAGGCCACCGCCAAAGTGGGCTACACGCGAATGTTGGCCCCAATAACCGGGGTCGTGCAGGAGATCACGGTCTCAACCCTGGGACAGGTGGTCATCCCGGGACAAGCGTTGATGATCGTGGTACCGGACGATGCAGGTCTCGAGGTGGAAGCGATGGTTGCGAATCAGGACATCGGCTTTATCGAGCCCGGCGAAACTGCCATCCTCAAGATCGACAGCTTTCCTTTTACACGCTACGGTACAATTACAGGCAAGGTCGTGCGCGTATCGCATGACTCTGTCAGCGGTTCGGATGCCACCCCACCGGTAGATTCTCCAAACACAACACAAACGTATCGGGGCTCGGCGAGCTCCAAGGTCCGGAATCTGGTTTACCCGATAACCATTGCACTGGAGAAAACCACAATGATCGCCGACGGGAAGATCGTTCCCCTGATGGCTGGAATGGACGCTACCGTGGAGATCCGCACCGGCAGTCGCCGGTTAATCGACTTCGTATTGGCACCCGTCCGCGAAGTGACCTCCGAGGCGGGGCACGAACGCTGAGGGCCAATGCCTCAGGGTGCAGCCGCTGACTGAAGGACATACTCGATGGATGAACCCAGTCAGCTACGCAAGGCCAGCGAAACTTTCACCACGAGCGCCGCGGCAGCCGGACAATCAACGGCAGATTCCGGCTTGTGGGCGTTGGTTGGCGTTGCCGCACATTTCAATGTCTCCGTCGATGTGCTCTCGACCGCCCAGCAACTGGCCGCTGCCGGCCGACGAGCCAATCGCACAGACTTGATGCGCCTGGCCGCCGCTGCGGGACTCGAGGTCGAGGTTCTCCGGTTGCAGGATATACTGAAATTGCGGAGCGTCCCGCGTCCCGCAATCGTTCTCCTGCGCGACGGCCAGTATGCCATTCTGGGTCAACAATCGTTTCAAGAGGATGACCTTCTCTACTGTGGCGCGACCCATCCCACGCCTCGTCCCTTGGAGTATCTCGCGCGCGAATGTTCCGGTGAGGTCATCATCGTCTCCCGCAACGCCGACAGTCCACCTCCAACGACGGCGACGGATTTCGGCGTGCGCTGGTTCATGCCTTCGATCTTGCGCCATCGGAACACATATGCGCACGTATTGATTGCCTCTGTGTTCCTGCAGCTGTGTACACTCATTTCCCCATTGTTGTTTCAAGTCATCATCGACAAGGTGCTGGTGCACTTCTCGACGGCCACCCTGGTGGTTTGCTGCGTGGGGCTCATCATCAGCGCGACTCTCGAGGTCACGCTGACTTATCTACGCTCGCAGGCCATGTTGCAAACCGGTAACAATCTGGATCTGGAGTTGGGTGGGCGAGTATTCACGTATCTGCTGAAGCTTCCCCTCGCCTATTTCGAGGGTCGTGCCACCGGCCAGATCATAGCCCGATTACGCGAACTCGATACAGTGCGCCGGTTCCTGACCGGGCAGACCCTGACAACCGTAATCGATGTTTTTTTTGCGCTGCTATTTACCGCCGCGTTACTGGCCTATTCGGCGCAACTGACCCTGATCGTCCTGATCTCCATCGTTTTGTATGTTGCCATAGTCACCCTGGCACGCCCAGTCATCAAGGCGCGATCCAAAGAGGTGTTCGTGCGCAATGCAGACGTACAACAGTTCATCGTTGAATCGGTCAGCGGCATCTGTACATTGAAGGCGGCGGCCATCGAGGCGGCACTGCGCATGCAGTGGCTCGAAAAATTTCGGTCCTACATGCAGTTGTCCCTCAAGAATGACATGCTTGGCATCGTCGCAGGAAGCTGGATGCAGTACATCAGCAAACTCTCGACCGCCGCACTGTTGTTCTTCGGCTCCCGCCTGGTCATGGGAGGCGAGATGACCATCGGCCAGTTGATTGCGGTCAACATGCTGGCGCAACAGATTGCCGGGCCGATATCGAGGATCTCCTCTTTCTGGCAGGATTTTCAGCAGATCCAGGTATCGATCGCGCGACTCGGCGATATCATGGCAGCCTCCCCGGAAGTGACACCGGCGGACCTGACCAATTTGCCGCCGATACGAGGTGAGCTGCGCCTGCATAACGTCACATTTCGTTACAGAGACGAGGGGCCGGATGTCATTCGGAATTTATCGTTGCACATTCCACAGGGCGAGATGATAGGCATCGTGGGCCCGTCAGGTTCTGGCAAGTCGACCCTCACCAAGCTCGTGCAACGGTTATATCTGCCGCAACAGGGACAAGTGACCATCGACGGCGTCGATATCCTGCGGATGCATCCCGGTTGGCTGCGGCAGCAGCTTGGGGTGGTACTGCAAGAGAACCTGCTCTTCAACCGTACCATTCACGACAACATCGCGCTCGCGGCTCCTTATCTGACTCGCGAGCAGGTGATTACGATTGCACAGCAAGCGGGCGCAGACGAATTCATTCGGCGATTGCCGCAGGGTTACGACACGCGCGTCGAGGAGCGCGGCACCAACTTGTCTGGCGGCCAGCGGCAACGCATTGCCATCGCACGAGCTCTGGCACGCAACCCTCGCATCTTGATTCTCGACGAAGCCACGAGCGCCGTCGACTATGAGAGTGAGCGCATTGTACAGGCCAAGCTAACGGAGTTCGCTCGCGACCGGACGGTGATCATCATCGCCCATCGGCTCGCCGCTGTGCGCCGTTGTCATCGCATCATCAGCATGGTCGACGGCCGTATAGTCGAAGATGGCACGCACGATGAGCTCCTTCGCACGGAAGGCGGTACCTACCGTGGCTTGTGGAAGCTGCAGATCGCGGAGTAGAGCAACTGGAGTTGCCTGGCTGTATAAATTCAGAGACCGTAACGAAGGACCTTCGGGACGTAGGTGTCGCAGGTTGAAAAAGCGACGGCAAAACTTGGTCGGGACGCCGAGATTTGAACTCGGGACCCCTTGCACCCCATGCAAGTGCGCTACCAGGCTGCGCCACGTCCCGTCCGACCGAAGAGGCTGATTTTACGGGATTCCTCTCGAAATTCCGTTGATTTTCAGCAGCCAGTAAGCTTAGCGAATCTGTGAACGTCTGGCAATGCTGATGCACCCCAGAGCAGCAGCAAGACTACTGTGACCGAGTGGTGAGCGGCCTGCACTGAGTCACCGGTCGAAAGACGTGGTATTTCCGGTTCAAGCTGGGCCAGAAACGGCCGCGCGTACGCATCGGGCGTCTGGGCAGCCCGCCACGACCCGGATCGGTGGTGAATCCGCCCGTAGCCTTGGGGCTCACGGGTGCGCCCGACTTGCTGTCCCGGCGATCTCGAAAGTTCACGGTCGTGGAGGCGCGAAAGGTGGCGCTCATATTTCAGGAGCTCCTCGAGGCGGGCGTCGACCCGCGTAGGGCGCGCCGGCGCATGCGCCGCGTATTGGTGCAGCACGTGGCTGGCGACCGCATGGAGATACGCAAGCCGGTGCGATCCGAGGTGACCCCATAGGCCCGCCGTGCCCAACCATTCACTGAACACTCGCTATCCGTGGGCCCTGCCGAATGTCCTACCGGCTCTGAGGATGATGAGCGGGGATGATGCCCGGGTAGCCGTCCGCACCTTCGACCCACATCAGGCCATGCGCGCCCAGCGCAACAGGGTGGAAACATTTGGCGGCCTGCCGTGTATCAGCAGCCCGATCTTGAACACCTTCGACGCGAACCACACTGCAATACAGGCTCCCGCGAGTCCCGCCACTATCGACCCAAACACCTGCCACAGCGGTGGAGGCGTCCCCGACGCCAGCCGCGCGAGCATGGCGATCGAATTGAACGGCGGAATGAAGCTGATGAGCACGCTCAGCACCGAGTTGGGTGCTTGCCCGATCATCGGCACCAGCGCATTCGGGATGATCATGGACAACATGACCGGGCCGACCAGGGACTGTGCATCCGCGGTCCGACTTACAGCCGCGCCGATCGCCAGCATCAAGGCGCTGTACACGAGATAGGCCAAGAAATAAAACACGACCACGTAGACGAGGAGCATGGGATCAATCATCCCCATCATGGAGTATTGCACGAGCGCGAGCAGCCCCAGGCCCAGGTATACCGCCAGCATCAGCAGTCCCACACCGAGCTGCCCGAGGAGCTTGCCCCACATCAACTCCAACGGCGACACCGCCGCGAGGAGGACTTCTACGACCCGGCTGGATTTCTCCTCCACCGTGGAGACCATCAGCATCTGCCCACCGGTGATGACTCCGACCAGGACCAACACTCCACAGAACACTGGCAACAGCCGCGCGAATCCGCGCTGTGTCAGCCTTTCCCCAGTGGCCCCCACCGTGATGGAAATCGGCTTGACGACAATCATGGAAGTTTGAACCGCGGCTGGGTCGATACCGTCGGCTTTCAGGCGGGCACTCCTGAGTGCCTGTTGCATTCCGTCGAATATGACGGCTTCCGTACCTCCATCCAGCCGGGAGGAGACGTACAAGTCATACGACCCGTACTCGGAGTTTGTCCCCTGGCGTACGACGGCATCAGGGTGCACGACAACGAGCGCAAGATGACGCTGTGACGCCGCTGCATGCTGAAGGAGCCAATCCTTGCCGGTCTGTAGCGGCTCGGCCGGCGGCCGGTCGATGACGGAAATGCTCGGTATGGCCGGGCTCGGGCCCTGGATATCGGGTTGGCCGCCGGGTGTCGCGCTGTTCTTCAGGGCTCGTGCTCTGCGCGCCGTTATCGCCTCAGGAGTGAGCGCCGCACGCAATTCCGAGGTGACACTGCCGGTCGAATCGCTCACGGCAACCTGCCCAACAATATTGGGACCGCGGGAGTTGAAAACGCGCGGCCCGAGGACGAAGGATAGACCCAATATCGCCGGCACGAGCAGTAGCCCGACCAGAAAACCCTTGCTGCTGACAGTCGCCGTAAACTCGCGCCCGGCGATCATGGAGATCCGCTGCGTCATCATGATGAGACACCTTCCTGACTGAGTCCCTGCAGATGAGTTCGCAGCACCCGGTGCGATTCCTCCGAGCTCGTACTGTCGCCGACGATCCGTATAAACACATCCTCCAGACGTATCCGCGCAAACTCGATGCGTGCGGGTGCGACCGCAGCAGCAATGTGTCGAATCAGGCTTGCGGGCTCTGAATCCGCCGCGAGCCCGATCTCGCATGCTCCGGCGGTGAGCCTGACGCGCTCGATGCCCGGAATGGATTTCAGGACCATCAGATCGGCCGTGGCGTCCAAAGGCTCAAAGTGTATCGTGCGCACGTCGTATTGGCGGCGGAGCCCCGCCATCGGCTCATCCAGTACCTTGCGGCCTTTATGAATCATCACGACCTGCTGACAGAGCTCCTCGGCGTCCGCCATGACATGGGTGGAGAAAATGATGGTCGCGCCGCGCCGCTGCTCCTCGGCAATCAACTCCTTCATGGTGCGCACGCTCAAAGGATCCAGTCCGCTGAAGGGCTCATCGAGAATGAGCAGCTCGGGCTGATGGATGATCGCGGCGACGAACTGCACCCGCTGCAACATACCTTTGGACAGGTCCTCGCACTTCTTGTTCATTGCCTCGGCCAGGCCGACCCGCGCGAGCAATTGCGCCGCGCGCTTCTTGATACTGTTGCGGTCGGCGGATTTGAGCCCGCCGATATAGGACAGGAAGGCGCGAACCTGCATTTTAGGGTAAACCCCCCGCTCCTCGGGTAGATAGCCGATGCGATCCTTGGCCTGCAGCGCCGAGGATTGCCCCAACACGCGCAACGATCCCGAGTCCGGAAAGAGGATCGACATGATCATCCGGATCGCGGTTGTCTTGCCCGCGCCGCTCGGGCCGATCAATCCGTAGGTGGTCCCGCGCGGCACCACGAAGGACAACCCATCGGTCGCCCGCGTGGCACCGAAGGCTTTGTTGACGTTCTGCAACTCGATGGCATTATCCATTCCAACTCCACGTTTCGCATCGCCGAACCGGCCGCCCCGGCCGTTACATCGGTTTGAATCGCTTCAGCCGTTGCGGCTCCTCGCTCAACCGTAAACGTGCCAGCTCCCGCGTGCGCTGCGCATCCATCCAGCTACCCTGCTCTCTGAAGCAGGTCCGCAGGGCCACGCCACCGCCGGGGCAGAAAAACAATATTGCAAAAAGATTCCAGAAGAACCAGAGGATCACGCGCGGCGGCGCACTGACTCCGGGGAACAACCGCGCCACTCCTCCGGCTGGAGAAGCGAAAAGCGCCGTCTGCCGCCAGAACCACTGCCTGCCGTACGTGGGGAACGCACGGTAGCGCATCCAGGGACCGGAGACCCCGTCAAAAACTTCCGCAGGCAGGGGCTCGTCGAGTGAATACTGTGCCATGCGAGCAGACGATATCCTGGCGTCGCCAAAACCTGCAAATCCAGGACGGACCTGAGTCACGCACCGTGCGGATGTGTTGACCTCACGATGAGCACCCTCCACCCTGACGGCCTCGAATCAGGGAGTTGGCGGATTTCATCGTGCAACACACGTCACAACTGCTCGCCTCACTGCACGACCATCTCGCGCAGCCTTTGAGTCATCTGCTCTTGCAGTTGTTGGTCGTTCTCAGCGCGGCGCGGCTGACAGGCTATGCATTCACGCGCGTCGGTATCCCGGCCGTAGTCGGTGAAATGACCGCCGGCATCCTGCTCGGTCCTTCGTTGTTGGGCCTCGTTGCCCCGTATGCGTTCGCCTTCGTCTTCCCGGCGAGCTCCCTCGGTGTGCTCAGTCTGGTCAGCCAGCTCGGCATTTGCCTGTTCATGTTTGCAGTCGGCGCGGAGCTGAATCTGGCACAGCTTCGCCAGCGAGCCCGAACGGCCGCGGCGGTGAGCTACGCCAGCATGGCGGTCCCCTTCATGCTGGGCATTGCGCTCGCCTATCCCTTGTTTGACAGGATGGCCGGCGAGCGCGCGGGGGTGATGAGCTTCGCCCTGTTCGTGGGGATTTCCATGAGCATCACGGCATTCCCGGTTCTGGCACGTATTCTCCAGGAGCGCCGATTGACGGGAGTCAGTGTCGGCAACCTGGCGCTCGCCTGCGCCGCGGTGGACGACGTCACCGCCTGGACACTCCTGACTTTCGTAGTCGCCGTCGCTGGCGCAGCGAGTCTCGATGACGTGATTGCGACCATCGTGCTGGTGCTACTGTTCGTCGCCACCATGGTCTTTGGTGTGCGCAGGATGCTTCAGGCGTGGCTTTCCGCGGACATTCTGAAGGCTGAAGGGCCTTCGAGCCGAACACTGACTATCGCCGGAGGTGTATTCGTCGCCGCCTCCTTCAGCACTGAAGTGATCGGCATTCACGCATTGTTCGGCGCATTCCTGGCCGGCGCCATCATGCCAGGCGGAGACGACTTTCGCCGGCGCCTCGCGGCGTTATTCTCGAAGCTCACCTCGACACTGTTGGTTCCGCTGTTCTTCGCCTTCACCGGCCTGCGAACCCAGATCGCGCTGCTGGACGGCGCGCAGGCGTGGATGCTATGCCTGGTCATTGTGGCTGTAGCTACGCTGGGGAAGTTGGGCACCGGCACTGTCGTGGCCCATTGGGCCGGCTTGGGATGGCGCGAATCGCTACAGCTCGGGGCGCTGCTGAATACTCGCGGACTCATGGAGCTCATCGCCCTGAACATCGGCTACGATCTCGGCATCCTCTCGCCACAGATATTCACGATTCTGGTGATCATGGCGCTGATGACCACATTTATGACCGGACCACTGCTCACCCTCTTCGAAAAGCGCCCCGCCGCGCTGAGCGTTCAGCAAGAGCATTCCCGGGCGACCTGATCACTTGATTGCATACGCCAGACAACATGCAGTGATCGGCGTCGGCATGGGATTCATCAGCGCCTGTAAGCTCTCTACATCGACCCTCGTGTCCCGCTCCCGCCACGTCATCAGGAACTCGCTGAACGCATTCAGGCTGGCTGCGGTGCTGTCTTCGACCCGAACATACCGGAAGCCGACGCTCGCCAGGTTGGCGCGGTACGCATCGAGACTGGGCAGGTAGTTCTCTTTCGGATAGGCCGCGGGCGGGAATCCTTCGAGCTGACCGCGCTCGTGGTCATACAACAAATCGGACAAGGCGAGCCTCCCTCCCGGCTTCAGCACCCGATACGCCTCCTCGAAAAATTTCGCGCGCGTCATGAAATGGAACGCGGCTTCTATGCACAGAATATTGTCGATCGAGGCGTCGGCGAGTTCCAGATGGGCTGCATCCATCAGCTTGAATTCGCACTCCGGAGCGACTGCCTTGGCGACCTCGAGTTGCTTTGCCGAAATGTTGATGCCCGTGATCCCGCGAGGATGGAAATATTTGGTCAGGAACTTGGTGCCCGCGCCCGTTCCGCAAGCTACGTCCAGCACGTTGCCGTCCTTGTTGGTAAAAAAGGCCACCAGTGTTTCTATCAGGTTGAGTTGCGCGATCTCGATGCTGCCTGAAACGCCTTTCCAGTAGCCAATGTTACGGAAACCGATTTTGTCGAACGGTAAGCGCAGCCACCCACCAAACCAACGGTTGTCGTAGAGATCACCGACCGCTTCCGCTGTACTCTTGTTCATTCACGCGTTCTCCAGGCATCCAGGAGCGCTGCAAGCACACGACGCTCACCCACATAAGTGCGCCTGCCGTGAGCAACCTGCATGTTATCCAGGATGACCACGTCGCCCTGCTGCCATTGCAAATCCACTGCTTCAGAAGCAAACGCAGCTCTCACAGCCGCCAGATCTTCAGTGTCAATCTCACCGCCGTCACCGAATTTGGCGTCTCGTGGCAGACGGTCCCGGCCATATACAGACGTCATGTCCTCGGCAACCTGCTCGCCCAAGCTCGATACATGAAAGAGATGCGCCTGGTTGAAGAACACAGTCGTCCCCGTCACCGGATGCGCGGCAACACCCTGACACACCTGCTCAGTCCGCAAGATCTTCCCGTCCAGCCATTCATGATGAATGTCGTTCGCGTCGCAGAACCTGGCCAGCTCCTCGCGGTCCGTGGTCCGAAATACTTCCTGCCACAGTAAGTCAACACGCGGATGATAGTGCCGGATGTACTTCACCCGACGCTGGGCAAAGCGTTCGAGGGTCGCCACTGGAATTGCCGCGGTCACTCTCCGCATGTCCGCGATCGGAGTCTGCCCCCCAACGCTCGCGGATTTCATACAGCAGAACGACAACCACAAGGGCCAGATACGTTGATAGGCGTTCTCGCAATGTAACGGTATCTCGACTCGTGAGGAATATTCGGTCGCGGTGAATACACCTCCCCCCACATGGGTCCTGGGCGTCGACCGATACGTGTAGTCCAGCGGTCTTACGCGAAGAGCCTCAATGAATGCCTGATAATCGCTCGTCTCACGCACTCGAAAACCTCTGAACAGAATACCGCCGTGCTGGAGAATCAGGGCCGCGCACTGCTCGATCCGACCCTCGACAAACCGGGACAATGACTCGCCGGCCTCGTCCGCCTGGATGACGTAAAGGGGTAATGCGGTGTGATCGGACATGGGTATCTGCCGGCTCTCAGAGCACTTCTTCCGGGTCGCGGCAAACAGCAGCAGCCAGACGTTGGAAATCTTGGCAGAACGTGGCAATTCGCTCGGGGAGGAACAGGTTGGCGGCGTAGGAGACGCTGACGCGCAGAGTCGATGGCGTCTCATGTAACACCAAGGCGAGATCATGGCCAACAGGCTTCGGGTCGTGGGGCTCGAATCGCGCCAGATCCGCCGGCACGGGTGAGTCGTCGGACTTCTTCATGAGGTTGATGATGACGGCATTGAGACGCTTCTCCCATGACAGACTCAGATTGATGGGTTTGCGCAGATCCCGGGCCGCCACGTATGCGCGGTGAACGTTCTTCAGATGGCCAATGAAGCCGCTCTCGGGGACAACTCGAATATGAATCGGTCGGTTACTGGCGAAACAACCGGGAATGGGCCCGAGCTCAGGAAGGTCCCGGCCACTCATGTAGTTTCCGACAACGAACTCCGCTCGGCCCGACCACCTGGCGAGAATCAGGCCATACACCGCGAGGAGAGTCACCAGCAGAGTTGTACCGCACCGTCGTGCCAGCTCCCGCAATGCAGTCAGGTCAGATCCAGGAATCTCAAATCCATGGCGCGCGCCCGAGGTCTTCCCACGGCGGTCCCGCTGTCGCGGGAAATCCCCAGGCAGCTCCAGCGGCGCCATGTTTCTCAACCGCCCTTCCCAGTACGAGTAGGGATCGGCGCTGCCCTCTGCTCGCAACCAGTATTGCTCCCAGATGGCGAAATCCGCGAACTGGTACCCAGGTGCAGGCAGCCGTCCTGGCTTGCCGGCGGTGAAAATCGCGTGGAGTGCTTGCAACTCCGCGTGCAGAATCTCGTGTGACCGCCCGTCGAGCAGGATGTGGTGCGCACCGATGAAAATCAAATGCAGATTGTGCTCAACTTTCAAGAGACACGCTCTGAAAAGCGCGCCCCCCTCCAACTGATAGGTCGTACCGCGATATTGCTCACGCAGCTCGACCACTGCCGCCGCCCGGCTTTTTTCCGTAAGTGCGGCGTAATCGACAAACTCCGGCGAGAAACTCTCCGGCGGATCGATAGTGGGAATGGGGTTGGTGCCGTCGCCGCTGGAGTTGAATCGCGTTCGCAACACTTCATGGCGTCGCACCAGCTCGCCCAGCGTCCCATCCACCATCGCGCCATCCAGTGGTCCACGCACGGGAAACACACTCAACGAATGCGAAACCGGGCCGCTGACCTGCTCGAGCTCCCACCACCATTTTTGCATGCAGGACAGTGGCAACAGGTCGGGACGTGGGTACCCGCCCAGAGGCAATACATCAACCCGCCCCATGGGCCCTCTCTTGCTCCGCATCCGCCGCTTGCGCTTCGGTCAGCAACACAGCCATCTCCGCAATCGTCGGCGACTCGAAGACCTGCTGTATGGTCAGCTTCAAACCCGACTTCCCGGCCTGCGCCATCAGGCTGATCGCCAGAATCGAATCGCCACCGCGCGCAAAGAAGTTCTCATGTACGCCGATCCGACCTTCGACACGTAGCACCTTGCGCCAGACCCTTTCCAGCGTCACTTCCGTCGGCGTCACGGGAAGCTCGAGCTCCTGAGCAGCGCTTGCGAGATCGGGCGCGGGCAGGGCCATCCGGTCCACCTTGCCGTTCGCAGTCAACGGCAACTGCTCGAGCCACGAGTACTGTGACGGAATCATGTAATCAGGGAGTATCCGTTCGAGGTACTCGCGCAGCTGCACAGCACCTGGCGCTCCCGCCCGCTCGCTCACTACGTAACCAACCAACTGCCGTATACCAACTGCTTCCTCATGGAGCACCACCGCAGCCTGCCGCACCTGCGGATGGCTCTGCAACGCCGCCTCGATCTCTCCCAACTCGATCCGATAGCCGCGTAGCTTCACCTGGTCGTCCATTCGACCCACAAACTCCAGCACTCCCGGCGATCGCCATCGGACCCGGTCGCCGCTACGATACAGGCGCCCTGCGCTGCCATACGGATTGTCGACAAAGCGCTCGTCCGTCAGATCGGCACGATTCAGATATCCTCGGGTCACTCCGGCCCCCGCGATGTATAACTCTCCAACACTCCCTGACGGCCGCAGGCATCGATCCTCGCCGAGCACGTAGAGTTGGGTATTCGCGATCGCCTGGCCAATCGGCACTACAGCGGCGCCCCCGAGCGCCTCCAGCGCCTTCGGCCCGTTCAACTCGTACACGCAGCATCCGACGACTGTTTCCGTCGGCCCGTATTCGTTCACAAAGCGCGCCAGCGGCAAGCTCCGTATCCACGGCGCCAGCGTTGCCACACTCAGCTGCTCGCCGCCCACCACGATGCGATGTGCCACTGCTCTGGGCGGACTACCTTCGGCCACATGCCGCAGAGCCTGCAGATGCGCGGGCGTGAGCTTGAACAACCGCGGCCTGTCGCTCTCGAACAGCTCCCGCGAGAGCTCATCCAATGATCCTGCCTGGCATGACAACAGTCTCACGGTCCCGCCCGACAGGAGCGGCGCCAACAACGTCGTTAGCGTCGCATCGAAGCTCAACGGCGTACTGACCACTGCCATATCGATTTCGGGGCTGAGATACGCCCGGCCTGCGTATGCCAGGTAATTCGACACTTCGCGATGGCCTGCCACCACGCCCTTCGGTTTCCCGGTCGACCCGGAGGTATAGAGCACGTACAGAACATCCTGCTCGGTTGATCTCGGGAAAGTCGGCTTTGACAGGGCCGCTGACGGCTCCTCGGCGTACTGCTCCAGCCAGCCTGTCTGTGTGGTGGCTCCATTCATCAAAACCGGGTCAATTCCGCCCAACGGCAGCCTCTGCATCGACTCCTCGAGCAGCAGCACTTGTTTGATCTGCGCGTCTTTGAGCAGATAGGCCAGGCGCGCCTCTGGCAGTCCGACTTCCAGTGGCACATAGGCCCCACCCGCCTTCATCACGCCCAACACAGCAATCAACTGCTCGAGCGAGCGCTCCAGGTGGATTCCGACCCGAATGCCGGCACCCACCCCGATAGTGCGTAAATGGCGGCTCAACCGCCCTGCAATCGCACCCAACCGGCCATAGGTGAGCGATTGATCCCCGTAAACCACCGCCACGGCATTCGGGGCTCGACGCACCTGGAATTCGAATTGCTCGTGGATGGCAGTCGCCGGATATTCGCGAGTCTCTCCTCTTCCCTGCCGCAACTGCCGGCGCTCTTCGGACTGGCTCACCAGCCTGCAGTCGAGCACGCTCCGGGTCGGGTCGGCGACGAGCTCCTGCAACAAACACTCGTAGCTGTCCGTCATTGCCTGGATCGTCTGCGCATCGAACAGCGCGGTGGCGTACTCCAGCGTGCCCTTGATCCCTCGAGATTCTTCGCGCAGGCTCAATGTCAGATCGAGATTCGAGCCCCTCCGTACCGC
>Ga0068858_100002417_pt1 | contig 18901 bp, 18 predicted proteins | sample KBSSwiS12_FD_66589 | JGI IMG/M metagenome (GOLD analysis project Ga0068858, IMG submission 66589) | Switchgrass rhizosphere microbial communities from Kellogg Biological Station, Michigan, USA - KBS Switchgrass S1-2 | ecosystem: Host-associated > Plants > Roots > Rhizosphere > Soil ...
CTAGGCCAAGAAGAGCAATCCGGACGCTAGTTTGGTGTGCGCTATGGCGCATGGTCCCCGGTCGCCTTCACCTCGACGCAAGTGCCGCGTCGCCCCCTGGTCGATGCAAGGCGTGAGATCCTGGCTAGAAACAATATCGCGAGACACATCGCGCGCGCGGATCACTAGATCCTGCGCCCACTTTCGCGACTCTTGTGCTTCGCTTCTCGCTCGGGCGAGTTCAGCTCGCATGAGGTTCAGTTGCATACGCTCGGCCAAGCGCTCCAGATATTCCACCCAAGCGACCATGGCAAGGGCCGTGCCGCTCCGACGAGTTGTCGCGGCATCTTCCGACAGGGACCCCTTTGCCCCGGGTCGGACCATGCGCGCATTCTCTAGGGGAGCACACCATGCCGCAATTCAAGCAGAGCCGCAGCCAAGACCGCGCCAAGGCCACCGGTGAGCAGAAGCACGAAGTCGCCTAGGAGGCCGGCAAGACTGGAGCCTCGCCCGTCGAGATCCGCCAGACCGTCAGATATCGACAGCTCGCGCAAGAAGGTCGAGGAATCGATGAAGGGGAAGTCATGGTTGGCGCGCAGCAAACTCCATCCTCGGCCAGCGCAAGCCCCTGCGCCGGCGCGCGGTCGCACGTTCCCCGTTCCGTCTCGGCCATCGCCTGTGCGCTAGGCGTCAGGCCACGTTCCGCGAGCGGAGAGGCCCAGCCTTACAAGGTCGCCGAAGAACGTCCCGGAAAATGAGGACTAGCCAGCGAACGCCATATGACTCTTCATCCTCGAGCGAACCAGGCCCGACTGGCGCTGGCGGGCCTGGTCACTGCAGCCTTGCTGTGGGTGCTCTGGCCGTACATCGGCTCCATCTTCTGGAGCATCGTCCTGGCAATCGTCTTTGCGCCACTGCATCGATCGATCCTGAGCATGGTCGGCGGTCGAAAAGCCTGGGCCGGGCTGGCCACGTTGCTGTCGATTGTGCTCGGCGTCGGCATCCCATTAGCCCTGCTGACCGCTGCGCTGCTGCGCCAGGCCGCCAGTGTGTACGCCGACATCACAGCCGGACGGATCGACTTCGGCGCTTACGCGCAACGGATTGCCGAAGCACTGCCGCCCTGGGCGCTCCAGGTCATCGACGAAAGCGGCGTCGGTGACCTGGCCTCGATCCGCGACAAACTGTCGGCAAGCGCGCTGGAGGCCAGCCGGCTGGTCGCAACCCACCTGTTCGGCATCGGCATCAACGTGTTCGCATTCGCGCTTGCGTTGGCGATCATGCTGTATTTGCTCTACGTGCTGCTCAGCGACGGTAGCGCCCTCGCGGCTCGAATCGCGCGTCTGAGCCCCTTGCCGCCCAACGAGACCCGGGCTCTCGCGACGACCTTCACGACAGTCGTCCGCGCGACGGTCAGGGGCGGGTTGGTCATGGCGGCCAGCCAGGGCCTGCTGGGCGGCTTGATGCTAGGTTTTCTAGGAATTCAGGCGCCGCTGTTTTGGGGCGTTGTCTTCGGGTTGCTGTCGATGATCCCCGTGGTCGGCGCCGGGATCCTGTGGGCGCCGATCGCGCTCTACTTCCTGGTCACTGGTGCCATCTGGAAAGGCGTTGTCCTGGTCGTATTCGGCGCCGTCGCGCTTACCGCTGTCGACAACATCCTGCGGCCGCTCCTCGTGGGTCATCAAACGCACCTGCCCGGCTACCTGGTTCTCGTCACTACGCTCGGTGGGATCGCCACCTTCGGTCCAAACGGGGTGATCATCGGCCCGATGCTCGCGGCGATGTTCGTTGCCACTTGGAAGCTGTTCAGCGTCGACGCGGCGGTGCCGCGTACGTGATTGGCGCTTTTTGGTGAACCTACGAGAACGTGGTCATAACGGTGTCCTGCCGTTTGACGCCCAGGCAGTCACGGACATCGCGCGCGCGAGATAAGCCGTGATTTGGAACGAAGCAGCGCAACTTCGTCGCGGCCGACGATGTCGCAAAGTTCGCGGTGAAGGCGTTGCTCGCTCATCGTGGTGCCGGCTGACCAAAACGCCTTGGCAGCCAAGCGGATAGCGACGCGGGAAACCTCAGGGATGATTGCCTTGATAAGTTCCAGTTGCATTGCAAGCCGATACTGGCGATCGGCGCGGGCGCCTCGCTCTTGCAAAAGCAGCGTTTCGCACTTCTGCGCGAGGGCATTCCTGACGGAAGCGTCGTCCTCGGAACCGCGGCGATCGCCGACGGTCGGATCGAGATTTCGCTCGGTCGGCCTACGCCGGCTGCTCTTCGCCCTGCTCCTCCATCAACTCCGCCTTGCGCTCCGAGAGCTGCTGCGCCAGATCGGCGAGTTCCATCCCGGCCTTGCGGCACTTCGGGAACATCTCGCCTTCTTCTTCCTGCACGTGGTGGTCGATGTACTCGCCGAGCACCGTAACCTTGGCGTCGTAGAGGTCGTCGTCCGGAGTCATGCCCTGTATCTGCGCGATCAGGTCCTTGGCCGAGGCGTGCTCGACCTCCGCCTCGTCGAGCAGATCGCTCTCGACCTCCGCCTGGCGCGCGGCGGGATAGAAGATCTCTTCCTCGAGGGTCGCGTGGACAGTAAGCATCGCGCAGATCTGCTCGGCGAGCGCCTGCCGCTCCTCGCCATCGGCCTCGGCTTCTGCCAGCTTCTTGTACTCCTTGAAAAGCTTCTTCACTTCGGCGTGGTCACGGGTGAGCAGAAGCGTCGCATCCGTCAGTGCCGCCCGCGCCGTCGCCGGCGTCTTCCGGGCCGCCGGCTTCCTTGCTGTTGCCATGTCGTCTTCCTTCTCGCGCGAACATCGCGCCGGGGCAAGAAGGCAATGGCTGTGCCCATTCGGCGGCGTCTTCGCCTGGCAGAGGACCGCTTTGTGGGCGACGGCCGATCGCTTCTGCAGGCGCAAGACATCTTGGGGATTTCCCTGATCTTGAACCCTGGCGAGAGCGTCCCTACCCTTCGCTCGCTATTTCTTGAAGGGGGTAACGAGGGCCATGAAGATGCCCCGACGCCTGACTTCATCGAGGGAGGTCGCGGAACGGAAGTCAACGACAGCAACGGCAAAGCTCTACGGGTTCGAGAGGCACTACCTGGGCAACGGCACGATCATCTATCGAGCGATGGTCGAAGACGCCGGCCGGGAATTCCGTGGAGAACTGAGCGGCGAATTCGACCACCTATCCGGTGGACTCGTCCCAGCGCGCGTCGAACCCCTGGTGCGCGCGGCGATCCGCAAGTCGACCGGCTTCCGGACGTGATGGCCTTCGGCCGTCGATTGGCCGAAGCGCGCGAAGCCCTTGAAAGAGCATGGACCGCGCCCAATTCCTGCCGCGGGCCGGTCCGGCCCGCAACATGAGAAAGGAGTGAACGATGTACCCATCCATGCTGAAAGGCCCCGGCGAGCTGTTCGCCGATTTCTCTCGCCTTCAGGATCGGCTCGACGAATTGCTAGGCGAAGGCCGCGATTCGTCGAGTATCCGCGCCGTGGCGCGCGACGGCGCGTTCCCAATGCTCAACGTCGGAACCTGGGAGGAAGCGCTGGAAATCTACGCCCTTGCCCCCGGACTCGACCCGGCGGCAATCGAGGTCTCCGTCGAGAAGGGTTTGCTCTCCATCTCCGGCAACCGGGCAACTCGCGCTGGTGGAGAAACCGAGAAGATCGTGTACGCACGTGAACGCTTTACCGGTCCCTTCCGTCGCGTCGTCAGCCTTCCCGAGGACGCAGACACGACAAAGGTCGAGGCCATTTATCGCGACGGCGTGCTCAAGCTCGTGGTGCCGAGGCTTGAGACCGCCAAACCCCGGCAGATTGCCGTCAACCGCTGATGAACATTCCAAGGAGATGCTCATGCAAGCCAGTCCCACCAGCCAACCCAGCCCGTCTTCGCGCGCCGAGCCGGCCGTGCTGCCCCCGGTCGACATCGTCGAGGACCCCGCCGGCATCACCGTCACTGCAGACCTGCCCGGCGTCAGCCCGGACGATCTTGTCGTTCGGGTCGATGGTCGGAACCTGACGCTCGAGGCGCCGCTGCGCCTCGGCGAAGCCGATTCGCTCGCCTTCGTTTACTCCGAAGTCAGGGCGAACCGCTACCGCCGAACCTTCGAGCTGAGCGGCGAGCTCGACACGACGGCCATCCAGGCCGAACTCAAGGACGGCGTTTTGAAGCTGCGCCTGCCCAAAGTCGAACGGGCCAAGCCAAGACGGGTCGAGGTTCGCGCGGCGCCCTAGCTCATTCGGGTATGGAGGTTGCCGCATCGCGACGCACGGGCGCCCATTCTCAGAGTCCACTCATGACCCGCATCGTCCTTGCCCTCGCCGCTCTCCTCGGCTGGACCGCCTACGTGCACCTTTCAGGGCACAAGAAGAGGCGGCTTTACGGCGAGGGACCGGATGCCTTCCCGTTTCCTACCGGGGACGCGGCGAGCGGCATCGACGTCGCGGACATAGCGTCGGTGAAGGAATGGTGCGAGACGTTCGACTGTACTGAAGAGCAGCTCCGGGCGGCCGTACGGAATGTCGGCGCGGCGCCGTCCGACGTCCGACGGCACCTCCTACGCCGCCGCTGAGCCTTCCGAGCCAAAGGCTCGAGGGCGCGGCACGGCGGTTGCCCCCGGGCGCGGTCACCCACCTTTCAGCTCTTCGAGGCTCTTCGTGCATCCGAAAACGCTGGTCGTCTTTTCCCACCTGCGCTGGAATTTCGTGTTCCAGCGGCCGCAACATCTCCTCAGCCGACTGGCAGCGCACTACCGCGTGCTCTTCATCGAAGAGCCGATTCACGACGGCGGCAAAACAAGGCTCGAGATCTCCGCTGGCGGCCCCGGGGTCTCGATCATCCGGCCGCGTACGCCGCTGCATTCGCCAGGGTTTGCCGACGACCAGTTGAATCTTCTCGGCCCGATGGTGGCAGAGCTGCTTGCCGGAGCCGAGATCGGGCAGTACATCGTCTGGTTCTACACGCCGCTCGCCCTGCCCTTGCTGGAAGGCCTGCAGCCCCGCGCAATCGTCTACGACTGCATGGACGAGCTGTCCGCGTTCGCCGGCGCACCGCCGCAACTTCGCGAGCGCGAGGCGCAATTGATGCTGCGTGCCAACCTGGTCCTGACCGGTGGGCCGAGCCTCTACGAGGCTAAGAAGCATTTCCATCCGCACGTGCTTTGCCTGCCGAGCAGCGTCGATGCGGACCACTTCTCGGTCGACGGACGCTCCGGCGACGAAGCTTTGGTAAAGCGCGCTCGGGAGCTCCAAGGCGAGCTCAGCGAGCCACGTCTCGGTTACTTCGGCGTAATCGACGAGCGGATGGATCTCGACCTGGTCTGCCGGCTCGCCGATGCCGACCCGGCATGGAGCGTCATCATGGTCGGACCGATCGTCAAGATCGACCCCGACTCCGTTCCACGACGGCCCAACCTGCATTGGCTCGGGCAGCAATCCTACGAGCTGCTGCCGCGGCTCATCGAGGGCTGGAGCGTGGGGCTGCTTCCGTTCGCCCTGAACGAATCGACACGGTTCATCAGCCCGACCAAGACCCTCGAATACATGGCGGCCGGAAAGCCCGCGGTCAGCACGCCGATCAAGGATGTCGCGACCTTATACGGCAACGTGGTGCGCATCGCGCGCACGCCAGACGAATTCGTGGCTGCGTGCGTCGCCGCGCTCGAAGAAACCCCGGCCAACCGGCGCGATCGACTGCTTGCGATGCAGGTGACCGTGTCCCGTTCCTCATGGGCGGGAACCGCCGCGGCGATTCACGCGGCCCTGGTGGACGGGCTGGCTGCGACGGCCCGTCGGGGTGTTGAAGAGCGAACGACAGAACAGCTCGCCTAGTCGGCAACCCCTCCCCGAGTGCAGGGGAATCCTCCTACAAGCGGTTCATCCGGCAGCGGATTGGGCAGGCCGCGCGGCTCTTCTAAATTTCCGCGCGCGGCCGCAGACCCGTCTGGTACGCGGCCCAGGGCATTTTTTGAAAGTGAGTCGTCCGCCCGTTCGCAGGAGATGCTCGTCATGACACCCTCTGACAAAGCCAACCGTCAGTTCTGGGCATTGCGAAGACACGAGAGGCCTTCGCCACCCATCAGGCTCTCGGTCTCCGAGTTCGTGATGGAAGCCAACCGGCGACTTTGTGCCGACAAGGCCAACATCGAAGGCACCCGCTTCATCGTTATCCAATGGGCGGGCGGTCAAGATCTCCCAAGCTGGGAGGGCCCCGAGGCGATGAGACCGCTGATCCAGCGCATCTTCCAGAACATGACGACGCGATTCCAGTTGCCGGTGGCGTTCCGGATTGACCGCGAATAGGAGCCATGCCGGCGACCCTGGAGGTTCCAAAGCCGATCGCGTCAAGGCTTGGCCTTCTTCACCTCTGAGTTCGTGGCTTCGGCCAGCTTCAGGTGGTCCTGCAGGGTCGGCAGGGTCTTTGCCGCGAAGGCCTTGAGCTGCGGATCCTTGCCCGAGCCCGCTTGCTTCTGGAACTCGGCCACGTCCTTCTTGTGGTCCTTCACCATATGGTCCATGTAGGCGCGGTCGAACTCGGCACCAGAGAGCTTCTGCATCTTGGCCATCATCTCCTGGCTTTGGGCACCAGGAGCGCTGGGCAGTTGCAGGCCCTTGCCTGCCGCGATCTGCCTCAACTCCTCGTTGGCTTTGGAATGGTCCTGCACCATCCGCGAGCCGAACTGCCTGACCTTGTCGTTGGCCGCCCTTTGCTCGGCCATCTTGCCGCCTTCGACCTCGGCGACGCCACCGGCCGCGGCCTTCTCGGCGAATGTCCGGTCCGCAGCGGGGACGGCCGCGCCGGTCTGCGCAGCCCCTCCGAAGGCAAGAGAGAGGCCGGCTAGGGACGCCAGGAAACGGATCGAGAAGTCGCGGGCGTCGTCATCTCCGGTTGCATCCGGCAGCGAGGCAAGCGTCGTGCCGCGAGGAGCCGCGTGCAGCGACCTCCTAGACCCCGCCGACGATGTGCATCCGCGAGACCCGGATCACCCGCGCGATCTCCTCGATCGGCATCTTCGGAGTTCGGTCGGCGGTGAGGAGGCCGTTCGCTTCCTGGAAGGTGTCGGCGAACTGGGTGTAGCAGAAGCCGCTGAACAGGGCGGTGTGGATCACGGTGTCGATCAGGACGCCGAACATCCGCGCGAACTCGAGCGGATTGGCGGCCCGGCTGTATCCCCACGTGCCTTCTGTTTGGGCACTTCCGGGGACGTAGGCGATGCCGCCGAACTCGGTGAGCATGATCGGCTGGCCGCGGTGCGGATAGCCGTCGAGAGTCAGAATGCGCCCGCCGGGACGGCGCCGGTCGAACAACTGCTCGGTCACGATCTCCGGGCCGTAGCGCTGGCGCAGGTGCTCCGGATTCGCGTCGTAGTCGTGGATGCCGATGATGTCGGTGGCGCCGCTCTCCCAGCCGTCGTTGCCGATCACCGGCCGGGTGGAATCGAGCGTCCTAGTCAGGTGATACAGGGCCTCGACCGCGTGTCGCTGGACCTGCACCGAGGTTAGCTCCGGAACTCCCCAGGACTCGTTGAACGGTATCCAGCAGACGATGCAGGGGTGGCTGTAGTCGCGCTCCATCGCCTCGCCCCACTCGCGGATGGTCCGCTTGATCGCGGTGCGGGTAAAGCGATAGGCCGAGGGCATCTCCTCCCAGACGATGAGCCCGAGCCGGTCGGCCCAATAGAGATAGCGGGGGTCCTCGATCTTCTGGTGCTTGCGTACGCCGTTGAAGCCCATCGCCTTGGCCAACTCGACGTCGCGGCGCAGCGCCGCGTCGCTCGGCGCAGCCATCAGGGTTTCCGGCCAATAGCCCTGATCGAGCACCATGCGCAGCATGTAGGGACGCCCGTTCAGCATGAAGCGGTCGCGAAGCGTGGTCACCGATCGAAGGCCGACGTAGGAGCTGAACTCGTCCACTGTCCGGTCGCCTTGCATCAGTCGGATGCGCGCATCGAGCAGGGTCGGTCGTTCCGGCGACCAGAGCAACTCGTTGCGAAAGTCCTCGATGCCCGGGTCCGACAGGACGATGATCCGGTCGGCTTCCCGGTTGACGACCTGATAGCGATCGCGAGCCAGCAACCTTTCGCCGTACCAGAGAGTCACCTCGACGGCGAGGTCCTCGATCAGATCACCCCCGACCCGGACGTCGAGACCGATGGCATAAGTCTCCACATACGGTGTCCAGCGAATCTTCTCGACGTAGGTTCGGCCGACTCGCTCCCACCACACGGTCTGCCAGATACCGGTGGTCCGGGGGTACCAGATCGCGTGCGGCTCGAGTTGCCAATCCTGCTTGCCGCGCGGCTTGGTGAGGTCGTGAGGATCGTCCTCGGCACGGACCGTGACCGTCTGTCGGCCGGAGGGCGCGAGCAGCGCCGTGATGTCCGACCAGAACGGCGTGTGTCCGCCTTCGTGACTGATTGCCAACGAGCCGTTGACCCAGACGCGAGCCGAATAGTCGACCGCGCCGAAGCGAAGAATCACCCGTCCTTCGTCCTTCCGATGCAGCGCGAACTCGCGCTGGTACCAGCAAATATGGTGGAACGAACAGTCCCGGATGCCGCTGGCTGCGGACTCGGGCGGGAACGGCACGGTGATGATGTGCGGCCAGTCGACCAGCGTTGCGGGATGGCTGTGCACCTGGGCGTCGTCGTAGCAGAACCGCCAGGGGCCGTTCAGCGATCCCCACTCCGCTCTTTCGATTTGCGGATGCGGGCAGAGACTCTCGCGGTTGGTCATCGGGCGATGTGGTGGCAAGTCATGTGCCGTGGGCCCGCCGCCAATTCCTCGACGGGCACGGCGTCTGCCGCGCCGCGCCAACGGAGGACCCGGCGACAAGCATGATGAACGACGCCGTTTTGCCTTTGACCGTGGAAGAAATCCGTGCGGGCGGGACGCCCGCCGGTCGTCTGGAGCTGTGGGGCGGCGTAGAGTGCACCATCAATCGGGTCGGCGACACTTTCTTTTCGCAACTCGAACGGGCCGGGCATGTGAACCGAGCTGGTGACCTGGCCCTGTTCTCAAGCCTCGGTATTCGCGCGCTCCGATACCCGGTCCTGTGGGAGGCAACCGCCCCGGACGGTGCTGGCTGTGCCGACTGGCGCTTTGCTGACGAGCGCCTAGGCGAGCTGCAGCGTCTCGGCATCCGACCGATCGTCGGCCTGGTGCACCACGGCAGCGGTCCCCGGCACACCCATTTGCTCGACCCTGCTTTCGCCACCGGCCTGGCTCGATTCGCCGGCGCCGTGGCCGAACGCTTCCCCTGGGTGGACGACTGGACGCCTGTCAACGAGCCCTTGACCACGGCGCGGTTCAGCGCCCTGTACGGCCTCTGGTACCCCCATGCCCGCGACGACCGGTCGTTCGTCCTCGCCCTCCTCAACCAATGCCGGGCGACGGTGCTGGCGATGCAGGCGATCCGGCGCGTCAATCCGCGCGCTCGCCTGGTCCAGACCGATGACCTGAGCCGCACCTACGGTACCGCGCAGGTCGCGGCGGCGGTCGACTTCTACAACGAGCGCCGCTGGCTCGCCTGGGATCTGCTTTGCGGTCGCGTCGCTCCCGGCAAGCCCATGTGGACCTATCTCGTTGCCCACGGCGCAACCGCCGACGAGCTGCATTGGTTCGCCGAGCAAGGATGCCGGCCCGACATCATCGGCGTCAACTACTACGTCAACGGCGAGCGCTGGCTGGATCATCGGCTCGACCGCTATCCGGCGCGACTGCACGGCGGCCCGGCGGACGGACGCTTCGCCGACATCGAATCGGTGCGAGCGCTGGCCACACCCGGTCCGGGCATCGCCCCGCTGATCGCGGAGGTGTGGGAGCGCTACGGCCTTCCCGTCGCCATCACCGAGGCGCATATCGATGCCAGGCGCGAGGACCAGCTCCACTGGCTGCTGGACATCTGGCGTGCCGCGGAAGGCCTTCGCGCCGACGGCATCGACCTGCGGGCGGTAACCACCTGGTCGCTGCTCGGCGCGTTTGACTGGAATACGCTGGTCTGCGAGGGTAGCGCCCACTACGAGCCAGGCGCCTTCGACATCCGCGCGCCGGCTCCCCGGCCGACAGCCGTCGCCGTTCTCGCGCGGCAGCTTGCAACCGGCGCTGCACCGACGCATCCCGTGCTGCAGGGCGAAGGCTGGTGGCGGAGACCCGATCGGTTCTCCTGCGTGCCCGTAGCGACACCAACGACCGTGACACCGCTGCATCTGCATCGTCCTCAGGTGGCAGCGGATAGGCGAACGCCGATCCTGATCAGCGGCGGCAGCGGGACCCTCGGGCGAAGCTTCGCTGCCATCTGCTCGCGCCGAGGCATTGCCTTCCGCTTGCTCGGCCGTGCCACCATGGACATCGCCGACCCGTCTTCGGTAAACACGGCCCTCGAGCGCTGGAGGCCCTGGGCGATCGTCAACGCCAGCGGCTACGTGCGCATCGATGCCGCAGAGGCCGAGGACGACCGGTGCTTTCGCGAGAATGCCCTCGGTCCGCAGGTCCTGGCCGAGCAATGCGCCGCCGCAGGCATTGCGCTGGTGACCTTCTCGAGCGACCAGGTGTTCGACGGCTCGATCGCCCGGCCGCGGACCGAAAGCGACCCTGTCCGGCCGCTCAACGTCTACGGACGAAGCAAGGCGAAAGCCGAGGCGCGCGTCCGCCAAGCTCATTCGGGCGCCCTGATCATTCGCACCAGTGCCTTCTTCGGCCCCTGGGACGAGCACAACTTTCTGGTTCATGCGCTGCGCGCCCTGGGGCAAGGCGAGCCGTTCACGGCCGCAGACGACGTCCGCGTCTCTCCGACCTACATGCCGGATCTTGTGGACACTTGCCTCGACCTCCTGATCGACGGCGAGTCGGGAGTTTGGCACCTCGCCAACGCTGGCGACGTCAGCTGGGCGGAGTTCGCGGCTCAGGGCGCCGCCTGTGCCGGGATCGGTGCCCATCGGCTGATCCGCGGCTCGGGCCCCTTGCCCGGCCAGATCGCCGAACGCCCCGCCTACGCCGTGCTGGGCAGCGAGCGCGGCTGGTTAATGCCCCCGTTGCACGATGCGCTTGTCCGCTTCGTCGCCGCACGTCCCGACCTTGGTCGGGGCCATGCCACGGACCGGACGATGGCGCGCCACGGCTAGCTATACCGAAACCGCCAATCCTGTGGCCGGGCTCGCGGCGCCGTGGTGCTGTTCCCGGCGCTTGGCGAGGCGCTTGAAGGTGGCCAACGCCTGGCCCACCACCTGATCCATGTTGTAGTACTTGTAGCTCGCCAATCTGCCGACGAAGGTGACGTTGGTGAGCGTCTCGGCCTCCGCCTCGTAGCGCTTGTAGATTGCGGCGTTCTCCGGGCGCGGAACCGGATAGTACGGATCGCCTTCGGCCCGCGGGTATTCGTAGACAATCGAAGTCGTCGGGTGCCTTTGCCCGGTGAGGTGTTTGAATTCGGTAATCCGGGTGTAGTCGTAGTCGTTGGGATAGTTCACCGTCCCCGTCGCCTGATATCGCTCCTGCGGCACATTGACATGGCGGAACTCCAGGCTCCGGTAAGGAAGCTTGCCGTGCCGATGACTGAAGAACGCATCGATCGGCCCGGTGTAGATCATGTGGTCCCAGGGAATCAGGTCGGCGATCTCGCGGTAGTCGGTGTTGACCATCACCTTGATGTTCGGGTGACGCAGCATGTTCTCGAACATGCGGGTATAGCCGTGACTCGGCATCGACTGGTAGGTATCGGCGAAGTAGCGGTCGTCTCGATTGGTGCGCGTCGGCACACGGGAGGTGACGCTAGCGTCGAGCTCCGAAGCGTCGAGGCCCCAGTGCTTGCGCGTGTAGCCGCGGAAGAACTTGTTGTAGAGGTCGCGGCCGACCTTGCTGACGACGGCGTCCTCGGAAGTGAGAACGCGGTCCTTCTTCTCCGCGACCGATGCGAACCAGCCTTCTATTTCGAACGACGTCAGGCTGAGGCCGTAGAGCCTGTTGACCGTATCCAGGTTGATCGGAATCGGAACCTCGAGCCCGTCAACGCTCGCCAGCACCCGGTGCTGGTAAGGCCGCCACTCGGTAAAACGGGAGAGGTACTCGAAGACCTCGGCCGAGTTGGTGTGGAAGATGTGCGGACCGTAGGGATGGACGAGAACGCCGGAGTCGTCGTAACGGTCGTACGCATTGCCGCCGATGTGAGGTCGCTTGTCGACGACTAGGACGCGCTTGCCGGCCGCGTTGGCGAGCCGCTCCGCGAGTACGCTTCCGGCGAACCCAGCGCCGACAATCAGATAATTGAACCCCGCATGTCCCGGTACCGCCGTTGCCGCGGCCGTCTTGAACCCCTCGCTGCCTTTATCCACGTGACCTCCAGTTGAAGTCGGATCGAAGGCAACCCCCATGCCCAAAGCGAGCGTGGTTGGCGAAGGAGCTCCGTCCGAGGAGGCCGACGTCGAGGTGCCCCACACCTCGCCCCGAAGCCACAACAGCAGCAGGCTCCGACGGCGTCCGTTCGAGGGGGGCGGCGCCGCGGCGAAGAAAGAATCCCGGACCCCGGCCGCGATCAAAGCGTCAGAGCAGAAACAAGGTCGTGGGGTAGTTCTTCTCGAGACCACCCTGCAGCCTGTTGACTGCCTACCGAAGAACCGCGGGGCGGAAGACGGTCCGTCGCCTTTCGGGGGGTGAAGGCTGCGGGGGCAGAGCGCACCCTGCCCCCGGCGATCAACCCTATCAGACGCCGCCGCGACCAGACTGATTGCTCGACTGGTTTCCGTACTGGCCACCGGACGATGGATCGGCACCCGGTTGACTACCCGATGACTGTCCAGAGGAACGACCGCGATCCGCCATTGCACCCTGGTCGGAGCCTTGACCTTGCTGACCGGCGCGTCCGGTCTGGGCCTCCTGGTCGCGGCCACCGGCATCGCGTTGGCCTTGCTGCCCGCCGCTGCCATAGTTGCCGCTCGAGCCAACACTGGTGGCACTGCTGGAGCCGCCACCCTGAGCCGGTTGACCCATGGCTCCTGACTGCCGCGTCTGCTGATCGCGGTTGCCGCTTGCCTGGTTTTGCTGCTGCTCGGAGCCGCCGCCTCGCGACTGCTGTTGGCCGCTGCTGCCGGATTGCGGGTTCTGCTGTCCAGCTGTTCCCGATTGCGACTGCTGATCGCGAGTTCCGCCCGAATCGGCCTTCTGCTGGCCGGCGCTCGATGGCGAATCGCGCATTGCGTCCGAGCCGACCCGCTCGTTTTTGCCTGGGTTGTCTGCCATGGCTGGTCTCCTGAAATGTGACGGCGAATTGCCGCGCGCTTGTGCGCCCGGGAACAAGGCAAGGTACGTACCCGGCCACCGAGACACCTGCCGGGACCGTAGCGAACGCGATCGTTGCGCTCTGTCGTCCGAAGCTTCAAGCTTCGACGCCAGCGGCGACGGGCGAAGTGTCGCGACCCGACGCTGCTGATGTGCCCGGCACGGGCAAAGGCGCGCGACCGACGCCGAAAGAGGAGGACGAGCTCTTGGCTGGGACGAAGTCCCTGCGCCCTCTCGCCGACGGGGCACCGCTTCGCGAAAGGCCCCCACGTCACCGGGCGACTCGGCATCGAGGATCCCTGGATGCCTTGCCGCCGTTGGGCAACATCGGCGCGCTCCAAAGCGCGCAAGCGACCGGGCGTGCAGCCCGAGACCCGATCGGCACATCCTTTGCCAGTCCACTCGCACAGCGCTAAGAACCACCAATGCAACCACGGCAGGACGGTCGAGTCGAGTGCGAGGGTGAACCTGATCGCTGGGTGCACTCCGCATGCCTTCTTTGCTCGAACGGTTGCGGGCTCGACATCGCCGTCAAGGATGAACGCATTGTGGGCGTCCGAGGCATCGTCGAGCATCCGGTGAACTTCGGTCATCTCGGCCCCAAGGGCGAAAACGCCTGGGTGGCCAACAATAGCCCGCGTCGCGGCATGTTGCCGATGATCCGGCGCACCAAAGGCGCTGAGCTGGAGGTTGTCGACTGGAACGAAGCGCTCGAGTTCTTCGTCAAGAACTTCAGAGCCGCTTGGGACCAAGGCCACGAGAACCTGGCTTGCTACAACTCCGGTCAGCTGACGATCGAAGAGTTCTACACATTGGGCAAGCTTTGGCGGGGAGGCTTGCAGTCCTCCAACATCGATGGCAACACACGGCTCTGCACCGCCACTTCAGCAACGGGACTGATGGCCAACTTCGGTGCCGACGGACCAGTGGCCTCCTATGCGGATATCGACCAGACCGACCTGCTCTGCCTCTATGGGCACAACGTCGCCGAGTCCCAAACGGTGCTTTGGGAACGCATGCTGGCTGCCAAGCGCCGCAACAACGGCCGGATCATCGTCTTCGATCCGCGCAAGAGCCCGACGGTTCGCCAAGGCGCCGATCTGCATCTGCAGGTCCGCTTGGGGACCAACGTGGCGCTGATGAATGGACTTATCCACCTGCTGATCCGAGACGATCAACTCGACCGGCAATTCATCGCGCAGCACACCGTGGGTTTCGAGTCGATGCAGCAAGTCACGAGCGAATACCCGCCAGAGCGAGTGGCGCAGATTTGCGGCGTCGACATAGCGGACCTCGAGAAGGCCGCCGAATGGATCGGGTCTACGTCTCGCATGGTCTCGACTGTGCTGCAGGGCTTCTACCAAGCCGTCGAAGCAACCGCGGCGTCATCCCTGGTCAACAGCGTGCACCTGCTGACCGGGGCGATCGGTAAGCCCGGGTGCGGCCCGCTGCTGATGGCGGGTCAGCCGTCCGCGATGTCGAACCGCGAGGCTGGTGCGGACGGCTCTTATCCCGGATACCGCAACCCGCACAACAAACAGCACATGAACGACTTGGCCAGGCTCTGGAACATCGATCCGGAAAGCTTCCACCCTGAGGTCCCGAACGACATCTTGAAGATGCTGGAGATCGCCGAGCGGGGCGAGATCGAGTTCCTGTGGGTGATCGGCACGAACCCGATCGTCAGCCTGCCAGATCAGAACCGGACGCGTCGCATCCTGGAGAACCTGTTCCTGGTAGTTCAGGATCCTTTCGTCGACGCCGAATCCGTGGCGCTTGCCGACATCTACCTGCCGGTCGCGATGTGGGGCGAAAAGAGCGGTTGCGTCACGAACGCGGAGCGGAGCGTGAACTTGCTGCTCAAGGCGGTCGAACCGCCGGGCCAAGCTCGCAGCGACTTCGACATCTTCCTCGAGGTGGCGCGCCGCCTGGGATTCGAGGATCGCGACGGTGCACCGCTCATCCCCTTCACCCATCCGCGCGATGCGTTTGACGAGTGGCGCCGCGTTTCGAAGGGACGGCCGTGCGACTACTCTGGAATGACCTACGAGTTGATCCTGGAAAAAGGAGCGGTGCGCTGGCCGTGCAACGCCGAGCATCCGCAAGGCACCGAACGCCTCTACGAGGACTTCCGTTTCTGGACCGCAATCGATGACTGCGAAAGCTACGGCACCGACTTCCTCACCGGCAACAAGGCCACGCGCAGCGACTACGAGTCCATCGACCCCAAGGGAAAGGCCTTCCTGCGACCGGTGCAGTGGCGTCGTCAGCCCAATCCTCCCACGGAGGACTATCCGTTCGTGCTGTCCACCGGTCGAGTGGTGTACCACTTCCACACGCGGACCAAGACGGCCCGAGCGGAGGCGTTGAATCGACGTGTGCCGGACGCCTATGTAGAGATCCACCCGGAAGACGCGAACCGCCTGGGCATTTCCCTCGGTGACTGGGTGGAGGTCTCGTCAAGTCGTGGCCATTGGGAGGGTCCGGCGATGGTGGTCGACACCGTGCGCCCGGGCGAGCTCTTCATCCCGTTTCACTTCGGCAAGGGTCGTCAGGCCGCAAACCAGCACACCACGTATGCCCGCGACCCCGTGAGCAAGCAGCCGCAATTCAAGTCCTCGCCGGTGCAGCTGCGGCGTCTCAGCTTCGCGGCGCCGGAGCGCTGGCTGATGGAGCGGCAACTCGACTTGATGGGTACGGACGCGCGTCCCTACGCTTCGCGAGAAATTCGTTAACGATCGATGCTGTTTTCAAGGAACGCAAAGGAAGCTTCTAGGCAGCGCGGCCGCAGGCCAGAGAACCCCGTGTCGGTCCTAGGCGGCAGTCCAATTCGGCGATTGCGGGGTAGCCGTCGTTCGACCGGCTGCCGGAACGTCAGGCCGGCGGTCACGATTCGCCGCGACAGCCCATGCTGAGCTGTGGCGCCCTGTCGGGATTGAGTGCATGCGCACAGTACGGCGGGCCGGTCGTTACCCCGCGAAGCGGCATCGTTTCCCGGCGAAGGTTAGCCAGGCGTGGTCGTACCTGGACCAGTACCAGAGCAAATGCTTAGGTCTACGGAATCGGGTCCCGAGAGGGCGAGCCCTAAACGGCGATATGTCCCGCGCGTTGCGCGGCGACGGGCCCGCGCTTCGAGGAAGGCCGCCGCGTCGCCAGCAGGAAGCCTCGCGTCGCGCGAACGGGAGTTTAGAAAGGGATTTCAAGAGGATCTTTTTCGCGTCCTGCGTCCGACCGGTTGCCGGCCGCGCGGCCTCCCGGTGGCTGGCGCAGGCGCGGGGCTTGCCGAGGGGTCACGCTTGAGGGACCCTACCGAGAAGATCGCGTGCACGCTGATCGGCGACCTGCCAATACACAGAAGTGGCCCCAGACCCTCTGGGTGGTACGGCACGGCCAGAGCGCCGGAAACGTCGCCCGCGACGCCGCAGAGGCAAACGGGCTCGCCGACATCGCCATCGCCGGGCGAGACGTCGATGTCCCACTGTCCGCGCTCGGCCACCGGCAAGCCGAAGCGCTCGGCCAATGGTTCGCCGAGATGCCGGCCGGCGAGCGGCCGCAGGTCGTCCTGTGCTCGCCCTACCTGCGTGCCCGGCAGACTGCCGACCACGTATTGGCAGTCCTGTCGACGACGCGCGGCAACGACCCGGTGCCAGAGCGAAGGATCGACGAGCGACTGCGCGAGAAGGAGTTCGGCATTCTCGACCGCCTCACCCGTACCGGCATCCGTGCCAAGTTCCCCGAACTGGCCGAGCAGCTCACTCATGTCGGCAAGTTCTATTTCCGGCCTCCGGGCGGCGAAAGCTGGTGCGATGTCATCCTGCGTTTGCGCAGTTTCGACGAGATGCTGACTCGCGAGCACCGCAAGGAGCGCGTCCTGGTGGTCGTCCATCAGGTGATCGTCAACTGTCTGCGCTACCTCCTCGAGCGGCTCGATGAGGCGCAGATCCTGGCGATCGATCGTGCCGGCGACGTGCCGAACTGCGGCGTCAACGCGTGGGAATTCGACCCCGCGGCGGGCCGGCACGGCAAGCTGGTGATGCGGCTCGAGAACTTCGTCCTGCCGATGCGCGAGGCCGGCACGCCGGTCACCACTGCGCAGGATCGGCCGGCGGCACCCAAGCCGTGAACCGGCACGCCGCTTCGGCCCCGGTCGACATCGATGCAACCCTGCTGCGTCGCTGGCGCCTGGTCGACTTCGACGCTGCGGCCGACAAGGAAGCGCGCGGCGCGATTCTGATCATCGCCGGCAGTCGCGAGCTCGCCGGTGCCGCCCTGCTCGCGGCGGTGGGCTCCCTGCGCGCAGGCGCCGGCAAGCTGGTCGTCGCGACCGCCGCCAGCGTCGCGCCCGGTTTGGCCCTGGCCCTGCCCGAGGCACGCGTTGTCGCCCTGCCGGAAACCCGCGCTGGAGGGCTAACAGCGGCCGGCCTCGACCGCATCGAGCCACTGGTCGAGCAGGCCGACGCGCTCCTTGTCGGCCCGGGCCTGGCCGACGAGCGGGCCACCCGCGGCTTCGTCAAAGCCTTGCTCGCACGCAGCGCCGCCGTGCCACTGGTCCTCGACGCACTGGCGATCGGTGCAGCGTCCTCGCTCTCCGGCTTTGACCGTACGGCCCTGCTGACGCCGCATGCCGGCGAGATGGCACACCTGACCGGCCTGTCCAAGAGCTTGATCGTGGCCGATCCGCGACGTCACGCGCAGCGGTTGGCCCGCCAGCTGAATGTCGTTGTCGCTCTGAAGGGCGCGTGCACAGTTATCGCCGCGCCCGACGGCCGATGCTGGCGACACGCCAAGGCGGTGCCGGGGCTAGCGACCTCGGGCTCGGGCGATGTGCTGGCCGGCATCGTCGCCGGGCTGATGGCACGCGGCGCTGACCCCGCCCAAGCCGCCGCCTGGGCCGTCTGGGTCCATTCGCGGGCAGCCGTGGCGCTGGCACGCCGGCTCGGCCCGCTCGGCTATCTGGCGCGCGAGCTGGCTGCGGAAGTGCCCGGGCTGCTGCGCGGCTTGACGCCGACCCGGCCGCGAAGGTAGACACCGAGGACGCAGGACATGGAGTGGTCGTACCCCGGTTTGGCGGCCGGTCCGCGGCAAACAGCCGGACCGTTGGCAAGAGCGAGATGTACTCCTCTACCTCGGCGATGGGAAGGTGGCATCGCCTCGTGCAAGACGAACGGGTTCACCAAGGAGGTGGAAAGACGCGATGCAGCCGACGCCTCCTTGCCGGGCGGCTTCTAGGCGCCGGCCACCAGGAAGGAGCCGGCCACCAGGAGTCCCGCGCTCGCTGCTGCAAGCACGAGGACGAAGGCGACGGCCAGGAGGGCGCCCATGCTCGCTCCTCCGACCCTCTCTTCGGCACGGCCGTACCTCGAATCAGGAAGGTAGTCCATGTCGCAACGATAGGACGACCAACGTTGCGTGCCCATCCTCCTTTGGTGGCGGTCTGCCGTCTCTTTGCTCATCGCACATGCGAGGGCGAAGCTACCGACCGGCAGAGGTGACTAGCCGGCACCATGGCTTCTGCGTCCGGCCGTCCCGGGCGGGACGATCACGCAAACCGGCGAGCTCCGTGAAAAGTTGGGCACATGGCAACATGCTGCCAATGTGGCTACTACCGCCGAGTGGCTCTAGCGCAAGCATGCTTTGGTAGTCCACCGCAGTCGTCG
>Ga0068858_100002420_pt1 | contig 18899 bp, 20 predicted proteins | sample KBSSwiS12_FD_66589 | JGI IMG/M metagenome (GOLD analysis project Ga0068858, IMG submission 66589) | Switchgrass rhizosphere microbial communities from Kellogg Biological Station, Michigan, USA - KBS Switchgrass S1-2 | ecosystem: Host-associated > Plants > Roots > Rhizosphere > Soil ...
TTGAGTTCCTGGACGAGATCGAGTTCGCCGGGTTCTTCGGCTTCCTCAACTTTTTTGTCGAACTCGGCTTTCGGTTCTTCCAGGATCTCGACGCCGGCGGTGTCGAGTTCGGTGAGCAGGTCGTCGAGTTCGCGGCCGCCCGGATAGTCTTCGGCGAGCAGATCGTTGACTTCGTCATACAGCACGTAGCCCTTCTGCTTGCCCGCGCTCATGAGCTGCTTCATCCGTCCGAATTTTTCGCTGCCTGCCACGCTTACCTCAACCCCATCACTCGCGAATCCGATTGCATGAACTCACGTCACGCGGTAGCCACCAGTGTACAACACCGACCTACCGCACCCATTGCACTCTTCAGCTACCCATCACGCTTGACTTCTTCTTCCAGGCGTTGTAACTCAGCGGTCCAGTGAAGCGCTTCCTCGGAACGGCCTTCGCGTCCCGCCATCTTCACGCGAGCGCGCAATTCGTCGAGCTGGCCCCGCTGGAAATTCGCTTGCAGCCTCCGTAGACAAGCGTCAGCCTGGGCCAAACACTCGTTGTCATCTCCTATCTCATCGGCTGCGGCAATGTCATGCAGTAGGGTGCGTCCGGCCTCGCTCAAACGGGCGTCCAGGGCGGCAAAATTGACCGGGCCGGCTTCCGCCATTTGGCGCAATGTATCAAGGACTTCGCGCGACACGAACCCCACGGTCAACGCCGCTGGGAGGCGAGGCAAAATCTGCTGACGGGTCTCTTCGCTGGATAGGAGCGTATTCAATAAGATCCGTTCCAGCGCCGGGATTTGCACCGCCGTCCGCTTGGGCTGCGGCGAGGCGACGTGCCCGGGAGCGTGCCGTTCCGTCGCAGCCTTTTTGAATTGCTCGAGGATGAGCCCCGGTTCGACGCCCAGATAGCCTGCCAGGTCGCTGGCCACTGCGGCGCGCTCGAGCTTGTCGGAAATTTTCTGCACGGCGGGGAGCAAAAACTTGAAGGCGTCCATGCGGCCATCGGCGCCGCGCATGTCGAATTTTCTTCGTGCGCGGTCGGCGAGCCAATGGAAGTAACTGCTGGCAGAATCGAGCTGCGCGCGATACGGCTCCGCGCCAAACTGTTTCACATATTCATAAGGATCGAGTTTGGCGTGCGTCGCGTCGCCCCCGCCGCCTCCAAACGCGAGTACCTTCACGTGCAAACCCTCGTCGAGCAGAAGCTGGATCGCGCGCTCGGCGGCGTTGGCCCCGGCATCGTCAGGATCGAAATTGACCACCACGGTATCGGCGTGGCGGTGCACGGCGCGAACTTGCGTGTTGGTTAAAGCGGTGCCGCAACTGGCCACAACTTCTTTGACTCCCGCCGCAAAAACCCCTATAACGTCCATGTAGCCTTCGACCAGCACGGCGCGATTGGTTTTACGCATGGCATCGCGCGCGTGATGCAGGTTATATAAGGTGGATGTTTTGCGATAGATCGGCGTTTCGGGAGAATTCAAATATTTCGGCTGATCGTCGGCGCGCATGGCCCTTGCGCCGAACGCGATCACTTTCCCGGATTCGTTGTGAATGGGGAACATCAAGCGGCCGCGAAAGGCGTCGAAGTGGCCCGTGCCTTCATTGCGACGACGCACCAGGCCTGAGGCTTCCATTTGTTCCGGCGAAAACCGCTCCTCTTGTAGCTTCCGCGTTAAAGCTTGGCCTTGCGGATCAGAATAGCCTAGCTCGAAGGTTTCGATCAGGTCGGGGCTGACGCCGCGCTGTTCTAGATAAGTGCGCGCTTCTCCGCCCTGCGGGCCGTGCAGCGCGGCTCGATACATCTTCAAGGCGATGGCGTGCATTTCATGGAGCGCGCCGCGCAGTTTCGAATCGGCATCGGAATACTCAGGGCGCTGCGGCATGGGGATGCCGTGGCGTTCGGAAAGCAGTTTCAGTGTTTCGGGAAAAGTGAGGCCGTCGACTTCCATGACGAACTTAAGGACGTCGCCGCCGGCGCCGCAGCCGAAGCATTTGTAGAACTGGCGCGATTGGTTGACGTTGAAGGACGGAGTCTTTTCTTGATGGAACGGGCACAGGCCAAGATAGCGGCCGGTGGCGCCAACGCGGCGCAGGCGAACATACTCGCCGACCACCTTGACGATGTCGATTGAGGATTTCAGTTGTTCGACGAAGTCCATCTGAGATTTCCAGGGTAGCGCGAGTTCGGCCAGGAGGCCGAACGCGGGCCGGAGGCCCGCCCCACATTTCCGGCAGCGAAAAAACAAATACGTGTTAAAATGTTTTTGTGATTCCGGCCGCCACGCAGCGCGATTCGTTGGAGCAAGTAGAGGAATTCCGGGAACGCACTGCACGGAAGCTGCGGGACTTGCGGTGTCCGCTGCATGGGCAGACTCCCCGCTTGCGCTTCCAGGGCTCCACGCTGCGCGACGTCACCATCCAGATGAGTGGGTGCTGTGACACGCTGTTGGGCTTGGCCAACCAGAAGATCGCCGACCGCGCTTAGACTACGCCGTGTATTCAATCACCAGAGCGGTGATGTCGTCGCGAACAATGCCACCCTCGGTAAACTGATTTACGGCTTCGAGCAATGCGGCGTGTAATCCGGTTGCATCCTGGGCGGCGTTTTCGCGAAGGCACTTGCGGAGACGTTCGGTATCGAAGAACGCGCCGTCGGAGCCTTCGGCTTCGGTGAGCCCGTCGCTATAGATCACTAATTTATCGCCGGGGGTCAGTTGCCGCTGCAGCATTTGGAAGGGCGCCTCCTCCAGCATCCCCACCGGCATGGACGTGGTGTTGAGAGTTTGCAGGCGGCCGTCGCGGCTCACCAGAAACGGCGCGCAATGGCCGGCGTTGCTGTAACTCAATCGGCCCGATGCTTCGAGTATGCAGTAGAACACGGTCGCGTACTTTTCACCGCGGGTGCGCTGCAACAGGAATTCATTGAGCCGGGCCATGCGCGGGGCGATGTGGTCGGGATCGCCGGACGCCATCAAGAAAGTGCCTTGCAGCAGGCTGGCGAGCAGCGCGGACCCCACGCCTTTGCCGGAAACATCCGCCACCACCGCAGTCCAGGAAGTGGGCGAATTCTCGCGCACGTCGAAATAATCGCCGCCGACCTGCGTCGAGGGCGAACTGGAACCGGCCGCGCGGAACCAGCCGGTTTGCGGCATGGACGACGGCTGCAATCCTTGCTGAATTTCCCGGGCCAGGCGGAGTTCGTCTTCCATGCGCAGCTTACCGCGCTCCTCTTCAAGAAGCCGCGCGTTTTCGAGAATGGTGGAGGCCTCGATCGCCAGCGTCTGCAGCAGCTCGCGGTTGCCGGAGGAAAGGTCGGCGGGCGACACGCGCGAGTCCATATAGATCAGGCCGACGGTGTCTTCCATCGCGCTGACGGCACGGGTGTCGTCGGGAGCGCCGCTGCGCAGGCGAATGAGCGGCAGGCACACCACACTACGCAGTTCCAGTTGGGCCACCGTCATTTCCGGGCGCACGCCTTGCTCTTCGAAGGGATCGAAAGACATCGAGAGCAGATCGCGGCGCGAAGCCAGGGCGCGGCGGATCAGATGCCGGGGAACGCGCAAGTCGTCCGCTTCGAGCTCGTGGCCGGTGTTGTCGCGGGCAACGGTGACATCCAGGTCGGCATCCTTATCGCCTTCCGGGCGCAGCAGCAGGAAGCCGCGCTCGCAACTGGTGACGGCTAGCGCCGCATCCACCACTGCCGTGAGCACCTCTTTGGTGGAAAGCGAGTTCTGTAGCGCGCGCGCCACTTCGACCAGCGAACGTAACTTGACCAGGTTATCGGCACCGTGTTCTTCGCCGGCGGGGCGCGCCGTGGATCCGAACTGTTCCAGAAGGCGTTGTATGTCTTGCTTCTCGACGGAAAACGTGAGCTGGTAGGAATCGCGCACGCCGAATTCGATGCGATCCGAATTATGCAGCACGTGACGCGCGACCTGCTTGCCGTTTACCCAGGTGCCGTGGCGGCTGTTCAGGTCTTCGATCACATAATTGCCGTTCTCGAAGATAATGCGGCTGTGATTTCGCGAGGTACGGTTATCGCGTAGCACCAGGCTATTGCCGGACTGGCGGCCCACCGTGAAGGGCATGGCATCCAGCGGCACGCGGCTGCGCTGGCCGGAAGGTGCGAGAACTAGAAGTACCGCGGCAGGACGCTCAGCCATTACCCAGCTTGTTCGGCGCGCGTCTTTTCGGCCGAGTCCTGCGCGAGCTGCGACTGGCAATCGGGACAATAGCCGCCCATTTCGGTGCGCGCGGTCACGATCTTGAAGCCCAGGCTGCTTTCCATTTGCCGGCGCATTTTCTGCAGCGGCTCGCCGAAGAATTCTTCGATCTTGCCGCAGCGCAGGCAGATGAGGTGCGCGTGCTCCTGCTTGAGGCGGCTCTCGTAGTAATGCTGGTCGCCTTCAAAGTGCAGCAGATCAAGCTCGTCGATCAGGCCGCCGAGTTTGAGGAGCTTCAGCGTGCGGTAGACGGTAACGCGATTCAGTTTGGGATCTTTTTCCTTGGCCAGCTGATACAGCGCTTCGGCATTGAGGTGTTTGCCGGAGCGGTCCAGCAGGTCCAAAAGGATCCGGCGCTGCCGCGTGAGCCGTACGCCGCGTTCTCTGAGCGAGTTCTGAATTCCAGCCGCGGGCATCACTATCTTGAGGGTAGCAAATCGCGAGTCACGGCAGACTGCAAAGGTGTATGTGGTGAAGGCCATGGAGTTACCACATTCCACGGCGCGGGTTTGTTGCAGCGGCGTTTACAATCGGGCCGTATGACGAAACGCTTTCGATTGTTTTGGCTGAAAGAATCCGGATGCGAGTTGGGGACTCCGGTGAATGCGGATGAGCTGGACGCGGTCATCCGTGCGCGTGTGATCGAATTGGCTGGGGGCGACGATGGGCCGTTGACGCTGCATCTTCCCTTCCTGGATGGCAGGGAATCGCGGAGGCGCGCGGAATCCTTGCGCAGCGTGGTACTGATTCGCGAGGGCGATGTCATCCACAGCGTTCCGCCGAATCCCGCAGCAGCTCTACGCGACCGCGCGGCCATGCTGCTGGCTACGCATCCCGCCTGGATCAACGCGCCGGACGAACTTCAACCGCGCTATTTTCAGACTTGGCAAGTAGTGTCGCAGGCACTGCAGAGAGCTTTGCGAACGTGGATTTCAGAGAACTATTTCTGCGATCCGGCGCGCTATGAAGATCGTGATGCGGCCTATCCGATGCTGGTGTACGCGGCCAGCCGTCCCTGCCGCGGACGCCCGCGCACGGAATTCACTTACGACGTGGTCGACGAGGAAACGTTGCCCAGCGCCTTCCATCTGATTGGATTGTCGTTGCAGGCGGTGCTGGCAAAAGTGGAGCGGAGGCTGCACGAATGTGGCCGTCCGGAGCTGGCGCGGCGATACGCACCGCGTTGGCATCAAGATGTGCTGCGCGCGGTGCAGAAGAAGCCGCGGCAATTTCTGGGCTTGCTGGGGGATGAGGCGGCGGTGGTCAATTCCGTGATCGATTTGGGTACGGCGCACCGCATGCAAGCCGTAAAACCCTTTGCCAAGTGGGCGACGGTGGCGCTCCGCAGTATGTATGGGATGGATCTGCGGCCGCTGGCTTTCAGCGCGTTAGAGGAGGCGACCCGGGCGTTGGGCGGGACGGTGCAGGATGTAAGCTGATAGGGTGCTGCGCAAAATTACGGTTCTGCTCTGGTCCGTCAGTGTCGCTTCGGCGGCTTCGAATGCGGTGGTGTTTGAAGGCGCCCGCTTGGTCGTGGACGCGCGAAAGGCGCCGATCGATGACGCGGCGTTCCTGGTAGAGAACGGTCACATCGTCAAGGTGGGCAAGAAGGGGGCGCTGAAGATTCCGGCGGGAGCGGCGCGGGTCGACCTCACAGGGAAGACCGTGATCCCCGCGCTGCTCGATCCGCATGTGCACTTGGGTTATCAGAAGGGCGTAAGTTATGCCGCGGCGAATTTCACGCGGGAGAATGTGGTGGATCAGCTCAATCGCTATGCGTACGCGGGCGTGGCGGCGGTGCTTTCCATGGGAACGGATCTCGGCGACCTGCCGTTTCAGTTGCGGGCGGAAAAGGCGCCGGGGCGCGCGCTACTCTTTACGGCGGGCAAAGGGATGGCTTCGCCCGATGCTGGTCCTGGCAATGCGGAACTGAAACCCTCGGCGTACGCGCTCACCAGCGAGGCACAGGCGCGCCAGGCCGTGCGCGAGCAGGTCGCGAAGAAAGTGGATTTCATCAAGGTCTGGGTAGACGACCGCAATGGCACGGTGAAAAAGACTCCGCCGGAGATTTATCGGGCGATCATTGACGAGTCGCACAAGCTGCACACACGCGTGGTCGCGCACGTTTATTATCTGGAGGACGCCAAGGGTCTGGCGCGGGCCGGGATTGACGCGTTCGCTCATCTGGTGCGCGATCAGGAGATGGACGATGAATCCATCGCGCTGGTGAAGCAACACCACGTTTTCATGATGCCCAACCTGGGCCTGGCCGAATCCCGCACGCATGCGGAGCCAGCGGCCTGGCTGAACGATCCGCTCTATCGCGATACCACGCCCGCCGTGCTGGTGGAACGTGTGCGCGCGTCTTATGCCCAACGCACTCCGGCAGCGGTGGAGACGGCGCAGAAGACGTATCGCATCATGCAGCGGAATCTGGCGAAGCTGAATGCGGCGGGGGCTTGGATCGGTTTCGGCGCGGACTCGGGCGCGGTGCCGGATTATTTCCACGCCTACAACACGCATCGCGAATTGCAACTGATGGTGGAGGCGGGCATGACTCCAGCACAAGCATTGACGGCGGTAACGGCGACTTCCGCCGAGTTCCTGCGCTTGCAGGATCACGGAACGCTGGATGCCGGGAAAAGTGCCGACTTCCTGGTGCTGGACGCGGACCCGCTCAAGGACATCGCCAACACACGGAAGATTGCCAAGGTTTATTTGCGCGGCCAGGAACTGGACCGCCCAAAGTTACTTCACAATTTCAACTTGCAGTGAAACGTCCAGCGTCTTGGGCGGCAGGCACATGGAACTATTGCAGGCTTGATAGCGAAGTTTCCCGGTTAACGTCTTAGGACCCGGCTCGGCATTCGCGGCGGCCTTGAAATGCGTCACGATCTGGAATTCGCCCGTGTAGACCGACAGCGGCTTTTCGGAAAAGCTGTACTTGCCCATTTCCGGCTTGGGGAAGGAGAAGCCTGCGGCCTCGAGCGGCCCGGGATTCCAGGTCAGCCGCAACGGAATCAAATAATCGTCGGAAGGCTGGTTGCTGTTGACGTGGTAACCGGGGCGCAAGTCGAGCGGGAGCGCGGAATCGACGGCAGCGCCTGCTTTCGCCACCACTTTGCGCGGCGGCGTGTAATTAAGGACGTTGCCCTGCGCGAACGCCTGCGCCCGTAAGGACGGCGAGAGGGCTAGCGCCAACAGAGCGCACAGCAGCGGTTTTTGGAACTTCAAGAAGTTTGAGAATTTCATTCTGGTAATCCCGTTTGTCCACCAGCCCCACATGGTTGGTGGCGATCCGGCCCTGGCGGTCGAGCACAAACGAAGTGGGCAGCGAATCGATATCTCCGAATTGTTGCGACACCACTTCGGACGCGATCATGACGCGATAGTTGATCTTGTGCGATGCGATGTAGGGCCGCACCGACTTCCAGCCGTCATCGTCCATGGACAAGCCCAGGACGGCGAATCCCTGATCCCTATACTTTTGCTCGAATTCGACGAACCAGGGGATTTCCACTTCGCAGGGCCCGCACCAGGTGGCCCAAAAATTCACCAGCACGACTTTGCCGCGATAATCCGTTAGATTGACGGGATTGCCGTCGGCATCCTTCAGCGTGAAGTTGGGCGCCGTCTGGCGCTGGGCTTCGGATTTGAGTTCGCGAGGGCGCGAACAGCCCGCCAGAAACAGCAATAAAGCGGACGAGACCGCGGCAACCTGGATTCGGCTCATCACACTCTTAAAGTATCACGCCCGCCTTCGAGGGCGTGCATGAACCACTGGCGGCGGAGGCGGCGCAGGGGGCCGGCGAGCGTGAATTCGTCATGCTTGCGGAGCCCCGCAAACAGCCATGCGGCGGTGTCGCAGAAACTTTCGCAGGCGTAGCGGCGCCAGCGCGGCGTTCGGCGGCGGGCATCAGTACGAGTAAGCGCGTCCTTTCGCCATTCAGCGCTCCAACCGAGCTCACCCTTGGCGCGGGCCCGTAATTCGTTCCCCAATACTTCCTCCCAAGCCCGGCGCTGCTGGTTCGAAAGCCGCACCCAGACGAAATGAAACAGCTCATGGAGCAGAATCCGCTCGAAGTCGCCGTGGCGCGCGAATACCGCGGCATCGAGCAGAATCAGGCGCCGGGGGATGGAGGTAGCAGCCAGGTGCGAGCCCAGCGAGCGGCGCACCTCCACGCGAATGGGGCGGCCGGCCAACTGGGGAAGCACAAGTTATTTCGCGGGGGTCGCGGGCGCCGGCGGAACCGCCATCTTGGTCTGCGTGAAAAACTGGACGTTTTCCACTTCAGGTTCAAACTTCTTCCCCACGGTCGTGAGCCAATCGTTCAGATGAGTCTGGCGAATTTCTTCGCCAATGGCGCCGCGCAATTCGTCCACCGCTTGCGTGGTTTTCTGTTCCACGCGGATGATGTAGAATGCACTGACTTGGCGCAGCGGGTCAGTGACTTCACCTTCGTTGAGCGCCAGTACCGCTTTTTTGACGTCGGCGGAATAAGAACTGTTGGTGTTGACCACGCCAAAGTCCCCGCCAGCGGCTTTAGAGGCGGGATCTTCGGAATACTGCGCCACCAGCTTGGCGAAATCCGCGCCACCGCGAATTTGTTTCACCAGGTCTTCGGCCAGCTTGAGGGCGTCGGCCTCAGTGCGCTGGGTCCTAGAGACGGCGCCTTCAGAGAGTGAGCGCGCGACGTCTTCGAGAGATTGATTTTGCGGCACCGTTCCTACCACCGGCGCGGTTGGTTTGAATGCGATATAGATCACTTTGATTTTGGCCTGCTGGTAGCGAGCCTGATTGCGCTCGTAAAAGTCCTGGACCATCTTGTCGGTGATCGGATAGAAGTTGTGCTCATGACTGACCATCGCCGAAGCCATGGCGTTGGCGCGCAGGAAGGCCAGTTGTTCCTTCATCGGACTCTCGTCGCCGAGCTTGGTGCGCTCCGCTTCCTCGGACAGGTAGCGCAGCATGAACAACTGCTGCACCGCGTACTTCGGATTCTGATTGAAGAGCTGGACGAACTCGCGCGGCATGACCTGCAAGCTCTTGCGGATTTCGCCGGCGGTCACCGGCATGCCGTCTACTTTCGCGACCACGGCGTCATCGGGGACGTCATTCTTGGGGGGCGCCTGGGCGAACAGTAGGCCGCAAGCAAGTGAAAGGATTAGGCAATACTTCATGATCTTCTTTATCAAATTTAACATGCTCCTCAAAATTAAGGGCTGTTCGACTAGACGCGCTCCGGCGGTATTGGTCTTGTTTTTTTGCTCCACTCGCACGCTGGCGCGTGGCGGTTCGCTATAGTAACGGAAAGTGACTGCCGCTCGCGTGGAACTGTGTGGGGCCAGTATATATAAGGTGATTCCGTGAGCCGCTGGTTTCTGGGAGTGGACGGCGGGCAATCCAGCACGTCGGCGCTGATTGGCGACGAATCCGGGCGCGTGGTGGGCGTGGGCTACGCGGGACCTTGCAACCATGTGAGCTCCAAGGAAAGCCAGGCGCGGTTCCGGGATGCGATTGGCGGAGCGGTGGGCGCGGCGGTCAAGGCCGCGGGGTTGACCGAAGTGCGTTTCGCGGCAGCCTGCCTGGGCTTGAGCGGCGGCCCGGCGGACAAAGAAGCGCTGGTGCGGGAGTTGGTGGCGGCGGAACAATATCGCATCAGCAACGACGCGGTGATCGCGTTGCTGGGCGCGACTGGGGGCGCACCCGGCGTGATCGCCATCGCGGGCACAGGTTCGATCGCTTACGGCCGTAACGCGGAAGGCCGCACCGCCCGCGCCGGCGGCTGGGGCTACGTGTTCGGCGATGAGGGCGGCGCGTTCGACCTGGTACGGCAAGCGGTGCGCGCGGCGCTGCGCCACGAAGAAGGATGGGGGCACTCGACCGCGCTGCGCGAAGCGCTGCTTGAAGCCACCGGTGCGCCCAACGTGAATGATTTGCTGCATCGCTTCTACACGCCCGATTATCCGCGTGCGCGGATCGCGTCTTACGCGACGTTAGTGGATGAGGCGGCCCGCAACGGCGACGCTCCGGCCCGGGATATTCTCCACAGTGCAGCACAGGCGCTGGCTACCTTCGTCGCCGCCGTTCGCCGGCAGTTGTTCGGTCGCGGTGAGATTGCGAGAATTTCCTACATCGGCGGTGTGTTCCGCAGCGAGATCTTGCGCGAACGCTTTGCGATGCTGGTGCAGCTGGAGAGTGACGCTCCGGTTCATCCTCCCGCGCTGGGTCCGGCAGCCGGGGCGTTGATCGAGGCTTATCAGATGGCGGGGCTCAACGTGCATCCGTCGAAAGCCCCGCCCGGCGTGTAAACATAAAAGAACCTTGGAACCTATTTCTCATTTCTTTTACTCTGACCGGCTAAAGCTCCAATTCTGGGATTGGGGGACGGAAGGCAAGCCGGCGCTGATTCTGGTGCATGGCGGCCTGGATCACGCGCGCAATTGGGATTGGGTGGCCAAGGCGCTGCGTGACGATTACCATGTGTATGCGCTCGACCTGCGCGGGCATGGCAACAGTGCGTGGGCGCCGGGGGCGCTATATAGCATCGCCGAACACATTCTGGATCTTTCGGTGCTGGCGGATATCATCAACCAGTTTCCGGTGCGCATCATTGGTCACTCTTTGGGGGCCATCACTACGCTGTTGTACGCGGGCGTGTTTCCGGAGCGCGTCGCCAAGCTGGTGGCGATTGAGGGCTTGGGGCTGCCGCTGCAGGAGGCTCGTTACACGGCGCCGGAACGAATCCGCCGCTGGATCGAGAAGGTGCGCGCGGTGGAGAATCGCACGCAGCATAGCTATCCCAACCTGCAAGCCGCGGTGGCGCGCATGAAGGAAGCCAACCCGTTTCTGTCCGACGCGGTGGCCAAGCATTTGACGCTGCATGGGACGAATTGGAACGCTGACGGGTCCATTATCTGGAAGTTCGATAATTACGCGCGGCTGTTTCCTCCTTACGGCGCGAATCTGCAGGAGGCGGCTGAGATCTTGCGGCAGATTTCGTGTCCCGCGCAGTTGTTTTGGGGGCGGCAGAGTTTCGCGAAGGACCCGGAAACGGATCCGCTGGCGCAGGAGATCGCGAATCGACGGATTGTGAAAGTGGATCAGGCCGGGCACTGGCTGCACCACGATCAGTTGGAGATCTTTCTGCGCGAGACCAAGAAGTTTCTGGCGTAGGGCGGACGTCCACGTCCGCGCCGGACCTCCGGTCCGGCTTGTGCTTTTCAACCGCACAAGGCCGACGGGGACGTCGGCCGCGGGCCGGGAGGCCCGCCCTACTAGCGAGCGTATGCGGCCACGGCCCGGTGCGTCACCCCGATGCGTGAGCTCTTGCGGCCGCACGGGCACAGGGAATCATCTAGGACTTCGCCCTGGAGGGGCAGATCCGGCGAAGCGACGTGCAAACCGTCGTGTGCTTCGCATTCCGCGGCGAGCAGCTTACCGGACTTGCCGATGACCTGCTCAAACACGGGCACGCGGAAAGCGGACCACAGGCCGTCGCGATCGGCATCGCTCATCCTCTTCTGTTCCGGCCGCCACAGAACAATGATGGAATGCGTCAACGATGGAATGCCTTCGCGCGCAAGAGCATTCAATTGCTCAAGAGTACCGGCCACGGCCGCTGGAGCGAACGCCGCCGCATCCACGCTCCATCCGTGCGGGAAGACGCGCAGAGGGCGGTTGGTCAGAACGCTTTCATGAAACCAGGGAACCAGCACCGCTGTGCGGGGCGCGGGATGGACGGGGTACACAAACGGGTCCCTACGTCCGCTGCGAAATAAAACGCCAGTCACAACTAAATCGTTGGTTCAGGCGGCCATTATTCTCAGCAGATTTTCACTGAAGATGGCACGGGCGTCGGCCAGGCTCACGCCCAACTCGTAAAGCGCCTTGCTTTGATCCTCGAAAATCTGCTGGTGCCAGCCGCGCGGGAAATACGAAGAGTCGCTGCCGAACAGCAGGCGTTTCGGGCCTACGACGTCGAGCGCGTGCCGGAAGACCTGGCGAAGATCCACTTGCGATTCCTGGTAGCGCATCCAACGGTTACTGCTGGAGGTGTCGAGATAAACGTTGGGGCACAGGTCGGCCAACATCAGCGCCTCGCGAAAATATCCCGCACCGAAATGCGGAACGATGAAGGGGACTCGCGGATGACGCGCGGCCACGGCATGCAGATCGATCGGGTTCGAGAAGCGCAAATCGAACGGCGAAGGCAAGCCCAGCTTGTGGCGAACACCGACACTTAACGCTCCACAATGGACGAAGACTGCGCGCTGCCCTCTACCAGCCCATTCGAGCACCGGTTCGACGGCAGGGTCCTGGATGGAATACCCGTGCATGGCGGGGAACAGACAGGCGACGCGAATATCGGAAAATGTCTCGGGATTCCAGGCACGCGGATTCACCATGGCCCAGGCAAAGAAGCGGTCGGGATGGGCGCGGACGGCGGCGGTGACGGAATCGTGATCGCCGGACAGGCTGGCGATGAGAGCGGCGCGGTCTATGCCTTGGCGATCCAGTTCACGGGCCCAGGCCTCGGCAAGTTTTTCGGGCTCGAGCGGAGGAAGCTTCCACTCCAGTTGTGTCTGCATCGCCTCGAGAGTCAGGCCGGGCTTTTGCGCAGCCAGCAGTTCAAAGAAGTGGTGTGAGAAAAAATGTACGTGGCAGTCGGCGACCAGCAACGGCCCCCAAGGGGACTGCCGGGCTATTTTTTGATCAACGACACGTTCATTCATGTGCGCCGTGCGCGCCGTCGTTGGAGGCGAGCTGGGTCAGTCCGCTCGACAGCGCAAGCTGCGTAAGCCCCGCCACATTATTGATGCCCAGTTTCTTCATCATGGTCTTGCGGTAACTGCGGACGGTTTGCTCACGCAAATCCAGCAGGTTGGCGATTTCCTTGCTGGTTTTGCCCTCCGCGACCATGCGCAGCACTTGTACTTCGCGCGGGGAGAGGCCTTCGAGCACCGACGCCGGCTGCTTGGATTCGAGATCGCCTTTTTGAATGCGGTTTAGCAGGCGGTCAGACACTTGCGGGCTGAGGTACGCGCCGCCGCGCGCCACCACGCGCAGGGCTTCGAGCAAATCGCTATCGGAGACTTTCTTGAGAATGAAGCCGCGCGCTCCGGAGCGCACCGCGCCCACCACCGAGTTCTCGTCGTCGTACATAGAAAGGATGACGACCTTGCATTCGGGGTGATGGCGCAGGATTTCCGCCGTGGTCTCGACGCCGTTTAACCCCGGCAGGCCAATATCCATGAGCACCAGTTCGGGATGATGCAGTTTCACGAACTGCAAAGCGTCGGCGCCGGATTCGGCTTCCCCCACCACGCGAAATTCGGGATCACGCTCCAGAATGGCTTTGATGCCATCCCGCATGATCTTGTGGTCATCCACCAGTAGGACGTCGACCGGCATATTGGATGACAACAATTGTACCCTGTCTTGTTTTTGCTTGTCGCCCTTTTATTTCGAAGCTCAGCCCGGCGTGGCGGGCCAGGAGGGCGGTGGCGGCCAATTCCTTTTCCGCATTGTGCTGGCGGCCGTTGTGTTCGACCCGCGCCGCCAGCGACCGGGAGCCGGAGACGGAGATCGTAATGCGCGTGACTCCCGGGGCCCGCGACGCCACAGCGACCGAATTCGCGATCGCGCGGTAGATGCCGTCGGCGTCGATGGGAGGGAGCGCCATCGCGGCCGTATAGCGCACCGTGACTCCGTTGAAAGCTTCGGCGAGATCCAGCAGAGCATTCTTCAATCCCGTGCGGCGGACGGGCGATGGCTCTAGCGCCCGGCTAAGCTTGCGGATATGCTCCATCGCCCCGCCGATGGCTTCGGACGCCTCCGCCGCGCGCTGGCTGGCGTCTGGAAAATCCATACACAACAGTTGCAAACGGAGTCCGGCGACGGCGAGCAGAGAGCCCACGTCGTCATGCAAAACGCTAGCGGCGCGGCGCAATTCGGCGTGGGCGCGAACACACTCCAACGCCAGCTCATCGGCGGGGGACGGTTTAGGCATTGATCGAGTTTAACGCTTACGGATGAGAGCGCGGCGGGCGGCGGCAACCACATTGACGGCGCGCAGTCCGTATTTGTCGAGCAGCTGGTCGGGCGTGGCGGATTCTGCGTAGGTATTGTTGACGCCCACAAACTCCATCACCGCGGGGTGGGTTTCGGCCACCACTTGGGCCACGCGCACACCCAGTCCAGCGTCCAGCAGATGTTCTTCGGCAACCACCAGGGCTCCGGTCTCCTTAGCGGCGCGGGCGATGGCGTCGCGGTCGAGCGGCTTGATGGTGTGCATATCAATCACGCGCGCGGAAATGCCTTCGGCTTCGAGCGTCTCGGCGGCGCGAATGCATTCGGCCACCATCAGGCCGGTAGCGATCAGGGTTATATCGGCGCCATCGATCAGCTGAATGGATTTGCCAATCTCAAACACCTGGTCCGCGGCATAGATCACGGGAACTTTCACGCGGCCGGTACGGATGAACATGGGCCCGTAGACTTCGGCGGCGCGCTTGACTAAAGCCATTGTCGCCACTTCGTCGGCCGGCGACATCACTGTGAAGCCGGGGAGTGAACAGGCCAGGCTCAAGTCCTCGACGCTCATCTGCGAGGGTCCGTCTTCGCCGATCGAAATGCCGCTGTGCGTGCCAACGATCTTTAGATTCACATTGGGTAGGGCGGCGGTGACCCGGAGTTGCTCGAAACCTTTATTCAGCACAAACACGGAAAAACTGGAAGCGAACGGAATTTTTCCCACCGACGCGAGTCCCGCGCCGATCCCAACCATGTTGGCCTCGGCGATGCCGCATTCGAAGAACCGTTCCGGGAAAGCCTTGCCGAATTCGGCAGTGTACGTGGACTTCGAAAGGTCGGCGTCGAGCACCACCACGTTGGGATTCACGCGGCCCAGCTCGGCGAGAGCCTTGCCGAAAGCTTCGCGCGTGGCGAGTCCCGGCTTCAGTTCGAATTTGGTTTTGGCGGGCATGATGGCGCTGTCCTTTCCTATGCCAGCTCGGCCAGAGCTCGCGCTTCTTCTTCCACGGTCGGCGCCGTTCCATGGTATTTAGGATTGTTTTCCATGAAGGACACGCCTTTGCCTTTGACAGTGTGCGCGATGATTACGGTGGGCTGTTCCTTCATCGCGGCGGCCTCGGCAAAGGCTTTCTGCAGCGCGGCGATATCGTGGCCGTCCACTTCGATGACGTGCCAGCCGAAGCTACTCCACTTTTCGGCGAGCGGGCTTTCATCCATGATGTCCTTCACGAAACCGTCGAGCTGGATGCGGTTGCTATCGACGATCGCGACAACGTTATCCACCTTATGAAAACCGCCGAACATGGCGGCTTCCCAGATCTGGCCTTCTTGAATTTCGCCGTCGCCCAGCACCACGAAGGTGCGCGAGGGGCTCTTGTCGAGCCGCGCGGCCAAGCCCATCCCGATCGCCAGCGACAAGCCCTGACCGAGCGATCCAGTGGTGGCTTCGAGCGCCGGCAGGAAGCGCACATCGGGATGGCCCTGGTAAATCGAACCGAGTTTACGCAGCGTTTTGAGTTGATCTTTGGGGCAATAACCGCATTCGGCCATCACCGCGTAGAGAATCGGACAGCAGTGGCCTTTCGACAAGATGAAATGGTCGCGGTCCTTCCACTTGGGGTTGGCGGGATCGTGGCGCATCACATCCATGAAAAGCGTGACGACGATCTCGACCGCCGAAAGCGATCCACCGGGATGGCCGGATTTCGCATCCGTGATCATTTCGATAACTTCGCGGCGCATGCGCTTGGAGAGGGCGGCGAGCTCGGCGACGTTGCTCGTGGTCTGCATGTGTTTCTACTTTAGCATCGCGTTAAACTGGGCGAATGTCTTTGGTGGCGCGGCTCGAAGCATGGAAAGGCCAGTTCGGCGCAAGGGCCGCGCGTGAAGTGATTGCTCTGCTGAAGCGCGCCGGGCGAATGCGGTTTCGCGATCCACAAGGGCTGATTCAATTCCACGAGACAGTTCTTTTTTTGCGGGCCTATCCGCAGAACGCTCAAGTGTTGCGGGAGGCGGATCGAATCTTGTTTGAATTCGGCGAGCGGGTGCGCGGGATGCCGCGGAAAGAATTCGAATACTCCGAAATTTCGGGCATCGCAGGCACGGGGTTGTCGACCAACTTCAGTTATCCCTTCGCCAAGAGCATAGCGGCGCGGCACGGTGCGAACGTGCGCCTCGATTGGGAGCAATACCAACATGCGGAACGTCTAGGTCCGATTTTGGCGCGACTCATTCCGGACGCCTTCGAGGACTGGGCCATCGGTCCGCATCCAGACTGGCGGGGCTGGTACGAGAAAGCGGGCGGCACTCTGCCGTGGCTAATCGGAGGAGTTGCGCCCGAAGTGTACGACCTCCTGGAGTTGCCCGTGCGCTGGGAACTGTCCGATTCGTCAGCGTCCCGTTCGCGCGCGCGGCTTCCGCGAAAGGACGTCTTTTATCACGATGGTCCGTTCCTGGCGCGCAAGGATGTGTCGATTGAGGCCGAGTTCGCGACGCCGAAGATCGCAGTTCGCCGTTTGCCGTCAGGTGAGTCGAAGCGAGTTCTCGACGTCATCACAGACGCCTCCGCGGTACGCTATCGCGAGTTGTACGGGTTTCTATACCCGGATACCGTCAATGTATATCAAGCCGATCTAGGCCGCGGCGTGGACTTCTACTTCTTCGGAGTAGCTCGGAAATGGAAGCTGGCGCAACGCGAGTACTGCGCCGGCATGTATTTCAAAAACGGAGTGCCGGTTGGTTATGTCGAGGTACTATGGCCCCGCGGGAAAAAAGGCGGACGCATGGAAGTGGGCTTCAATCTGTACTACACGTTTCGCCAGGGCGAGACAGCTTGGCTGTACGCACGATTGCTAAAGCTGTTCTATGAGCGCTTCCGCGTGGGTTCGTTTTTCGTCGATCCATATCAGTTGGGGCATGAGAACGAGGAGGCCATCGAGTCCGGCTCGTTCTGGTTCTACTACAAGCTCGGCTTCCGTCCGCGATCGCCGGAGGTGGCCCGACTGGCGGAACGGGAACGACAGAAGATCGCAGCCGACCTGGGTTATCGAACCCGGCCAGCGACATTGCGGAAACTGGCGGCGGCTCCCGTGGTGTATGAATGCAAGTAGCACACTCATTATCCAAGCCAACCTGAATCAAAGAGTCTGCCATCGGCCGCCGCTATGATGACTCGTGTGTGCAACGAGGACCCGGATGTGTCCCATAGTGCCGGTGTCGCATGCAACTTGATGGACGTGACATCGGCGAGTGAAAATCCGTATTTCTCCAGAATCGTCCCGGAAGTCGAGCGAAGAGCTTGTAGCGCCAGTCGCAAAGGTTTCATTTCTGAAGCGCCCGGCGGATACGGTGAGGAGACAAGAAGCTCGACAACTGTTGTTTCGAGGCCGACAGTCCGAAGTGCTTGTGCCATGTGGGGCGACAGATAACTCAAACCGCTATTAGCGTGATGAGCAATATCGTGAGCCACCCCAGCAAGAGCTCGTCGTGTTGCCATGGTTCATACTTTATCTCCACGCGAGGTACCGCGTCCGTCTTGACGCCTGTTCGCATATCTGCGAACATTAAGGCGATGCCTCCCACAGAGGTCGTCTTCTACGCGGAAGACGGGAAGGCACCGGTGCGAGAGTGGTTGAGGACTCTTCCGGTGAAGGCACAGGTAAAATGCCTTGCTTATCTGAGTCAATTGGAAGATCGGGGGCACGAACTGCGGCGGCCGGTCGCCGACTTGCTGCGGGATGGCATTTACGAACTGCGTCCGACTTATGCTGGCATACATTACCGCATCCTTTACTTTTTCGCCGGGCGAGATGCGGTGATCGTTTCCCACGGGTTGATCAAAGAGGCGGCAGTGCCTGCGGCGGACATTGAACGGGCAATTGTGCGGCGCAGGAAATTTGAAGCGAATCCAAGGGTGCACACGATGAAAACGGAGCTATAGCGACATGGCCAAGCGATTGCAGTCGGCGGCATTGCGGGAAGTCTATGACGAGATCGTGGGCCGGGACCGCGTCAAACAAGCGGCATTCGAACAGGAGCTAGTGAATGTCGAAGCGGCTCAGTTGTTGTACGACATGCGCACCAAAGCGGGGCTGAGTCAGCGTGCGCTTGCGAAACGGGTCGGCACTACTGCCAGCGTCATTTGCCGTATGGAGGACTCCGATTATCAGGGACACACGCTGGCCATGTTGCGCAGGATCGCGGCGGCGCTCGAACGGCGGCTGGAACTGCGTGCGGTGCCGCTCACTTCGCGGCGGCCACGGAAGGCACGCGGGCGATAAGCGCCATCGCGTCTTCCATTGCAGCGGCGACGCGCAGCAATAGATCGTCCTGCCGTGCGGCGGCGATAATCTGCAGTCCGATGGGCAAACCGCTCCGGCTGAAGCCGCACGGGATTGAGATCGCCGGTAAACCCAGCGCGTTCATGACCCGCGTGAAGCGCGTCGCTGCGCTGCGGACTTCCTCCTTCCCGCCACGGATCTCGACACTCGTTTGTCCGATCTTCGACGCGGTGATCGGAGTGGTAGGCGTGAAGATGCAGTCGACTTGTTCAAACAGCCGGGCGAACTGGCGGCCGATGCGGTGGCGGGTGCGCTGCGCTTCGATATAGTCAATGGCCGCGATCGCCTTGCCCTGATCGAGCATCGCCAGCAC
>Ga0068858_100002423_pt1 | contig 18892 bp, 19 predicted proteins | sample KBSSwiS12_FD_66589 | JGI IMG/M metagenome (GOLD analysis project Ga0068858, IMG submission 66589) | Switchgrass rhizosphere microbial communities from Kellogg Biological Station, Michigan, USA - KBS Switchgrass S1-2 | ecosystem: Host-associated > Plants > Roots > Rhizosphere > Soil ...
GGGAGCGGCGAGGCTCCCTCGGTCGCGTCGCTCACCAACGGCCATACCAACGCCGGCGGCCGCCTGCCTCCGCGGCCCCGACCACCCATCCGATGAGCCACAACACAAGCACGATCACGGCGATCAACCAGAGCACATGAGCGGCGAAGCCAAGCCCTCCCAGCAAGATCGCCAACAACAAGATCAACAGGATCGCTGCCATTCGACAACCTCCGAGCCGCAACGGTGTGACGTGTGATGCCCGACCCTTACCGGGACAGGCCACTTTCCATACCCGTCAAGCGCGGTGACGACTGAACGCCACCGCGTGGCTCTCGTGAACGTGTTCCTTGGCCGGTTCACGCAGAGGTTCACGCCGTGGCCAACCTCCCGCCACCGAGACGAGGAGGCGCTCCTGCTCGCGCGGGGCGAGGTTCACGAGCTCAGACCGCCAGGGCGGCGCGGACGTCGTCGAGAGCGGCGGTGCCGCCGTCGCCGCTACCGGTGATGCGGCCGGACTCCAGCACGTAGTAGCGCTCGGTCGACCGCAGCGCGAACCCGACGTGCTGCTCCACGAGCAGCACGGTGAGGTCACCTCGCTGGGTGAGGCCGACGATCACCTGCTCGATCTCGGCGACCACGTTGGGCTGGATGCCCTCGGTCGGCTCGTCCAGGATCAACAGCCGGGGCTGGGTGAGAAGCGTCCGGGCGATGGCGAGCTGTTGGCGTTGACCGCCCGAGAGCAACCCAGCCGGTCGACCCAGCAGGTCGGTCAGCGCCGGGAAGGTGTCGAGCACCTCGTCGATCTCCGACCCGGTGGTCGAGACCAGCTGGAGGTTCTCCATCGTGGTCATCTGCGGGAAGCAGAGCTGCCCCTGCGGGACGTAGCCCAAGCCGCGCTTGACCCGGCGATTGGGCGCGAGCTTCGTGACGTCCTCGCCGTCGAGGAGCACACGGCCGGACCTCACGGGGAGGAGCCCGACCGCGACCCGCAGCAAGGTCGACTTGCCCGCGCCGTTGTGACCCATCACGGCGGCCCCGCCGCCGACCGGGATCGACATGTCGACGTCGAACAGCACCATCGTGCGCCCGTAGCCAGCGGTGACGCCGACGATCTCGAGCATCGGCTCAGACACTGCTCGCCACCTCCGCCACGGTCCCCAGGTAGACCTCTTGCACTCGTGGGTCCGCCTGGATCTCCGACACCGTCCCCTCGGCGAGCACGCTGCCTGCGTGCATGACCGTCACGAAGTCGGCATAGCTGCGCATGAAGTCCATGTCGTGCTCGATGACCACGATGGTCCGGTCTCCCATGATCCGCCGCAGCAGGTCGCCGGTCGCGTCTCGCTCCTCGGCGCTCATCCCTGCGACGGTCTCGTCGAGGAACATCACCCGCGCGTCCTGGACGAGCAGCATGCCGATCTCCAGCCATTGCTTCTGCCCGTGGGCGAGGGTCCCGGCGGGACGGTGCGCCAGCGCGGACAGGCCGATGGTCTCCAATACCTCTTCGACGCGCTCGGGCACCGATCGCCGGGGCAGCAGCAACCCCAACGACCTGCGGCGCAGGCCGGCGGCGATGTCGAGGTTCTGTAGGACGCTGCTCTGCTCGAACACGCTCGCGGTCTGGAACGTCCGGCCGATGCCGAGGTGCACGATCTTGTGCGACTTCATGGTGAGCAGGTCCTTGCGGGCGAACTCCGCCGTGCCGGTTCCGTGCGACAAGCCGGTGAGGGCGTCGACGAGCGTGGTCTTGCCGGCGCCGTTCGGTCCGATGAGGAAGTGCAACCTCCCCTCGAGGAAGGTGACGTCGACCCCTTGGATCGCCTTGAAGCCGTCGAAGTCGACGGTCAGGTTGCGGACCTCGAGGTAGCTCTGGCCGTGGGAGGAGCCGGTCATCGCGACAGCAGCTCCTTCAGCTTCGGCCACAGCGACGTGATGCCGAACGGGAGGAACAGCAGGACGACGATGAACAACCCGCCCTGGAAGTACGTCCACTGCGTCGGGAAGTGCTCCGACAGCGTCGTCTGCCCGTAGCCGACGGCGATGGCGCCCACCGCCGGCCCGAGCAACGAGGCTCGTCCACCGAGAGCGACGCCGGCGATCAACATGATCGATGCCGTCGCGTCGACGTTCGAGGGTGAGATGATCCCGGCGATCGGGACGAACATGGCGCCGCCGATGCTCGCCATGACCGCGGCGACCACGAACGCCACCAGCTTGATGTTGGCGGGGTCGTAGCCGAGGAAGCGGATGCGCTCTTCCGCGTCGCGGGTCGCCACGAGCAGCTCGCCGTAGCGGCTCCGATAGAGCTGCCAGACGATCACCAGGCAGAGGATCAGCAGTCCGGCGACGATCATGTAGAGGTTCTTCTTGACCGCCGGGTCGTACAGGTTCTGCCCGAAGAACTTGGAGAAGTTGTTCAAGCCGTTGAACCCACCGGTCTGCTTGATCGTCGCGATCAGCAGGGTCGAGAAGGCCACGGCCAGAGCCTGGGTGAGGATCGCGAAGTAGGCGCCCTTCACTCGGCGCTTGAGGATGGCGTAGCCGAGGACGAAGGACACGACGGCAGGCAGTGCGACGATGGCGACGAGCGTGAAGGTCCCGCTGCGGAATGGCTCCCACCACGCGGGCATCGTGCCGTTGCCGTACAGCTGCATGAAGTCGGGCACGTTGCCGGGGCCGGCCGCCTCGAGCTTCATGTGCATGGCCATCGCGTAGCCGCCGAGCCCGAAGAAGACACCCTGGCCCATGACGAGCATCCCGCCGCGACCCCACGCCAGTCCGATGCCGACCGCGGCGAGCGCCCAGCAGCAGTACTTGCCGAGGTTGCCGAGGCGGAACGAGCTGAGCGAGCCCGGGGCCCATACGAGCAACAGGAACGCCAACACGCCGATGCCGAGCAGCGGGCCGTACGTGTGGAAGAGAGCGGCAACGGACGACGACCGCTTCGGGGAGACGGAGGTCCGCCGCGGCGCCTCTGGCTCGGCGTCGTGGACCTCCGACGATTCGGAGGCGGTCGTGGTCACGCCAACCCCCGGGTGCGGACGGTGAAGAGACCCTGGGGCCGGACCTGGAGGAAGACCACCACGACGGCGAAGGTGATGACCTGGGCCATGCTGCCGCTGGTCCAGTCGGTCACGTATGCGGTGAACACGCCGACGGCCCACGCGGCGATCACGGTGCCTTTGAGCTGACCGACACCGCCGGCGACGACGACGAGGAACGCCGGGATGATGTACGTGGTGCCGAGCGTCGGGTTGGTGCCCGAGATCAGGGCGATGGCGACACCACCGATGCCGGCCAAGCCCGATCCGAGGAAGAAGGTGAGGCGGTCGACGTTCCGGGTCGAGACGCCCATCGTCTCGGCCAGGTCACGGTTCTGCACCGTGGCCCGGATGCGCCGACCGAACGAGCTGTACTTCAGCAGCGCGCCGAGCGCGCCCAGTGCTGCGAGTGCCAACACGATCGTGAACAGCTGGCGGTGCGGCCAGGCGTAGCCGAACACGTCAATGCTGCCGCGCATCCAGCTCGGTGCGCGCACCGGGTCACCGCGGGGGCCGAAGATGTCGCGGGCGAGCTGTTGCAGGACCATGGACACTCCGACGGTGACCAGGAGCGTGTCGAGCGGTCGGCGGTACATCCACTGGATGACCGAGACCTCGAGCAGCAGCCCGAGCAGCCCGGTGACGAGGAAAGCCACCGGGATGGCGACGACGATCGAGAAACCGGTGCTCGTGATCACCCGCTGGGTGACATACGCCGCGTAGGCGCCGGCCATGAGGAACTCCCCGTTGGCCATGTTGATCACGCCCATCTGCCCGAACGTGAGCGTCAGGCCGAGCGCGGCGAGGAGCAGGATGGCGCCGATCGCCGTACCGGTCAGGAAGGGGGTGGTGAGTGCGTCCATCGCCATGCCTTTAGGAGTTGGGCTTTCAGGACTGAGCCTTGGCTGTCGGAGGCTGGATCCGATGCCGGGGGTGCGGCGCGTTCGGCGCGGCACCCCCGGCGACGGATGAAGGTGGGTCAGCCGGCGGCTGGCCCGGGCGTCATCCCTGGCTCGGGTTCCACCAGCTGTAGCCCTTGAGGAAGGGATCCGGGTCGATCGGCTTCCCGGAGGACCAGACCACGTCGAACTGGTTGCTCGCGTTGATCTGACCGATGAGCGCCGTCTTGGCGATGTGATGGTTGTCGCCGTTGACCGTGACCGTGCCCTCGGGTGCGTCGAACGTCACGCCACCGGACGCCTTGTTCACGGCATCGACGCAGAAGGACTTCGCCTTCTCGACCATCCCCTTGTAGAGGTACAGCGAGGTGTAGGCCGCTTCCATGGGGTCCGACGTCACCCGCTTCGCGCCGTACTTGGCCTGGAACGCCGCGATGAACTTCGTGTTCACCGGGCTCTTGACGCTCTCGAAGTAGTTCCAAGCCGCGTACTGCCCAGTGAGGTTCACGCCCATGGCGGGAGCCTCCTCCTCGGCGATCGACACGGAGATGATCGGCGACTTGGTCGCGCCGAGGCCGGCCTCGGAGTACGCCTTGATGAAGCCAACGTTCGACGCACCGTTGATCGTGTTGAACACGAAGTCGGGCTTCGCGGCGGCGATCTTGGCGACCTGAGTCGTCCAGTTGTCACTGGTGAGCGGCACGTACTCCTCACCGACGATCTGGATGCCGAGCGTCTTGGCGTACTGCTTGATGATCTTGTTCGCGGTGCGGGGGAAGACGTAGTCGGAACCCGCAAGGAACAGCGTCTTGACACCCTTGGACTTGAGGAAGTCCATGGCGGGGATGATCTGCTGGTTGGTCGTCGCGCCGGTGTAGTAGATGTTCTTCGACGCCTCGAGCCCCTCGTACTGCACCGGGTAGAAGAGCAGCCCCTTGGCGCCTTCGACGACCGGCAACATCGCCTTGCGGGACGCAGAGGTCCAACCACCGAAGACGGCAGAGACCTTGTCCTCGGTGAGCAGCTTGTTGATCTTCTCGGCGAACACGCTCGGCTCGCTCTGGCCGTCCTCGGTGATGACCTTGATCTGCTTGCCCAGGATGCCGCCCGAGGCGTTGATCTCGGAGGCAGCGAGGCTGAGCGAGTCACGGACCGTTTGCTCGCTGATGGCCATCGTGCCGGATGTCGAGTTCAGGAACCCGAGCTTGACGGTGTCACCGCTGACGCAGGTGTCCGAAGACCCGGACTTCGAGCTGTCGGCGGCGGCGCTCTGAGACGATGAGCTCTTGCTGCTGCTGCCGCACGCGGCCGCCAACAAGCTCATCGCCACGAAGAAGGCGGCACCCGCCTTCTTGGTCTGTCGTGCTCTCATCGTCTCCCTGGTTCGTTGGGGGTGAGTGGACCCACGGAACGTAGGGAGCCGCGATTTCTCGCTCGTTCGCCAGGCATGAACGTGAAGTGGACGCGCGCTGACTGCTTGCTTACCCTCAGCGACGCGTCAGGCGGTCGGAACCGCGTGGCAACGCGCGCTCCCGAACGCGGCTCGCGAATGGTCGGTGGACAACGGGCCCATCAGGCGCAACCGCTCGTCAGGTGACGATCGTGACGCGACAGCCTTCTGCCGTGAGGGCCGCTTCGAGGCGTGGTGATTCGGTTGAGAGGAAGACGTCGGCGTCGAGGGTGATCGCGGCGGCGAGGACCTCCATGCCAACGATGTTGAGGTCGTGGCGTTGGCGGTGATGTCCGATCACCGGCGCGAGCTCTCGCAAGCTGAGGAGCCCGACGGAGTCCGGGAGCTCGAGGAGGCGTTGGGTGGCGCGAGTGCGGGCGTCGTGGGGGAGCGCGGCAAACGGTCCAGAGACGGCTCCGGTTCGGTCAGCGGCGCCGAGGACGGCTTGGCACAGGCGGACGTACCAGTAGCCGGTGGTGAACACCGGCGTTCGTCGTTTGGGTGGCGCGCCGCCGCGCAGGATGCGGCTGAGCAGTTGGTCGTCGACGAGCTGGGTCACTCGGTGGTGAGGTCAGGATCGCCGAACCCGGCGCGTGCTACCGCTTCTGGTGCGCCGGTCGGGCCGGCGCCAGCAGACGCAGTTCGAGCTCGTCCGCCTCGAGGGGACGCGACAGCAGGTAGCCCTGGGCCTCGTTGACGTGCGCCTCTCGGAGGTAGTCCATCTGCTCGGTGGTCTCGACGCCCTCGGCCAGCGTGGTGATGCCGAGCTGGTTGCCGAGGTGCACGAGGGTCTGGATCAGCGACTTCGATTCGTTGGACGTCTGGATGGCGTTGACGAAGGTGCGGTCGATCTTCAGGCTGTCGACCGAGAACTGCTGCAGGTAGGCGAGCGACGAGTAGCCGGTGCCGAAGTCGTCGATGGCGATGCGGACGCCCAGCGCCTTGATCGCCTGCAACCGCCGAGCGGTGGCGTCGGCGTTGCGCATCAGGGCCGTCTCGGTCATCTCGATGATCAGCGACGTCGCGTCGAGGCCACTGGCCGCGAGCGCCTCGCGGATGTGCTCGACGATGTCGTCGCCGTCGAGCTGCGCGCCGGACACGTTGACCGACACGTCGATGGCGTCGCCGCGCGCGTGCCAGACGGCCGTCTGCCGGCATGCTTCGCGCAGGACCCAGCGTCCGACCTCGCGGATGTGGCCGGTCTGTTCGAGCACGGGGATGAACTCGTCGGGCATCACGAGGCCGCGGGTGGGGTGCTCCCATCGGAGGAGCGCTTCGACCCCGATCAACGTGAGGTCGTCGAGGTTGTAGATCGGTTGGTACACGAGGCGGAACTGCTCGGCGTCCAGTGCGGCGCGCAGCTCGAACTCGAGCTCGACCCGACGCGACAGCTCGGCCCGCATCTCGCGGTGGAACACCGCGTAGTGGTCCTTGCCGGTGGCCTTGGCCTCGTAGAGAGCGACATCGGCGTCGCGCAACATGTCGCCCGCGCTGGCGCGGTCACCGACCGCGATGCCGATGCTCGTCGTGACGATCATCGGCGACGCGGCGCCGTCGAGCTCGAAGGGCCGACGCATGACGTCGAGCAGGCGCTCGGCCACGAGCTCCGGCGCGACCTCGAGCGCGGCGCCGTCGAGCAGCACGACGAACTCGTCGCCGCCCATCCGGCCGATGGTGTCGGCTTCCCGGAGCGCGCTCCTCATGCGGGCCGCCGCGGCCAACAGCAGCCGGTCTCCCGCGTCGTGACCCAGCGTGTCGTTGACGTTCTTGAACTCGTCGAGATCGACGTAGAGGACGGCGCCGTGGGTGCCGGCGCGCCGGTTCCTCGCGAGCAGCTGCTCGGTGCGATCGACGATCAACGCCCGGTTCGGCAGTCCGGTCAGCGCGTCGTGCAGCGCCTGGTGGCGCAGATCGTGGGTCAGGCCGAGGGCCCGGCCGCGGCTCGCCGCCATCGCGGCGAGGAACCCGGCGAGCAGGATGCTGAGGGCGAGACCGCCGAGGAGCACCATCCGGCCGTCGGGGTTGTGCCACAGCTCGCTGGAGATGACCTTGGCCGTCGTGCGGACGGTCCAGCCGTTGTGCAGATCGACGGACGCGGTGTGCGCGCCCCGCGGCGCGTTCCCGGCATGGAGGTCGACCTTGGAGGTGGCGTTCCGGTACGAGAAGGTCACCGCGACATCACCGCGGTCGGTGAGCGCCCGGTCGAGGAGCATGCCGGGTGCGACGAAGTTGCCGACCCATCCGAGCGAAGCGGCTCGTCGCTCGTCGACGGTGGTCGGCACCACCCCGCCGCGGTAGATGGGGGTCATGACCGACATCCGGGGCGCGCCGCCGCCGGGCACCGACGCGTACGTCGGCTGTCCGGAGTCGCGGATCGAGAGCAGCGTCGCTCGCCACGCGTCGGCGGAGCAGAAGTCGAGTCCGGCGGGCAACGCGTCCGCGGCCGGCCGGGACAGCTTGGCGGCGGAGAAGCAGTAGAACGGGCGCGGTCCCGGGGGAATGACCTCGAAGGTCCCCGGCGTGGGCAGGGGCGAGGTGGGGTCGGCTGCGGCCCGGGCGGCGAACGTGGGCAGCTCGGCGGCGGGGACGAGCACGGCGTGACCGATCTCGGTCAGCTCGGGGTAGCGGTCCAGGGCCCGGACGGACCGGGCCCAACGGATGAACTCGGTGTTGGACGCACCTGGGTTCCCGGCGATGAACGCCCCGGCGCTGACGACGAGGTCGTTCTCGCGCTCGAGGGCGAGCTGCAAGCTCGACGCGACGTCGGTCGACGTCGTCCGAAGATCCTCTCGGGAGTGCGCAGAGGTGTTGGCGGTCACGGCGAGCGCCGAGAACCACGTGCCGACGCCACCCCCGAGGACCAGGGCCGCAGCGAGCAGCCATGACTGAGTGCGTTTGCCCACAGGGCACTTCCCTACCGCCGCCGATGCGAACCCGAGCAGGTGCGCTTCCCGGGTATCGACCGCACGTAGGGGAGCGCTGTAGGGATTTCCCGACCCGGAGCACCCATTGCGTTGCGTGATAGTAATCTAGTTTGCTAGCATGGCGCGGTGGGCGACGACGGCGTCAAGCAGTTCAACGTGTACCTGCCGGTCGAGCTGATCAAGCAGGTGAAGCATCGGGCGATCGAGTCGGAGCTGTCGCTCTCGGCGTTGGTCGCCGATGCGCTGCGGGCGTACCTCGACGACACCCACGCACAGCAACGGTGATCATCCGTGGAAGGGGACCTGACATGACGACCGAAGGCTTCGAGGCCGTGTTCCTCGAGACGCACAACTGGGGGAAGGCCGCCAAGTTCTTCCAGGCGCTGGGCTTCACGCTCGAGTTCGAGACCGACCACTCCTCGGGCCAGCTCCGCAGCGGCGCGGGGCCCTACGTCTTCATCGCGGAGATCCCCGAAGACCGGGAGCCGCAGATGCAGCTCGTGCTGAAGGTGCCCGATGCCGAGGCGTTCCGGCCCGACCCGGTGGTCGAGGTGGTCACCCCGTTCGAGGACACGCACTACGGGACCAAGGAGATGACGGTGCGCGATCCGGACGGACGCCTCTGGAGCCTGCAGGCCACGCGTCGGGGCTGAGGAGCGGACCCGCGCTCCGGTCAGGGGTCGACGCGGTTCGGTCGCCGGACCAGCGCGGCGGCGAGGTCGCGGAGCTTCACGTTCTCGGCTTGCGACTGCTCACGCAGCATGGTGAAGGCCTCGTCGGCGGAGCACCCGGTCGACGCCATGATGATGCCCTTCGCCTGCTCGATCTGGGCCCGGGAGTCCATCGCCTCCTGCAGCTGCTCGGCCAAGGTGGCCTTCTCCCAGTACGCCACGCCCATGCCGATGGCGAGCGCGGCCTCGGTGGCGAATGCCTGGCCGAAGTCCTCGGCCGACATGTTGAAGGCGTTCGGCGTGCGGGCGTAGAGGTTGAGCGCGCCGATGCCCTCGCCGTCGACGGCGAGCGGCAGCGACATGCCACAGGAGATGCCGAGCTGCCGGGCGGCGGTGGCGAACTCGGGCCAGCGGCGTTCCGTGTCGACGCTGTCGACGCGCACGAGCGTCCCGGTGCGGGCTGCCTCGAGGCACGGGCCACGACCGGAGTCGTACTGCGCCTGGTCGAGCTCCGGTGCCGCGTCGTCGGTGAACGCCACCGTCGCCGGACGTCCGCTCATGTCGAGCAGCGTCAGGGCGGCCATGTCCGCGTTGACCGACCGCACGGTGGCATGGGCGATCCGGGTGAGGGTGTCCCGCAGCGCCTCGTTCGCGGGCGCGCCCCGCCTGAGGGTGTCCAGGGCATGCGTGATGAGACCTTCCGCCACGACTGCACCACCTCCGTGGTCAGTCACGGCGTCCTGCTGCTCAAGGCGAGGCGGCCAACCTGGACGGCCCACGTTACGGGACCGCCGACGCGGGAGCGAGGATCGTCAGTCGGGCGACGTCCGGTCCGGCAGGAGGCTGCCGTCGAGCACCGAGTACACCCCGAGGACGTCGAGCACCCGGTCGACGATCCCGGTCGCGTTGCTCACCCGGAGGACCCGATCGGCCGCGGCCAGCTCGCGCGCGGCTTGGAGCAGGACGTTGACCCCGCCGGCCGAGAGGAGCGTCACGCGCGCGAAGTCGACCACGACGATCGGTGCGCCGCACTCCACCGCCGACTCGAGGCAGGCCCGGAACGGCTCGAGACCGTAGAGGTCGAGGTCGCCGTCGGGGGCGATCACGAGAGCACCTCGTGAATCGTGGTTGACGAGCACGGCCCCACGCTCGCTCTGTAACTCCGGCCCTTGCTGGGCCGGGACGCTCTTCTGAGCCGAGCATCCCACGCCTCTGCGTTCGGGATCAAGAGGGTCGAGCCCGCTTCGCGGCCTGACTGACGACGTTGTTAGATTGCGCCCGTGGATCTCGAGCTCTCGCCGGACGAGGGGGAACTGCGCGACAACGTGCGCCGCGTCCTGGCCGGCATCTGCCCGCCGGCGGCCGTGCGCGCCGTGTACGAGCGCAAGGACGATCCCGGTCCCATCTGGGAGAAGATGGTCGAGCTGTACTGGCCGGCGCTTGGCATCGCCGAGGAGCACGGCGGGCTCGGCCTGGGGTTCATCGAGGTGGCGATCGTGGCCGAGGAGCTCGGGCGGGCCACCGTGCCGAGCCCGTTCCTGGCGACGGTGACGCAGTTCGTGCCGGTGCTCGCGGAGCTGGGGGCCGGCCCGCTCCTGGCCAAGGTCGCGGCCGGCGAGCTGACGGGCGCCCTGGCGATCGCCGAGCGCGGCCGCTGGGCGCTCGATGCCGTGCAGGCGACGGCCCGCCCGGCAGACGGCGGCTGGGTGCTGCGCGGCGAGAAGCAGGCGGTCCCCGACGGCGCGACGGCGGACGAGGTCGTGGTGATCGCCCGGCGGGAGGGGACGACGGGCGGCGAGGGATTGGGCGCCTTCGTCGTGCCGGCGGGCGCGCTGGCGCCGCGGCCGTGCGAGGTCCTCGACCCCACGATGCCCATGGCCGACATCCCGCTCGACGGCGTCGTCGTGCCCGGCGACCGCGTGCTGGCCGAGCCGGGTGCCGAAGGCGTCGGTGCCGCCGTGGCTCGCGCGCTCGAGGAGGCGACCGTGGCGGTCGCCATGGCCACCTCGGGGACGTGCCGGGCGATCTTCGAGACGACGCTCGAGTACGCCAAGCAGCGCGAGCAGTACGGGCGGCCGATCGGCTCGTTCCAGGCGCTCAAGCACCGGCTGGCCGACATGTACCTCTCGGTCGAGCGGGCCAGCGCGCTGTGCTGGTTCGCGGCGCTGACGATCGCCGAGGAGGACCCGCGTCGCACGGAGGCGGCGTCGCTCGCCAAAGCCGCGGTCGGCGAGTGCCAGCGACTCGTGGTCGGCGACGGGCTCCAGCTCCACGGCGGCATCGGCTACACGTGGGAGCACGACCTGCACTTCCTGCTGAAGCGGGCGCAGGCCGGCGATGCGGTGTTCGGCAACGCCGCTGCTCATCGGGCGCGGCTCGCGCACCTGTTGGGGTTGGCGGCATGAAGCTCACCTTCGATGCCGACGTCGAGGCGTTCCGCGCCGAGTTCCTCGACTGGCTGGCCGCCAACCGCCCGTCGCCGGAGGAGATGGCGGCCGACCCGCCGCTGTCGTCGGCCCACGTCCCCGTCTGGGCGGGGCGTTGGGTCCGCCGCCTGTTCGACGCCGGCTGGTTGGTGCCGGGCTGGCCACGGGAGCTCGGGGGTCGCAACGCCGGTCCGGTCGAGACGCTCGTCTACCAGGAGGAGCTCACCAAGGCCGACGTGCCGCGCACGACGAACCCGCAAGGGCTCGGCATCATCGCCCCGTCGATCCTCGACTACGGCAACGAGCAGCAGATCCGCGACTACGCCATGCCCATCCTGCGCGGCGAGCGGGCGGCCTGCCTCGGCATGAGCGAGCCGGGCGCCGGGAGCGACCTCGCCTCGTTGAGCACCCGCGCCGTGCTCGACGGCGACCAGTTCGTGATCAACGGGCAGAAGGTGTGGACGTCGGGCGCCAACTACGCCGACTTCTGCTTCCTCTTCTGCCGCACCGACCCGTCGGCGCCCAAGCACAAGGGCATCAGCGTCGTCCTGGTCGAGATGGACACGCCGGGCATCACCGTGCGACCCCTGCCCGAGATCGTCGATCCCGAGCATCCCGACCTCAACGAGGTGTTCCTCTCCGACGTGGTCGTCCCGGCGGAGAACCTGGTCGGCAAGCTGAACGACGGGTGGGCCATGGCCAGCGGGTCACTCGCCCACGAGCGCGGGATGGTGTGGCTCAGCGCCGTGCAGCACCTCGAGGCCAGCATGCGGGAGGTGCTCGCCGAGGCCCCCGAGGCCCTCGACCGGCTGCCAGCCGACGAGCGCGCCGTCGCCACCGATCACCTCGTGCAGTCGTACGTCGACTCGGTGGCGGCGCGCTGCCTCGGCTACCGCGGGTTCGCCAAGCTCGTGCGCGGTGGCAGCGCGCCGGAGCAAGCGCTGATGAAGGCGTTCAGCAGCGAGTCGTCGCAACGGCTCGCGCTCGCGGCGTCGGAGTCGATCGGTGGGCGCTGGCGCGAGCGCTACCTGGGCACGTTCGCGAGCACGATCTCCGCCGGCTCCTCGGAGATCCAGCGGAACATCATCGCCGAGAAGGTGCTGGGGCTCCCGCGCGGATGAGCGGATACGACACACTGAAGCCCGCGGGCTGAGAAGGGAAGCGGTCATGGATCACGTCGAGTACGAGGTCGACGACGCCGTCGGCGTCATCACGCTGAATCGTCCGGAGGCGGCGAACGCCCAGAGCGCCAAGGTGCTGGTCGAGCTGGATCAGGCGTGGCGCGCGGCCGACGAGGACTCGCGGGTCAAGGTCATCGTGTTCAAGACGGTGGGGAAGCACTTCTCCGCCGGGCACGACATGAGCGGCACCGACAACGACGACATCAACGAGGTGGACGACGTCTTCTCCACGCCCGAAGGTCACTACGACTGGGAGACTCGGCACTACCTGCACTACGCCAAGGCGTGGCGGGACGTGCCGAAGCCGTCGATCGCCGCCGTGCAGGGCAAGTGCATCGCGGCCGGGCTCATGTTGTGCTGGCCGTGCGACCTGATCATCGCCGCCGAGAACGCCGAGTTCTCGGACCCGGTGCTCTTCATGGGCATCTGCAGCGTCGAATACCACGCCCATCCTTGGGAGTTCGGGGCCCGCAAGGCCAAGGAGATCCTCTTCACCGGCGGGTCGATCACCGCCGAGGAAGCGCGCGAGATCGGCATGGTCAACAAGGTCGTGCCGCTCGAGGAGCTGATCCCGGCGACGATGGAGATGGCGCACCGCATCGCCCGCGTCGACTCGTTCGCGCTGCGCATGGCCAAGCGCGCCGTCAACCACACGCTCGACGTGCAGGGCTACACCACGGCGATCGACTCGTGCTTCGACATGCACCACTTCGGGCACACCCGCGCCCGCGTCCTCACCGGTGGCATGCCTTCCCTCGCCGGCCTCTCGTCGATGAAGGACAAGGGCAAGCAGTCCTGATCGGCCGAGAGCAGCAGCCGCCCCACGTCGAGGTGTCTGCGGATCTCCGACTTCAGGTCATCTAGGCGGCGATGTTCATCAGGCGGGCGAGGTTGCCGCCCATGATCTTCTCCACCTGGTCGCGGGGGAGGCCTTCGAGCTCGTCGACGAAGGTGATCGGGTCGGCCAGCCCCTCGGGGTGCGGGTAGTCGGAGCCGAACAGCACGTTGTCGGCACCCACCAGCTCGACCAGGCCGCGGGGGTCCTCCTCGTGGAACGGGTGCACGAAGATGTTCCGCTTGAACACGGCGACCGGGTCCTCCGCGAACGCGTGGGGGTTGGTCCGGTACGCGGTCTCCATGTCGGCCAGCAGGCCGCGCACCCAACCGCTGCCGTTCTCGACCGGCGCGATCTTCAGCCGCGGGAACCGCGAGCAGAGACCGTGGCCGATGGCCGACGCCACGGTGTCGACGATGGCCCGGCTGGTGTGGCCGATGATGGCCGCGAACCCCGACGGCCCGGCGAACGGCTGGAACTCGTCGCGGATGCCCTCCCACTCGTTGATGTAGCGCTGGTAGCCGCTGTCGGACGCGTGCATGCCCACGAGCACGTCGGCCTCCTGGACGAGCTCCCAGAACGCGTCGAACTCCGGCAGCGCGAACGAGCGGGAGCCGTACGGGCCGGGCACGGGCGCGGGCCGCACGAGGATGGCGCGGGCGCCGCGCTCGAGCACCCACTGGAGCTCGGCGATGGCCTTCTCGACGATCGGCAGCGTGATCACCGGCACCGCGAAGATGCGGTCGTCGAAGTTGAACGTCCACTGCTCGTGCATCCACTGGTTGAGCGCGTGGATCACGGCGTGGGTGGCCAGCGGGTCGTCACGCAGGCGCTCCTCGACGAGGCTGGCGAGCGTCGGCCACATGAGCGCGCGGTCGATCCCCAGCTCGTCCATCAGCTGGATGCGCGCGCCGGGCTCCTTGAAGCCCGGTAGGGCGGCGATGGGCTTGCCCATGATCTCGCGGCGCGACTTGCCCTCCGGGTTCCCGACCTTGAAGTACTCCTCCTGGGCTCCCGGCGCGGCCACGACGTCGAACGTCGGGTTGGGGATGTAGTTGCTGATCATCCCCTTGACCGTGATCTTCGTGCGGCCGTCGACCTCGGCGAACCCGATGACGCTCTTGAACTCCGGCGGCAGGAACTTGGTGAGCGCCTCCTTCGTCTCGTAGAGGTGGTTGTCCGCATCGAACACCGGAAAGTCGAGCTTGCGAGAGGGCATCTCCCGGCCTCCTGTGGACCTGGTCTGCGGGCTGACGTCGTCGTTAGATACCCTACCTCAGAGGTGGCGCCGGCCGCGTTCAGTTCGTGAGCTGGTCCCCGTCGAGCTGACGTCCGTGTCACGTCGAGGAGGGCGCCCGGTACACTGCGACGCCCATGGCTCCGAGGACGACGCGCGCGGAGCCCGAGGCGCACTCCGTCATCGAGGTCATCGGCGTGCAGCGGCGGGCGCCGTTCGGCGAGAACCCGTCCGTCGGCGTGCGCGGCACGAGAACGCAGCAGCGGATCCTCCACGCGGCGCTGAAGGTCTTCGGCGAGGACGGCTACGAGGCATGCCGGGTCGAGCGCATCACCGAGACCGCCGGGTGCTCGCGGCCGTCCTTCTACCAGTACTTCTCCAGCAAGGAAGACCTCTTCCGCCAGCTCGCCGGCGAGGTGGCCCGGTCGCTGTTCGCCATCAACGAGGGCATGGGCGAGGTCACGCCCGACGACGCCGGTTGGGACGCGTTGCGGGCGTGGCTGGCGGCCTACGCGGATCTCTACGAGCGCTACTGGCCCGTCTACGCGACGTTCACGGCCGCCGAGGGCAGCGACGAGCTGGTGGCGTCGGGTGCCGCACGCGTCGCGGTCCGCACCCATCGCACGCTCGCCGAGCACATCGACCCCGAAGCGTTCAAGGCCGCCTCGCCCGACGTCATCATCGCGATCCTGCTGCACGCGGTGAACCGCGCCAACCGGTACCACCAGCTGCTGTCGACGGTCTCGCCGGCCCGGGCGCCCGAGCGTGAGCGCCTGCTCGACAGCCTCGCCGAGCTGCTCCACCGGGCGCTCTTCGGGCGACGGGGTGGGGGGCGGGTCGACCACCGCCCGGTCGACCTCACCGGCGTGGAGCCCCGTGCCATCCCCCGCGCCGTCGAATCGCCGCCGGGCGCCGGCCGGCTCGGTGCGGCCGGCCGCCAGACGCGCGCGCGCCTCCTCGACGCCGGTGCGGCGGTGTTCGCCGCCAAGGGCTACCACGAGACGCGCGTCGACGACATCGTGGCGGCCGCCGGCACCTCCCACGGCACCTTCTACCGCTACTTCGAGAACAAGGACCAGGTGTTCCGCGTGGTCGCCGCCCGTTCGGGGCGCCGGGTGTTCGGCGCCCTGGGCAAGCTCCCCGAGCTCGAGGGCGCCCCGGCATCGCCGGCGTTCACCCGGCGGTTGCGGAAGTGGTTCGCCGACTACATCGAGACCTACCGCGAGGAAGGCCCGATCTTCCGGGTGTGGGTCGAGGCGCTGTCCCGCGACCCGCAGCTGAGCGAGGTCACCTTGGCCGCGCTCGACAACATCCGAGACACCCTCGCTCGGTTCCTCTCGCCGCGCGGCTTCGGCGACATCGAGACCGACGCGTTCCTGCTGCTGGCGATCCTCGACCTCACGCGGGACGACCACACGGGCATCGGCCCGGACGATCCGGCGTTGCTGGACGCGGGCATGGCGATCATCCGGCGCGGCTTCCTCGGGGTCGACGCCAAGCTCGCCTGACGCGTCGACAGGGTAGTGTGACATGAGTGTCAGAGAACGACAGCCGAACCAGCTACGGCGGCAGTCCGTTCGACCAGATGGATGCGGAGACGGCCCGTCACCCGCAACCGTCCTACAAGCTCATGCGCGATCTGACGCCGGTCATGCGCATGGACGGCATCGGCGTCCTCGTGGCCAAGCGCGCCGACATCGACGAGCTGTTCCGCCATCCCGAGGTGTTCTCGTCGAACATGTCGGCGGTCGACCTCCAGAACGTGCGCCCGCTGATCCCGTTGCAGATCGATCCACCCGACCACAAGAACTTCCGCAAGATCCTCGATCCGCTGTTCGCACCGAAGCAGATGAAGGCGCTCGAGGAGCCCGTCGCCCGTCTCGTCAACGAGCTCATCGATTCGTTCGTCGACGCCGACGAGATCGACTTCTCGCAGCAGTTCTCCGTGCCGTTCCCGTCGCAGGTGTTCCTCACCCTCCTGGGCCTGCCGCTCGACGACCGGCCCCTGTTCCTCACCATGAAGGACGGCATCATCCGCCCCGACCACGTGATCGGCAAGCCGCGCGACGACGCCGAGACCGTGGCCTACCAGAGGCAGATCGCCAACTCGATCTACGACTACTTCAACACCGTGCTCGATGCGCGCGAGATCGAGCGCCGTGACGACCTGCTCAGCCGCTTCATCGACACCGAGGTCGACGGGCACCGCCTGTCGCGCGACGACATCCTCGACATCTGCTTCCTGTTCCTCATCGCCGGGCTCGACACGGTGTCGGCGTCGCTCGACTGCTTCTTCGGCTACCTGGCCGAGCACCCGACGCAGCGCAAGGAGCTCGTCGAGGACCCGTCGCTGATCCCGTCCGCGGTGGAGGAGCTGCTGCGCTGGGAGACGCCGGTGACGGGCGTGGCGCGCGTCGCTGCCCAGGACGCCGAGCTGTCGGGGTGCCCCATCGCCAAGGGCGAGCACGTGATGGTGATCCTCGGGTCGGCGAACACCGACGAGTCCGAGTTCCCCGATTCCGACGAGGTGCGCTTCGACCGCGAGGAGAACCGCCACCTGGCGTTCGGCGGCGGCGTGCACCGGTGCCTCGGGTCGCACCTGGCGCGCCTCGAGCTGCGCGTCGCACTCCGCGAGTGGCACGCCCGCATCCCCGACTACGCGGTGAAGCCGGGCGCCGAGTTGCTGTACACGGCGGGCATCCGCTCGCTCGACTCGTTCCCGATGGTGCTGCGCCAGTCGGCATGAGGATCGTCGTCGACCACGAGAAGTGCCAGGGCCACGGCCGCTGCTACGACCTCGCGCCCGAGGTGTTCCGCGCCGACGACGACGGCTACGTCGAGCTGCTCGTGACCGGGGACGTCCCGCCCGCCCTCGAGGCCAAGGCCCGCACCGCCGTCAACAACTGCCCCGAGCGCGCCCTCTCGCTGACCGACTGACCGAACCGGCGACGAATTCGACACACCGATGTGTCGAATTCGTCGCCGGTTCGGCGTGTCGGGGCTGCTTGGTCGAGCGGAGGCTGACCTCGTTGAGAGAACGAATCAGGAGGTGACGCGCACGGGGACGTTGGCGTAGCCGGCGACGTTCGACATGTGCACTCGGCGGAGGCCGTCCTCGTCGATCTCGAAGGATGGCCAACGGCGGGCGATCTCCTCGATGGCCACCCGGCTCTCGAGGCGGGCGAGCGCGGCGCCCAGGCAGGCGTGGACGCCGTGGCCGAGCCCGATGGCGACGCTCGGCGTGCGGTCGATGTCGAACTCGTCGGGCCGGTCGAACGCCCGCGGGTCGCGCGTCGCCGCCCCCGTGAGCAGCAGCACCGGGTGCCCGGCCGGGATCGTCCCGCCTTCGAACTCGCGGTCCTGCACGGAGAACCGTCCTTGGTACTGCGACGGCGGAAGGATGCGCAGGATCTCCTCGACCGCGCGCGGGATCGTCGTCGGATCGGCGACCACCTTGCGCCACTGGTCGGGATGCCGGGCGAACAGCACCACGGCGTTGCCCACCAGCTTCGTGACGGTCTCGGCGCCGGCGCCGCCGAGCAGGCTCACGAACCCGGCGATCTCCATGTCGTCGAGCTGGGTCATCACGCCGTCGCCGCGGTCGACCTCCACCTGGGTGAGGCGCGTGAGCATGTCGTCGCCCGGGTGGCGACGCTTCTCGGCGACGAGCGAGTAGTAGTACGCACCGGCCTCGGCCATCGCCTGGCGCCCTTCGGCGGTCGGCTCCATCTTCCCGGGTTCGCGATGCAGCGTCAGGTCGAGCCAGTGGCGGATCTGCTGGCGCTCACCCTCGGGGACGCCGAGCATGCGGGAGATGATCTCGACGGGGAACGGCGCGCTGACGTCGGCGACCGCGTCGAACGCGTCGCGCCCGTCGAGCGGCTCGAGGAACTGCGTGATCACCTCCCGCACCATCGGCTCCATCGCGCCCATGGCCCGAGGGGTGAACACCCGGCTCACGAGCGCCCGCAGCCGGTCGTGCTCGGGCGGATCCATCATGATGATGCTCCGGAAGCTGCGGATCATCTCCGGGTCCTTCGACAGCATCGAGAGGTCGACGCCGTGGGCGCTCGAGAACGAGCCCCAGTCCTTGTGGGCGGCGACCACGTCGTCGAAGCGCGAGAGCGCGTAGAAGTCGTAGCGCTCGCTGTAGTACACGGGCGCTTCGTCGCGGAGCCGTCGGTACACCTCGGACGGGTCGTCGAAGTACTCGGCGGAGAACGGGTCGAACTCGACCGGTGCGGTC
>Ga0068858_100002428_pt1 | contig 18875 bp, 13 predicted proteins | sample KBSSwiS12_FD_66589 | JGI IMG/M metagenome (GOLD analysis project Ga0068858, IMG submission 66589) | Switchgrass rhizosphere microbial communities from Kellogg Biological Station, Michigan, USA - KBS Switchgrass S1-2 | ecosystem: Host-associated > Plants > Roots > Rhizosphere > Soil ...
TACAAGGAGGCGGGCGAGTGGCTGGTCGCCAATCCCGCCGACACGGCGCCGAAGGGCGAGTGGTGGAAGGTTTTCCGCGACCCGGTGCTCGACGAGCTCATGGGCCGCGTGCAGATCAACAACCAGAATTTGCGGGCCGCCGAGGCGCGCTACCGCCAGGCGCACGCCCAGGTCGCGGCCGCGCGGGCGGGACTCTTTCCCGCGGTCGGCGTCAACGCAGGCGCGACCCGCAGCAAGGCGCAGGGTGACGTGAACGCGACGGCGACGCGCTACACCGTGGCGCTCGAGGCGCAGTGGGAGATCGACCTCTGGGGCAAGGTGCGCCGCCAGATCGAGGCGGCGGGGGCCGGCGCGGAGGCGAGCGCCTCGGACCTCGAGAACCTGCGCCTGTCGACGCAGGCCGAGCTCGCGACCGACTACTTCCAGCTCCGCGTCACCGACCGGGGCCTCGACGTGCTGAAGGAGCTGACCGCCGCGTTCCGCAAGTCGCTGGAGATCGCGCAGAACCGCTACAACGCGGGCGTGGCCGCCAAGGTCGACGTGGTGCAGGCCGAGGCGCAGGTGCGCAGCGTGGACGCGCAGCTCATCGACGTGCGCGCCTCGCGCGCGCAGCTGGAGAACGCCATCGGCCTGCTGGCGGGCGAGGCGGCGTCGAACTTCTCGCTGGCGCCGCTCGCGGCCTACGAGCCGCACGTGCCGGTGGTGCCCGCGGGCCTGCCCTCCACGCTCACGCAGCGCCGGCCTGACATCGCCGCGGCCGAGCGCCGTGTCGTCCAGGCCAATGCGCAGATCGGCGTGGCGGAGGCGGCCTACTTCCCGTCGCTGAGCCTCACCGGCAGCATCGGCTCGGCGAGCAGCTCGCTCTCGAACCTGTTCAACGTCTCCAACCGCGTGTGGTCGCTGGGCCTGGGCCTTGCGGAGACACTGCTCGACTTCGGCGCCCGCGGCGCGCAGGTCGACGTGAGCCGCGCGCAGTACGACGAGGCGGTCGCGAACTACCGGCAGACGGTGCTCACCGCGTTGCAGGAGGTCGAGACCAACCTCGCCACCGTGCACTGGCTCACCGAGGAGGTGACCGCGCAGGACGACGCCACGCGGCTCGCGCGCGAGAGCGTGCAGCTCACGGTCAACCAGTATCGCGCCGGCATCGTCGTCTACACCAACGTGGTCCAGGTGCAGTCGACGCAATTGAACGAGGAGCGCTCGCAGCTGCAGCTCCTCGGCCGGCGCCTTGCCGCGCAGGTGGCGCTGATCAAGTCCCTGGGTGGCGACTGGTCGGCGCCGGCGCCATGACGGTCGACGCGCACCTCGAGCGTTACCGCGAATGGATCGGGCGCACGCAGGAGCGCGAGGACGTCGTCACCGCGGCACCGCTGGTCTCGCTCGCCGCCCTCCTCGATCGCGACGATCCGCCGCCGCGCACGGGTGACGCCGCGCCGCCGCTTGCCCACTGGCTGTATTTCCTTCCGTCGTACCGCCAGTCGCAGGCCGGTCCCGACGGACACGCCGCGCGCGGCGAGTTCCTGCCGCCGGTGCCGCTGCCGCGCCGCATGTGGGCGGGAAGCCGCCTCGAGTTCGTGAAGCCACTGCGCGTGGGCAGCCGCATCCGCTGCCTCTCGCGCATCGCCGACGTCGTGCCGAAGCAGGGCCGCAGCGGCGCGCTGTTGTTCGTCACGGTGCGCCACGAGGTGAGCGACGAGGCGGGCCTCGTCCTCTCCGATGAGCACGACATCGTCTATCGCGGCGAGACCGGGGCCACCGCACCGGTCACTGCCGCGCCGGCCGGGGCAAAGTGGCAGCGCGAGATCCATCCCGATCCCCTGCTCCTCTTCCGTTACTCGGCGGTGACCTTCAACGGCCACCGCATCCACTACGACCATCCGTATGTCACGCGAGTCGAGGGTTACCCGGGACTCGTGGTGCACGGGCCGCTCATCGCGACACTGCTGGTGGACCTGTTGCGCCGGGAAGCGCCCGGCGTGACACTCAGGACCTACACGTTCCGGGCGCTGCGCCCGCTCTTCGACACGGCGAACTTTTTCACCTGCGGCGTGCCCGACGAATCGAAATCCTCCGTGCGGCTGTGGACGCGCGACGCGGAAGGCGCGATGACCATGGACGCGACGGCCACCTGGTAGGGACAAATGCTCATCAACTGCGCTGCGTACGAGCACGGCAAGCGGATCGGGGACATCGGCCCCGAGGAGATCAGCGAGTACGTGAAGCGCCCCGAGTGCTTCGTGTGGGTCGCGATCAAGGATCCCGAGGCCCCGGAGCTGCACGCGATGGAGAAGGAGTTCGGCCTGCATCCGCTCGCGGTGGAAGACGCGCTCTCGGGACACCAGCGTCCCAAGATCGAGGAGTACGGCGACTCCCTCTTCGCCGTGCTGCACGTGCCGGTGCCGAAGGACACCGAGATCGAGGTGGCCGAGCTCGACCTCTTCGTCGGGCCCAACTACGTGCTGTCGGTGCGCCACCGCTTCGAGCCCGGGTTCCACGCGGTGCGCGAGCGCGCCGAGCGCGAGCCGCAGCTGCTCGAGCGCGGCTCGGGGTACGTCCTCTACGCCCTCATGGACAACGTGGTGGACCGTTACTTCCCGGTGGTCGATGCGCTCGAGGTGGAGCTCGAGCACATCGAGGAGCGCATCTTCAGCGAGGACTCGCCGAAGGAGAACATCGAGCAGCTCTACTGCGTCAAGAAGAAGCTGATGGTCATGCGCCACATCGTGGAGCCGCTCCTCGAGATGACGCACAAGCTCTACGGCGGGCGCGTGCCGCAGATCTGCCACGGCGTGCAGGAATACTTCCGCGACATCCACGACCACCTCACGCGCGTGAGCCTGCAGCTCGACGGCCTGCGCGACATGGGGATCACGGCGGTGTCGGTGAACCTCTCGATGATCACGCTGCACGAGGGCGAGGTCACCAAGAAGCTCGCCTCGTACGCGGCGCTGGTGGCGGTGCCCACGATGATCGCCGGCATCTACGGCATGAACTTCAAGAACATGCCGGAGCTCGACTGGGTGTGGGGCTATCCCATCACGCTGGTGGTGATGGTGGCGATCGACTACTTCCTGTGGAGACGCCTGAGGCGCGTCGGCTGGCTGTAGCCGCTCAACCCGGCACGAGCGCGCTCGAGCGCTCCGTGGCGCTCTCGGCCAGCAGCCACCTGCGGAATCCGGCGACGGTGCCGGCGTCCTCGCTTCCCTCCGGCGTCACCAGGTAGTAGGCGTACGTCGCCGGGGCGGCGATGTCGAACGGCACCACGAGGCGGCCCGCCTCGATCTCGGTGCGCACCAGCGGCTTCATCACGAGCGCCACCCCCATGCCCTCGAGCGCGGCCTCGAACGACAGCGACGCGTCGCTGAAGTGCGGACCCTTGGTGGCGTCGACGTCGGCGACGCCGACGGAGCGCAGCCAGTCGGCCCAGCTCGGGCGCGCGCCCTCCTCCGTCACCGTATCCTCGTGCAGCAGCGTGTGGTGGCGAAGGTCGTCGGGCTTGCGCAGCGGATGCGCGCCCTTGAGCAGCGCCGGGCTGCACACCGGCACGTAGACCGCGGAGAACACCTCGTCCACGTGCGCGCCGGGATAGCGGCCGTCGCCGAAGCGGACCATCGCCATGGGCGAGTCGTCGCGCGCGTCGGGCACGGAGACGACCTCGCTATCGCCGCGGCCGTCGATCATCCCGGGGCGGCTGGCGACGTGGAGCTCGACAGCGGGATGCGCCTGGGTGAATCGCGCGAGGCGCGGCACCAGCCAGCGCGCCGCGAAGTTGGGAGGCGCCAGCACGGTGAGCGCAGGCGCTTCCTCGCGCGCGCGCACGAGCTCCACCGCGTCGGCGAGCGCCGCAAGGCCCTGCTGCACCTTCGGCAGCAGCGCGCGCGCTTCGGCCGTGAGCTCGAGCGCCCGCGTGAGGCGCCGGAAGAGCGCCACGCCGAGGTAATCCTCGAGCAGCTTCACCTGGTGGCTCACGGCGCCCGCGGTCACGTGCAGCTCGCGGGCGGCGAGCTTGAAGCTGAGGTGACGCGCCGCCGCCTCGAATGCACGCAATGCGTTGAGCGGCGGCGAGCGATGAGTTCCCTTGGCCATACCCCAATTTTCCTGCGCTATCGCAGCAGATTAAATCTGTTGTTGCAGTGCAACATGATACCTATATTTTGGGGGTGACCCCGTTTTTCCGCCCCATACCAGGGGTATCCGGGTTCATGACTTCCACAAGGAGACACGCACCATGAACGACTTCAATTCGCGATTCCCCGAATACGCCTCGGTCGAGGAGCACATCCGCAAGGCGCAGCTGGAGCGCAGCGTCGCCATCGCCACGTGGCTCTCCGACCTCGTGGTCGGGGTGGGCAAGGGGATCAAGCGCCTCGTCGCCGCCACCGGCAACGGCGTCGCCGCCGAGCGCGATCGCCGCGCCATCGAGGCAGACGCCTTCCTCAAGCGGTCGGTCCCCAGGTACTGACTCGAACCACGGCGCGCCCCGCGCGCCGCCCAGCCGCGGCACGGCAGGTACCGTGGCCTGGGCGTGACGGGATTCCACGACCTGCACTACGTCGAATGGGGCCGGCGCAACGCGCGCCGGACCATCGTGTGCTGCCACGGGTACAGCGGCAACGCCCGTGACTTCGACTACCTCGCCCGCGAGCTCGCCTCGGAGGCTCGCGTCATCTGCATCGACGTGGCGGGCCGCGGCGAGAGCCAATGGCTCGCCAACCCCATGGGCTACCACTTCGGCCAGTTCCTGGCGGACATCCACTCGCTCCTATCGCACCTCAAGCTGAAGGACGTGGAGTGGGTAGGCACGTCCATGGGGGGGCTGCTCGGGATGTTGCTCGCTTCCGGGCCGGCCTCGCCGGTGAAGCGCCTGGTGATGAACGACGTGGGCGCGTTCCTGCCGATGGACGCGCTGCAGGCGATCGCGCGCAACCTCGAGGCGCCCGATCATTTCGACTCGCTCGAGGATGTCGAGGCGCACATGCGCCACACCCACCGCGAGTGGGGCGACCTCACCGCGGAGCAGTGGCGGCATTTCGCGGTGCACGGCTCGCGCCGCACGGACGACGGCCGCTATCGCCTGCATTTCGATCCGCAGATCGCCCGCGTCGCGCGGCCCATGCCGCTCACGCCGGGCCTCTTCTTCTGGGACGCCTGGTACCGGGTGGGTTGCCCGGTGCTGTTGCTGCGCGGCGAGCACTCACGCGTGTTCCCCGAATCCGTCGCCGAGACCATGCTCGACGTGAAGCCCACCGCGACGCTGGCCGAATTCGCCGGTTGCGGGCACGTTCCGGCGCTCATGTCGGCAAACCAGGTGTCGGTGGTGCGAAACTTCCTGCGAGGCATACCATCGCAGGACCATGGTTCGCGCCAACGTCCTTATCCTCCCCGGGCTGCTTGAAGATCCCGCCGCGTTCGCGGCGATCATCGAAGGGCTGGCCGACGTCGCCACCTGCTACGTCGCGGACCTCACGCGCTCGAACACGATGGCGGCCCTCGCGAACGACGCGCTGAAGCAGGCGCCCTCGGAGAAATTCCTTCTCGCCGGCCACTCCATGGGCGGCTACGTGGCCCTCGAGATCCTGCGCCAGGCGCCGCAGCGCGTGGCGGCACTGGCGCTCCTCAACACCAATGCGCGCCCCGACACCCCCGAATCCACCGAGAACCGGCGGCGGCTGATGGCCCTGGCCGACCGCGACTTCGAGGCCGTCTCGACGACGCTGCTGCCGCGGCTCATGACGGCCGAACACCTCGAGGATCCGGTGCTGACGGGCACCATCGGGAACATGGCGCTCGCGGTGGGCCGCGAGGCGTTCAAGCGGCAGGAAGAGGCGATCATCGGCCGCATCGACAGCCGCCCGCACCTCAAGGACATCCGCTGCCGCACGCTGGTGATCGCGGCTGCCCACGACCAGCTGATGCCGGTGCCGGTGTTGAAGGAATTGTCCGACGGCATCCCGGGCGCCCGGCTGGAGATCGTCGACGACTCCGGGCACATGGCGAGCCTCGAGCAGCCCGGGCGGGTGCTCGAATTGATGCGCGGCTGGGTGAAAGGGTAAACGCTTCGCCGCGAAGCCGGTCGAAGGAGGGTCACCCAACCGGAGCTCCTTCAATGAACCTGCACCTCACCCTCGGGCCGATCTTCGCGCTCATCGCCGGCATCCTCATCCTGGTGATGCCGCGCCTGCTCAACTTCATCGTCGCGATCTACCTCATCGCCATCGGGGTGCTGGGGCTGCTGGGGAACGTCAGGTTCTGAGCCCCGGGGACGGCTACCATGCCGGCATGACCGTCCCTTCCCTCTCGCTCCTCGAGACCCGCGTCCTCGGGGTCCTCGTCGAGAAGCAGCACACCGTCCCCGACAGCTACCCGCTCACGCTGAACGCCCTCGTCTCGGGCGCCAACCAGAAGACCGCGCGCGATCCCGTGATCGAGGCTTCCGAAGCCGAGGTCCAGGGCGCGCTCGACCATCTCAAGTCGCTCTCGCTCGTGGTCGAGTCGAGCGGCGGGCGCGTGATGCGCTATGCGCACAACGCGGGCAAGGCCCTCGGCCTTCCGCCGCAGTCGGTCGCGTTGCTGGCGGTGCTCTTCCTGCGCGGACCGCAGACCGCGGGAGAGCTACGCATCAACAGCGAGCGGCTGCACAAGTTCGGCGACATCCTCGCGGTCGAGGGATTCCTGAACGAGCTCGCGGAGAAGCCGTGGGTGAAGGAATTGCCGAGGCAGCCGGGCGCGCGCGAGACACGTTGGGCGCACCTGTTGGGGACAGACCCCGGTGACTCGCGGAACGAAACCCGCGCCCCGGCAGCAGCCCAGCGGGGGTCTGTCCCCGGTTCCGAGCAGCTCACCATGAGCGAGGTCGCCACCCTCAAGGCGAACGTGGCCCACCTGCAGTCCGAAGTCGACGCGCTGAAGGAAACGGTCGCGCGGCTGGTGAAGGAGCTGGGCGTCTCGTCCTAGGGCTTCAGGCGCACCGGCAGCGTGAGGTTGCACACGCCGAGGTGTCCGATCGGGTCCTTGAACCACGGCTCCTTGCGCGTCGTGCGCGAGGCGACCCACGCCTTGAACGTCGCGCTGTCGGTGCGCAGCGCCTCGAGCGCCAGCCGCTCGGCGGGCGTGACGTCGGCCGCGAGCCTCACCGTCCTGATGGGAATGTAGTCCGCCGGCTTCTCGTAGAACCCCATCGCGCCCGGCCCGCGCGGCATCACCGACATGAGCTCGATGCCTTGCACGACCCGCCCGATGAGCGTGATGTTCCGGTCGAGGCCTCGCGGCGACTGGCCGATCACGGCGTAGAGCTCGGCGCCATTGCCCGAATCGGCGTCGTTGTCGCGCCCGACGCCCACGGATCCGTAGCAGTGCACGAGCCACGTCTCGCCGCGCTTCGGGTCGTGGGCGGCGGCGAATCCTCCCGAGAAGCCGACCTCCGGCGCATAGGTGTCCGGATCCGCGAGCCTGGTGAAGATCACGTTCGGGTCGACCTTGCGGAAGAACTCGGGCTTCACCTTCACCTTCGCCATCGCTTTCGCGCGCTCGTCGGTCTCGGGGCGCGCCCACTGCACCACGTAGTTGTCCTGCACGCGGATGACGAAGCTTCCGTCGAAGTACTTGTCGCGCACGAGCTTGCGAACCTGCGCCACGTTCTCGGGCGCGAACGCGGGCGCCAGCTCGATCACCACGCGGCCCGCGGGGAGATCCACGTACATCGTGTTCTCCGGGTCGAGGGCGCGCCAGTCGGCCTCGGGAGAATCCTTGAGCAGGTCCTGCGCCTGTGCAGCCGAAAGGAAGAATCCGCAAAGCAGCGCCAGTCCGCGCGACGTCAGGGCCATTCTCGCCATCCTTTGAGCAGGGGGAAATAGAGTCCGCGGCGGCTGCCGGGCTTGCCGAGCGCCTCGGCATAGCGCTCGAGCTGCTCGTGGTAGCGCTTGCGTTCCTCGTCGAGGAAGGCGTCGACGTCGGCGCCCTCGTGGCCGCTCGTCTTGTAGTCCACGATCCAGGTGCGGCCCTCGTCGTCCTCGAACGAGCGGTCGATCACGAGGCGGCGTCGCACGCCGTCCGACCACGTGGAGATGCGGTATTCGTTGCGCGCCGCGCGCTGCGGGCCGAGGAGCCAGCGGCCGCGCTCGTCCTCCAGCGCCTGGGCGAGCGCGGTGGCGGCCCGCTCCACCGCGCGATCGAGCTCGGACTGCGCCACGCCGCGGGCGGCGAGCTCGCGGCGCAGCGCTCCCCGCTCCTTCTCGATGCGCGCGCGGCTCCAGCCCTTCGCCTCGTCCTCGGCGATGCGCTGCAGGCGCCGGTGCACGACGCTGCCGATGCGGCGCGCGGTGTCGCCGACCCACGAGAACTCGAGCCCGTCGACGATGCGCGATTCGCCCGCCGGGCGCCACGCCACCGCCGACGGCACGGGGTAGGCGAAGGAAGCGATATCCAGGCGCCGCAGCGCCCCCTGCGACGCGCCGGGCACGCCGGGCAACGCCGCGGCCGCCGGGGCGCTGGCGAGCGACGCGAAGTCGCCGCACACGATGGGCCAGAGCTTCTGCAGCAGCGAGCCCTTGGGCGGATCCTGCGGCGCCCCATGGTCGTCCAGCCGCGCGCAGCCGAGCAGATGCAGCTCGCGTCGCGCGCGCGTGGCCGCGACGTACAGCAGCCGCGCGTTCTCGTGGTCGGCCTTGCGCCGCTCGATGTCGCGCATGAACTTGTAGACGGGATCGTCGTCGGCGCCCGTGGCGTTGATGGGGGCCAGCAGCAACGCGCCGCCCGGCGTATCCATCCACATGAAGAGGCGCCGGTCGTCGCGTCCGGTGCCCGCGTCGAGGCCCGGCACGATCACCACGTCGAACTCGAGCCCCTTCGCCTTGTGGATCGTCATCACCTGCAGCCGCTCGGGCGCCTCGAGGTCGGGCAGCGCGAAGAGCTTCTCGATCGACGCCTCGAAATCCGCGACGTCGCCGAGCGCGCCGCAGCGCTCGGACTCCTCGAGATGGTCGAGATAGATGTCGGCGTCGTCGAGCTCCACCTCGCGCTCGATGCATGCGGGACCGCCGAGGAGGAGCCATGCGCTTTCCACCGACGCGCGCAGGCTCGAACGTCGCCGCCCCGAAATCGCGGGCTCGAGGACGCTCCTCAGGCGCTCCACGCGCTTGCGCCCGTCGTCCGAGAGCGTGGCGAGCCGTGCCGCATCGCCGGTCGCGCTCCAGACGGTGAAGTCGTCCTGCGGGCCGCAGAGCGCCGTGAGGTCGGCCAGCGTGAGCCCGCACCACGGCGCCCGCAGCACCGCGAGCCACGCCGTGCGGTCGCCGAGGTGCGAGAGCGCACGCGTGAGCGCGAGCAGGTCCTGCACCACCGGGCGGTCGCCCAGCGGCTCGATCTCGATCGCACGGAACGCGAGGTTCGCGGCACGCAGCCGCGGGATCACCTCGCGCAGATGGCTGCGGTTCCTCACCAGGATCGCCACGCGCGCCTCGCCGGCCGCGGCGACGATGTTCGCGACCTGCTGGCCCATCGCCGCGACGTCGCCGTCGCGGAACGGGTGCACGTGGACTGCCTTGCCCTGGTGCGGATGGACCGGCTGCGACGGCGAGTACGCCACCGCGCCGGTGGCGACGTCGTCGCCCGCCGGCATGATGCGCTCGAAGCTCGAGTTCACCCAATCGACGATTCCCGCCTGCGAGCGGAAGTTCGCCGACAGCGTGAGGGGCTCCAATGCCACGCTGCCGATGCCGTGATGCCACGCCTTGATGAAGAGGGCGACCTCCGCCTCGCGGAAGCGGTAGATCGACTGCATCGGATCGCCCACGAGGAAGAGCGTGCGCCCGTCGTCCGCCTGCCAGCCCGACGTGAGGCGCTCGAGCAGCTCGAACTGCGAGTGCGACGTGTCCTGGAACTCGTCGACGAGGATGTGGCGGATGCGGTAGTCGAGCTGCAGCATCAGGTCGGTGGGCTCGCCCTCGGGTCCCAGCGCTCGCAGCGCGCCCTGCGAGATCTCGATGAAGTCGGCCTGGCCGCGGCGCGCGAAGACGAGCTGTAGCTGCGCGAGCGCACGGGGAGCGAGGCGCACGATGGTCTGCAGCGCCTCCCACTGGTCGTCGTCGAACATCGCCGGCGGCAGCGTCTTGAGGTTCCGGATGAGCTCGACCAACCCCGGCGTGTCCTGCAGCACCATGGGCGCGCTCGCGCGCCACTTGTTGGCCTGGGTGAGGAAGGACGGCGCGAAGGCGATCCAGCCGGCGACGTCGTCCACCGGCAGTCCCTTCTGCGCAGCGGGCCACGCGGCGTGGATGCGGGCTACCGCCTCGCTGCGCACCTCGCGCAAGCCTTCCTCGAGCAGGTCGCGGTCGACGCGGCCCTTCAGCAGCGTGCGGATCCAGTGGTCGCGCGATGCCAGCATGTCGGCGAGCAATTTCTCCGCCTTGCCGGCGTCGTTGTCGACGTGGGTGAGGAGGCGCGCCACGTCGTCGTCGCCCTCCTCGAGGTGCGCCAGCAATTCACGCGCGGCCTCGACATACATCGCCGAGGCGTCCTCGACGCTCTCGGGCTGGCCGCCGAAGCGCGACAGCACCGGCATCTGGCGCGTGAGCGACGCGCAGAGCGCGTCGATCGTCTGCACCCGCAGGCGCTCGGCGCTCTCCTCGAGCTTCCAGCCCTTCGCGTCGTTGCGCTCGAGCACCGCGGCGGCGAGCTCCCAGGTGCGAGCGGCATGCGGCGCCTCGGGGCACGGCTCGTTTCGCGCCGCCCGCAGCGCCTCGAAGACGCGGCGGCGCATCTCGGCGGCGGCCTTGATCGTGAAGGTGATCGCCGCGACCTCCTCGGGGCGATCGACGGTCGCGAGCAACGCCAGCACGCGCTGGATGAGCAGCTCCGTCTTGCCGGAGCCGGCGGGCGCCTCGACGATGAACGAGCGGCGCGGATCGAGCGCCCGCGCGCGCTCGGCGAGGTCCGGGATCCCCAGCGCGTCATTCATCGGACTCGTCGCCCTTGCGCACGCCGAACGATCCCTTCTCGGCGATGCGGCAGAAGGTGTGCTGGTCGCAGCGCTCGCAGGTGAGCGGCCCGCGCTTGGGATCGACGCGCGCATCGCCCTCGGCGAAGCCGCGCCCGATGGCCTCGAGCTCCACGCGCCACTTCTCCACCAGCTCGTTCCAGTCGCGGTACTGCCCCTTGTGGCGGCTGCGGTCGTCCTGGATGAGCTTCGTGTCGGGCACGAGCCCCTCCTCGCGGCCGAAGCCCTTGAAGCCCATCTTGCCGGCCTTCACCTGGCCGAACGCCACCACCGAGACGTCCATTCCCGAGAGCGCGTACATGGGCAGCTGCGGCTCGTCGGGACGATCGCCCAGCCATGACGAGGTGGTGCACTCGCCGGTCTTGTAGTCGATGATCGCGCGGCCTTTCGCCACCGCGTCCATGCGGTCGAGGATCACGTCCACCGTGACGCCGCCGTACGTGAGCGGGTGCTTGGCCTCGGTGGCGAGCACCTGGAAATCCGGGCGCGTGGCCTCGACGTCGAGCCACTCGTCGACGAGGCGCACGAGGCGCGCGCGCTCGAGCGCCTCGAACCGTCCCGAGAGCGCATCGCCGCGCTTCTTCTTCACCTTCGCGACCGCGGCGTCGACGCCCTTGGCGAGGAGCTCCATGCGGGCGGCCGGCGAGAGCGCCAGGAGCGCCGCGCGGCTGCCGAGCGACTTCCACACCTCCGCCAGCATCTCGTGCAGCAGGTTGCCGCGGTCGCGCGGGTCGAGCCCGATGCGCGGCGTCTCGAGCGGCCTCGCTCCCACGCGCCGATGCGCGAAGCCGCGGAAGGGACACGCCGCCTGGTCGCGGAATAGCCCCGTGCCGCCGCGCTGCGGTCCGGCGGGCACCGCTGGCGCACGCGCATCGTCCATCGAGTCGACGCGCGCGTCGCGGCGGATCGCGGCGCGCAGGGCAGGCGCCGCGGAAAGCGCGAGCGACTCGAGCGTCGCGGCCGGAACGTCGGCGATGAGGGGGCTCGCGGCGAGCTCGCTGTCGCCCTCGGCGCGCGCGTGGCTGAAGACGACCTCGTCCGCGGCGCGCCTCCATCCCTGCGTGATGCGCCGGTCGAGCTCGAGCGACGTGGCCGGATCCGCCTGCGGGATGCCGGCCGCGCGCTGGGCCTTCACCGGCAGGAACGGATTGGGCCGCGCGGGCAGCGGCCACGCGTCGTCCGTGAGTCCCATGACCCAGAGATGGTCGAACTCGAGGCCCGCCGACTCGAGGACGCCGAGGATGCGCACCGGAACCTCGGGCGACTCGGGCTGGAAGATCGCCTCCGCCGCCATGCGCTCCAGCCGCGGCAGCGCCTCGACGAACTTCATCTTGCCCGCGATGCGCTCGACGCTCGCGAAGTCGCCGAGCAGCGTGTGCCAGCGCTCGAGCGCCTGGTGCTCCGCCGAATCGAGCGTGCGCTCGCCGGGAAATCCCGCGGCGCGCAATGCATCGGAGAAGGCCTTCGCCCACTGCGAAGGCGTCTTGGCGCCGAAGAGCGTTGCCTTGCGCGCCTCCGCGAGCGCGGCAAGGCGCTCCATGAGCTTCGGGACGCGGGCGCCGAAGGGCGCGGCCGCGAGGCGCAGCAGCTGGTCGAGCGTGACCTGCGGACCGCACCGCTCGCGCAGCCGAACATCGAGGCGCGCGCGCTCGTCCATCTCGGCCTCCGCGCCGCCGACGAACGGCGAGCGCACGATGCGGCTCGCGCGCGAGAAATCGATCGGCGGCCCCGCGAGCGCGAGGAGCGCCAGCGCGTCGCCCACCAGCGGGAAGTCGGCGAGCGGCGCGCCCAGCGAGAGGTCGAACGGCAGCGGCGCCGGATCGCCGAGCGCATGCCCGGGCGACATCACCTCCGCGAAGATCCGCTGGACCCGGCCGCGCGTGCGCACGAGGTCCGGCACCACGACGCCGATGCGGGCATCGGAATTTCCTTCCAGCCGCGCGCGCGCCCAGCGAGCCGCCGCGACGATCTCGTCCCGGGGTTGGGTGAGCTCGACGCGCACCGAAACCGCTCCGCGGTCGGGGGGGGCTACACGGACGACCTGGGAGCCCGCGGCGGCGAGCGCGGCGAAGAAGGCCGCCGCCTGCGGCGTCACGATGTCGAATCCGGCGAGCGCCACCACCGCCGGCTTGGGCGTTCCCAGGTCGAGGCCGTTCGCCACCACGTCCGGCAGGCGGGCCCCGTCCGTGTGCCCCTTGGTGGAACGCTCGTAGCGCGCCGACCATTCGAGCCAGGCGCCCACGTCCTCGTTCGGCGGGCCGGAACGGCGGGCGTCCACGCGCCACGCGTGCGCGAGTTGCCAGGCCTCGCGGCATTGGGCCGCCGCGGCGGGCACCGAGAACACCGGGTCGGCGAGGCTGGAACCTCGCACCGCCTCGTCCCAGGCGGCGAGCTCCTGCTCGGGGGTGAGCAGCAGCGGGACCGACGCGCCCCGGGCCGAATAGAGGGAGTCTTCCCAGAGGCGCGCCACGAAGGCGCCCAGGGGAAGCACGTCCGCGGTTTCCCACATGCGCGCGCCCGCGGCGGCACGGGTGCGGTCGTAGTCGCGCAGCAGCGCCTGGGCGAGGCGGGTGTTGGGGGTGAGGACGGTGGGCCGTTCGGGGCCGCCCTGCGCGAGGAGGTCGAACAGCTCGCGGCGCGAAAGGATCGGGACCTGCGGAAGCATGGCCGACATCTTACGGTTGTAATCGACTTACAGCTGTAATCCACGGTTGTGCGATTTATCACAGGTCTTCCGCGGCCCCCGGACTATGCTCGGCCCGAAGTGTGCTGTGGCTCACAGCGCACGGGAGCGGAAACATGCAGCACGACACCAAGAATCGCCTCCTGACACTGCGGCGCGCCGCCGCCGCGTTCCTCCTTTTCTTCGCCGCCACCGGTGCGTTCGCGCAGTTCGACGCGATGGGCACGCTCGCCGACGCGCGCGACAAGCTCGCCACGGACCTCGCGGCCGCGCTCTCCGCACCCAGCGTGAGCGGCGTGACCTGGGCCCGCGACACCAGCTCCGGCCGCATGGTGAAGGTGCTCGTGATGGCGCACAGCACCGCCGACCCGGACCTGGTGAACCTGCGCAAGGCGATCGTCTCGGCCGGCGGCACGGTCTACTACCGTTATATCTCGGTGGGCGGCGTGTCCGCGGTCCTGCCCGCCTCGCAGGTGCTCAACATCGCCCGCCGCAACGACGTCGAGAGCGTCTCGCCCAACCGCATGACGGCGCGCACCCGCAGCCTGGTCGAGTCCACCAGCGGCGCCTCGATGCTGCGCGGCGCGGGCACCGACCCGAACTACGACGGCAGCGGCGTCGGCATCGCGTTCCTCGACTCCGGGATCATGTCCACGCACCGCGCGTTCGCCGGTCCGGCCGGCTCGCGCGTGAAGAAGAGCGTGGACCTCGGCCTCGCGAGCCCGACGAAGCTGCTGGGCTCGAGCGAATGGAAGGGCGGCTCCGACTACAGCAAGAGCATCTATCCGGGCAGCTCCACGCTGAAGCAGCTCGAGTCGACCATCAGCACGGCGGCGAGCCTCTTCCAGGATCCCAACGGCCACGGCACGCTGGTCGCCAGCATGGCGGCGGGCCGCGCCGTGTCGTCGACGGTGGACTCGACCGGCGCGGCGCCCGGCGCCTCGATCTACGACGTGCGCGTGCTCGACGGCAACGGCATGGGCGACGTGGCGACGACGCTCGCCGGCATGGACTGGGTGGTCTACCACGCGCGCGAGTACGGCATCCGCGTGGTGAACGTGAGCCTCGCCGCGGATTCCACCGAGAGCTACCTCACCGACCCGCTGTGCCGCGCGGTCCGCAACGCGGTCGCCTCGGGCCTCACCGTGGTCGTCGCCGCCGGCAACTTCGGCGTCGATGCCAACGGGAAAGAGGTCTACGGCACGATCAGCTCGCCGGGCAACGAGCCGTCGGCGATCACCGTCGGCAGCGCCAATCCGCAGAACACCGCGACGCGCGGCGACGACGGCGTCAACCACTTCAGCTCGCGCGGCCCGACGCGCGGCGGCCTGGTGGACGACCTGGGCCTGCGCCATCCCGACAACATCCTGAAGCCCGACCTCGTCGCCCCGGGCAACCGCCTGCCGGGCGCCCTCTCGACCGACAAGCTGGGCGTCACGATGAGCGCCCTCGGCGTCGCGTTCCCGCAGCTCATCGCGCAGGGCGGCCTCAACAATGGACTCATCACCGCGAGCGGCACGTCGTACGCCGCGCCGGTCGTGGCCGGCACCGCCGCGCTCATGCTGCAGGCCAACCCCGGCCTCACGCCGCCCCTGGTGAAGGCGATCCTGCAGTACACCGCGGAGCCGCTCGCCGGCTACAACCTGCTCGAGCAGGGCACGGGCCTGGTCAACGCGCCGGGCGCGGTCGCCATCGCCAACTCGCTGGCTCGCGACGTGTCCACCCGCGCGGCCACGCTCAACGCCGGCGACTCGATCCTCGCCACCGGCAAGACGCTGCCGGCGCCTTATTCGCTCATCGAAGGCCGCATCGCCAACTGGAGCCAGATGGCGTTCCTCGGTGGCCGCCACGTCATGGCCGGTCCGGCGCTGCTCTCGCGCTTCCAGGCGCCGTACGACCCGACGCTCTCGTGGGTCGGCAGCGACGTGCACGGCACGTTGATCGACCTCTTCAGCAACAGCGCCTATATATCGGGCTTCGAGGACCGCAACGTCGGCTCGCGCCCGCTGGTGAGCCGGGACGTCGTCCTGCTCACGTCGCTGCTGGCCAGCGGCGACGCCATCTTCATGCCGGTGACCGACATCGCCGCGGGCGTGGTGTCCGGCCTGGGCATCGTGCTGTCGGAAGGCATCGTGCTCTCCGAGGGCATCGTGCTGTCGGAAGGCATCGTCCTGTCCGAAGGCGTCGTGCTCTCCGAAGGCGTGGTCCTGTCCGAAGGCGTGGTGCTCTCCGAGGGCGTGGTCCTGTCCGAAGGCGTGGTGCTCTCCGAAGGCGGCGCGCTGCGGGTCGGCACGTCGATCGACGTCTTCCCGGGCGAGTAACGGATTTTCATGGCCTTCCTCGACATGAAGGACTACGGTCCGTCGGCCAAGCTCTATTGGTGGACGGTGACCTCGCTGGGCCTCCTCGCGCTCGCGTGGGGCGTGAACGGCATCGTCGCGATGGAGCCGTCGCTCCAGCTGCAGGTGCTCATCGGCGCCGCGGTGGCGGCGATCGTGGGCTTCTTCCCGGTGCGCATCCCGGGCAGCAAGACCTCGATGGCGAGCGCCGAGATCTTCATCTTCCTGCTGCTCTTCGTGTACGGCCCGGCGGCCGCGATCATAGCCGCTTCGCTGGAGGCGTTCGTGGCCTCGTACCGCACCTCCAAGCGCTGGACGAGCCGCCTGGGCTCTCCCGCCATGGCGGCGCTGGCGATGCTCGCTTGCGCGGTGCCCTTCGAGGGCGCGCGTTCGCAGGTGCACGCCAACGGCATGACGTCTTCCATCCTGCTCGTGTTCGCGATGATCTTCGCGGGGCTCTACTACGCGGCCAACACGGTGCTCACCTCGACGCTGTTCGCGTTCAAGAGCCGCACGCCGGTCACGCCGATCAACTGGATCCGCAAGAACAGCTGGATCGGCCTCACTTACGTGGCGAGCGCGTCGATCGCGGGCCTCCTCTACCTCTCGTTCGAGCGCTTCGGCCTGCCGGTGCTGCTGGTGGCGGTGCCGGTGATCGCGATGTTCCTGTCGTCGCTGCACTCGTATTTCTCGCGCCGCGAGTCCGACGAGCGCCACGTGGAGGAGCTGCGCGCGAGCGAATCGCGCTTCCACAGCGCCTTCACGCACGCCGCCATCGGCATGGCGCTGGTCACGACCGACGGGCGCTTCATCCAGGCCAACAAGTCCTTCTGCGACATGCTGGGCCGCCCGAATCCCGAGCTCATGGCCGCCAACATCGGCCAGCTGGTGAACACCGCCGACCTCGACAACCTGCGCTCGCTCGTAAGCCGCCTGGTGGCGGGCGACATGCCCAGCGTCGAGACGGAGCTGCGGGGCCTCCACCGCGACGGCACCGACGTGTGGATGGCGCTCAACATCTCGCTCGCGCGCGACTGGCAGTTCCGCACGCACAACCTCATCGTGCAGGCCCAGGACGTGAGCGCGCGGCGCCGCGCCGAGGCCGAGCTCTACCACAACGCCTACCACGACAGCCTCACGCAGCTCGCCAACCGCACGCACTTCATCGAGCAGCTCACGCGCTCGATCGCCCGCGTCGAGCGCCACCCCGACCAGCGCTTCGCGGTGATGTACCTCGACTTCGACCGCTTCAAGCTGGTGAACGACTCGCTCGGGCACAAGGCGGGCGACGAGCTCCTCGTGAACCTCGGCCGGCGCCTGCAGTCGGTGCTGCGCCCGACGGACCTCATCGCGCGCCTGGGCGGCGACGAGTTCGCGATCCTGCTGGAGGACCTGCACCGCGAGCGCGACGCCGTCGATCTCGCGGAGCGAATCCAGCGCGAGCTCACGCGCCCGTTCCAGCTGGGCGAGATGGACATCACGGTGAGTGCCGCCATCGGCATCACCTTCAGCACCAACGGCTACCAGACCTCCGAGCAGATCATCCGCGACGCCGACATCGCCATGTACAAGGCGAAGGCGCGCGGCAAGGCCCAGTACGCGATCTTCGACGCGTCGCTGCACCAGCACGTGGCCTCGCAGCTCAAGCTCGAGCAGGAGCTGCGCCGCGCGCTCGGCCAGGGCCAGATCTACCTGCACTACCAGCCGATCTGCTCGCTCAAGGACCAGCGGCTCATCGGCTTCGAGGCGCTGGTGCGCTGGCAGCATCCCGAGCGCGGCCCGCTCGAGCCCGCGACCTTCATTCCCACCGCCGAGGAGACCGGCCTCATCGTCCCGCTCGGCAACTGGGTGCTCAACGAGGCGTGCCGCCAGCTGAAGGCATGGAAGGACGCGCACGGCCCGCAGAACCTGCGGATGAGCGTGAACGTCTCGAGCCTGCAGCTCACCCACCCCGAGTTCGTCGCGCGCGTGCGCGAGGCGCTCGCCAACGCGCAGCTCTCGCCCTCGGAGCTCACCCTCGAGGTGACCGAGAGCGTGCTCATGGACGGCATCGAGAACGCGGTGTCGACGCTGAACGAGCTGCGCCACATGGGGATTACGCTCTCCATCGACGACTTCGGCACCGGCTACTCGTCGCTCAACTACCTCGCGACGCTTCCCATCGACGCCCTCAAGATCGACCGCTCGTTCATCGAGCGCATGACCGAGGACGGCGAGGGCAGCGAGATCGTGAAGGCGATCTTCAAGCTGGGGCAGGCGCTGTCGAAGCAGGTGTTCGCCGAGGGCATCGAGACCGGCGACCAGCTCGCGCGCCTGCAGACGCTGGGCTGCGAGTTCGGCCAGGGGTACCTCCTCTCCCGCCCGGTCGACGCGGAGCGCGCGGGCAACTTCGTCGCGACCAACGCCGCGCCCTTCGTAATGGCGTAGGCTGTTCGGACCAGCGCCGGCCTTGCCGGCGGAACGTTCGCGCCCACGCGCGGACCGACTTTCATGCCCCTGCGTCTGTTCATCACCCTGGCGGCGTTGGCCGCCGCGCCCCCGGCGCTTGCGGTGGGATTCTTCGAGAACCCGCCCGACCCGCCCACGACCGCGAGCGGCATCGGGCTCGTCTCCGGCTGGAACTGCAACGCGACGACGGTCGAGGTCGAGATCGACGGCGTGCGGCACCGCGCCGCATACGGCACGGAGCGGCCCGATACGGCGAGCGTCTGCGGCGGCAAGACCGGCACCGGCTTCGGCCTGCTGGTGAACTGGGGCGACTTCGGCCCCGGGCAGCACACGTTGCGTGCCCTGGCCGACGGCGTGGAGTTCGGTTCGCGCACGGTCACGGTGCCCGACCTGGGCGGCGTGTTCCTGA
>Ga0068858_100002432_pt1:0-10000 | contig 18846 bp, 8 predicted proteins | sample KBSSwiS12_FD_66589 | JGI IMG/M metagenome (GOLD analysis project Ga0068858, IMG submission 66589) | Switchgrass rhizosphere microbial communities from Kellogg Biological Station, Michigan, USA - KBS Switchgrass S1-2 | ecosystem: Host-associated > Plants > Roots > Rhizosphere > Soil ...
CTATGAAACAAATAACATTAAGGAACTGTTTAGGAAAGAACAGGCCTCAGTAGAAAGCGAGCTTTTTCGCGTATAGCCAACCTCGAAGCCCAATTAGCGCACGGGCTGCCCCCTCAACTCAACCCTGGCGAGTACGCTAACTTGGTCAGGGAGCATTTAGACGGTGCAGTTAGTATTGACCACTACCGCCAAGTCCATAATTCCTAAATTGATGAAGTACACATAATGGAGCTCAAAAGCCGATTACAAAATCTACTTTTTGAGCATCTTGAAACCGCACATAAAAAATATTATGAATGAATCACCTTACAATAACATACGAGAGACTGCTTTCGATTTTTTTGAACAACAAGTCGAACCTAATGAACAATTCCATTCAAAGGAATGTTCTAGAGGGGGGCGCTTTTCCACTATATTCGCGATATTGAACAAAATGGAAGAAATTCTTCACGATTTCTAGAGTTCCGGGATTACTTCACTGATATCGATTTTAGCCTAAGCACGGCCTCTAGGTTAGTTCAAAGTGTAGTACAACGAACTATCGATACACCGAAAACGAGTAAAGATGGGTACATAAAATGAAGACATCGTGGATTACCCAAATTGGGACGACGATAGGACATTTCACTTTCTTTCGCAATATTTCTGATCATGACTCAACCACTAGGAAAGGGGATTGCTTACTCTCAGCCACGTTTTTCGCTTATGCTTAGTCAAGTGAGGATTCCATTCGAAGTAACGTAACAGGAGCACCATCTTCAAAACTTCTCGGGATCCGGAGTTTATCGAGAAAAGGTCCCATCCTTCAATATCATGATTGGGTCAACCAGGCCAGATCATAAGTGAAATAGTTTGATCGGGTCGACCAGGTCAGGCCCGATCATGAGTGAATAGAAAATCGAAAACGTACATAGCTGTTCCAGCGGAAATACTTTGTTTAATTCTACCACTTCTACTAGGAGTAGCCTTTTTAGTGCTAGCTGAACGTAAAGTAATGGCTTTTGTGCAACGTCGAAAGGGTCCTGATGTAGTGGGATCGTTCGGATTGTTACAACCTCTAGCAGATGGTTTTAAATTGATTCTAAAAGAACCTATTTCACCAAGTAGTGCTAATTTCTCCCTTTTTAGAATGGCTCCAGTGGCTACATTTATGTTAAGTCTGGTCGCTTGGGCCGTTGTACCTTTTGATTATGGTATGGTATTGTCAGATCCGAACATAGGGCTACTTTATTTGTTTGCCATATCTTCGCTAGGTGTTTATGGAATAATTATAGCAGGTTGGTCTAGTAAGACGGGGGGCGGCCGTTCGGTCGCCTATGATATACGGACCAATTGGTCAAAAATGGGTTTGTGCCGCAGGTGTTGAACGATCTACTCTACACAGGTGTGGGCTTACAGGGCTAGGGCTCATAAACCCTTTCTTTCATTCATCAAGGGGTCGGTCACTTTTCCGGGCCGGGATCGAGAAGTGGAAGTCATAAAAAATTCTCTTCGCACCCCAGATCAAGAGGAAAGGTAGCTTGTCAAGCTGGTCTCACTATTGGAAATTCTAGCTTTCTTTTTTTTCACCGGCTCTTCTTCTTTGTCAACGCTACTAAGGACCTGACGGTTCGCCTACTTGATGAATGAAAGAACATGAGAAAGGGTTATAAAAGAAAAGGCGACGAAAGTCTACTACAGTACAGTCAAAGTCAGCGGCTGAGTTTGCCTAGCCTCGCCTACTATTTTTTTTTTGTAGGCGAGCGAGTTAGAGAAGAGGCTTAGGGATAAGAGAGTGTCGGTGCGTACGTAGCCTTCATTCTACTACGCTACACAAAGTCACTTAGCTCGACGTTAATTAAGAGAGTAAAGGAGGAATACCCTACATAGAAGAACCGCTGTTCGCTTACAAAGGTATAACCTTTCGCTCCCCGGGGCAAAGCTGCTTCGCACCACTGATAGACTACTTAATTAAGATTCCATTTCAAAGGCGCTACTTTGTTTCGCAAGCCTTTGTCATTGTCAGTCAACTAAGGTTGGCCCTCGGCCCCCTGCGAATCCGTAAATCAGAGAGCATGCCGCAAAAAAAAGGATGGTCCCCTATGCATTGAATTCTTTCCGGAACGAATCGAATTCAAGTACCTGACCCCCCATCATGGTGAACCTCTCCTTGTGATCGGGATGAGGTAGATGCCTCCCAGCCGGGGGGCGGATCGAATCGGAGTTTCCTTAGGTAGCCACCGACCTACAGTTCTCCTTAAACTTCTGTGCTTGGTGGAAAAGAAGCGAACAAAGGTACGCTCGCTTGCTGTCTTGTTCTCCGCCGCGGACTGGGATCGCTCGCCAGCTAGGCCCTCTAGAAAAAGTTGGAGCAACATTGTATGAGAACATATTACCCATCTTCGGGGACAAGGGGCGGAACGACCTCTCGATCTACTTACTGCAGCCCAGGACGGGCGTCGTCGTCTAGGCGTGACTTCTTGTTTTGATCTCCCCTACGCCTAGGACGTTGTCTGGGCCAAGAGCCATAGTTAGTTGCTGTTTCCATTTGGTTCTTCTTTCTCGTTGTTGATACCGGCAAGACCCAGCCAGATGATGATGTCTGCTGGTTGGTAGTGAGAGGACTCTTAGTACCCGCAAAAAAAAGGGCGCTGGTGAAAAAAACAATCATGTGATTTAGTTTCTTGCTCTCCCTTAGCAGCGGGAAAGGAGTCTATCTATCTGCCTAGCTTTGGTAGATTTCCCCCAACGCAATTCAAAAACGGAAATTCCACGAATCCCTGAGGTGGATAAGTCCGACGACTCAGCAGCAGTGCGGAATTGAGTTTCTGGTCCGGTGGATCTGATCTATAGTTTGGGGGCAATACATACCAAAAGGTTCGAAAGAAGGAAGGCGCAGTATATAACCAACCCGCCCATAGCCGGTCTAACTGCTGAGAGAGAAAAGTGCTTTTCTTTCCCTAAGAGTCCTCGAGTACACACAGCTATTGCTGATCCTTTGCGAGATCAGGATGAGACCCTTCAGAATTTCTAATCAATCCATGTTAGGTCAACATCGAGACAGAGCATCTCAGTTGGCTCTGTCAAGGAAGTGAAACAGGCATTCCTAGGTTGAGGTTACCATAGGATTGACCCTCAGTCAGGCCTCCGATTCCAAGGAGTTGATTCAGCAAGTTCCCCGTGCTACCCCGCGGGAAGTCTAATCGGATCAATCGGTGGTTCCGTAATGAGTAGTCGAATACACATTGAGGGGGCCTTGCCTCCTCCTTCCCGCCCACACCTTCATTCTTTTCCTCCTCTGATCTTAGAAAGCATACTAAACTTCACTCCAATCTTTCTCCATTAGCAACAAGAGCTGCTCTATCTATCGGCCCTTGATGAGTAAGCTTAGCTATACCGCTTAGGTTGCAAAGCTGCAAGCTCCCTTCTAATGCGTTATTAGGCTGCTTGGAGCCTTCTCGCTTAGTAAGCCGCCTTCGGCCTGCCTATTTACTCGTCTAAACTCGTCACACAATGAAGCGCTTTTGAAAACCTTCCCCGAAAAAGTGGGTATAGTCTTCTATTGCCATGTACATATCAGCGGGCAGTGGGATAAGTCGAAGCATGCCAGAACCTTCTTTAGTAGTGAGCCGTACCGACTAGCTCCTAGCAAGGGCTTCAAGATCACAGTAATGCCTGCCAAAACTTTCCTTGGGTACGAATGTCATGTTCAAAGCAGGTTTCTCTAGACACCTTGGAAAAGATCACTGACGAGCTCAATCTCAAAGTGTGAATGAAATTATCAGTTTCATCCTCTTTATGAGCCTGAGATCATATGGGTCAACAATTCTCATTTCTTAGTTATAGAAAGCCCTTCTCAAGGAAGTGAGCCACTCAATCTGAGCCAGCGGATTCTCATTCAGCTGTGCCGGTGTGCAAAGCAAGCACGCTTAGACAACGATGTCCAATCTTTGGTCTGCCCATTAAGGGCTGACTCCGCTAGGCAAGAGGACTACTACTGGGATTATTCTATTACTAATTGATGACCTGGGGGGCTACTCTTCTTTCTCCACTACAGATATTGACTGACCTGTTGATAGGATAGCGGGGGCAGTAAAGAGGAGAGGAGGAAAAAGAAGTAGAGTTAGGTTCTGTTCTTGTGTGTAAGCCCTCGGTCGATTCGTCTGCTCATTCACAGCGTATGATTCTTATCCAATTGCTTCTTCTGAAAACGCGGCGTCGGTTAATCTTTCTTATTCTCCCTTCGGGGCTCCTCATGTTGCTACTAATAGAAACAGTTCGGACCTTGCTCATACAATCCTCGGGACTACTATTGGTTAATCTTTGTCCTCCCTAGGGAAAGTAAACAAGACGAGACTTTTTGGGAAAGACAGGGTTAGCGCCCTTTGGTAGCCTTCCAGTTCAGCTACAGCGAGCTCTTCACTTGATAGAAGAGCGAGACATAGCGGAGGAAATGGTGCTTTGTCGATCCTAACTCCTTGCTTCGGAATGCGATTACCTACTTTCCGCCTCACCTGTCGATTAAAGAATTCAACCAACTAGTTGGAGATGGCTGCTTCGAGCCCCACCTTTGATATCCAGTCGTGTGCCTGCCTTCTTGGATATGTTTATTTCGATGAGGCCGCTCTGATCGGGATCTGACTCCACTAATGTAACCGTTTTCGTACCATGTTTTTCACCTAGGGCCTACGCTTTTTGAGTGTAGCCTATCTTCGTGCTGGAATGGTTTTTTCTCCTCCCTGAGGTCGGACTGTTGCACCTGTCAACTCCGGCATTCCCAAGGCATCGCATATCCGGAAGGGAGCAAATACGATCAACTGTTATAGATTGACTTCTCCTGTTGCTTGATTTGGTGAGTCAAGTGTGTTTCCGACTCCTGCCAAGCTTAAAAAGAGGAAGGGCAGTCTTCCAAGCAAACCCATGAATTAGCAAAAACTTCCACTCTCGAATCGGGCAATCAAAGGTCAAGCCGGTCAAGGTCAAAGCGGTCAAAGACAAGCTGATCAAAGGGCCAAAGCCAAGTCGGTCAAAGTCAAGCCGGAAATCTCTCTCCTCAACTTGTAAGTGGAGTAAGAGTACAATCCTCCACATCAGTTAGGCGGACCCGACTCCACGCAGGTTGAAGAGGAGAAAGTAGGCCGCCCCGCCCCAACCTCGACATTAGGATCGCCACTGACTTCTGAAGGCAAGGCAAGCCTCGTGCTTACACGGAGATTAGATCCGCTTTGATGTTGATGATGACACTGCTGATTTCGACCAACGACCTCAAAAAGTCGACCTTCATGGATGATCCCTAGCCCACATCTCATTGGCAGCTATAGATGCCGGCACTGATCAATATCTTCCTGACCCGACAGAGAATAGAATGGAGTAGGAACACGAAGAACTTATATGTAATCTAATATTCTTTTATTTGAATACTAGGAATCGCACCTGAATTCCATCAATCATTCGGTTAGAAGTCCACTATTTCATCCTTGATGTTTCAATCGAAGGAGATACTCTATTTCACAATCTATCCATCTGGATTCCTCTTTTTAAAGTCCTGGATCCTGAAAAAACAAGAAAGAACAGAATGAGAACTAAGAGTTCTTTCAGTCGAGCAGTTGAGGGAACGAGTAAGATACGTTTGTCAGTCTACTATTCTTTCGGGAAGGAATTGAGCCTCAATCATCATACGCAAAGAAAGAAATCCTTCGAGAGCGAGAACATTCAGAGTTAGTAGTTGAGTAAGTATAGATTCACTCCGATTACCAAACGGGCGACTTTACAACTTAGGGAGCAGCAGGCCTTGTGTTTGTGGTGAAGTGGAATCTTTTCAATATGAAAATAGGTGGTATCCAAAAGGACAAAAACTGCAACTAGGGATCTGGTGGACTACTGTCATGAGTCACAAGGCATTGGTAGACTGACTCACTCAGATGTTTGGCTATTTCACCTAAGGAGTATGTCTGGATGGATGGCTTCACAGTCAAAGATGGTAATTCCATACCTCATCTAATTCACCAACGTGACCAACCACAATGTATCAAATCTCCGCAATGAAAAGCTGGTTTTTTGAATAGCAGGAGGACTTCCGGTTGTGGTTATGCAAGTCCCACGCACGGATCAAATCCAATAAATAAAGAATTGAAGCATGCTGCATGCACTCGTGAGACTGTCAAACCTACTGAATTGATGGAACAAGAGCAATTCGAACTTGATTTTTGACTCATGGGCAGGACATCTGAAAGAGAAAATTTCGATGCCAACCACCTGGGCTGTGAATCGTTCAGGTAGGCATCTCGGGACCAAAAATCTGAATCAAGGGCATGACCGAAACCGGTGATTAATGCTTCACCCTCGGAGCTCTTAGAAAACTTCCTTTTCTTTGAGAAGTAGAACAAAGTACCTTTAGGAGACCTAGTTAGTGACTGGGCAGGACAGGTCAGCAGGTCTTTCATGAACAGAGGAGCCAACGAAGAAAGATAAGCATCTCAGTAGTAGCCAGATGCTAATGAATTGAATAAAGTTGTTTGCCTACCCGCCGTTAGAGTTCTCGCAGACGCTATTGATGGTCTTGTTGGCCTATCCGATGCGGATCTCCTCAACGTAGAAGCTAAACCAGTAGCCGGTGTGACAGAGAGTCATATTAAGGATAGGGCTAATGCTTTCCCCTTGAACCCCTTGCAGAAAAAGTAGGAAAATGGACTGAAATTGTTGGATTAGTGGATTTGCAGTATCTCAACAATCAGAACTGCGAATATTCCATCATCCAAACTAAGCTTCCTCAGATCCTAACCCATTGGTCATTATCGAGCCTCGTGACTCCGGCTGTGTTGATATCTTCGTATTACCTGTTCTCATTTTATCTATCTGGTTATTGCTTGATGTGTTGGTTGGTATTTCACTATTTTTATTTAAGTAGAAGTGATTTCTTCCTCATTAGCTCCATTTTTCTTATCATTTGCATCTTGTGATGAATGAAGTGAACTTGAGCTCTCTAGTGCTTCTATTTTCTCTTCGAAAGCATTTACTAGTATTCGATGAGGAAAGACCAGAAAGACAAGTGATATGAACTGGTTTTGTATCCACCCACTTTCCTTCGTTATCTTCAACTCTTTCTCTTTTGGTAGAGGAAGGCATTCCCTGTATAAATGATGATTCTTGCTTTCGTATTGTTAATGTTTTCAATTGTACACGGAAGGAGTTTGTGACCACTACCATTTTTGTAAGAGATTTATCCTCATATTGTTGGAGAAACCATTCTTTGCTAACATGGCTCTTAACTGCACCAAGACATCCTTTTCGCCCTCCGCATCCAACCAATAGCTTTTGGGCGCGTTGAAAATTCCCTCCCTCACTTTATATTCGAATTTCAACTTACCCAACTCATCTTTGGATATTAATTCCTCAGGGAGTGGATTACCCATCACCACAGAGTCCGTATCAGTATAGTAGCAATCCTCTCTACTTATATATTATATGGGTGCATATGAATTCGTGCATAAGCTGTAATGGCAGCGGCTATTTGGACAGCTGCATTACGAGGAACAGCATATTCATCTGATTTCAGAGTATAAGAAAAGTAGCTACAAATGAATAGCTCTTGCCACAACCATACAGAAATCCGCTTTTCCTTAACACATGCTTGTAGCGCTCATTACTACAGATCTCAGTTATAGTGCTCCTTGGGTTGATACCAAACCTACCATAAAGACTGTTCATAAGAATCTTATACAAATAGGCTAATCCTGCATTTCCTTCTTTCTTGGCGCTCAATCTTTATATAGTGATGTTACAAACCGCTCAAATAGCCCTTCCCCTTTTTTAAATAGATAACCCCTTAAAGGAGTCACTGTAGAACCAATTGATTTAGCATACTTTAACTCTTCGCTAAAGTACACTCCTATAAATCGACCCGTTGGAAATATCCGCACTCCTTTCTCGTCTCGGTAGGGCAACACTGGCTTATGAATGGATGGAGGGCATACAACATACGCTTCGATAAATCCAAACAAATCCTGGGGTAGAAAAAAAGGAGAAATGCTGTGGTGAATTCCAAATCGAAAAAGTCAACTTCACTTTACTTAAGATGAAGGAACCGAGTGCCGAATTGAAATCTCAACAAAGAAATGAAAGCATAACTCTTTCCTCTTGTTGTCCTATTACTCTTTTTGCCTGCCTTGTTTGTGGAGGTCTCGGGTGTCTACGGCAGATCCGATCAGTCTCGTGATGAAGAGAAGTCTTTTCCGATCTTCCACTAAGAAAGATATCGTCACGACAACCAAATTTGCCCGGTAAACTACTCGGGGCTCCCCATGGTTTAGTAAAAGGGAGGGGATATTTTCTCTTCATCTGGGGGTTCATTTCATTCATTATTCATTATGAACTCAAAAGTGTAAGGCTGATTAGTGAGGTCTTAAAAACTTCATACAAGAAATGATCAGCCATTCCAATGGTTGTGCTCGAAAGGCAGTTATGAATCGATTGACTAATCCAATTCCAATATCTTGATTTCGAGCAGCAATGCATCGTGAACCAATATATATATCGTCTGCTAATACACGACCAATTAGTGTTTGGACAAAAAGTTTTTCCGTCATCCCATTTTGAGGACTCACAGAAATACCTCGGATAGTACCACAATCTCTTCTACGCACAATAATATGTTGAACTACTTCAACAAGTCTACGTGTAAGATAGCCAGCATCCGCTGTTCGTACAGCAGTATCTACAACCCCTTTTCGGGCTCCGTAGCAGGAAATTATATATTCTGTCAAAGAAAGTCCCTCGCGTAAATTGCTTTGAATAGGTAAATCAATCATTTGTCCTTGAGGATCCGCCATTAACCCTCTCATACCTACTAATTGGTGTACCTGAGATGCATTTCCTCTGGCTCCTGAAAAAGACATTAGATAGACTGGATTAGAAGGATCCGTTATTCGAAAATTCGAATTCATTTCTTGTTTCAAATATTCACTTGTAGCATACCATATCTCAACGGATTGGCGTAATTTTTCTACCGCGTGTACAGCCCCATAATAATAGTGTTTCTCCAAAAGAAAACTCTGTTGTTCCGCGTCTTGGACTAACCATCCTTTAGAGGGTATTGTTAAAAGATCCTCGATTCCTAAAGAAATCGATGTAGTAGTGGCTTGATGGAAGCCCAGAGTCTTTATTTGATCCAGTATATGGGATGTATATCCCATTCCGAAATGATCTATTAATCTGCTAATAAGTCGTTTCATAGCAGTTCCGTCTATCTCTTTATTATGAAAGACCAAGTTGGCCCGTTCTGCCATACATAAGTACCCCCTAATTTGGCTGAGTAGGATTCGACAATTGCTGAGTAGGATTCGACAATGGGCTTGAGTCAGTGATTCGAAAACTTAATTTACTCCCTTTCCTCAATCTCAATCTGGATTTGCGCGGCAAAAAAGATGGGACTAACGAAATCGGAATGCCCCCCGAAAGGGGCATCGCCGAATCTAACTTCCTTATTTAGATAGTGTATGAATAGGCCCGACTAAATCCTTGTATGGCTTCCTCTATTTCTCTATAAAAAGAAATATGACCAAGAGTGGTTCGAATGTATATAGAACGGATTTCTTTTTTTCTATTTCCCACTACCAGATAGTGGGCATAAATCTCATGATAAGTCCCAAAAGATTCATATTGAACTTCAATCGGAACTTCTCTTGACCCAACGATGCGTTGATCTAGTTTCCATCGGAGCCACAAGGGACTGTTTAAACCGATTCGTTTCTGTCTATAAGCTCCCAGTGCATCATAGGAACTAGAAAAATGGGGTTCTTTATCTTTCGTATACTTATAATAATTGTTATTATTGTATTTTACTTTTTTATTTGGAGAGTTTCCGCAACTATTATATCTATTTGCACAAATACCTCGACGGTTTCCAATCGTTAATACATAAAGTCCGATAAGCATGTCTTGGGTTGGCACGCAAATGGGATCTCCAATAGCGGGAGACAGGAGATTCATATGAGAAAACATAAGTAAACGGGCTTCCGCCTGA
>Ga0068858_100002432_pt1:15000-18846 | contig 18846 bp, 8 predicted proteins | sample KBSSwiS12_FD_66589 | JGI IMG/M metagenome (GOLD analysis project Ga0068858, IMG submission 66589) | Switchgrass rhizosphere microbial communities from Kellogg Biological Station, Michigan, USA - KBS Switchgrass S1-2 | ecosystem: Host-associated > Plants > Roots > Rhizosphere > Soil ...
ATTGTACGGTGTCACCCCAATTGCCTCTGAACCGCTTTCATGTTTGTCCTCGCGTTGTGCTGAAGCAGTCAGACCAATGACCATGTCAAAGGTACATCAGCCAGTACAGGCAACGTATGCAAGGCACAGTTTGCATGCCAGCACCTACTACATGGGAATATATGCGACCTCAGAGATGTCTCAAGTTTGCAGCGTACATGAACATAAGATGGCTCTTTCCCGTGCCCTTCACTGCTCCTCTCTCCTCATTGCAGCGTTGCTGCTCATTTTCCCTTCATCTGCAGCATTGTCTCATGCCATCTTTATCTTTTTAGACTCCCTTGTTGATGCAGGCAACAATGACTACCTTGTGACCCTTTCCAAGGCCAATGCGCCACCGTACGGTGTCGATTTCGCATTCTCTGGCGGCAAGCCAACTGGAAGCAAATGGGATGACAATTGCTGATATCCTTGGTACTGTCAAGTGCGGATTTCATGAGTTACTGTGATTGCATAGCGGATTTCACATTTCCTGTCAGTACGCTTTCAGGTGAAGCCTTGGGGCAGAGATCATTTCCTCCACCCTACTTGGCTCCAAATTCAAGTGCTGCAATGACGAACAGTGGGATCAACTATACCTCTGGTTCTTCTGGCATATTTGATGAGACCGGTTCTTTTTATGTATGCAAATTCCTTGATTGCGTAGCAGTTATGGATATTTCCCCAATCTTTCTTGCTTATGAAACATCTTTGTAGATTTTAAGAGTTCCACTAGGATTATTGGGTTTATTTTGCGGGATACTACTAAGTCTTTTTTTTTTGTGTGGAATCCGCAGCTGCTGCGACAGGAGAAATTGTAATGGCTCATCCGTCAACAAGCTCATCCTTTTCGGAGAGCACGGGAGAATTGGACGCACTGATTGAACCGACCCCGGACGTACCACTGGGGAACCTGTGGCTGGAGAGAATCTCTCGCGATGGAGAAATGTCAAATGGGAAGCTCTATGGAGGATCGTGTCGTTCGTCATCGAAATGGGACTGACTCGCTCGGGAACAGGCACAGGATTGAGGAACTTTCTGGCGTAACACACCCGTAATGGGGCAATCTGACTAGCAGGTCAAAACCCTTTCCGCAGTGAGCTTTCAAACTTTCTTTAGAACTTGCTTCACAGGCTTTGAGGCATTTTGACACCCTCCCGTAGGCTCACTTTGTTTCAGGGCTTTCCTTTCTCTCCTAAGATCCCATCCCAACCAACAAACGAGAGTCTGATGGGGATTCTGCTTGAACGTTAACTAGACCTGCGCCCGTATTAGCTTACCGGAAAACTAACTAAGGGGAAGCTCAAAGGAATTAAGTAAGCCAACTTCAGGCTATAAAGATATTTCTATTGAGGCTAAACTTATCTGCCTTTCCTGGTACTTCAAAGTCGAATACCACTGCTGCTACATACAGGAGAAGATAGATTTTTTGCTAGAGGACGGATACAAGGACGGGGTCATCGCAAAGAAAAAGAGCTAGAGGTGAGTGAGCCTACGACCACCAATTGCTTATCCCCTATTACCAATTGCAGCAGACTTGGACTAAAGGAATTGCTTGAAGTGAAGACCAGTGAACAAAAGGCTTTACACAAAAGAATTGTTGACCTCTTTCGGGATAAGGCCTGGAAGAAGCAGGGATTGAACCAGGGCTTGTTGACAGAGCAAATATCAAAAGCCTATGTTATCTCATTTTCAGGGACCGAGCAAGGGATGAGCGCCCTCTGATCTAACGACCAAACAAGCAACGGCCCTTGTTACTAGAAATATGAAGCGTGCTAGCGCGCACTTCCTATTAACCAATTCACCAATTGGAAGATTGGTAAACAAAGATAATAGGAGCCGAAGTCAATCCCTTAAAACACTCCTCCCCGAGGGGACGTTATCGGTCGCTTCGTTCCCTTGTTTACTGAACTCTTTTCAGGAGATAGGTCTACCGTTGCAAACTCATCTGCTTGTAAATTCATTGTGTAAAATAACTCGTAAATTCATTGTGCCAGAATTGATCACTGATCAGGTGTGATCAGTCTCATCCGTCTAAGAGACTGATCCGGTGCGATGAGTCTATTCCGTGTAATATTTTGGAATTCCTCTTCCAACTCGTCCCGGAATGGGCGTTATGGCAAAGAACAAGAAGAAAAAGAAAGAAGAAATTTGTCCAATAGTAACAAATGGTGCCTCCACAGGTTGACATCCGATCCAACCTAGTAGTAAGCAATCCGCCAAAAGCAACCAAAATATTCCTTGGTGAATCGGTCGAAAACTTGAACTACGCACATACATTTCTTTAAAAAAAGGTAAAGCCAAGAGAGATATAAAAACTGGTGCTATTGCGGCTACACCTCCCGCTTTGTCAGGTATACTGCGAAGAATGGCATGGATCGGTAGGAAATACCATTCCGGCACAATATGAGGCGGGGTGGGCATCGGATTAGCAGGTATATAATTGTCGGGATGCCCCAAAACATTGGGAGCAAAAAAAATCCAAATGGAAAAAAAGATAGCAGAAGCTACCCGACCTACAAGATCCTTTACATAAAAATAAGGGTAAGAAGCAATTTTATCCATCTCAGAATGTACACCCAATGGATTATTTGATCCATATTGATGCAATGCAGCCAGATGAAGAAGACTGGCGCCTGCTAAAATAAGGGGGAGTAAATGATGGAGACTAAAAAAACGATTTAAGGTGGCATTGTCCACGGAGAAACCACCCCAAAGCCAAGTCACTATGGTATCTCCTACTACTGGTATGGCGCTAGCTAAGCTTGTAATTACTGTTGCTCCCCAAAAGCTCATCTGACCCCAAGGTGGTACGTATCCTATAAAAGCTGTCACAATCATTAATAGGAATATGACAACTCCGAGACACCAAACAAATTCCCTAGGACTGCTATAACTCGCATAATATAGACCACGAAAAATATGAAGGTGAACCACAATGAGAAACATACTTGCCCCATTAGCATGCATATAACGGAGCAACCAGCCCCCTTCAACATCTCTCATAATGTGTTCTACGCTGTTGAAAGCTAGATCCACATGAGGTGTGTGATGCATAGCTAAAAAAACGCCAGTCACTATCTGAATGACTAAACAAATACCAGCTAACGAACCGAACCCCCACCAATAACTAAGATTGCTCGGGGTTGGATAATCTATTAAATGCTGGTTAAGTGTGGAGTATATAGGTTGTTTAAGAAGAGAGAATCGTTGGTTCCTTATAGTCATTTCTCTTTTCTATCGTGACAACTCCTCTTCCCCCTTATTTACCCCCTTGCCTTGATGGAAATTGGCTTCGCTGCGCCCTGAATAAGAAAAAAGCTGCATGAGAAGATTCATCCCATTTTGGTTTGGCGAGAGGGAGGCAGCGAATCACCTGGGCTACGGATTTGTTGGTTAGTTGATTCTCGAAATCAGGTCATTCGGAAAAAAAACTGCCGCTTTCTCTGCCGGTTTCTTAAGGCTTCAAACGAACGACTAGTCATTATTCAAAGTTGATGAAATAAAAGTCTATTTTTTACCTTTCATGAAGAAGTTTTGCCTGCGTGCAAACTACCTAGCCCTTTTCAAAAGAACGCCGATTTCCATCTCAACAAAGAAAGAACTCCAAATAAATGAAAGCAAGATTGCTTGTTGTCCTATTACTCTTTTTGCCTGCCTTGTGGAGCTTTGGAAAGGAGAGAATTTGAATAAAGTAACTCTCCTCTTATTGGACGAGAGAGAGTCAATATGATATTGGCGTGGGTTCTACCAACGAAACGAAGAAGTTTTCATCTTCCCCCTGGTACCTCACCACTTCTACTAGCCCGGCCTACAATACCGCTACTT
>Ga0068858_100002439_pt1 | contig 18806 bp, 23 predicted proteins | sample KBSSwiS12_FD_66589 | JGI IMG/M metagenome (GOLD analysis project Ga0068858, IMG submission 66589) | Switchgrass rhizosphere microbial communities from Kellogg Biological Station, Michigan, USA - KBS Switchgrass S1-2 | ecosystem: Host-associated > Plants > Roots > Rhizosphere > Soil ...
ATCGTTCAGTCGCCATCAGGCCCTCCTCGCGTGTTCGTGTTCTGGCGGGGTCGTCTTTTCGTCGGTTAATGGCTCATGGGTTTCGAGCAGGTCCATGAAGAGAGCCCGGTAGTGGACCATTGCTTGTCTGAGGTCTTCTGTGTTGGCCTCGCCCCGCGAGTGCCGTTGGGCTATCTCCCGAGCTGCCCGATAGTTCATCACCACGGACGGGTGGTCGACCGAGATGTCGTCGGCCCGTTGATCGAAATCACCGAGGGGATAGCCGCGAGCGTGCATCGTCTCCCCCACGAGTCGGTCGGCGTCGGTGACGGCACCTTGGGGATCATCGACAAATCGGGTTTGAACGTTCCGCCACATGTCACCGAACCGTCGTCGATCCCCGGGCGTGAGCGGCTTGATGTGGAGCCGTTCCACTCGTTTCGCTCGGGCCGTCAGCGTCGACTCAGCTCGCCGTATATCCCCTACCTCTTGCACGACGCGCGTGTACTCAGGCCCGAACTGTCGACGCAACCTCGCTGTGCGTTGCCTGCTCCAGATCAACCAGGCCACCACCGCGCCGGCCAGGATCACAATCCCGATCAGTACCCAGAGGGTGGTTGAATTCATTGGGTTCCTCCCCGTGCTGAGCTATCAGCGTTTTATTGCGCGCGACGGTCCGACAAGAAACAGCGAACACATTCACAGCACTCTACAAGTGCGATGCCAGGCCGAATACTCGGGCAACAGCTAAAGCGGTGTTATCGAACCCTGATCTGTCGTTTCAGGAATGGTTCGATCTATGAAGACGCGACCGTATTCTCTCAGCAGCTGGACACCTTGGTCGACGCGTCCACTGGCCAAGTGACGGCGCGTTACACGGAGAGCAATGGCATGGCAATAGAAAGTGCATCACAGATGGGTCTGCCGCCAGAGTTGGCCAACCCGCCAGCCGTATCCGCCATATCGGCCCGCCTGTGTAGAGCGGGCCTTCTAATTTGACAAACGGCGGGGCTTCGCCTTCGAGTACCCAGGCATGCAAGTCAGGCGGCTGTGCCAGTGGTTGGAACGGCGGTCAGCACTCCGTGGTCACGCGGCCACCTCACCCAAAGTGATGGATGGGTCGACCTCATCAAGCTCGAGCCAACGCTTGAACGTGCAAGATGCGCACGTGCTACGTCGCATTGGACATCCCACGGGTGAGCACGGCCTGGATGCTAATGACCAATCGGTCCGGCAGGCAGGGCTTCGCGAGGAACAGGTCGCATCCTGCCGCGAGCGCACGCTGTCGGTCCGATTCAAACGCACAAGCGGTCAGCACGATGACGGGCGTGTTGTGCGCGCGGTGGCCATCGCGAAGACGCCGGACGAACTCAACCCCATCGAACGGGCCGTTCACACGGATGCCGGTCACGATGACATCCGCCTGGTTCGCGCACCTCAACGCGGCCGCCGTGTCGTCCATTTCGACGGGATTCAACCCACACAAACGCAGGTATTCCGCATACATCGCGCGGTCGTCCTGAGGCGAATCCACCAGCAGCACAGTCGGCGCATTGGCGAACACGTGAAGCACCTGGCCCCTTTCTTCGGGTGGGTTGCAGTTGTAAACCGGAGACTCTCCACCCTATCAGGAAGGACGCGCCGACACTGTCTGGTCGCTGACAATCCGTCGACTGATGACCCCCATTGTTGGTGCCGGTGGCAAGCCGCTGAAAGCGGGCGCGGCTGATGGGATCGTCTTGGCACGACGGCTTGTCCAGCCCTTTACAGGCTTTTCACCGTGACGAGCCTTTGCGGCCAGGGCTTCCTGCAGGGTGCCGGCGCCACTGAGGGGACGACGATGCGGCGCCACGCCTCACGTGTGGAGGCGATCGAAGTGCGCACGGATGGTCGGATAGCACTCGCACGATACCGCTTCCAACCCCTGACGATCCTTCACCCATACAGGGCGAGTGCAAGACGGCATCGCCGTCGCCCTCTTGCTTCTTGATGTTCGACGGCAGATGATGCTGGCGCGATGTCCGATCCGCAGTTGTCCATCCACTGCCCGACGTGCGATACGCCGCTCGTCTACATCAGGGCGGAGAAAGCCGTGTACATCTACCGTTGCCCGGTGCATCGACTGTTCGTGCTCCAGCCTGACGGGCTGATTCGACCCGAACGCTCAGCCACACGGCCCGAGCGCAGTCCACGATGACGCCGGGTTTTGTGAAGGTTTCGTCAACGAGAAGCCCGAATCGCAAACGTGACCGCGACAACCGGTCGTAGTCTGGTTTCGATTTGTCCTGCGGTCCGCTTACCAAGCGCAGATCGCATTCGCGATACTACCGAGTACGATGAAGCGAGTTTTGCCAGCCGCCGCCTGCTGGTTCATCCAATCTTGCACCTGCGGCGAAGTATTCGCTTGGGCGCAGTCCTACCCGCGGTGCTTGTGCGTTGGCTGGACGTGCGGCACTACACCGGTCATGCGGTTAAATTGAAAAGGCCCATCGCAGGCGGGACCGAGCGCGGCGGGCCGTCACATCGAAACCAGGCCACAGACTTGTAGCTCGTCCTGACAGAAGGCGATTCTCGGCAATGGGTCGATGTTGTTCGTGCTCGAGTTCTGAAACGCGAGCCAGGCGTTCAGCTTTGCTACTCTGACCGTAGTCGCTCGCGTCAGACCTCACTGGCTTGGATGGAGTATAGGAGAGAGGCGCAAACAAGCTCAGCCGCGGCACGCTCTTTGCGACGCAGTCTTCCATCGAATCTCTTTCTGGAGGACGCCCGTCCCATGGATAGCCGGCCGCAGGTGGTGCGAGGGGTCCAGCGTCTCAAAGGCGTCTTTCTGGAAAAGCCAAGCACGCGTCTCACGCTGACCGACGCCGCCAAACTCTCGGGTCTGGATCGCCCCGTGTGCGAGATCGTCCTCGGCGCGCTCGAAGACGCGCGTTTCCTTACGCGCGGCGACGATGGACGCTACCAACGCCGGACCCTCGATTTGCCCGATGCATAAAGAGGTGAGCCCATGAGTAGTGGAATCACGAACACGACAAAGCGGCGCCGTCCTGACGTGCATGCGGCAAATCCCCAGCCCGATGCTCCGATGGTGGCGATCCCCCGCGACAAGATCGAGCGCCGCGCCTATGAAAGGTTCATTGAGCGCGGTGGCGCAGACGGGGCTGACGTCGACGATTGGCTGGCCGCCGAGCGTGAATTGCTGACGTCCCGCTCTGTTCAGAGTTAGCGCACATCGATTCCGCCGCTGGCTTCCGGACTCGCAGTCGCGTAAGTCGCAGTCTGCTGGCGACGCGCCCGCGACCGCCGAGTGAAGGCCGCCCAAGAGCGAGGAACATCGGCGTCGTAGTTTACAGCGTGCCGTTGCGCGAACTGGCTGCGCGGAGCAAAGCGGACGACAACTCCATTGCGAGGTTGCTTCCTGGTGATTTCGGGACCCTACCCACATGCATCGCACGCCGAAGGCGGATGGCGTCGCGTGGCGCATGACCGGCGGCGTCGTTGTTGAAGTAGGCAAAGATCTGGCGTCCGTGGCGCCTCTGCGCTGCAAGCCATGCGCCCCAGGAGCTCAGAACGCTGTCATCGTAGCGACCCGTGTATTTGGCCGGTCCGTGAAAGCGCACATAAACGAACGGGCCGACCATGATTTTTCCGGTCCCCGACCCCGCCATATCGTGGAGGCAGAGCGCGATCCCTCTGCGCTCGAGCAGCTCGAACACGTCGTCGTTGTACCAGCTTGGTTCACGGAACTCGATCACGTGCTGCCGCCGCTTCGGAAGCGCTCGGACGAACGCGGACAGCCGCTTGATGTCGGCCGGCCAGTGGGGCGGGAGCTGGTACAGAACCGGGCCGAACGTCCGCTGCAGGCGTTGTGCCCGCTGAAACAGACGATGAATCGGCTCCGCCGGATCCTTGAGCTTTTTCATGTGAGTCAGAAACCGACTGGCTTTCACGGCATACAGAAAGCCCGGCGGTGCCTGTTTCCGCCACGCGGCGAATGTCAACGACTCGGGGAGGCGGTAGAACGTGTTGTTGATCTCGACAGTATCGAATTGAGACGCGTAGTACGCAAACCACTGTGACGCTGGAAGCTCCACCGGGTAGAAGGCACCACGCCAATGCTTGTATTGCCACCCGGAGCATCCGACGCGCGCGGACGGTGCAGTTGGGACTCCGCCTCCTGCCCCATGCGACACTGAAGCATGTCCGGTTCGGTCGCTCTCTTCGACCACGATTTCCCTGCTGGTTTTCATTATCGAGAGAACTTCGTCACCGAGGTCGAAGAACAAGCGCTGTTCAGGGCCATTGCCGACGTCACGTTTTCGGACTTCGAGATGCGCGGCGTCGTGGCGCGACGGCGCGTAGCGTTCTTCGGCGAGTCGTACGATCGGACGGTGGCGGGACCGCTTCCAGCATTCCTACGCCCTTGCCGCGCCAGGATTGCCTTGTGGGCCGGCGTTGATTCGGAGGCGTTTGCCATGGCCCTCATCAACGAGTATCGGCCGGGCACACCCATCGGATGGCACCGCGATGCGCCGCAATACGATGTCGTCGCCGGTATCTCGCTGTTGTCGACGTGCCGCATGAAATTCCGCCCGTATCATCCTCCGGCCGAACCGAAGGCGTCTCGTCGAGCCGCGACACACGAGGTCGTGCTCGCTGCGCGATCTGCTTACCTGATGACGCAGGCGGCGCGCACGGCGTATGAACATCACATTCCCCCGGTGGCAGAACTGCGGTACTCGATCACGTTTCGGACACTCCGCTGAACTCAGTAGCGCTCAGTGTTGCGCGTCCGGCCGAACTCGAAGAGCGCATGATCTCGAGTCACCCGACGTTGCCATCGGTCGAGGAGCAGCCGCGCCGCCAGGAATCCGAACGTCATGCCGTTTCCACCGTAGCCGAGCGCGAACCACTGACGGGGATATCGGCGATGCGGGCCGATGTAGGGCAAGCTGTCGGGTGTCATTGCGAACAGACCCTCCCAGGCGAACTCGGTTTCGATGTCCGACAGCGCCGGCATTCGCGTTTCGAAGTACGCGCGTAAGCCTTCCGTGGCGGCCGCAAACTGTTGCCCGCGCCGCAACGCCGGGCGAACAAGGCGATCGCCGCCACCGAGCAGCAATCGATGGTCGTGGGTCCACCGCGCATAGTGATACGGCCGCTCGGTGTCCCACACCATGACGTCGGACAAGCCCAACTCCCGGCGCTCCGGCTCGCTGATTCGACGAGTGGCGAGCACGTAGGTCCGATACATCCGAAATCGACCCGCGAGAGGTCGGAATCGAGCGGTCGCATATCCGGTCGCGACAACGACTCGCTCGCATTCGACGGTTCCCTGATCGGTCCACAGGCGGACGCGGTCGCGATCAGCCACGATCCGCCTGACTTTCGACCGCTCGAACACCTGCGCGCCCGACGTCGCGGCCGCGCGCAACACGCCGAGACACGCGCGGTAGGGATCGAACTGCGCACTGCCGTGTGTGCGGATCGCGCCGCGCCCCACGATACCGGTGCTGCGTCTCAGCGCACCGGGGGTGAGCCACCTGGCGTCGAATCCGCTGCGGAGCCGCATCTCGTATTCCTCTCGTAACCGTAAGACGGACCGTTCGTCGGTCGCATAGTAGATGGCATCGCGCCGTTTCAAGTCACACGCGATCTGCAGCCGCGCCAGCAAGCGCACGAGGGCGTGGACTGATTCGCGGCTCATCTGCCAGATGCGATATGCCGTACGCTTCCCATAGCGATTCGTCAGTTCTGTCAGTTCCAGATCCGGCTCCTGCAAGAGCAGTGCGGAACTGGCCGCGGTGCTGCCTCGCCCGAACTCCGAGGCTTCGATCAGGATCGTGGAGATGCCCGCTGATGCGAACGCATGCGCGATCAAGGCGCCGGTCATCCCGCCGCCCACAATCGCGACGCTGGCTTGATGTGGACCCGAGAGGCTCGGGTGACGCCGACGATGTCCTGCGTGTTCGAGCCACAGCGGTCGACCGCTTCGCAGGCGTCGCTGGACAGTGGTCATCGACGGACGGCTGACGCTGGCTCGGACAGCCACGTCAGCAATTGATCGAGCGGCCAGCAGTTGACGATTCTGTCGGCGAAAATCCCGGCGAGGCGGGCGTGTGCCACGGCGGTTTCTGCGTACGAGAGCTGCGCGGTCGTGTGGGCATCGCTGTCGAGAGCCAACACACAGCCGGCGTCACACGCACGACTCGCCAGCACGTGATCGAGGTCCTGACGCGCGGGATCCCCGTCAATTTCGATCGCCACGCCCCGCCTTGCCGCCGAGGCAAAGACCGCGTCCCAATCGGCCACGACACCGGCGCGCGATCCCGTGATCCGCCCGCGAGGATGGGCAAGGATCCGGACCGCTGGGTGTTCTATAGCCGCCAGCATGCGATCGGTTTGATCCTCGGCCTTCCGCAGCCGTGAATGCGGCGCAGCCAATACAACGTCGAACGTCTCCGCCTCTTCGTCGGAAAGATCCAGCTGGCCTGCTGCGTCGATGTTCGCCTCGATGCCTTGCAACAGCCTGAACCGGCCGTCGTATGCGGTATTGACGTCTTCGATGGCCCGGCGCTGCCTGGCTGCCTCGGCCATCGACATCCCGCCAGCGATCTTCAGCCCGTAAGAATGATCGGTCACTGCCGCGAACTGATAGCCGCGTTCAAGACACGCATCGGCGATTTCTTGGACCGTGGGAGAACCGTCGCTCCATTCGGAATGCATTTGTAGATCCCCGCGATACTGCTGGATCGTCGGACCTGCCAGCGAGCGATCCGTGAGAATCCGGCGGACCTCCGCACGGCTGAGAAAGTGCCGGCGCAGCTGCCGCCGGCGGTCGATATCAGCCCGACGGCCGCTCTCGTCGATCGCGCGTTCGACGGTCGGCGATCCGCCGGTCTCGAGGATCTCGCGGATGATCCGTGTCGAGCCCGGGCCAATACCAGGGATCCGTGGAAAAGCGCCGCTCGGGTCGACGAGGTCAAGTAGGGGGACATCCAGCCCGAGGATCGCCGACGCGGCGCGCTTGTATCCGAACATTTTCTGCTGCGATGACTGCGCAAACGCCAGGTCGCGGAGAAATCCGCCGATGACGGCGTTGACGTCCGTAGAAGGTTGAGCCGCCGGACTCGTGGTCGGCGCCATCTCTGCTCATTCCATCTGCGACAGCGGCGCTTCGGCAGGTGCGGCGATCACGTCGCCATTTGGCTTGAATCGCGACCCGTGGCACGGGCAGTCCCCGGTCTGTTCGGCGGTGTTCCAGCCCACCGCGCACCCCATGTGCGTGCAGATGGCCGAGCGGAGCGTCACGGCTCCGTTGGGGGCGCGGTACGCCGCCACTTTCGCGCCGTTCCGCTCGATCAGCTTCCCTTCGCCCCGGCGCATGGCTCGAAGCGACTTCGCCTCGACGCCGCCAAACCGGTCCCGAACGCCGGCGCAACGGTCCCGCTCGAGGACCACGACACGCGTGCCCGCCTTCGCCAGGAGATACGCGGCGGTCAGGCCCGTCACGCCGGCGCCGATCACCACGACATCGGCAACGGCATCTTCGGCGAGCTTGGGGAACTGGGTGAACGTCGCAGACGTTGACCAGTATGGCGTCGTCGTATGTAGTTTCGTGGGCATCGCGCCCTCCTGTCGGCAGTTGCCTCGTGAGGTACCCGTGGTTGCCGTCATCGTCGTCTTCGCGACTCGTCTCTCCGCGATCCGGTTGCGACAAGGGCGCGCCGGGCACGATGGAATGCCAGTTGGGATGAATCGGTGATGTCGCCTTTGAGGACCGTCGCAATCTGCCGGAGCGCATGTTCGTTATCGGCGGCCGTGTTCGACACGATGCAATCGGAGGGCGCGAACAGCTTGAAATCCCGCATGTAGGCGTCGTTGGCAGTGAAGAGGACGCAGATGTTGCCCGCGATGCCCGTCACAATCACACGGCGGATCCGGAGCGTCTCGAGCAGGGTGTCGAGCGTGGTGTCGAAGAAGCCCGAGTGTTTGGGCTTCAAGACAAAGTAGTCGCGGGCCGTCGGCTTCAGGCTTTTCGACACGCGACGTCCCGGCGACGAGCGAGCGATACAGTGCGCGACCGTCTTCCGAAAGTCGGAGCGCCACTGCCCGAAATTGTCGTTGATGTAGATCGCCGGGATTCCCGCGGCGCTCGTGCGTCGCTTCAGTGCCGCCAGCCGGAGGGCCATCGGCTCTGCCTGCGCAATCAAGGCCTGAGAGCCGTTGAAGGCAAGATCGTTGATGACGTCGATCAGCAGCAGCGCGGTCCCCGATGTGGGGACCGCGATCGACCGAACCGCACGGGTTGGTTGAGATGAGCCATTGGCGGCTGCCGCTCGCGCCATCGCACCTGCCGCCGTTAGCCCTTTGACTCTTGGGCGGAGCCCGGTTCGGCCATCTTGCGATGCTGTTCCGCGAGAACGCCGGCCGGGGTGATGTTCGCAATGGCCGATTGCAGCTTGTTCTTCCATCCGCTGACGACGTCGCCGTCGCCTCGCATCATCGCGTCGAACCCGACGCGCGCCACATCCGCCGGGTCGTCTTTCTTGCCTTGACCGACTTTGGTATCCAACATGTCGGCGCGCTCGAAGAAGTCCGTTTCCGTGGCTCCCGGCATGAGACACGTCACCGTAACGCCGCTGTCCTTCAGTTCAGCACGCAAAGCGAAGGAAAACGAGTCGACGAAGGCTTTGGTGCCGTTGTAGACGGCTTGATAGGTGCCAGGCATGAAACCGGCGATGGACCCGGTGAGCAGGATCCGCCCCTTGCCACGACTGCGCATCGCTCGGCCAACGAGCTGGACCAAGTAAATGGTGCCCGTGATGTTCGTGTCGATGACGTGTCTGACATCCTCGAAGTCCTGATCGAGGAACCCGTGTCCCAACCCATGGCCGGCATTGGCGAGCAGCGCGTCGACAGGCCGGCCCGCCGCAGCGGCCCACAGCTGGTCCACACCCTCAGTCGTCGCCAAATCCGTTTCGACGACGGTAACTTGTGCGCCAAGACTACGGAATCGCTCAGCGGCGGTCTGAACTTCCGGGCGATCGGCGGCAACCAGCAGGTCGAAGCCTTCCTGCGCACAGATCGCGGCCAGCTCCAGTCCGATGCCCGACGACGCGCCCGTCACAATTGCGAATGGTTTGCTCATGTCTCCTCGATCGGCACACCAGCAGTGTGCTCGCTCTGCAATTTCAGGTTGAGCGGCGAGCGGCGTCATGGCTCGCGGCGGGATGCCACTGCCGGGCCACCAACAGCGGTACCAGCACCATGACGCCGCCCTCGCCGGGCTCTAGCGACGAGCGGCTTTCGCCGGCGCACTCCTTCGTCCAATGCCTGCACCCGCGCCGACCGCTTCCTGCTCTTTATCGGGATGTGCCGCGTCAGCGGCGCTCCGGTTGATGCCGCCCTCGGCCAAGCCCGAAAGCTTCTTGTCGGCCGCCTTCTCCTCATCGAGCGTTTGTTGCAGCAGCTTTGCCGCCTCGGCGTGACCCATCGCCTGGGCCCACGCGACCAGCGTGCCGTACGCCGCCATCTCGTAGTGCTCGGCGCGCTGCCCGGCGGCGATCAAGCACGCATCCATCGTCGTGTCATCGAAGTCTTCTTCGATGATCGACTTGCCTTCTTCGATGATGCCGGCGATGCCGTCGCAGTGTTTGCCGCGCACCTTTTCGTCGAGGCTCTCGAATACCTGTTCGAGACGCTCGATGTGACCTTCGGTCTCCTTGAGGTGGGACTCGAAGGCCTGGCGCAACTTGGGGCTGGAGGCAGCCTTCGCGAGCTTCGCCAAGGCTTTCGTCAACTGTTTTTCCGCGTCATACGAGTCGCGCAGTTCGTCGAGGAATGCATCGTGAAGCGTGCCTGCTTCGGCCATCGTCGTTTCTCCTTGTTAGTCGAGGTCTCAGACGCGCGGGGGATGGGTTTCTGTGTCGAAATGTTGATGCTTGGCAGCATGAGCGGCTGCGCCCGGTTTGATGACGACTTTGATACACGAATCATCTTTGTCGCGGAACGTGCGGTACATCGTCGGGGCATCTTCGAGCCCGATGCGATGCGTGATGATGAACGAAGGGTCGATCTCGCCGCGCTCGATCCGTTCGAGCAGCATCGGCATGTATTTGTGCATGTGGGTCTGACCCATCTTGAGGGTCAGCCCCTTCGCGAACGCCGCACCCAGCGGAAACTTGTCGAGCCAACCGCCGTAGACGCCCGGGATGGAGACCGTGCCGCCTTTGCGACACGCGCTGATCGCCTGACGAAGCGCGTGCGGGCGATCGGTCGCGAGAAACATCGAGGTCTTGGCGCGGTCGTACCACGCGTCGAGCGTCGTGCCGTGGGCTTCCAGACCGACCGCGTCGATGCAGGCGTCGGGTCCCTGTCCACCGGTCATGTGCCGGAGCGCGTCGAGCACGTCGACGTCCTCATAGTTCAACGTTTCCGCCTGGCCCTGCGAGGATGCCAGACTGAGCCGTTCGCTGAAGCGGTCGATCGCAATGACGCGCTCCGCGCCGAGCAGGTACGCGCTCTTGATCGCCAACTGACCGACGGGTCCGCAGCCCCAGACCGCGACCGTGTCGCCCGGCTTGATCCGGCAGTTGTCCGCCGCCATGTATCCCGTCGGAAAGATGTCGGAGAGAAAAAGAACCTGCTCGTCGGTGAGCGAGTCCGGTACCTTCAGCGGCCCGATGTCGGCAAATGGTACGCGCGCGTATTCCGCCTGGCCGCCGGGATAGCCGCCGTACATGTGCGAGTAGCCGAACAGACCCGAGGCGGAATAGCCGTATAGCTTCTCGGCCATCCACGCGTTCGGATTCGAGTTGTCGCACAGCGACCAGAGTTGCTCTCGGCAGAAATAGCAGCGGCCGCAGGCAATGGTGAACGGGACGACCACGCGATCGCCGAGCTTGAGCCGCGTATTCTCTTTTCCGACGTCGACGACCTCGCCCATGAACTCGTGGCCGAGTACGTCCCCCTTCTGCATGGTCGGGATGTAGCCGTCGTAGATGTGCAAGTCCGATCCGCAAATCGCCGTCGCCGTCACCTTGACGATGGCGTCGCGCGGATTGAGGAGGATCGGATCCGGAACAGTCTCGACCTGAATCTTTTCTTTGCCTTCCCAGCAGACCGCTCGCATCACTCGCTCCTACGCAGTTGCCGTGACTCGGGGAATCTCGCCGGCTTCGAGCAATTGCTTGAAGCGTCGGAGATCCTCGCGGATGGTCTGCGACGGCTCGCGGCCGAAGAGGGAAGCGACCCACACGCCAGCCTTCCCAGCAGGCGGCGCGTACTGCAGATGCACGGTTACCTGGGTACTGCGGCCTTCGCGCGCCGGATGAAAATTCACCGATCCCGCCGTGACGATGTCCGAGCCTGGGAGCGAGCGCCACGCCAGAACCTGGCCCTCGACCTCATTGATGATCTCGGCGTCCCATTCAACAGTCAGCCCGCCGGGTCCGGCGGCTTCCCAATGTGACCTGTCCTCGGCCATGGTCGTTACCCGGTTGAGATGCGTCATGAACTGCGGGAGATTGTCGAGATGTCGCCAGAAGCGGTAGGCGGCGGCAACCGGCACCTCCAGGCGAACCGATTCCCGAACATGGACCCCGCGCTGGCCGCCGAGGGCCTGCCGGGTGCCGTTGGCCTCGGTGTCGCGATCGAGAACGTCCGGCCAACGGCCGGTGATGCCTCGGTACAGGAGTGGTGCTGCGGACACCGCCAGGCAGGCGCCAAGGGCGGTTCGCCGAGTTGCACCGGCCAACAGGAGGGCTGTGCCCGCACCAAGCGCCAGCCAGTCTTCGACGTCACCGACGGAACGCGAGCGATCGTACACAGCCTCGGTGCTCATAACTGACAACTACCGGGAGCATTTTGTGTACCAGCGCCGGGCGTGGATACCCGCGGCGCGGAGTCTCAGCGGGCCTGTGAGCTGACGTGATGGAGCGAGGAGCCAGCCGAGGCGCAATGACTTGTTCCTTGACGGCCGCGTGAACAGGCCGTCGCGATCAGCGACATGTCATGAACGTCTCAATCTGAGCACGAAACAACACACGATAAGTAACGATGTGGAGCCGCCAGTTGAATGTTGAACAGCAGCCGTTCAGTCGATGCGGACGATCTCCGTGCCTTGGCTTCTGACTGGTTGGCGACTCGCTCTCGTTTGATTGGTGAGCTGAACAGGCGACGTCTGATGTTTTTCCAGACTGATCGTGTTTTCTTTCCGGTCGTAGATCACTTTCGTCGCGATCGACATTTTCCTTCGCCCTCGCCGTCCCGGTTCAAATGGAGCTCGATAACCGTGAACGGGTAGTCGATCAAGCGCGGCTGATTGGCGCAGTTTCTCGGGCCCCATCTGTCGGGCCACGGTCATCAGCGCGTCCCGTTGTTTGTCAGTCGACGACCCGCTTGGCCGGTGTTGATATTCGTCGCCGACGCGCTATATCGCTCGGGAAAGCCCATCGTCTGGGCGGCTGCCAAGGTCATCGTTCCCACTGAAAGCGCAAGTCCGAATGTCGCCACGTGTAGAAACATCTCCAGCCTCCAACAACGTGATTAACAACCAGCTCCTCACGAATCGTGATGACCGCTGGCGATTTCGGGCCGCCAAACACGTCGCCAGGGTTTCGATCGAACCGCAGTCGAGCTGTCATCTGAATTGCATCGCGAGCGGAGGGGGGCAGATTACGGCGGAGCTAGCCAAGCGCCACACGAGCCAACCGACGGCACGAGCGTCAATGTGGGATTTGGCCAAACGATCGGTCGCGGCATGGAGCAACGATTACGCTTCCAGCATGGGCGCAGCGCTCGCGTACTACACCCTGTTCTCGCTGGCGCCGCTGCTCCTCGTCGTGATCGCGCTGGCTGGGTTTGCGTACGGTCGTGACGCCGCGCGCGGCGCAGTTATCGCTCAGTTCGGCGGGCTGATTGGCGAGGAAGGCTCAGTTGCAATTCAAGGTCTGCTGAAAAGCGCGAGTCAACCGGCCCAGAGCCTCATCGCGTCCCTGATTGGCGTCGTCACTCTCGTTGTCGGCGCCACGTCGATCTTCGCCGAGCTGCAGAGCGATCTCGACCGTGTCTGGCGCGCACCGGCGGCGACGAAACCGACCGGCATCGCTGGATTACTGCGGACGCGGCTCCTGTCGTTCGGCTTGATTGTGTCGATCGGCTTTCTGCTGTTGGTTTCGCTGATCGTGAGCGCTGCGCTGGCGGCTTTCGGCAAATGGTACAGCGGGTGGTTCCCGGGCTGGATCGTCACGATGGAGATCGTTAATCAAGTGGTCAGCCTGGCCTTCGTCACCGCGTTGTTCGCGATGATGTACCGGATTCTGCCGAGCGTACGTGTCGCCTGGAACGACGTCTGGCGGGGAGCGCTGGCGACGGCCGTTCTGTTCACAATTGGCAAGTACCTGATCGGCCTGTATCTCGGGAAGGCCGGCGTCGCCTCAAGCTTTGGGGCAGCAGGCTCGCTGGTGGTGCTGTTGGTGTGGGTGTTCTACTCGGCTCAGATCTTTCTGCTCGGCGCGGAATTCACATGGCTCTATGCCCACAGCCACGGCTCTCGTGCCGACAGCACTCCGGCGAACGCCGCCCCATCGTCGCGGACCTCACATGCAAACGAGGCGTAAGGGTCCGGTACGCCGAACGCGATCGAAATCACTCGATCGGCTGTCGGCCTTTGAGGACGACTGCCTCGTCGTCGTGATCGAGACGCCAAAAGGTTCACCCAACAAGGTCGCGTTCGAACCTCGTTATGGTACTCGGCGGACAGCACGGCCTTTGCATTATCCAGTGTCATGGCTAAGTACGGCAAAGCGGCGGGTAAGCGGGTCAAGTCGGCGATGCACCGCAAGAAGAAGGGAACACTCAAAAGCGGGTCCGGTCGCAAAGTGAAGAGTCGCAAGCAGGCGATCGCAATTGGCCTGAGCGAAGCCCGCGAGAAGGGTGCGAAAGTGCCGCGGCGCAAATCTTCTCGCAAGAAGAGGTAGCGTCGGCGCTACCTTCTACCTTCCAGCCATCGCCGGACTTCGGTCGCAGCACGATGCACTCCCATGGCAACAGTTCGTGTTATCTGGCGGCTGACTTGCTTAAAGCTGACGTGCGATGTTCGGCATTGGCATCAACCAGTCCGTCCTCTCGCCAGCAGGAGTCCAGGCCTCTTCTATTCATGCGTTGTGGGTTCTCATGCTGTCGGTCTGCACGGTTGTGTTTGTCGCCGTGCTGACAGCTCTGCTTATCGCAGTCTTACGTGGCAACCACCGTCGTTCAGACCAACCGTCCGCCTCGCCCGCCGAAAGAACGCTCACGAAGTATGTGGGCGTGGCCGTCGGATTGACCGTGGTCACGTTAATCGCGCTCCTCGTGGCCAGCGTCTGGGCCGGACGGTCTGTCGCGTCACTCCGAGCCGAGAGCGCCCTCAGTATCGACGTCGCCGGGCACCAGTGGTGGTGGGAGATTCAATACGAAGACGCCGTTGCGAGCCGGCGGGTGATGAGCGCAAACGAAATCCACATTCCGACGAACCGGCCCGTCGTGCTGAAGGTGACGTCGCGCGACGTCATCCACAGTTTCTGGGTCCCGAACCTCCAAGGCAAACGCGATCTCATTCCCGGCTATACGACGGCGTTGTGGCTGCAAGCCTCTCGCAGCGGTGTGTTCCGCGGCCAATGTGCGGAGTTCTGCGGGATGCAGCATGCGCACATGGCCTTCGACGTCGTCGCCGAGTCCGAGGAGGAGTTTACGAGATGGTTGGACGCCATGCGCCAACCAGGCCGCGACCCGCCAGACGCGACCGCGCGCAAAGGACGTGACGTCTTCATGCAGACGCGGTGTGCCGTTTGCCATACGATCCGCGGCTCGGATGCCGCCGGTCAAACCGCTCCGGACCTGACGCACATCGCGAGCCGCCGTACCCTCGGCGCCGGAAGCCTGCCCAACACGCCTGACAATCTCGCCAACTGGATCCGAGATCCGCAACGCGTGAAACCGGGCAATCAGATGCCGCCGAATCTTCTTGCCGACGACGATCTCCACGCGCTTGTGGCGTACCTGGAGACGCTCCGATGACGGAACGAGACGAGTTGCTGAACGGTCGCCGGTTGGAACAAACGTGGGCCGAGCCGAAAGGGGTCTACGGCTGGCTCACGCACGTCGACCACAAGTCCATCGGCCGGCGCTACCTGGTCACCGCGTTTGTATTCTTCTCGCTGGGCGGTGTGCTGGCGGCGCTGATGCGCCTGCAGCTGTCCAGGCCGGACAACACCATTCTCGGTCCGGACCTCTATAACCAGGTTTTCACCACGCACGGCACCACGATGATGTTCCTGTTTGCCGTGCCGGTCATGCAGGGACTCGGCATCTATTTCGTGCCGCTGATGGTGGGCGCCCGCAGCATCGCCTTCCCGCGCCTGGTTGCGTTCAGCTATTGGATGTTGCTCTTCGGCGGCATCTTTCTCTACGTCTCGTTTCTGGTGGGCGCGGGACCCGACGTGGGCTGGTTTTCCTACCCGCCGCTCGCCGAATCGCTCTACACACCCAGCAAACGCGCCGACGTGTGGGCGCAACTCATTACGTTCACAGAAGTCGGATCGCTGGCAGTGGCCGTCTCACTGATCACAACGACGCTCAAATTGCGGGCGCCAGGGATGACGCTGAATCGGATCCCCATCTTCGTGTGGGCGCAGGTGGTCACGTCGTTCATGGTGCTGTTCGCGATGCCCGCCGTCATGCTCGCGAGCACGGCACTGATTCTCGATCGCCTCGTCGGGACGCATTTCTTCGACGTCGAGCACGCGGGCGATGCGCTGTTGTGGCAGCACCTGTTCTGGTTTTTCGGTCATCCCGAGGTCTACATCATCTTCATTCCGGCCACCGGCATTGTCTCGACCATCATCACCACGTTCTCGCAGCGGCGGATGTTCGGGTACCTGGCGGTCGTGTTGTCGCTCGTCTCCACCGCGTTCATGGGATTCGGCCTGTGGGTCCACCACATGTTCGCGACCGGTCTCCCGCAACTGGGCGAGAGCTTTTTCACCGCGGCCAGCATCATCATTGCCATCCCGACCGGCATGCAGGTCTTCTGCTGGATCGCCACGATGTGGTCCGGGCGCCTGAGCCTGCGGGTCCCGATGCTCTGGATCCTCGGGTTCTTCACGATCTTCATCGCCGGCGGACTGACGGGTGTGATGCTGGCGGCCGTGCCGCTGAACACCCAGGTCCACGATACCTTCTTCGTGGTCGCCCACTTCCACTACGTGCTGATCGGCGGCGCCGTGTTCCCGCTGTTCGCCGCGTTCTACTACTGGTATCCGAAAATCACCGGCCGGCCCCTGTCCGAGCGCCTCGGTGCGTGGGTCTTTGGCCTGTTCTTTGTCGGCTTCAACTTGACGTTTTTCCCGATGCACATCCTCGGTCTCCACGGGATGCCGCGTCGGGTCTACACCTATCCCGCGGCGATGGACTGGGGAACGTTGAATCTGTTGGCCACCGCGGGTGCCGCCCTCATGGCATGCGCCGTCGTCATCTTCGTGAGCGACGCGATTCGGGCACTCGCATCGGAGGTCGCGGCGGCGCCGAATCCGTGGAATGCCGGAACGCTCGAGTGGGCGACGAGTTCGCCGCCGCCCAACAGCAATTTTCCACGGCCTCCGACTGTGGCCGGGCGGGAGCCGATCTGGGAAAACCCGCTCGACCAACCGGTCGTCGTCGGGCTGCGCGACGATGCGCGTGACGTGCTGGTGACTCATGTCCTCGACGCCGAGCCCGACCACCGGCTGCTGTTTCCCGATCCGTCGATCTGGCCGTTCCTCACCGCCATCGCGGCGACCGTTCTGTTCATCTGGTCGATCTTCACGCCATGGGGCGTCGTCTACGGCGCGGTGCCCGTGTTCGTGACGATGGTCGGATGGTTCTGGCCGAAGAGTCCGAACGAAGGCGGCACACCGCTGTGGCCGTTTGCGCATCGCACCCTGCCGAGGCCGCATGAGGCGCCGGCGGCCGGAGGCGCGATATGAGCGACGTGCGTACGCTCGACGTCAGCGCGCTGCCGCCTGGCGCGTTCGGCTCGCGGACGGTCACGTTCTGGGGCACGCTCGGGATCGTCGTCATCGAGAGCACCGTGTTCGCGCTGGCCATCGGTGCGTACTTCTACCTGGTCTCGAGATTTCCGGCATGGCCGCCGCACGGTGTGGCCGCTCCCGAGTTGCGCTGGGGAACGCTCAATACCCTCATCCTCCTCGGAAGTCTGGTTCCCAACGAACTGGCGCGGCGGGCCGGCGAGCACGTCGATCTTGGCCGCGTCCGCATCTGGATGGTCGTCTGTCTGGTATTTGCGATCGCCTTCAACGTCGTGCGCGTCTTCGAATTCGCACACCTCAATGTGATGTGGGATCACGACGCGTACGGCTCCATCGTGTGGCTCCTGCTCGGTCTCCACACCACCCACATCGTCACCGACTTTCTTGATTCCGGCGTGTTGACCGCCCTGATGTTCTCGGGCCCGATTGAAGAGCATCGATTCGTCGACGTGGAGGAGAACGCGGTCTATTGGTACTTCGTGGTGTTCGCGTGGCTGCCGATTTATGGAGTGATCTATTGGGCGCCCAGACTGCTGTAGATGCCGCCGAGGTTCGGTGGCTGAGCCCCTTGCCGCTATGGACAGGCATTCTCGCCGGGCCGATTGCCTGGGCGTTCGATCTGATGGCGAGCTACGCCGTCGTCAAGTGGGTGTGTCACACGAGCCACTACGCGATCCTGCCGATCATCACGACCGCCAGCCTGGCGATCGTCGTCGGCGCCGCCGCGATCGCGTGGAACGCGCTTATGCATACGAGCAACGACGCGTCAACTGATGGCGGCCAGCCGCGTCAACGTGCGCGCTTCATGGCCGTGCTGGGTCTGGCATCGTGCGGACTGTTCGCGCTTCAAATTCTCGCGGGGGCGATCCCGCACTGGGTCCTCGATGCTTGCCGGTAGTCTCGCTCTCGCGATTGGCCTGTACGCCGTTGGCGTCACTCGGCTCTGGCGCAATGCCGGCTACGGCCGCGGCGTCCGGCCGTTCGAGGTTCTGACGTACACGGCTGGATGTGCGGCACTCCTCGTCGCCCTCTTCCCGCCACTTGACGAATGGAGCGAGCGATGGTTGACGGCGCACATGGTGCAACACGAGCTCCTGATGGTCGTGGCCGCGCCCCTTATCGCCGTCGGCGCGCCTCTTGTCGGAATGCTGTGGGCGATGCCGTCGCGTCTTCGGCACGCGATCGTGGGTGCCGTCCAGCACACGCCGTTGCCTGTCGTCTGGCGGACGATGACGGCACCGGCGGTGGCGTTCATCCTCTATGGCGTCGCGCTGTGGATCTGGCACCTGCCGGCGCTCTACGACGCGGCACTCGAGCACGAAGCCGTGCACGTGGTCCAACACCTCTGTTTCTTCGGCACCGCGGCGCTCTTCTGGTGGGGGATCGTGCACGGGCGTCAGGGACGGCTCGGTTATGGGGCCGCGGTTGTCTATCTCTTCGTGACCGCCGTCCACGGCGCTGTGCTGGGCGCCCTGCTGACGGTGTCGCCGCGGGTGTGGTACGCGCCGTATCTGGCGAATCATCCGACCGGCCTCACGCCGCTTGAGGACCAACAGCTCGCCGGTCTGCTGATGTGGATTCCTGCGGGGTTGGCGTTCGTGGCCGGTGCGCTCTTCCTGTTCGCCGGGTGGCTGCGACAGTCAGACCGGGTGTCACGGTTTCCATCACGGCCGCTTGCGCGGCCCACGGGGATTCGATGAGCGCGCGCAATGCTCTCGGCGTCATTGCGCTGTCGTGCGTTGCGGCCACGGCGTGTCA
>Ga0068858_100002440_pt1 | contig 18793 bp, 14 predicted proteins | sample KBSSwiS12_FD_66589 | JGI IMG/M metagenome (GOLD analysis project Ga0068858, IMG submission 66589) | Switchgrass rhizosphere microbial communities from Kellogg Biological Station, Michigan, USA - KBS Switchgrass S1-2 | ecosystem: Host-associated > Plants > Roots > Rhizosphere > Soil ...
CGCCAGCTGGCGGCTGCTCTGCGCAACCGTCGCCGCCATGACGCCGTACAGCCCGACCGCGGCGAGCACGACCGCGATGACGCCGAACACGATGAGCATCGTGAGCGCGATCCGCTGCGGCGCCGTGGTCCGATCCACGAACTCGCGCATCGTGATCAGCTCGCCGGGCGCGATGTTGGCGTCGAGCGCGCGCATCTCGCGCACCAGCGAGGGCCGTAGCGCTGCAGGGCCAAGCGGCGTCTGAATCTGCAGTGCAACGACAGGCGCCGGATTCTGCCGCAGCGGAACGTAGAAGTAAGGCTCGCGCCCTTCCATGAAATTGCGTGACTTGATCGCCCTGGCCACTCCGACGACGAGCAGCCACCGGTCCTTGACCCGGAGACGGCGTCCAACCGGATCGCCTCCTCGCCAGAACAGTTCCGCCATCGTCTGATCGACGATCGCGACCGGGGCGGCGCCCTGTTCGTCGGCTGCCGTGAACGCGCGTCCAGCAACGATCGGAATGCCCATCGTCGTGAAGTAATCGGGGCCAACGGTGTTGTAGTCGGCGCTCGGCTGCTGGTCGGTCGGAGGCACGTAACCGTCAACCGCGATCGGCGCCGACGCGGTGCTCGCGTAGCTGAACGGCGTGATCGTCGAAAACGCCGCTGACGTGACGCCGGAGATCGCGCGCACGCGTTCGATCAGCTCGTCCTGAAACGTTCGCGCGCGCTGGACGTTGTAGCCGGCGGTGAACGCATCGACGGATGTCGTGAGGACACCGCTCGTCGCAAAGCCGGGATTCGCCATCCGAATGCCGAGAAAGCTCTTGATCAACAGGCCGGCGCCGACGAGCAGGACGAGGCTGAGGGCGATCTGAACGGTGACGAGCGCCGAACGCAGCCGCGCCGCCCGCCTCGACCCACTGACTGCACCCGAGTGCGATCGCAGCGCGCCGGCCAGGTCGATGCGGCTGGTGACAATCGCCGGCATCAGGGCGAACAGGAGGGTCGCGACGACGCAGACAGCGGCACTGGCAGCGAGCACGCGCCAGTCGAGCTCGCCCGGAAGCCGCAGCACCGTGCCGCCGCGCGGCGGCGTCAGGAACGCGAGCGCGTCACGAAGCGCGTTCGCGATCACGATTCCGCCGACGGCCGCGCACGCCGACAACATCATCGCCTCGGTCAGCAACTGCCTGATCAGCCGTGAGCGGCCGGCGCCGATCGAGAGGCGAATCGTCAGCTCCTGCTGGCGCGCGAAGGCTCGAACCAGGAGCAGGTTGCCGACGTTCGCGCAGGCGATCAGCAGCACCGAGAGCACCACGACCAGCGCAATGCCCAGCGTCGGCACCATCGCGCCGGCGTTGTTGAACGGCGTCTGCCACAAGGGAGACAGCCGGACACCGCGCCCGCGGTTCGTGTCCGGGTAGTCGCGCTCGAGCCTCGTCATCGTGCCGGACAGCTCCGCTTCCGCCTGCTGGAGCGTCACGCCGGGTTTCAACCGAACAAATCCCTCAATCCAGCGAGCGTCGCGATCCTCGAGCTTGTACACGCCGGCGTTGAACTGCGGCTGCATCGACGCAGGGACCCAGAACTGAAACGCGTAGCCGACGAAGGTCCCGAAGAAACCCTTCGGCGCCACACCGACGATCGTGTGCGGCAGTCCGTTGAGCATCTGCGTCTTGCCGATGATCGCGGGATCGCCGTGGAACCGATCCTGCCAGGCCTGATAGCTGACGACGGTGACCGGATGCGCGTTGCGGCCGGATTCTTCCGCCGACGTGAAGCCGCGGCCGAGCATCGGACGCACGCCGATGGCTTCGAAGTAGTTCGCCGACACGATGCTGCCGGGCGCGCGCTCCGCACGATCGCCGACGCTGAGGGTCGTCCCGGTGATCTTCTCGGCGATGAACGCGTCAACCAGCGTGCTGCTCCGCTGCAGATCGATCCAGTCCGGCCACGAGACATCGGTGTGGCCCGGAGTGCCGCGCATCGTGCCGGTGACCGCGAACAGCCGATCCTGATCAACGACGAGCGGGAAGGGACGGAGCAGAATGCCTTCTATCCAGCTGAAGACGGCCGCATTGGCGCCAATGCCCAGCGTGAGGCACAGAATCGCGAGGACCGTGAATCCCGGCGTCCGCCACAACATGCGCAGCCCGTATCCGCAGTCGCGGCGCGCATCGTCGAGCCACCGGAACACGTCCGCATCGCGCGAGCGCTCTTTCGCGGCGGTGACATTGCCGAAGCGCGCGATGGCCGCGCGACGGGCGTCGGACGGACTCATGCCGTTCCGGATGTACTCGTTCGTCCGCTGCTCGAGATGAAAGCGCGCTTCCTCGTCGAACGCGTCATCAGACGCCGAGAACGAATTGAGCAGCCGGCGGATCGCGCCCATCCTCGTCCTCCTACGCGAATCGAAGCACTTTCGAGACGCCCTTGCTCAGGCGCGTCCACTTGTCGCGCTGCTCGGCCAGTTGCGTCTCGCCGGCGCGCGTGAGCGAATACACCCGGGCGCGGCGGTTGTTGGACGTAGTCTGCCACTGCGCACGAATCCAGCCGCAGTGCTCCATGCGACGCAGCGCCGGATAGAGCGAGCCTTCCTCGACGCGCAGGATGTCGTCTGAAATCGATTCGATATCGGCCGCGATGCCGTATCCATGGTGGGGTCCGCGGCTCAGGATCTTCAACACCAGGAGATCGAGCGTCCCCTGGAGGGCATCCGGCTTCTTGCGGGGGAGCAGCATTACCTAGAAATCTAGGGTAAGTGCCGCGACCGTGTCAACCGATCGGGTGTTTCTGCAGGTAGGCCTTCACGAACGGGCAGACGGCCACGACGCGCAGGCCGGACGATCGCGCGTCCTTCAATGCCGCTTCGACGAGAGCGTCGCCCATATGGCGTCCGCGGAAGGCCGGCGGCACTTCCGTGTGAATCAGCGTCAACGTGTCGTGCGTCCGTCCGTACAGGAGAAACGCCGTCTCGCCGTTCAGCGTGGCCTCGAACCGGTGCCGGGCCGGGTTGTCAGTAATGGGCGGCCTCGAGGGTTCTTCCGTGCCGGTCCTCGTGCCCGTTTCGACGGTGTTGGCCGGCGGGTCGCTCGCTGGAAACGTCTCCTCGAGCGCCTCGTCGAGCTTCGCATCCGCTTCCGATCGCGTATCACCCACGTGTCACCCGCCCTTCAACGTTTCGGTCTTCACGAGTATGACACCGGCGACACGCGGACTCGAGATGGCCGGCCCTGGAGGACAATCTCCACATGGGTGCCGGCTCAACAGGTATTGAAATCGTCCCGTACGATTCCGGATGGACTCTGCAATTCGAGGCCGAGGCCGCGCGCATACGCGCCGCGCTCGGAGCGACGGCGCTTCGGATCGATCACAACGGTTCCACTTCGATCCCGGGGATGCGCGCGAAGCCCGTCATCGACATCCAGATCTCGGTGGCTAAGCTTCAGCCGCTGGCCACGTTCGGCGACCCGCTCGAGACGATCGGCTATCACCACGTCCCGCATCCCGACGATGCGTTCTGCCCGTTCTTTCATCGACCAGCCGATTGGCCGCATACTCATCACGTCCACGTCGTCGAGCATGGCGGGATCGAGGAACGCCGGACGCTGGCGTTTCGAGACTACCTGCGCGACCACGACGCTGCGGCGCGCGAGTACGAGCGCATCAAGATCGAATTGGCGGGACGGCTCATCGGAGCCGATCACGACAGCCGGGAGTCGTACGCGCGCGCGAAGAGCGAATTTATCGAGCGCATCGTCGCCCGCGCGATCGAAGGTGGGTATCCAAAGTAGTGCGGGCCTTCAGGCCTGCAAGACGTGCCTAATCGTTACCCGGGGCTCGATACGCAGTGTTCTTCGACACGGCCTTGTCCATCTCCGCCGGCGTCATCAGCGGCGTCGTCCGGCATCGCGCGGCGCCGGTGGTGCCGATCGCGACGCTCAGCGCGGCAGCGGATATCGCATCCGGAAAATCGGCGATCACGACGACGTCGTCCTTGCCGAAGGCGAAGTAGAACGCCTCGAGCTTGCCACCGAGGCTCTCGACCGCCGCGCGCGCCGCGTGTTCACGCTTCGTGCCGCCGTCCTTTCGCAATCCCTTGGCGCCTTCAACCGAGTACGAGACCGAAACGAGGAACTTCGCCACTCAACACCTCCTCCGACGCGCCCGCATGATTCGGGAGTCTGCTGTCGCTGCCTGACGGGACTATATCTCAGCCGGACCTCCCGCCGCAGGAGTAGAATCGCCGCCGAAGGAGCCTGACGATGAGATTGACGACACGGCGACCGTTGCAGCAATCAGGCGGCTTTGGTGTTGCGCTCGGCTGCGCGCTGGCGCTCGCGATCGTATGCCTGCGACTTGAACCGGGCGTCCTCGCGCAGAGCAACGAACGATGGGTCGGCACGTGGGCGACGGCGGAAGTCGGTCGGCCGCAGAACCCGGCGCCGTTCGTCCCTGGGCCCGCGCCGTTCATGGCCAACAACCGGTGTCCGGCGCCCGCGTCACCGCCGGTCCCCGCGCCTCCGGGCCAGACGTTCGCGCCGCCGCCGTACATCCAGTTCACGAATCAAACGCTGCGGGAGATCGTGCACACCAGCATCGGCGGATCGAAGGCGCGCGTGGTCCTCACGAACGCGTACGGCACCGCGCCGGTCGCCGTCGGCGCCGCGCTGATCGCGCTGCGCGACAAGGACGGCGCGATTCAGGCGGCGTCCGGACGCCCGCTGACCTTCAGTGGACACCCGACAATGACCATTCCCGCCAACGCCGTCGTCTACAGCGATCCGGTGGACCTGACGGTGCCGGCGATGTCGGACCTCGCCATCGATCTCTATCTACCGGGCACAACCAACACGCCCGCCAGCATCACGATGCACGGCGGCGCGCTGCAGACCAGCTACATCTCAGAGACCGGCAACCACGCAGGAAAAGCGACGATGCCGGTGGCCGGTAAAACTCAAAGCTGGTTCATGCTCTCCCGCGTCGACGTCGTCGCGCCGGATGCCACGGGCTCCATCGTCGCGTTCGGCGATTCGATTACGGATGGATCGCGATCGACGCCGGACACGAACCATCGATGGCCCGATCTCCTGGCCAGCCGCCTGCTCGCAGACGGGATCAAGATGGGCGTGCTGAACGCCGGCATCGGCGGCAATCGCGTGCTGAACGAAGCGACGGTGCCCATCGGCGTCGACACGCGCGCAGTCGGCGCAGGGATCAATGCGCTGGCGCGATTTGAGCGCCACGTGCTGTCGGTCCCGGGTGTGACCCACGTCATCGTGCTCGAAGGGATCAACGACATCGGCAACGCGCGGCAGAACACGACGCCGACGGCCGACGACATCATCGCCGGCCACAAGCAGCTGATCCAGCAGGCGCACGCGCGCGGCCTCCGGATCATCGGCGCGACGCTGACGCCATTCTGGGGCGCCGCGTACTTCACCGAGGCCGGCGAGGCGAAGCGGCAGGCCATCAACGAATGGATCCGCACGGGCCGCGCCTATGACGGCGTCATCGACTTCGACAAGGCCACCCGCGATCCCGCCGACCCGAAGAAGTTTCTCGAAAAGTACGATGGGTGCGACTACCTGCACCCGAGCGACGCGGGGTACCAGGCGATGGCCGATGCGATCGACCTGTCGCTGTTCAAGGCCGGGAAGGCGACGGCGTCATCGAAGTAGCTTCAACACAAAGGACACGAAGGTAAGACCGGTACGTTTCCTTTGTGTCCTTGGTGTCCTTCGTGTTGAATCGGCGGTGGACCCAGACGCCACGTCGAAACGAAAATGGCAATACCGCGATCAGATCTGCCGGATCGCGCGGACCCGCCGCGGAAAATCCTTGTCGTCGTAGTGCTGCCGGCCGCCGTCGGCAAAGTCGATGTGATGCGACATATCGGCCGACTCCTGCGACGAGGTCCAGTAGCTGACGTTGTCGACGAGGCCGCCGTCACGAAAATCGCCGAGGCCGGCTGATTTCAGGTTGCGATACATCATCGCGAGCTCGTCCCTCGACGGCAGGAACCATCCCCGCACGCCGTAGACGTCGAGGTTCGCGCAGAGCGCCGCGGCGACCCCGGAGTCCGTGCACTCGTGGAGGATGTCGATCGTGTTCTGCCTGCCCCCGCCGATTGCGGTGGCGCGCGCGCCGGCAATCGCGCGCCTGAAGCAGCCCCACTTGGCGCCGGCGCTCTGGTCGAACGGCGCCGCCTCGAGGTACCGCCAACCGTCGGCCTCGTAGTTCTTGTTCTCGAAAAAGATGTAACCACCGGCCGGTCCGATGTCGCCGATGGCATAGCCGGCCGTCGACAGCCACACGGCCATCTCACCGGCGCCACGGTTCGCCCAGAGGTAGTAGGGCACCAGCGTCAGAGGTTTGGCCGTTGCAGACGGCTTCGTGAGGCTTCGTGCCTGCGTCCGGACGAGGACGGCCCCGCCATCCAGTCTGTCGTCCATGGACGTGGTCAGCGGCGCGTCTCGATCGATTTGCAGATCCAGGACCCGTCCGCCATCGACGTCCGGCCACTCCGCGCAGTAGACAATCGGGCCGCGTTCGATCGCGACGCGACGGACATCGTGTTTCACACGCTGATCGGCGAGGACTCGTCGCGCTTCGACAGGGAGAGTGATTCGTACCACGTCGCCATCCTTCCATTCGCGATCGACCGACACGTAACCCATCGCGTCCGGCGCTGCGCTCACGGCGGCTCCGTTGACGTCGATCGCCACGGTCGAATCGCGGCGCTCGCTGTAGGCATACAGCGAGCTCGGAACCGGACGTTCTCGCGCCCAACCCGGTATGCGCAGCTTGATCGATGTGTTCACAGGGCTGGATGCGGAAACAGTCAACCGCGACGCTCCGGCCCAGGGCATGTCGCTCTCGAGTGCGAGCCGCATCTGCTGCCCGCCGACCTGAAACGATGCCTTGCTCGCGATGTAGAGGTTGACGTACACGGTGTCGCGCGCGTCCTTCGCGTAGATCAGTCCAGGCATCGACGCCAGGAAGCGGACGAGATTCGGCGGACAGCACTCGAGTGACGCTCTCGCCCATCGAGAATCGCGGCCATCGCCGGCGCTGGCAAGACGATTGACGTAGAAGAACCGATCGCCGCTGGTCGACACACCGTCGACGGCGTTGTTGTACATGCCGCGTTCCATGACGTCCACGTAGCGGCTGTCGCCCGTCGCGAGAAAGAGGCGATGGTTCAGCGTCATGAACATCAGGACCGCGCACGTCTCGGAGTAGGCCGAGAGGTTCGGCAGCGCGTACGGCTCGCCGAACCCCTCGTTCCCGGTGACGCCGACGCCTCCGGTCACGTACAGCTTGCGCTCGACGACATCGCGCCACATCTGTCGCGACGCTTCGAGGTACGCATCGATGCCGGTGAGGACACCGACGTCGGCGAGCGACACCATCAGGGAGGCGCAGTTGACCGCGTGCCCGACCGCTTCGCGCTGCTCGAGGACCGGCGCATAGGATTGATTGTGCCGGCTCCTGTTGACCGAGTCGGCGCGGCCGCGAATGTCGAGATAGTGCTTCGCGAGATCGAGGTGCTTCCGGTCGCGCGTGGCGCGATAGAGCTGGATGCAGTTGATGGCATCCCGCTCGCCGCCCGAGAACGGCGGATCGGAGGCGTGAAACTCGTCGTACAGCCGCGCCGCCGCCGCCGATGCGTTCTCGAGCAGATCGCGCCGGCCGGTCGTCATGTAGTACGCAGCGGCCACTTCGAAGCCGTTGTTGCCGTTCCACCGCTCGTTGCGCAGCTGTGCAATGCGCTCGTCGACTTGAGCCTGCAATCGCTGATTCGGATGCGTGCGCAGCGACAGAATCGCCGCTTCGAGCACGTTGCCGCTCAGGCGCCGCTCGGTCTCGATCAGTTTCTGGACTTCGAAGGGAATGGTGACGGCGGCGTTCGTGTCGATCTTCTTTTTCCAGAACCTGTCAGTGACGGCGACGTCGAAGTACGGGATCGCTTGGAGCGGATAGTCAGCTGTGGTGTAGGCGGTATCCGCGAGCCGTGGCGTCTTCCCCGCCGCCGCCTGGGCCTGCTCGACGACGGCGCCTTCCACGTTGGCGGCAAGAGCCATCGCGCCGGTCACGGCCGGAGCCGCTTTCAGAAAGTCACGACGGCCGATGTTTCGCATCCGTCCTCCTCGTGTCCGAATCGGCAGAATCAGTACCAATGTGGCGCAGGGCTTCAGCCCTGCGAGGCGCGTGTTCGCAGCGCTAAAGCGCTGCGCCACTAACGATCAGCGGCCTCATTCTGCGGATACAGTCCACTACCCGCCGCAGCCGGGCATCCGGAACGCACCGATCCGCGACGAATACGTCTCGACGCCTTTCCGAAGGTAGTCGCCGACGTACCAGATGGTGCAGTCGTCGCTCGGATCGACCGCGGTCTGCGTGTAGTCTTCCCAGCGGATCGCGTCCTGCGATGCTTCACCGGCGGCCAGCACCGTTTCGCGCAGCGTGAGCGCGCCTGGCGGATCGCCGGCGAGACGGCCCGCGAACCGCTGTCCGGCGAAGTTCGGTGTGCCGCCGAACGAGTAACCGATCCCGATATTCCCCATCCGATCGATCGCGGGGCTAGCCAGCCAGCGGTAGAACCGATCCGGGGCGTACGTGCCCTGCTGGTGGAGCGCGACGTCGCGGTGACCGTCGATCCGCAATTCATACCAGCGAATGCCGCCACCGCCGGCCGACGTGTTGACCGCGTGCGCGGCGACGATCGATTCCTGGCTGCCGATACGCCGGTAGACCACCCGCGCCATGAGCTTGTCACCCTGCGCGTCGAGACGACGCTCGATGCCGGGCTGCGGCACGCAATTCGACAGCTGGCCGTCGCACAGATAACGATACGGAGCGACCTGGATCTTCCTGGGCCCGGTCACTTTCGTCTTCGCCGGCGCTCCCCAGTCGACGTGAAACTGCCACGCGTCGATCGTGTCGGCCTCGAACACCTTGTCGAGCTGCGTGCCTCCGGCGGCGAGCATCACGTTCGGCGCGCCAGGCGGTGGCAGATTCTTCCCGTCGATATCGGCATTGTTCAGGAAGTTCACGTTTTCGACGATGACGCATTGCTCGGTCGCCGGCTCGCCCTTGAGCATCCGCGCGCGATCGACCACACAGGCGTGCTTCTGGGTCGCGACGTGCTCGGAGATGCGATCGTCGCTCGTGCTCGTCGGCACGTAGTAACCGTCGGGCCAGATCGCGGGCCGTGGATAGTCCGGAAACAGCGGACGGAGAAACTCGTATCGGAAGTAGCTTCCCAGCGGATCGGCACTCGTGCTCACGGCGTAGCACATCGAATAAGGCCCCCTGGGCGAGTCGTCCCGGCGGCCGGCGGCGCGATTCTGGGCAGCGGCGTCGATCGGCGCGCCGGGCGCCACCTGAGGCGGTTGAAACAGCGCGACGGCCGGACCAGGCTGGCCGGGCCGTCCGGGCGGACTCACATAGGCAGGCTCGCCGCCCTTCCACGCGCCGGGCTGATCGGGCCGCTCCGCAGCACGCGAGAAAATCGGCATCACGATGAGCCACCGATCCGCGATCTGATCGTAGCGAACCACGGCGTCGCCGTTGTTGCGCGATTCGCAACTCCCGCCGAATCCCCTGAAGACGTTGTCGGTCGGCACGGGCCCGTACAGCGCGCGGCCGGTCGTGTCGAATCGTTTGCCCTGTTTGGTGAACACGGCCATCCGCGTGTTCACGATCTGGACGATGTGATCCGGCCCGACGGCGAGGCTGTTGTCGGACGGATTGCGAAGCAGCGCGGAACCCTGCGGACCGGTGAAGCCGGCGCCAAGACCGTCGAAGCTGGCCGCGAGCACCGCTGCCGGCTTCGTGCCGAACGAGGTCTGCTCGACGGCCGCCGCCCCGGGCGGCACGGTGATGGCCGGGGACGGCAGCGGCGACTGAAAGGAAAACACCGTCGCGATCGCGAGGACGACCCCGCCCATCCTGCCCATCCCGCCCGTCCTGCCCATCCTGCCTGTCCTATCTCTTCTGGAGCCCTGGCTCACGCATCACCTTCTCGATGGCCTCGATCTCGATCGGCACGAACGCCGACAGGTTCTCGTAGCCGGTATCGGTGATGAGGATCATATCCTCGAGCCTGATCCCGACGTGCTCGTCCGGAAACTGCATCGCCGGTTCGATCGTGAAGATCTGCCCGGGTTCGAGCGTGGCCGGCGCTCCCCCCACGTCGTGGACTTCCATGCCGACCGAATGCCCGAGGCTCGCGGCGTTGCTGTTCCGATAGCGATCCACGAACGCCGCCGCCGCGGTCCGTATGCGGGCATCGGAGAACCGGAATTCGGCCAGGATCCGATCCATCTTCACGACGGCGTCCTTGACGATCTCTCGCGGCGACGCGTGAACCTTGATCGACGTCATCAGCGCCCGGTACAGCTCCAGGTAAATCGTGTAGAACTCCCGCTGCCGCGGCGAGAACGTGCCGTTGGCCGGAAAGACGCGGGTGACGTCCGACTGGTAGTACTTGTAATCCGGCGCGTAGTCGAACTGGACGAGATCGCCGTCCTGGAGCCTGGCTGTGTTCTTGTGATAGTGCGAGTACCACGTGTTGGTGCCGGTGGCAATCAGCGCAAAGTAGGATCCGCCGTACGCGCCGAATTTCTTGAACACGAACTCGGCATCCGCCTGAAGCTCGTACTCGAAGCGCCCGGGCTTCGCGTCGCGCATCGCTTCCATGATGGCGAGCCCGGTCATCTTCGTCGCCTCGCGCACGATCGCGATCTCGCGCGGGCTCTTGATCGTCCGCAGCGCGTCGAGAATCGGATCGAGATCCTTGATCGCCGATCGAGGCGATGCCGCCTTCAGCTTCGCGTTGAACGCCTGCTCGCGCGACGGCCGGCCGTCCCAGGGATCCTGCTCGGTCGCGCGCGCGAGCGCGACCGCATCGGACGAGGACGCTTCGCCGAGCACTTCGGGCCTGAACGGCGTGTAGATCGTCCGGCCGCTGCGCGCCAGGTCCGTGACGGCCGCCGTGAACTCGTCGCGCGCCAGGACAGCGGCGACTCCGGTCGCTCGCGCCGCGTCGGCGCCCGGATGCAGCGCCGGCCCGAACATCCGCTGCTCTCGCCGCTCGTCGAACGGCTTGACGAAGATCGTCGTCTGCTTCGAACGTCCGTCGATCAGGAGGATCGCCCGCGGTTCCGCGACGCCGGTCAGGTAGAAGAACTGGTTGTTCTGCCGGAACGGCTGCTCTCCGGGGCGTTCGGTCGCGGCCTGCAGGATGGCGACCGCGTCGCCGATCCGTTCGACGACTCTGGCGCGGCGGGCCGCGAATTCCTCAGGTGGAAAGACCTCGTCGCCGCTGAACACTGGCTGCGCGGCGAGCCATGATCCGAAGACGAGGACCGACGCGGCTGCTGCCAGAACGATGTTCCTCGCTCCGACCATCTGAAACTCCTCCGACTGTCGCAAGGAGTATAGAGGATCGAAGCGAGGGAACGACCGCTACCGCGCCGCAGCGTTCGCGTTCACGAGCCCGGCGCCGGTGAAGAAGTTGATCGGAATCTTTGGAAAGACCGCGAACCTGCCCGACGCGGTGGACCCGTTGTCGAACGTCACGGTCACCTTCGTGCCCTGGAACCGATCCGGATCGACCTGCGTGAATCCTTCGATCGGGTCGAACACGCTCATGCCGAAATCGATGGCGTCGTTCGGCCCGAACGTGCCCGGCTTGAACGTCAACGTCATCGTGGAGTTGGTTCGCGAAAACGTCACGTCGCTGGCGTTGATTCCCTTCACCGATCCGAGATTGAAGCGATTCGGGTTCGCCGACGTCACCAGGCCGGGGACGGACAGATCGAAGGTCACTGACTTGATGGTGCGGAACGAGAACGGCAGGACGTCGAGGCGGAAGAAGTGCGCCCACCGCGTCCAGTCGCCGGCGGCGACAGCCACCACGGATCCTGCCAGCGTGCCCGATAAGGCCCGATTGATCGACAGCGGCACCGGCGTCGCGGTGCGCTGCATCCGATCGAAGAGCGCCGCCGGCTTCAGGCTGCCGGGGCCGCCTGCCTTCTGGAGGACGAGCGCCGCCACGCCGGCCGCATCAGGCGCCGCCGCGCTCGTGCCGAAGAAATTCGGCAGGCCGTTGCCGTCCGAGTCGAATCCGAAAAACGTCGTGTCGACGCCGTCGGCGGCCGTGATCTGCGGCACGAATCGGATCTCAGGCTGGTGACGCCGATTGCCATCCTTGTCGAAGAAAATCGTGACGGGCCCCGGCGAGCTGAAGTCCTCCGGGAACTTCGGAATCGCGTAGTACATCGCCGCCACGGCCTGGCCCTGGCGCGCGGCCGCGTGGCCGAAGATTGACGGCGCATTCTGCCGTTCGCTCACGCCCAGGCCGTTGACGTTGATGTACTTCACGTGGCGCGCCGGCCCGCCGTTCTGGTTCGCGATCACCAGCTGGTACGTGCTCTGGTTGGCGCCGCCATGAATCTCTCCAGGGAATGGCGGCAAAAACACTACCTCGAATGCCTCATCGGAATCGGTGTTGACATCCGTCGTGTAGAAGCCTGGGAACGTCGCGGCGGCCGGGTTCATCCAGTGCCCCTGCTCGTCGAACACCAGGATGTTGAAATCCGTTTTCACCTTCCCGACGAAGAACGGTTCGTCCCACTGGAACGAGAGAATGTTGTCGGCCGCGGTGGTGAACTTCTGCGTGATGCTCGTGCTGCCGTCGGGATTGCGGAACGTGTGGAAGCTTTTCGGCTTCAACGCCGCCGGGAGCTCCTCGAGGTGGAGATTCTCCCGTCCGGCGGCCACTCGCGCCTGCGCCGCGCTGAACGACGTCGCGCGGTACTCGTCCTCGAACGCCTCGAGCCCGTTGTTGCCCGCTGACGAGAAGTAGGCCGCGCCGCTCGCGGCCACCGCATCGACTGTCTGCGCCAACAGGCCGTCGGAGTACATCGGCTCGTCGAAATAGACGACATCGTCCACGATCACGTCGGCCTTGAAGGAGCTTCGAAGCCCGAGGATGTTGTTCGAGAAGCTCACTTCTCCGTTGAACGCCGATGCGAACCCGAGCTTCGAGCCAGGCGCCAGGTCAAACACCAGCTGCAGCATGCCCCGCCCCTCGTCGGCGCCGGGACCGTTGGCCGGCGCGAGCTCCTGCAGGACGACCACGTCCGGCGGCAGGTCTCCACTTGCGACATCGTCGGCCGCGTGGGTCGAGCAGTCAGCCGCCGGGCAGGCATCGTAACTGTCGGAGAGCGCGCCGACCTTGATCCCCTGTCCGGTGATGCCGCGCGCGTGTGCCTGATCGGCCTTCTCGAATGTGACGGCCTGACTCTGGACGGATCCGGCGAACTTGAACGGCCGCTGCACGGCCTGAATGGTCTTGACGCCGCCCGTCCACGACGCGGTTCGAGCGGCGTACAGCGGCATGTAGCCTTCGAGCCGGTTTGGATCGAGCACGCTCGTGGCCGTGAGGCGGAATCCCTCGGCCTCGAGGACGCCGAGCACCTGGGCGCGATCCACGCCATCGCGAAGGTGAATGTCGACCAGGACCTCGGAGTCGGACGTCAGGTGCTGTTTGAGAACCGGGGCGAGTTTCGGACTGCCCGCCTCATACAGGTTGACGAGTTCGTCCAGGCCCCTGGCGAGTGTGGCCTGAGCGAAGGCAGACGAACTGGCGAGCAGGAGCGAGAGGAGCGTGAAGAGACCGATGGAACCTGGAGACCGCTTGTTGCGCATGGAGGCTCCTTGAATCGGGGTGTCTGAGGCGAGCGGATTATGTCGACGCTCGCCGACGTCCTGTCAAGGTCAGCCGACGGTCGCGCGCATTAGAACTTCATTACATCGATCGGCGTCAGGGCTCCGTCGCGTACGCCCACAGTCCGACGGTCGCCGTGGCAGCGCCGACGAAGAAGGCCGCCACGATCGAGAAGCCCGCCACGTGGCTGAGCGTGCCTACGCCGGCCGAGAGCAGCAACATCAGCAGGAACGATGCAACGTCGGGACGATGGGACAGCATTCGCACACCTCTTCTCGAAACTGCGCCAGCAGGCTGGGGGCCTCTGTTTGGTTGTCGGAGGATCGTGCGGCTGTCTTTAGCGGCCCTGGGGGAGCCGTCCGGTCATTGCAGGATGGCAGAATTGCAGGATCGCAAGAAGGGAAGGTCGAAGTGCTTCTCTTCGGACCCTAAGCCCTTCCGCCCTCCCTTTCTGCAATCCTGCAATCCTGCAATCCTGTAATTCCGCAGGTGTCCGCGGATCGGTGAGACGCGACGAATCGGTATACCCGCCGTCCGACGGCAGGCACTCCCGGCATGTAGAGCAGTGGCAGCAGCGGCCAGGCGAGCGGGACCACCCAGGCCATCGATCGATAGGCGTCGAACCCCGTTTCTACCGAGGACGCGCCGTTTTTCCGGGTCACGACGACTTGCATGTCCGTCAGGCACGCCTCGAGGTTCAGGAACGGGTATGCCGCCGCCAGCCGGATCCAGTCGGTGCGTGCGTCCGTAACCCGGAGCCGCCCGAGAACGTCGAGCCTTCTCAGCACCGCAATCGTGCCGGTGCACAAGCCGCAGCTGCCGTCGAACACCACGAGCCGGTTCGCCCCGGACGGCGCGTGCCGCCTGACAGCGGCGGCCACCGATGCCCACGGGATCCAGAAGACGTAACACATCATGAACTGCTCGAATGTCGGTCCCATCAGCAGCCGGATGCCGAGCAGCATGGCGAGGCCCGCGGGCGCAAGCACGTAGCGCGCGCGCCGGCTGACGAGCGCGAGCGGATAGAAGAGTTCGATGGACACCGATGCGAGCGCCAGGCCGCGCGCGGCCACGCTGTGACGCGCGACGAGCAGGCCCCATCGCGTGAGCGGCTCGCCGTCTGAAATGTGATACTGCTGCCGGCGCAGCAGCCACGCGAGGTTGTCCGAGAAGATCCATTCGAGGCCCGAGTGCCGCAGCTTCGACAGGCCGGCCGCGCAGAAGATCAGGGCCATCGCGACCCACACGAACCGGATCGGCCACCGATACTCGCCATCGTCCCGCGGGAGATCGATAGCGCGGCCGCGTGCCGCGGCAATCAACGCATCTGCCGAGCACGCATCGCCGGCACGTGAGAGCGCCAGCGCGCCGCTGGCGAACACGACCAGCGTGTCGAAGTGCTGCGTCTGACCGAAGTTGTGCGGAAGGCCCATCAGATACGTGCCAAGCACGAACGCCACGACCATCGCCGGCCGCGTGAACAAGCCGATCGCGCTCAGGAGCAGCGACGCCTTCCAGAGCGACTGCATGACTCCGATCACCGGCGCGGGGAACGCCGGAATGTTCGTCACATCGAAGAGCCACACCGGCATCCACAACACGGACGAGAATCGGCCCCACGCGGAAAAATCGTGATGCCACTGCCAGAGAAACAACGATCCGAAGAAGAGCACGCGGCAGGCGCCAAGCGTCGATGCCGGAGCTGGGGTGAACCAGAACGCGTCCCACCATCCGATCGCCCGGCGAATCATGGACGGACCTCCGCGACAAACGCGCGGCGGTCCGGGCGATCGATGTTCGCGCCATCGGGATCGATCGTCCACTCGACTTCGTAGAGGCGCAGGGCCGTCAGCGGTGCGCCGTCGTGGCGCTTCTGACGCCGGAGGTCTTCATAGCGCGCCAGGCAATCGGCGAGGGCCGTCCGCACACGCGCCTGGCCATCGGGGCCATCGAGGATGCGGCGCAGCGCTTTGGGCAGCCGCGACTGATCGAACGGCTCGATGAACCGGTTGGCGTCGAGCGGGAACTCGCGGCCGTCGGCGGTCACACCGAACAGGCGCAGCCAGGTGAACGTCGGGCTCCGCCAGACTCCCGAGAACATCGGGTACTGGGAGAAGGGCCAGTGCTCCTGATCGGACACGATGTCGTACGCCGACCCCGCAATCAGCGCGCCCAGCACGAGGTTGACTATGGTTCGACGCAGGGAACTCATCGCACAGAGTCGTCCCGATTGTCAGCAAGCGCCGTTCCCCGTCGCTGACACTTCTGAACGTTGCGGCGGATCGATCAACTCATCCTCGCTAAGAATCTTCTTCATCAGGTACAGCATCGCGAGGGCATGAAAGTGCCGACGTACTTCATCTTCTGTTCATATCCGCCGTGTGGAATCTGGCCCGGCAATTGCGATCGTTAACCGCTGAGGCATCGCAGAGCCGCACGATGAACGCGTCGATCATCATCGCCACCGCAAATCGGTCCGCTGACCTGGGCGATACGCTCAGGAGCCTCGCCCGCATTCGACAGCCAGGCACGGTCGAGCTAATCGTCGTCGACAACGGGTCTACCGACGACACACGCCTGATCGTCGAACACGCGGCGACCTGGTATCCGCTTCCGATTCGATATCTGTTCGAGCCCGAGACAGGAAAATACGCCGCCCTCAACACGGGCATCAGGTCCGCGCGCGGTCACATCATCGCGGCGACCGACGACGATGCACGCTTCGATGTCGACTGGCTGGAACGCGCGGACGAGGGCCTGAGCCGCCACGCGTGTGAGTTCGTCGGCGGTCGGGTGCTGCCGCTCTGGGGCGCACCCAAGCCCGTCTGGCTCGACGAGCACTCCAGCCTGCACGCGAAAGTGATCGCGCTGCTGGATCACGGCGACGCGGCGCGCGAGTTCGGCTGCGACATCTCCTGGCCGCTCGGCGTGAACGTGGCGTACCGCCGCGACGTTTTCGAACGCGTCGGATTGTTCGACAAGCGGCTCGGTCGAACGGCCGGCACGCTCCGCAACCAGGCGCAGCGCGAGTGGCACCTTCGTGCGCGCGCGATGGGCGTTCACGGCTTCTATCTGCCGGACATGGTGGTCCACCACCTCGTTGCCGCGTCGCGCCTCGAGAAGGGGTACTTCCGCCGATGGCTCTACTGGCACGGCGTGAGCCGTGCGCTGCTCTTCCGCCACGGCGGCTTCGACATGGAGGAGCCGGAGATGCCCGCGCCTCCGCACGCCGGTGAGCGCCGCCTCGGGGGAGTCCCCGTGCATCTACTGGCGAAAGCCGCTCGAGAGGCCGGCGCTCTCACGTGGCACACGCTCCGTGGACACGTGGCCGCGGCGTTCGAGCACGAACTGTGGCTCTGCTTCTTCGCCGGCCTCGCTCGACAACGCTGGGCGGATCGTTCGCTGCCGGTAGCGAAGGGTCCCGCCACTGTGCGCGCCTTCACCGAGCGGATGGCCGAGGCAGCCCTCGACAGCGAACGTGTCGACCTCGTCACGTAGAAACCGTCTGCGAGCCGATCGGAACGCGTGCGCCTCACTCCAAGCAAAGATTCACACGGAGAAGCCGAGGAACGGAGACGCGCAGAGGCTGGCTCGGCGTTCGGCGGGCGGGCCTGCGGAGCAGGCCCAATGGCACGGCCCGAGAGCCACGAGAGACACGAACCGCTGGAGCACGGATGGGTTCGTGTCTCTCGCGGCTCACGGACCGTGCTGCCGCTTCGCGGCGCCCGCCGAACCGCGACGTCTCTGGCGCACCCGTTCCGATCGGTTGGCAGCCCCGTTCGTCCTCCGCTGCTTCGTTCCTCCTGTTAAAACCGTGGGCTTGATCGCAGCGTGACAGCCAGGATCGAATTCTTAGCTCGACGTCGACACTGCAACCACGTGAGAGCTGCTCCACATCGTTCCCCCAATGTAGGTCAGAGGCACGAGCGAGAGCAGAAACGTGAGGTGATACCAGACGGGGAACGTGTTCCACAGCATGATGTGCTGCGGAATGAAGGCGACGAGCAACAGTACCCCCGGCATCAGCTTCACCAGCGTCGACTGCGGAACGATGACGGCCGTCACGAATCCCGCCGCGAGCGTGGCCAGAGCGCCTATGGAGAGGCGGGCCACCATCATCGGGAGCGTAAACGTCATAGCCGCCGCAACGTTCGCATACGCCGGCCACGAGCGCCGCATGATTTCGCCCACCACCACCACGACACTCACCCAGGCCATCAGCCCGGCGACGACGCCGAAAATCTTCTTCGACATCCGAGTTCCCCTCTCCTTCCGCGTGGAAGTCTAGGGAAGGTCGTTGCAGCGGGTCTTGGAAAAATCGGCCACGCCGGTTGCCGCCAGGCGGCCTGGTGTCGCGCCGGCAAAGCGGCTCACGTCGACGGTGAGGTGTGCCTGATCGAAAAACCCGTTCCCGGTGGCGAGTGCCGCCGCGGGGCGGCCGGGCGTGTCGTCCATCTCGTGCAGCGTGGCCTGAAACCGGATGATGGTTGCGTAGTACTTGGGACCGTAGCCGACCCACGTTCGCATCAGCCGGTGCAAGTGACGTGAGCTCACGCCACAACGGGCGGCCAGGTCCGGAACCCGCACAGCGCCGTGCTCACGCTCTATCTCTTGAAGCGCCGTTGCGACGGTGCCGTGCAGCGCGGCGTGCTCGAGCCGCCGCAACAAGAATCGTTGAAGGACGTCGATGCAGCGCTCAGGGGTGCACGGACTGAGGTCGTCCGCCACGAGCGCATGAAAAGGTGCGGCGCCGCTCAAGCCGACGCGACGACCGACGATCGTGTGCGCGGGAATCCCGCTGAGCAGGAACGCGACACCTGGACGCAACCGGATGCCGATGAGAGTCGCCGGCGACGTGAAGTGCCGTTCGTCCGGTCGGACGAGGGGACCACGCAGCAGCCATTCGGAGGGCAGACCCTCTTGAAGCTGCAACGAAATCGCGGTGCTGCCATCCGGCACGACGCGAATCGTGGCGCCTTGCTCCGCCGTAATCACCCAGAAGCAGCCGACAAACGGGCGCAGCGCCTCCGCCGCTTCATGGAATTGAATCTGCGCGCGATCGACGAGA